>Ga0209295_1000096_pt1 | contig 117986 bp, 91 predicted proteins | sample Porto_5metaG_FD_187428 | JGI IMG/M metagenome (GOLD analysis project Ga0209295, IMG submission 187428) | Marine algal microbial communities from Porto, Portugal - Porto_5 metaG (SPAdes) (version 2) | ecosystem: Host-associated > Algae > Red algae > Unclassified | place: Portugal: Porto...
ACCAATTCCACTTAATGCTGTTAGAATTGCTAGTAACATTAGAACATTTCTGAACTCCTTTTTTTTCATTATTGGTAAGTCTTTAGCGGATAAGTCGCATTTGAGGGTATTTGTTACGTATTATATCTTTTCTACTTATAAAAATGTTTTTTCACAATAAATGCTAACGTTTGGGCTATGAAACGTAGCGTGCAAAAAGACACGGAACTTTCGGTTTATACCCAAGCCGAATTTTTAAATTTTCTTTTTATCTTATTCTCTCAAAAAGCCAAATTTAAAAATTTGGCGACTTAGCAAATACACCCAAACCTCTCAGAAAGCCTGTAATAGCTATGTTTTATAGCCGTTGTTGGCAACTGTTATTTTCTTACAATGTCCATTAGCGATTCCAGTACGCTATTTTGATTTATAAAGTCAAGATTACTTAGCGTATTAGTTATTTCATCATTTCTCTGTTTTCCAATGGCGGAAATTTCTGCTAGAGAATATTCATCTGCATCTTTTCCGTTGATTGTTATGTCCTCTAAAAAGCTATGAAGGTATTTTGCTCTATCCATCGACACTTTCGCTTGGTCTTTCAAATTATTAGTCAAATATCCTTTACATGAATAAAAGTAGTCTGAGATTGTCAAAGGCGTAGGAACAAATGTTGTTCGATTTAATCTTTGAAGCGCAAAATGTGAGGCATTATTAGAATAATTATCACTTAGGTAAGCCCGATATTTGAAACTGTCGCACATTTCAATGCCACCAATCTCTATATGTTTACTTAGGTAGCTATATCCCATTTGGAATAAATCAGCCGTATTTTGTTTAAACTTTTCTTTGTATTTGTCCATTAAAAATGATATTGAAATTCCAATTGAGTCGGAATAAACTGTCCCATAATTATGATAATCTAACTCTATTTCCGTATTTATTACATTGAAAAAATTAGACCTAGCCTCAGTTTGTAAGCCATTCTGCCATAGCACAAAACCCATATAATACATTACGTAGGCATGAACATATAATGTTCCTATTTGAGAAAGCTCTTGATTTATTCCTAAGAGAGCCGGTATCGAATTAGAATTTTCATTTATTTTATTTATGTAAAATTGAATTTCTTTTTGGTTCATAAAGTTTGTTTTTATAATAGTTGCCAACGGATTAGTATAACCGTCAGTTACGGGTTTAAAGTTACTGTTTTTCGGTTAAGCACTGACTCTTGCAATTCCGAGTGGATTCGGACGTAGTCGAATCCGCCGTAATTGCGGTTATACATTGTTGTACACCGTTATTTATATTTTCTTTTAGCGATGAGATATTCCTTTCCGTTTACTGTTTTATACTTTTTAGTCCAAAGTCTATTTTTGTTGTATTTGTATCTAAAATACTCATATTCATACAAAAATGGTCCGCCTGTAATTGGGATTGGAAATTCTTGCTTTGGTTCATATTTTCTGTGAATTTCAATAACATTATTTCGGTCGTCGTATTTGTATGTTATTATACATTTTTCATTCTGTGGTTTTGGTGAAACAGTACTATCTCTATAATCGGTAAACTGCGTTGATTTAATGATATTTCCTTTCTCATCATATTCAATTTGTTCTTTAGAAAAAGCTTTTAATAAAACTTCGTCTTTTTTCTCAATAAGTTTTGGGTTACCTAATTCAGTAAAATCAGAATATTTTTCGGTTGTTCCAAAATCAAACACTTTTTTTACAACCAATGAGTCATTATATTCTAATTTGAGATTTAAAGTGTCTTTTTTCTTTCCATCTTTGAAGTCATAGGTGTTTATTTCTCGTTCCACGTTACCAAATTGGTCATATTCAAATTCAGTCCGATTCATTAATTCTTTTTTGCAGTAATTTTCCTGTTTTACTACAAGTCCATCTTTTAGTTCATAAACATATTTCCAACAGCTCTTTGGTTCAAATTTATGAGTATAAGAATTGTATTGTTTCAACTGCTCTCTATTCGGTATTTCGGAATGTTGTCCATAGGAAAAACCAACAACTGAAAAGCAAATTATTATTAATAGAGAAAGTTTTTTCATAATGGTGTACAACGCTTGAGCTAAGCGTAGTGCGGAAGTAAGGAAACTTTTCGTTTCCGTCTGTACACTAAGCTAAAGCTTATTGTTTTGATTTATTTTTCTATTCTAAAGCTAAATCCATAAGATTTAGCGACTTTATAAATATACACAGACCTTTCCGTTTAGCCCTAAAGTACGCATTACGTTTAGGTTTTGTTGTGTGCAGTTTTTTTCCATTCAGTTTTTAAATCCCTCCATTCCGCCCAAAATTGTCGAAATCCATTTTGGTCAAACTCTTCATTAGGAACTTCTTTTTTATTTGGGTCACCATAAAAGGATTCAACTTTATCTGTAAAATCAAGAACTATATTTTTATAAAGTTCAAATGAGATTATTGAAATCGTTCCTTTTTCAGTAGTTAGTTTTATACTACCATTTTCGTGTTTAATATTCCAATCAACACCTTCATTACAACCTAAAATAGAAACATAATTTTTTTTCTCGTCTGGTATCATAAAATGTCCGCAGCAAGGAACTAATTGGCTTCCGAAATCGTTAATTGTGTAATCAATTTTAAGAGTTCTCAATAGATGTAATCCAGCTGCTGTTAAAGCCCAAGAATCCGATTCCATATCCGACAATACTTCATCTCCGATTTTTATAAATAATACTCCATGCGAACATAAATCGGCTTTGTCGTCAATTCCATCATCTTTTATCCAATGTTGTCTTAAAATATTTATTTCAAATCCTTGGTTCGTCATTTTTTAAATTGCACACAACGTTAAATATATGGCAAGTTGGGCAGAAAACAGACAATTATTTTCGTATTAACCACAAGCCAAATCTTTTAATTTTGTTTTAATTTTTCTCATTTAATACCAAATCAAAAGATTTGGCGACTTTGCAAATAGACAAGAACCTTTGGATTAAACACTAATCGCCCAATTTGCTATATATATTGTTGTGAGCAGTATTATTCGCAATACTCTTCAAATCTCAATGTTTTCAACGCTTTTATAAATTCCGATTGAGTTTTGTCAGATAAATACCAACCATAAAATCCAATTTTTACTTTATCATAATTTTTTCGATTACCATTTAAGCTATCAATATAAATTCCAGTTCCACCGCAACCTTTATTTCTCGGCGTAATAATTTTTGCTTTAAAGCAATCTATCTTTTCGTATTCAAATTGATATTTTAAATACTCTTTGAAATTGATATCGCCAGATAAACTATCCACAATTAGATGTTTAGTTTCAGGTAATAATTCACGTTCTTTTTTAGTCAATTCAGCTAGTCCGATTGAGTCATAAACCATTGGAAAGTCGCTTCTACTTATATCAGCAGAGTATCTTCCGAAATCAAAATTCAGAGTATCATTTTTGTCAGTTATTATTCCACCAACATAACTGTCGATTCCTTTCCGTTCGTATTTGTTCCAATTTTCTGGAACTGTAATTTCGAATTTCCCGAAGTCAATTGTCTTATAATTTTGCTTTCCACAAGAGAAATTCAGCAGTAAAATTAGTATCGACAAAGTTTTGTTCATATTGCTCACAACGGTTCGTATATGAAAAGTAGCGTGTAAGCAAACACATACTTTTACGACTAAAATAACGTTATTAAATATGCAATACAAATCTAATTTGGCACGGAATCAGCTATTTTTTATATATATTGTTAGCTGTAGTTTTTTTACATTTGCTATATATGATTAAAAATTGTTATCACACTCAAGAGAATCGTGGAAACGATAAACTTACGAGTCCTATTAAATGTCTGAGAGATGATGCCTGGTTTGGTGACGCATATTATTATTGGGAAAGTATTGATGATGCCGACTTTTGGGGAAGAGTTTCTAAAAGAGCAACTGGAAAATATGATGTATATTCGTCGAACATTGAATCAGATGGTTTTTTAGATACTGTTTTTAATGAAAAGCATTATAGGGTTTGGTTAAATTCAATTGAAAAGTTAGCTTTAAAGTTTAAAATAGAAATGGGTAAAACTTTAAGTTTAAAAGAACTTAATGATTATTTTAAACAAAAAGGATTGTATAAAGACATAAATGGTGTAGTTTTCCAAGATATTTCGAATAATGACGACCATTATATAATAAAAGGGATGCAATACAAAAAACGAATACAATTAGCAGTTTTTAACAAAGAAACTGTTAAAGATTTTGTATTTTTGCACACCCAAAAATCAAAAGGATATGATAGATATAGATAAATTTGAGGCTTTAGCAAATGAAATAGTTGAAAATGCCACTATCGAAGAAATGACTAATTGGTTTGACGGATATAGAGAAAAACAATCTTGTTTTAGAAACTTTAAACCAATAGCAGGGTTTTTTAAATCTAATCCAATCGATGAAATTTTAGTCAACGATAGTTGCCATAAATCTAGTTCGAACAGATATTCTATTGCTGCATAATGAGTGAAAACGTAGGTAAACAAGAAAATTTAAGGTTTGACGGCGTTAAGTTTTTTTCTGTCCATTTTAATGTTCAAGGAAAGTCAAGTAATGATGATTCCGATATAAAATTGGATATAAAACCAAGTGTTAATTTTTATAAAGAATCAAAAAATAAATTTGATATTGTCTATAATGTTGAGTTAGGGATTGAAAATGTATTCGAATTAGGCTTAACAGCTGTAGGGTATTTTCAATTGAGTGATGATGTTTACGATAACGAAAATATTAGAGAGCAATTAATTCATTCCAATGCACCGGCTATTGTGTTTCCTTATATAAGAAGTTTTATATCAATGTTTTCCTCAAATTTAGGAACAATACCGACTTTAACAATACCAACACATTTTTTCAAAGGGAAACTAGAAGAATATAATTTGGAGTAAATTACAGCTAACAATTATATAATGAACATATGTTCATTATACCGCCAATTTAAGATATAATGAACATATGTTCATTATATCTTCTATATAATTTTGAAGAACTAAGACCTACTTCGATATACTACTCAATTACAATACCATGAGCTCGGTATCCTTCGCTATATAACTATGGGTTACATGGTAAGCATTGAATCAGCAAAATCATTAGCTATTTACTTGAAATTTATCTAACTCTAGATTACTTGCAGCATCTTGTAAAAGTACAGGACGTCTAAATTTTCTTATTACTATTTAAAACCTTTCTAAAAATCACAGAATTGGAATAACTTTGAAACTTAAAAGTAACGCCCTATTATATGGTGTCTAGTTTTGTATTATTTTAACTGTGGAATAGTTACTAGTTATGTTAAGAAAAATTTTAATAAGCACCATACTCGCAACTACTTTTTTGAGTTGTGATGGTGATCTTAAACAAGGAAAATGTGATGAGGGATTTTTTGAACAAGATAATTTTGAGGGAGGATCATATTGTGTACCTCTAGCCGATACCGATGGTGTTGAAACTACAGTTAAAGATAACGAGAAGTTGAATGAAAAAGATTTGGATGAACTAGAAAGATGATTTTGCTAGTTTACTTGATAATCAGTTCTAACATTCTTTCACTTTCATTTTTTATTTAGGATTTGCAACCCGTCTTAAATGCTGATTATAAAAGTCATTATTTTACATAAAAACTAGCTCGTGCGACGGTTACTGTCTTGTGAGCTTATATTTTATTCAGTTTCTTTCAGTTCTGTCAAGTTAATGAAAAATTTATTTGATAATTCTAATTAATATTTTTGCATTTTTAAATACTTCATAGTGAATTTTAGTACCCTTATTTAAGTGGTAAAACTCATGTGTTCTAGATGTTAATCTATTTGGTTTTCCTGACTCAAGTTTTATATAATTTTCACCTTTATAATTTCCTACTCGGCTAACAATACCATATTGTATTAGTTTCTTTTTCTCTTTTATATCTTTTTTTAGCTCAAGAATCTTCAAATTTCTAAATAATATTAAAGCAATAATACCAGTAATTAAAAATAGCCAAAATAGCATATTATGTAAACCGTAAGTGTTGTATAAACTAATTCCTTTTTTGTCAGGTAAGGCAAACATAAAAGCATAGATAGCTAATAAAGCTGTTGGTATTAGCATCATTTTCCATTTAGCTTTCTTCAAATGTTTTTTCAATGAAGTAATCTCGAATTCTGATAAATCCAGTTCTTGTACTTCTTCCTTTACTTTATGTTGTCTCATTTTGTTTGCGTAAAGTATTGAATTCTAATTACCGTTTGTAAAAGGTATTTTTATGTTTTCTTATTGAACAGTTCTGCGGATAATAGTCTAATCTTTATTTTTCCAATACTCTTCTATTTCGTGTTTTGATAAGACTTCATCTATTCCTTTGTTTACATGAATTTTTATTAAAGGAATCTCCGCATCGAGGTCATCATATTTTAGAATTACTTCTTTGCCTAGTGTCTCACTTATATCATACATAAAACTTTCAATTAATTCAAAATCCTTTATTGAATTTATTTCTTTGGGGTTAATATCAAACTCAATTTCATCATCTTGAAAAAAGTGACAATTCAAGCGAATTTCCCCAATTAATATAGAGGCTAGTTTCGTTTCATCCGTTTTTTTTCTATTTGTTAGATAATCTATGATAAGTCTATCATCAATTTTCTTAGTAAAATTCCCTTCATCAGAATTCCTAAAATTCACGTGATATTTTTGATTAATAATAGCAATCACTTTTTTCCAATCGCTTATTGAAGAATTTAGAATATAAATAGCTCTTAGTGCACCATCTGCTTTAAATATCCATTCTATGTCCTTCCAGTTTTTCTTCATTTTACAATATGGTAATGATTATATATTTTGAAAGCGTTCATGCTTACTTGGTCATTATGTACAGGCGCATTGCAAGAGGTTTCGATGCTTTCGCTATTTCATTTTTATATACCAGTATAATCAGGTGTATTGTAATCGTTTTAGGGTCTTTAAATTACAACAACTCCCAACCTCCTTGATATTCATCTCCCGTTATAGCGTTCAGTTTTTTACACATTAAATGCCATTTATTAAAAGCGCCTTCGCCTCCTTTAATTGAAATTACATTTCTTCGGTCTATATATTCAAAATCTTCAGCGCCTTCAATAACACCATAATTATTCGCTTCAATAGTAATGGCAATAGTGTCAAAATAAGGATTTGTTCGCTCTAGTTTTGGTTCTAGAAATTCGTTGATCAAGTTTCCAGCTTTAAAAGCAGGTTTCCCCCAGAAGTCAATCTTTTCTCCGATTATTTTAGCTTCGGTCAATTCTTTTTCTATTTCAATTGTTTTGTCAGCAATTGTATCTTCTTTGGGCCAAAATTTTAGAATGTAGTCAGACATATCTTTGTTTCTTGATTTTTATTTAAGTGATTGTGTGCTGCGAGTTGCTAGGGTACAAATGTTCGCTAGTCTTTCTGATAGGCAATAGCTAGTTTTAATTAGATTGTTCTAAGATTAAATTTATCTCTTTAATATTTTTTTCAGCATGGGTGTTATTGGAATCTAATTTTAGGACATTTTCATAACTCTCTTTTGCGTTTTTATATTGTTTAGCCTTGTAATATGCTTCCCCTAGGCTATCGTATAAATTTGCATTTTCAGGATCTGTTGAAATCGCAAGTTTAAAAACGTCTATAGCCAAGTCGGTTTGCTCTTGGTACAGAAAATCATAGCCGACTTTGTTCAGATAGTTTGCTGTGGCAAAATAGTGAACCGTATCCTTCTTTAATTCTAAGTATTGTTTTGATGCTTCTTTTGAATCATTGAGAAACAAAGGCGCTACTTGTGACCATAAATTGATTTTCGGGTATTTAATCAGGTCATATTCTATCTTATTGTACAGACGTATCCAATCGTCTACTGCTTCTTCAGAAGTAGTATTCATTAGCAATATTTGCCCGTAGTTAGTATCTGGACAAACTAATAGAATACTTTGTACGCCATTGGAGGTTCCTGATTTTAAATAATAAAACCCTTCTTCTTCGGCATACCCCACATCCCAAAAATAGCCAACACTTTCTTCTTCATTTTCAAATAAAGTACGGGTAGCTTCTTTTATAAAGGGCTGCTTAGCTTCTAATTGAAACTGCATGAATTTCATTAAATCTGGTAGCGTTGTGATAATGCCCGATGCGCCTCCTAATAAAGGGTTCTCGTCTATTGTGGCTAATGCACCAGATTCCGTGTAGCCATGGATAAGACGGTCTTTGTGGTAGTCATAGTCCTGTAGATAGGTGTTTTTCATACCTATCTCTTTAAGGAATTCGTTTAATAGTTCAGGATAAGGTTTCTTATACACCTGTTCTAAAATATAAGCAGCAATTTCCGGACCTACATTGTTATACTCATAATATGATCCTGGCGCATGACTTAGCGCTGTGATCTCTAGCTCATCAAATAAGTCCTCTATCGTATAGGCAATAGGGTTCTTTGCATATTCCCCTGAAAATATTTTGGAATATACATTTTTCAATTTTTTAGGCGTTTCAAATCCTAGGGTATGGGTAACTAAGTTTTTAATAGTAACAGGAGTACCTTCATATGCTAAATTAGGATAGGCTCTGGGCAAGAATTCTCTAATATCTGTATCTAATGTCATTTTCTTGTCGAGTATGGCTTTTGCCATCAAAGAGCCCGTAAAGACTTTTGAAATGGAAGCTATTTCAAAGAGTGTTTGATTATTTGGAGGGTTTTTTGAAACGGAATCAATCGTTCCGTAATAATTATGATATGTATTTCCGTTCTGGTAGATGGCAACGGACATGGAATTTATGTTACCACGGCTTAGTATATTCTCAGCATATTGGTCAACAGATTCCGTTAACAGCTCAAATGGCTCGATGGTATTTTTTTGTTCAGACTGGCATCCTAACAACATAAGAAGGCAAATTATAATAGCAATCCTATTCATATTTTTTAGTTAAAGACATCGAAGATTTTACTTTGTTACATTGTGTTGCTAAAATATGACTAACATCGTAAGCAACAGCTAAGCTTTTAGACGACTCAAAGCTTATAGCCTAAAGAAGAAATTAGTTGTTTTCTGCTTCAATAATTCGTTTAGAGGCTTTCTCTAGCTCGCTTTACAAGCAGCACAATTAGACTCCCCAATTAACTTTCCATTTTTATCAAACTCATATTTGCAACATGTGTTGAATTTGTTCTTTAAAATATCCTTGCCCCTTTTAATTCTTACTTTTACATTTTCAAGACTAATATCTAATTGCGTGGCAATATCTTTTTGTTTTAGCCCTTTAATATAGATTAACTCTATCACTTGTTTGTAAATCTCCGGTAAATCATCTATGAATTTATCAAAGCAACAGACCGATTCATATTCTTGCAACGGCTCACTTATATTCGCGCTATTTTTCTCCACATAAACAGCTTCCTTCGTATAGTAATTGGCTATTTCGTTTCTAGCTATTTGAAACACCCAGGCCCTAGCTTTTTCATCTTTTTTTAGTTTTGATAAGTTTTCATGAATTTTCAGAAAAGTATTTTGGAAAATGTCATTTGTAGCGTCTTTACTTTTTGTTTTTTTTAAAATAAAAAAATAGAGCTCATCATTAAATTTGTTCCATATGTTTTGAGTTTCCATACTTGAAAAATAAATAAAAGCTAGTTAAATAACTAGCTTTTGATAAAATTAACAACAGGTACATTTAGTACATTCACATATAGTACATGGGCAATTACGTTCCATGCAATTTTTACAATTACATTTGGCACAGTCACAATTGGTGCATTTACAAGTATTCATAGTATTCTAATTTTTAAGGTTCAGTAAGTAGACTGATAAACCTTAAAAAGGATACATTTTATTAATGCTGTTGTACTTTTTTTCTTGCCGCTAGTTCTCGATACTATTTTTGTTTCGTTACACTGTACAAAAATCACTCGAACTGACAATGCGTTTTTTTGAATAGAATTGTCGCTTCGCATTAGTTTGAAGCTTTCTCTTGCCGCTAGTTCTCATTACTATTTTTGTTTCGTTACACTGTACAAAAATCGCTTGAACTGATAATGCGTTTTTAACTTGAATAGGGTAGTCACTTCGAGTGAATTTGAAGCTTTTTCTTGCCGCTAGTTCTCGATACTATTTTTGTTTCGTTACCCTGCACAAAAATCACTCGAACTGACAATTTTCTTGGACTTGATGCCTGTTTCTAAGGTCTAATTTTTGAAATTACCATCAACAAGTAGGAGGGAAGGTTTATCTGATTTTATCTAAAAACTATTCGCGCAGTTGCATTTCAAAAGATATTAGTCCGCCATCTATCACCGCTTTTTCTAAGACACCTTGCTTATAATAATACTCATTTCCTTTGCCGTTCGCATTTATTTTCTTGTAGCCATGATTGCCTAAAGGAATTATGGTATTAAAACTACCGTCTTGCTCAGAATAACAATCTGTAACGTTGGAAGGTTCTACAAAGTACAATAAGATGGTAGCGTAATTAATGGTACTTTCTAGAGGAGCTTCAGTCTTTCCGTTTTTTTCAATGTGATACTCGTTCTCATGCCATTGGGTGAGTGTTTTTGCATGCGACTTATCATTTATACGAATGTTTACCACAGCTTTTTTCAAAAGTTTAGCCTCAAAATCTACACTGTAATTATAGTTTACAGCAAACTCTTTTATGAGTCTAAACTCAATAGTACTTGAGGTACGATAGGTTGTATTGGCATCCTTGTGAGTTTTTGTAGCTTTTAAACTTCCTATAGTTTTCTCTTTATAGAAAATATCATACCATAACGTTTTATCTGGGGAAGGTGTTAAATCTCCTTGAAACGTTATGAAATTAAAAAGTATCAGACACCAAAGCATAGACTTGTATTTTAATAATAGGCAGTCGTAAAACCACTTAAATTACAAGATACAAAGGTAATTAGAACCGAGGTATACAAAACTGATGATTATCATTGAAGGTAACATCTTGTTTTTTTCGAATAGTGTGCTGCCAAAGAAAGATGGATAGTATTAGAATTATATTTTCTGACTTATTCGCTATGCGTGATGTATTTCTGTTTGTATTCTTTTAAAAATTGCTTTGGGTTTTCATTATATATTTCCGGCTTTCCTTCTATTAAATACCATAATTTCGCAGTTGTTGTACCTAGCATATTTGTAGGCTCCAGACCTATTAGATCTTCTGGTTTACTGCCATCATAACATTCAACACACCAAAATCTATTTTGTATGGCTAGATGTTTCGGGAAAGTAGTTGCTTTAATTTCCTCAAATTCTCTTTTTTTATTTGATTTGTAAAATCGGTACGTGATGTTATTAAAGTCCGTTTCTCTATCATAATACGCTATATAAAAATCTCCTTTATATAGTCTAAATAGCACAAGAATAAAGGGGGTTTCATGGGAATATTCTTTTTCAAGATAATTAAACTCAATCAAGTTTTTCACATCTCCACCTCCCCAACCTAAACCATGACCACCATAATAAACTCTTTGAGAATGTGTTTTTTTAATGGGGATTATTAGATTTTTAGCAGCCTGAATGTCTAGCCTACTTTTTACCGTCTCTCTTTGTATTTTTAATAAATAAATCAAACTAAGAAATAAGAGAACAATTCCTAAAATAGTGTAGCCTATGTATTTTAAAACTTTCATTTTGTGCGGATGAGTTATTCGATAACTAAGAAAATATGATTTGTTGGAAGATACTATAATTTTAGCATTCGACTGAACTAGGTTCTGGCTATAAACAAAAAAGCCTCCCAGATATTAAATGTGGGAGGCTATATAAAAGTGTGCTGTTTATTGTTTAAAAAACTGTAGACTTTCTTTACCTGAAATAGAAATAATATACATTCCAGATTTTAAGCCATCTAAGGAAATTAGTTCTTCATCGGAAGTTACAGGTATCGCTTTTAAAACGATACCACTCATATTTCTAATCTTTAATTGATCTCCAGAGGTAACACCCACAATCTTTATATATTCTTGTGCTGGATTAGGAAATACTTGTAGCGCCATTGCACTTACCGTAAGACTGGCAGCTGCAGGTACAATTTTCCATTTTTGATTGCCATTGTCCGTACCATACGTGTAGGTAATTACGTTGGCATTTACTGAGCCGTTGTTCCTGTCTAACCCTTGAGAAGTGCAATGGTTTGGTTGTATCCCATAAATACCTTCGCCATTTTCAACAACTTTCGATTGTTGGTGGGTTCCTGCGGCACTTGTATAAGTAGCAACCTGTACACTATTTTCACATTTAGCATAAGGCACTTCTAAGAACCTGTTATTTCCTTTATTTTTAATTGTATATACATTCTCACCTAAATGATTAAACACCCATTTTTGATCATCGTAATCGCCTGGATTGATCATTTGAGCGGCGTAATTTTCTAAAGCTCTAGATAATAATCGTTGATTAGAGCTCACAGATTCTAAGGTGTATACTCCGTTTTCTATTAATTGAGAGCTTATCGGCGTCGAAGTGTCTGCTGTACCTTTTAATAAAACAATAGCAGAGTATGGTGCTATAGTAACATTACCAGAATACGCTTTATGTGTAGCATCAACATACGCAGTATTACCTAAATTTACGGCCTTATCTGCTCCTGTATTATTGACAACAAATTTAATAAATGAATCAGGATTAGTAGAAGTACTAAAACTAACAGGCGCTCTTTTGCCTTTTTTTTCATAAGTAGGGTACTTAGTTTTAAACTGATCTAAGGTATAATCATTGGTCTGTCTGGCCACCGTTACACTCACTTCTTTTCCATCGGTATATGGTTGGCAATAGTAATTGCTATTGATATCGCCTAGAAACGTATTAAAATTTGCATCTGTAATTTGATTGGTATATCTAGCAGAAAACTGCGTAGGTTTTTTAGAGAATAAGATATTATTGGTTACTGTGTTATTTGTAGATTTTGCAACACTACCACCGGTACCGAAACTATTTGTATACGTAGATAATACTAAACCATAATCACAGTTATACACGGTATTATCTTTAATACTATTCTTACTAGATAAATTCGCCATAATACCCCAACCAACTAAGTTGTATACTGTATTTTCATAAATGGACTGATTTTGCGAATCATTATCAATATAAATACCAGCAGTTTTTACGCCTCGCGTGGCAGGAATACCTCTGATAGCTCCTGGAGAGTCGTGTACCATATTTTTATATACACTATTCGTAGCTTCTTTATTCCCAACAGAATATATGCCCCCACCATCATCTTTGGTATAGCAATAATTACTAATGTCATTATAGCGTACTTTAAAATTACCGCCCGAAAAATTTAAGGCATGGTATCCAATATCTTTAAGTGAATTTTTTTCTATGATGTTCTCCGAAGATCCAGATTTACTGATAAACCTTACGCCTGTATAGCCTATAAAACTGCGGTCTCCCATACCAGAACGCATACCGATGTTTACAATTTTATTGTTGGTAAAGGTGAGTCCGCTTATAGCTTCCCAACGAATGGCACTGTTATTACTTTCTTCAAATGTATTGTTTGTGGCTGTTATATTGGTAAGTGTAAAACCTAAGGATAAATAGTTGTTTCCGTTTTTAAAATTACAATTGTTTATTGTTAAATTGGCTGCACCGCTTACCGCTAATGTTTGTTTTAAACCGCCTTCTATTTTTAAATCTTGAATTTTAATATAGCTACTATTGTTTAAAGCCAAAGTCTCTTCTCCTTCAGGAATTTCTACACTCAAACTATTAGGGTCATTAGTGCTATACAAGTATAATACACCAGCCGTAATGTCATGAGCCCATTCTCCATTTTTATCTAAAGTGTTTACATGGTTTTGGAAAAAGTATCCAAAATTGTTTTCTATATTGTTTTCAAAATTCCTGTTGGGGTCAGATAAGCTAAAGTTTACCGTGGTACCAGAGTGAGACGTTATCGTTTCTACTTTTACGTTATCATCTGTAGTTCTTATAGTAATTTCACCACCTCTAAAACTATTGGAAGCATAGGGTAAACTGGAAGCTTCAGAAACAGAGGTGTTATTACCTGCATGGTCTTTGATGGTTCTATAGCCACCATTAGGAGCATCACTATTAGGCTCTCTACCTATTTGCTGTGCTACATTCTCTAAAAATAAAGTGGGAATTCTCCCATTATCAATTTTAGGTAGATTTACTTTCCAGATAGCACCACTATGACGTGTCCATCCCGTAATTTTCTTTGCCGCTCTTAGCACGGGTTTAGTTCCAGATCCATAAGATTTTAATACGATGGCATTGCTAGAAGAACCTTTTTTACTTTTTAAATCTAGACTTCCGTAAAAGACGTCCCCGCTATTAAAATGAATAATGTCTCCTGGAGCTAGAGCATTCTTCATGCTGTTTACTTTGTTTATGGTTTTCCAAGGGGATGCTGCTGATGTCCCATTATTTGAATCAGTGCCCGAGGCACTAACATAATAGTTTTTTTGTGCGACTAGGGTAGTGCTGCAGAGTATTAAAAATAAACTTAGTATATAAGTATTTATGTGTTGTCTTGTTGAGTTCATAGTAGTTTTTATATAAAAACGAGACCTAAGCATTGTTGTCTTAGGCCTAGTTATAAATTATTCTTTTATAAATTGTTGATTGTTTTTTCCTGCGATAGAAATAATATAATTTCCTTTTTTTAAACTAGAGATATCTATGGTTTCTTCGGTATATTGCACTACTTCTTGCAGGACACTATTTCCAGAAAAATCATATACGATAATCATATCACCATGAGTAATACCTGTAAGGGTTATATAGTTTTGTGCAGGATTAGGAAATAATAATACGGATGGTTCAATTGAAACTTCGCTGATACTTTTTGCGGCAGTACTATTGAGCGCACTACAGGATAAAGTAAGTTTAGGAGCCTTGCTACCTTCTTTAGACCAAAAAGAAACATCATTACCACTAACTTGTCTAACGATTATTGTAACGGTTTCTCCTGCAGTAATACCCGATAGGTTCCATTGGTAGCTTGCCCCTACATTATAGGTGCCTGTTTTAGTTCCTAATAAAGCACCTTGAACGGGTCTGTTACCGCTAGATAAGTTCTCTTCTGTCCAATTCGTAGATTTTCCTTTAAAAATATCTATACGACCGTTTCCGTTATCAGAAGACACGGTTAGGTTTAGGGTTGCAGCATCGTTAGCTTTAAAATTAGTAGGGATTTTAAATTTCAGGAAAACCAATCGTTTTCCGTTTTCTACTCGAAGCTGATTGCTATTATAACGGGTAGTTCCTTGAAGGTAGGCATCTTCAGTGGGTGATACGTTTAACGCCTCCGTGAACGTTGTACTTCCTCCGGTAGCTCCTCCTAATTTTATAGGATATAAAGTACCTCCTTTTGGGCTTAAACTTGCTGCCAAAGCAGGAAAGTTTGTGGCAGGATTAGCTGGTTTCACCTCTTTAGGACCTTTGTATAATAAGGCAGGGTCTGACCAAGGTGTTGCATTGTTATGGTTTTTTTCTAAACAAGTATTTCTATAAATGAAATTAGGGTATTTAGAGTTTTGATGTTGTGTAGACCAAGGCCCCATAATAGCAAAGTAATTAGGCTCTTTACTATTGTTATAGGCAGCATTAGGCGTATCTGCTTTTGAGTTAGGCATGTCAGAAGGCAAGGTTATTCTATTGTTTTCTATTAAATTATTGCCTTTGTCTCCACTATGAAAACTTACTTCTTGTTTAAAATCATTGTCATACACCACATTGTATTCTACATTACCCCCTTGAAGAGAAATATGTCTTAAATGCGTGATTTCACAACCGGTAACTAAGTTATAAGCTCCTTGAATAAAAAAGTACCCCTGCGCTCCTCCAGCTTTTTTATGCGCTCCTTCTACTTTTAAATCTCTTAAGGTTACATGGTTTGCAGGTACTCGTATAGGATCTTTGGCGCAATTCAAGATCGTCACTTTATCTAACCAACAATCTTCTGAAGTGCTTATTTTAACAGAGATGTTATCGTTATTTGGTAATTCATCATTGGCATCCAGTCCATAATTCCAGTCGTATTTTGGTGTTCCCCAACTGCCTTCAATGGTTAAGGTGTAGATACCACTTTTACTCACTTTATAGAAGCTGAAAGCATCACCATCCGTCATTTTTACGATGCACTTTACTTTATTTCTATCCTCTCCAATTAAAGAGACATTTGATTTCATCACAATTCGCTTATCAATAGTGTAGGTTCCTTTTTTTAATAAGACAGCTACTAGTCCACTTTCTTTAGACGCATCAACAATAGCTTTATTAATAGCATCACTATTGGCTCCACTGGTCAGCGTTTTTACCACTCTGAGATCTTTGACAAAAGGAATTCCGCCTCTAACACCCGCTGTTTGCCATTTTTTCATTTGTGGGTAGCGGCTATCATATTTTCCGGAGTCGAAAGTTACCCCGGGATCACCCACTTTTAATTGGGCATTTAGTTGAAACCCCATAAAGAGGATGCACCATAGACTACTCATCGTATAGGCATGTTTTTTAAATACATAATTTTTCATTTTTCTCATGTTTAAATAGTGTTCATTTTTCAAATAAGATTGTGCTCTAGCTCATGGGGTTATTTAAAATAAGCCTGTTTAAATAATAAAGAGCGATCTAGAATGTGCTACCCTAAATCGCTCTTAACTTTTATTGTTTGATAAATTGTAAGCTCTGTGTGCCTTCAATAGAAATTATGTAGGTTCCTTTCCTTAGACTAGAAACATCCAAAGTTTCTTCTGTGCTCAGTGCCGTTTTTTGCAGTACTATATTCCCAGAAAAATCATATACGATAAGCTGGTTCCCGTTGATAATACCAGAAAGGGTAATATAGTTTTGTGCAGGATTAGGGTAGGCTACAAGTGTTGTTTTAATGCTTGTAGCAGGAGCTACAAGCATACTTGCTGCAGTATCTTGCTTTACAAAATTTAATTTATTTACATTGAATAGAAACCCAGTGCCTCCAGTGAAATTTAAGGTTAGGGTTTGTTCTCCTGCAGTTAAGTTCACCGTAGTCGTCACTGTTTTCCACGTCCGCCATCCGCCAGTATTTGTAACCGCTAGTTGTCCTAAATCTGTGCTTTCAGAAACTAATGAAATTGTTCCTCCAGAAGTATTCGTCGCTACTCTAGCTTCCACTTGATACATTCCTGTTTCAGCTATATTAACTAAGTAAGTAGTCGCATCTCCATTTTGGATGTAGCCAATGTTTTTACCTCCATCGGTGTCGGTTGTATTTTCTAATTCAATACCAGATTGTGTTGCAAATGCTTCCGCCTCTAAAACTCCGGGAATAGCAATAGACGTATCAATGGTATTACCTGTATCATCACATGCCAATTCTAAAATTAGTTTTGGAGCAGAAGAACCTTCTTTGGATGAAAAAGAGACATCATTGCCATCTATTTGTTTTACGATAAGAGAAATGGTTTCTCCAGGAGTAACGCCAGATAATATCCAGTTGTAAGTGCTGCCGACACTATAGGTGGTATTTAGAGAACCTAATTTAGTTTGTTCCCCTGGTTTATTGGTTGCAGATAAATTCCCTTCGGTCCAAGTATTTGTACTTCCTTTATAAATTTCGATTAAACCATTACCACCATCACTAGAAACGGTTAACGCTAATTTAGCACTCGTCACATTTTCAGTGGTTGCTGGTACTGTAAACTGCAGGTAAGATATTCTTTTTCCACTTTCTACTCTTAACTCGTTAGTGTTATATCTCGTAGTTCCTTGTAAATAGGCATCATGAGATAAGCTTGCGGTAAGCGTCGTATCACAACCACCCGCATTACCATCACTATCTTTACTTGTAATTAAGGCCACCCAGTCATTGTTGTCTGGTGCTACTAAATTTGTTCCTAATGTGTTTTTGGCGGTAAGATTACCCCCAGCTCTTGGATTAAACCATTGTACGTCATATTTGGCATTCCCTGCAGGTAAGCTTAAACCCGTACTCCCTCCATTGGGTCTGTAAATAGCATAAGTTTTACCTTCTGCGGCAAACACATAATCATTGCTATCGGCCGTAACGGCATCGGATGAAACCATATCAGTAAGGGTAGGAAGTAAATTGGCCTTAAAGAAAGATAGCGCATAACTACCTTCTTTATATTTTAGGCCTCTTTTTCTATGATCTTGTCCATTAAGATCCCCATCATCAGCAGTATAGCCACTGTAATATTCTACACCAGCACCACCAGCAAGTAAGGTTGCCCAAAGTACTTTTTCTCTAACTTGTTTATCAGAAACCATGATCCCTTCTGATGCACTACCTTGCTCATCGTTAGCAACCACCCATTTTCTACCGGCATTTTTAGAGTTTTCTACCCATCTACGCACGTCATTATGTACATTATTCTGACTTGTTTGTACGGAGGCACCAGTCAGATTAGATTTACTCCCTAATAACGGATTATATCTTTGATCTTGTTGCCCTGGATAGGTATGTAGCACTACATGATGTTGGTAAGGATCTAGATTTTGAATGTAGTTTACGGTAGATTTTACGACATCATCTTTGATCGTAGATTCTTCAGACAGGTTCCAGTTTAATGCTAGGTGATGTCCGAATCTTGCAATTAACTCTCGGTAGTACAATTTTCTTTCTCTCCCAAAAGTATGCCCATCCATTTTCTCGCAATTCTCTGTTTCCATGGTTTTAAAATGTAAGTACATCCCTTTTTTATCGGCATACTCCATAACTTTTTCCCATTGCGCTAGCTTAGAAACATCAAAACGGTCTTTATGTAATTTATCCCATTGACCTGCTTTTGCCGTATTGGAATAATCCTGATCGGTACCTTTTAGGATATGCGGAAACACTGCGCCGTCATCACCACCAGCGGCCCAGGTTAAGAATGACATTACGTTGGCGCCTTGTCCAGATAGGTAGTTAATAGATCCTAGCATACCTTTTCCTTTTCCACCACTCCAAGTGTACGCGCTGGCATCGGTAGCCACATAATCTTGTGTATGTGCTGCCCAAGTTTTGCTTTTGTTTCCTCCGGCCGTATTTCCTGGAGTACCATCAAAGTCTACATAATGAAAGCGATTTTCAGGAGAATCTGCTCCAACTTTCAAAAACCAAGGTCCGTTTGGATTCTCAGGATCACTTCCTATATGCTTTAAATAATGTTCTCCAACATAGGTTAACCTTCCAAGATCTTTACTTCTGAAATCTCTTCCAGACTTATTAGATTCTGCAATGGCGAAGGTTCCGTTAGTTCCATCCATAAATCCGCCACTAGAACCACCGCCATTTATGGCAACATTAGTTCCAGAGGTAAAGGTGGCCTTCCAGGTCCATGCGCCTGTATGGTCTGGAGCAAAATGTACTCTCCATTTGTTTCCAGAATCACATCCTGTATTCTCTGCATCGCCACAAGCAGCAAAATACCCAGGAACGGTATACGATTTGTTACTAGCAGTATGCGTAAAAATTACTTCTAATCTATAATCAGAAAACGGATTGGGAGCGGCAGTTTCGTTGGTATTTGGACCATTAAAAGTTAAAGATACTTTGTGCCATCTTTTGAGCTCTCCGTCTAGCGTTTGTGCTTTTAAATGGACACTTAAAAACATAAATGCCATAAGTAGGTAAGGTGTAATTGTTTTCATAGGTGATACGTTTTAATTATTAATTAATTGAATGTAATGAGTGGCTTATGGCAATTAAAAAAAGTTTGAGGCTTTGAATTTTTAACATTTGACCTATAGACATACCTATCCTGTTCCTCAAATTACCTCCTTTACGAATGGGGTAAGAGAAACGTTCTAATGCCTGTACAGTTCAATTAAAAATTGATGTATATAGCTATAAGGCTCATTATCTTTTTATGCAGAAATAAAAGTTCGTTTTATTGAAAAATAGCGGGAATGCTTATAGCGTTGTGAAAATGATAAGAAGTCTTAGTGCACCTACTAAATTTTAGAGTAGGGTATACGGTTACATCACTTCTGTCATGATTTGCTAAGGCAACAATAGGCTCAACGTGCACGGTGTACGTATTTAAATTTTAATACGTACAGCACAGTAAGCGGTATTACATACGCTTAAATTTTCTTAGTAAAACACAACTTTTAGCAAATGCTTTGAGGTGAAAAGATTTTTAGCTGATAAAAAATTAAAGAATAACAAGTTTTAATCTCGCTTGTTGCACGAGAGTAGGTTTTAAGTAGTAGTGTTCTCATTTTATTGTAATTAAGTTGATAAATAAATCTTTGGGGATTTTAGAATAAAGGTAAGTATTATGTATATATACTATAGTACACTATTTTAGCAATTTAGTACCCTATTTTAACCTGTTTGATTGCTTTCAAAATTACATTTTCAAGAATTTAATTTACTAGAAAATGCGAAATGATGACTTTTAGTTTTCATATTTCGAAATTATTTTTTTTACACCTGTCCATGCTTTGTCCTGATAAAAAAGCTTTTTTTAAAACAGTTTATGTCTTGTAAGTCTTTGTTTTTGTTGGTATTAAAGTCTTATTGTGTTCTTTTTGTTTTTTTTAAGTTTTTATGGAGCTAGGCGGAAACGGTTACATCGTGTCCATACTTTGTCTACCACAGATATTAGGGAAGTGCTTTTTTTGTCGCTAGTTTTAATCAGATAATTTTATAAACAAGTACAGATGGAACTACCCAATTTAGACAAGTTAGAAGCTATTTTTTGCATGCTTTTGTTCCTGTTACTATATAGCACTTTATAAAATAGTAGTCATCGTAATCACTGCTTAGAAAAAATGTTCGTCACTCTGTAGGAGGTGAATCACATCCAATCCTATTTAAACATTATTAGTTAATCCTTACTTATGAAGTACAAAAAAAGACCCAAATCTATTTTTTTGTTAGCCATCTTATGCATTTTTCCACTCGCTAGTTTTGGAAAGCCACATGCGCCAGTAAATTTTGTGCTTGGAGATACCCTACCAAAGCAAAATACAGTAGCCTTAGAAACTATACTAAACATAAATAATATTTTTTCGTATCAGAATATTAATAAGGAATTTCCTGTTCCTTCCACGATAAAAAATGATAGGGCACAGGCAGAAACGGTATTAAAAGAAATAGAAAATAAAAATGCCTGGGTAAATATTATTTCTAGCGCTACTATTGTGTCATTACCGGTAGGTATTAAAAGTAGGGTTAACGACGTAGAATATGCAATAGGAATTGCAAAAGCGACCATACAGAAAGACTATACCGAACTAACTGTTTTTGTTAGAGCAGTACTACCACAAACAGATGAAAGAGGTATTCCTTTAGAAATTTTTTTCGCTGCCAATACTATAAAGTTATCTCATGATGGAGGTCTTTTTGGTAATGGGAATTTAGTTTTACTAGGTGATGTTCAAATTCCGTTCAATGCAGGAAATTGGTTGTTAGAACTAAAAGGTGGCCTTGATTATAAAAAGGGCGTGACGGAAAATCTTAGCTATGTAACTATAGATTGCAGCGGAGTGAAAGAAATGGGACTTACGGCTGAGGTTCAGTTTTCTAGAAATTTGATTTTACCGGTTACTAAAAAAGGAAAATTATTACCAGAAACAAAAACGGTTAAACGCTTAGATCAATGTATGCAAAATGGCGGATACAGCTATTCCGCCATACATACATTTACCACACCTTCTAAGGAAACAGCAAGTGAATATAATTGTGGGATACCTCCTGAAATTATCATCACAAACCAAGAACCTTTACAAGAGCTTAAGGTAGATGATGTTTTTACTGCTGGTGATTTTGAGGTTACGGTTAAAGAAGTATCTGGCGGCAATGGAAGCTTTTCAGGTAGGGGCTTTATTGTAGTTCCTTATTTAGGAAATACAAAACTAAGTGTGGGTTTTGATGACATACACATAAATACAGACAAGCAATTAACCGATGGTTTTGTAGCAACCGAATATACTCCGGAATAGGAGAAAAGGGAAGAGAGACTTTTGTAGGATCTCTTCCAAAGAAGTAAACACTTATGTAGCGCACAGGAAAGCTATTGAAAAATGGCCCATAGTGAAACCACAAATTCCCCCAAAAGAAACCTAAGCATCACCTTAAACCAAAGACCTCTTTTTGTTGAAAAACCTATTGTTTTTAGTTGTTTTACTACTTCCTGCCTTCGTATGTTCACAAAGTGTAGATTTAGAAACGTTCGGAAAATCTTCCCCTTTTAAAATAGGAGGAGGTGTTTCTGCAAGTTCCGTATTTTATAGTAGCAACCAAAGAAATAATAGAGCACCATTTACGTATTTTGCACAAAGGAAGCTGAATATTAGTTATTACAATTTTTCTATTCCCATAAGCTATAACTACTCCAATCAAGGAGATCAGTTAGGGTATCAGTTGCCATTAAATTTTAATAGATTAAGTCTTCACCCAAAATATAAATGGGTAACGGCACACGTGGGAGATGTGAATATGAGCTTTTCTCCATACACCTTAAGCGGACACCAGTTTTCGGGCGCAGGGGTAGAAATGCAACCCACCAAGGCAATTAGCTTTAAAGCCATGTATGGCCGCCTTATTAAAGGGATAGCTCCTACGGAAGATGAGCGTACCGTAGCTAGTTACCAAAGAATGGGTTATGGTTTTAAAACGGTCTATGAGCAAAATGCTTATACCGTTGGGGTTTCAACTTTTTATGCCATAGACAACCAAAATTCTATTGCGATAAACCCAGATGAGGAAGGGGTTTTTCCTAAAGAAAATTTAGTACTAGACGTAGAAGGGCGTGTAGCGTTAAGCAAAGATTTAGAATTGAATGCAACCTATGCCACTACCATCCTTACACAAGATCTAAGGGCACAAGAAACTTCAGAAACAACTAAAGGCGTACTCGGTAAACTATTTAATAACAGAGCCTCTACGGAGTATTACAATGCTAATAAACTAGGAGTAAAATATAGTGTGTATGAGGCTACTTTAGGAATAGATTATGAGCGTGTAGCTCCCGGATATGAAACCCTAGGGGCCTATTTTTTTAATAACGATTTTGAAAACATCACCCTTAATCTTTCTCGCCCTCTTTTTAATCATAAAGTTAATTTGAGTTTTAATGTAGGGTACCAAAGAGATGATTTGGAAGACCAAAAGGCCAACCCAACGAGTAGGTTTGTAGGCGCTATTAATGCTACATACACGCCTTCTGAACGCTTGTCTTTAACAGGTTCCTATTCTAATTTTAGTACCTATACCAATGTAAGGAGCAACCAGTTTGAGGATATTAATGATGCCAATCTTTTAGATAATGTCGTAGATACCTTAAACTACAAACAGGTATCGCAGAATGCCAATCTTAACATTAATTATATTTTATCGAGTACCAAAACAAAAAATGAAAATCTAAACCTGAACTATAATGTGAGTGATATATCAAACGCACAAGGAGGTGTAGTTCGGGTAGGAGATGCTTCTGTTTTTCATAATTTTTCTACCGCGTACACCTATGGGATTAAGGAATTACATCTAAACATTACACCGGCACTTCATGGCACTTATAATACCATAGGATTAGAAGATGCCATTACTTGGGGCCCCACCATAAGTGTAAAAAAAGGTTTTTTTAATAATGAATTAAAATCGGTCCTATCCTCTTCTTATAATACGGCAAAAAATAGAAGCGGAGCTATAAAGACCACAAATCTAAGAGGAAGAGTTTCGTACGTCTATTTAGAAAAGCATAATTTGAGTCTCAATGCCATTCAGTTGTTTAGAAGCACGCCTTCTGTTTCTGGCTTAAAAGAGTTTACTGCACCCCTAGCTTATAACTATTCGTTTGATATAAAAAAGCCGAAAATAAACTGGAAGAAAAAAGACCGGAAGCGTAGGGCTAAAGACAGTATACTTACCTTGAATTATAAAAAGTACAAGTATGTAGCTTATGCTGAGACTATTGCAGATACCATATTGAAATTAACCAAAAGCACTAAATTTGGAACCCTCCCAGATGATAAAAGCCTAGAACTACAAGGTTTGGCTGAGGTGATGGTAAAAGCTATTGGAAAAAGAGAAGTGGTGTTTAAAGAAAGTGCCATTGCTTATTTAAAATCTGTAGATGATTTTAAAAAATTCCAACAACAGTATACGGAGTATGTGCTTAGCGCCTACACTAAATTAATAAAAGATGCAGAAGCTATAGATTACCAATTAGAGAAAGAATTTTTGCGTTTAAATGCAGAAAATAATGACACTAAAATTAAAAAGACGGCCGTATTTAAGGCGAATATAAAAGTGGTGAATGATCGGTTTGAGAATCATAGGACTATGCTCAAGGGGATGCGCGCTTGGGATATTATGAAAGAAATTAATAGCATCCGTTTAAATAGGTTTAAAAATAAGCATATTAATAAAGTACACCTCATGTACCGCAATGCAAAAACCGATGCTGAAATCATAGATTTTTTAGAGTACTATTTGGCGGACTTATACCATAAGCAGATGAGGTAGGAAATGGTTGGAATGTGATATTAACAGGGTTAATATTTTGGTTTAGTTCTCAGTTTCTTTCAATATTTTTGGCTGAGTAATATGCCACTACTTTCATATATCATTTGATATGAGATATATTTTCTAATTCATTTATATCCTCAATTACCTTTAAAAATAAGCTTTTAAGTTTCGTTATATTTTTAAGTTCTGTGCCTTCGCCTTTCGCCTTAGGTCCAATTATTTCAGTAACCACATTATCATCATGTCCTAGAAGATATTGTACAAAATATACTGCAAGCGCATTTCTGTTTTTATAAATAGACTTGTAGCTTTAATGGATTTCATACCGAAGCATGCACATTTAGAAAATACAGGGTTGTTAAATTCTATTTCTATTATCTTTCTAAAATTAGTCAATGATTTTAGTGTTTTGGTAAACTTATATCTCTATTTTTAACTGAGGTTAGTAAAATATTTAAGTAAATATGAAAAATGTATTCGTACTATTTTTTTTCGTTTTGTCTTTCATTTCTTGTGGGGAAAAAGAAAAAAGTAAAGAATTTATGGCTGTTGAACATTATATTAAAAATGATGAAACTTATGGATACAGCTTAAAAGAATTGAGATTTTACAAAAAGGTAACTGCTTCAGATAGTTTGGGTATTCTTAGAATACCATTTATGAAACTTATGATAAAAAATAAGTTTTATAATAATAAGGATGCAAGAACTTTAAGTGATGCTATTAAAATTTGTGAAGATAAAATAAAGTCTGAAACCATTGATAAAGTGACGCTAGACATTATAAAGAAGGATTTAGACCTGCTTTCTACTATTTACCACAAATCAGAGAAATACACTTCGATTCAGGATACTATTATTTTGGGAAATATTTACATAGCTAAAGTTCATGCCATGGGTTCAAGTATTGGACAAGATGAGTTTTTTTACATTTCTGAAGATTTATCAAAAGTTAGTATCGTGAAATCTGAGTTTGCAGGACTTTAGAAAATATAAATTTAAGAATCACTATGTAGCGTTTCTTGCAAATGAGCGTTAGTACAGAGGTAATGATTCCGCACGTGTGCTACATATGCAAAAGCATCTGTATTTCGAAATTAATTTGAGTTATTTTTTTTTTAAAAGTTCTAAGAATTCAAAAATTAAGTGATTAAAAATATTTTCTTCTGTCCCAAATTTATTTTTTAGTTTATCCCAGGTTTTTTTGCTGAATTTAAATTCATTGCCATGAGAGTCTTTGTATATCCATTTGTTGAAAATATCTTTTTGTAAAGTGGCCTCTTTATTTTCACCTTTGTATTCTATGACTCCATTAAATCTTGTTTGCATTGAGCGGTGTACTCCGTTATTTTCTTCCTTGTAGGTTTCATTTCCTTTAATATCTTTTCCTATTTCTACTTTTCTATTTCTATTATCCTCAATTATTATTTTATTAAATATATCAACTGAAAATTTAGCTTTATAGTCTTTATCCCGTCTATGTTCATGGATCATACTTTTGAAAATAGCTATTTCTGCTTCCGCATTCTTGAGTACGTCACCATATTCTATTGCAATGTATTTTTTCTCAAGGGTTATTTCATTGCCCCTATTATCGGAAAATATTAAATCATTAAAGATGTTTTTTTCCAAATATGATGTGTATGAGCCATTTGCTGATTCGTGTTTTAGATTATGAAAAATGTCTCTCTCAATATTTTGTGTAAAACCTTGAATGCTCATTCCCATAATTATTAAGAACCTAATATATTTAGTCATAATACTTTAATTTTATAGTGCTATTTTTTAAGTATAGATATCATTACAAGTTCTGTGCCGTTTCTAATCAAAATTTTGATTTGAAGTAAGGAGAATACCTTTATTTTTATAGAACACCGAATTTAATTATTTCAAAAAAAGTTGAGGTTTCACTTTCAAGGTTACTTAATTACATTTGCAAGTTAAATTCAAAAGGTTTTAAGCTTATTTAGATAGCTGTATGTTGCCGTGGTAGCCATATAAGTTATTCCTTACTATTTTTATGGGTTGATTAATTAAGTAAATAGAATCAAAATATTCTATTTCATACCGTTCTTATAAAAAACCAGCGCTTTGCATGCAGCTCTGATATTGCTAAGGCTTTAAGTTATAGATGCGTAACTTTAGTATACAGTATAATTTCATGCTTTTTATCCAGTATATAGTTCTTTAAGTTCATTTTGATACTTATATCAAGATTAAGAATTTAAAAACTCAATTTATAAAATAAGACCAGTTTTAGCATCAAGAACACTTCAGCGTCTACTAATTTTTCAAGTAAAAATAATAAGGACAGAATATAGCTTCCGTTCTTCATGGAGTACACCTACCATATAAATATAGTATGATTATCTCATTTTCAAAGCGTTAAGTTGCTAGATTTTGAATTGAAAACTTTGTTATATATTTAAGTAATTATTTTACTCAAACAATAAAATTAACCAAGTGAAAATAGCGATAATAGGTTTTGGAAATATAGGTAAATATCTAGCAGAATGGATTTGTAATGAACCTTCTTTTGAATTGAGATATGTGGTAGCTAGAAAAGAAATTAATAAAGAACGTATTGATTTTATAAATGAATCTGTAAAATTCAGAAAAGAAGTTACGCCAAAATTGATAAATGATGTTGATATTATTATTGAATGTGCAACGAAAGAAGTGGTATCTCAATTATTAAAATTTGATGAAATAGATCGTACGGGGCTGAAATTAATTCTTATTAGTACGGGCGGTCTATACCAGAATAAAGAAGTTTTGAAAAAACTGAAAAACTGTGAAGTGATACTACCCATAGGAGCAATTGCCGGGTTGGATGCGATAAAAGCTGTTAATGATGATATTACGGCCATTAAATTAAAGACAACGAAACACCCTAAGAGTTTAGAAGGAGCACCGTTTTTTGACAATTCAGAGATTAATTTGGCCTCTATTAAAACTAGTCAGACTATTTGGGAAGGTGAAGTAAGTGAGGCGGTAAGTTTATTTCCTAAAAATATAAACGTTGCAGCAAGTATCTATTTTGCATCTAAATGTGAAAATTTAAGAATAGAAATAGTTGCTGATCCTAATGCGACTAGCAACATGCATGAGATAACTTGTGAGGGCGATTTCGGAAAAATATACACTCGTACCGAGAACAAACCAAGTCCAGCTAACCCAAAAACAAGCTTTTTAGCCGTTAAAAGTGTAGTAAGTATTCTTAGGAATATGAATACGAACATTAAAATTAATTAACGACTGTTCTGTATACAGTGGTGATGTTATCATCTTATTTATCAAGATCATGTAAAGACAAATTCGGACTTATTCCGTAATCAAAAATACGGTATGAGTTCGAAATAGTTAAAGGCATCCAATTGCTATCAATTTTACCGATTTAGAATTAAATTGACTAATGCTATCTTCTATGGCAATTGTAAAGCATCATTAAAATTGATAAAAATTTAGAAGATTTTATATACGGTTTATACAGCAATAAACGGGAGAAAATGGTTACTTTCCAATACAAAAGTTCGCGAAAATATTACCTAGAAGATCATCACTTGATATTTCACCGGTGATTTCACCAAAATGAAATAAAGCTTGACGAATATCTATGGCTAATAAATCTCCAGAAAAACCAGCATCCATTCCATATTGTACCTTTTGAATCTCTTCTAAAGCTTTTAAAAGGGAATTGTAATGTCTGGAGTTGGTCACTATCGTTTCGTTGTTTCTCAGCGCTCCTGTATTGATAAGTCCTAATAATTCTCCTTTTAAATCTTCTACGCCTTCCCCTGTTTTTGCTGCAATAAATATAGTTTTTAGCTGCGCAGCCATCGCCTTCATTTCTGAAATAATAAGTGCCGTGGTGTCAGGAGCTATTTTATCCGCTTTATTGAATAATAACAGAATCGATTTTTGAGGAAACTGATTCTTAATTTTTTCAATTTCTATTTTTAACAGCGTAATTTCTTTGGTGCCCGTCATCAGAGAACCATCTACCAGGTATAAGACCACCTGAGCTTGCTTAATTTTTTCAAAAGTTTTCTTTATTCCGATTCCTTCAACGACATCTTGAGTTTCACGAATTCCGGCCGTATCAATAAATCGAAATCCAATTCCATCAATAGAAATCTCGTCTTCAATAGTATCTCTAGTGGTACCTGCAATATCTGAAACAATGGCTCTGTCTTCATTTAAAAGAACATTCAATAAAGTAGATTTTCCTACATTAGGTTCTCCTACGATAGCAACTGGAATACCATTTTTAATCACATTTCCTACGGCAAAAGAGTCAATCAACCGTTTTAAAACCAAGGTAATTCTATTGATAAGATCTTGAAATTGATCTCTATTAGCGAATTCCACATCTTCTTCAGAAAAATCTAGCTCCAATTCTATTAAAGAAGCAAAATTCATTAATTCTGCTCGAAGTTCTTTTATTTCATTACTAAATCCGCCACGCATTTGCTGAATAGCAATTTGATGGCTAGCCGCATTATCGGAAGCGATAACATCGGCTACAGCTTCTGCCTGACTTAAATCTATTTTCCCATTTAAAAAGGCACGTAAAGTAAACTCTCCCGCGTCTGCCGTTCTACATCCATTTCTAAGAAATAATTGGATGATTTCCTGTTGTATATACGTAGATCCATGACAAGATATTTCTACGATGTTTTCTCCTGTATATGAATTAGGACCTTTAAATATAGAAACCAATACTTCATCTAAAACACGATGGCCATCTACAATATGCCCTAATACGATGGTATGCGTTTTCTGGTGAACTAATTTTTTACCTTTTCTAGATACAAAATGGTTAGAGGCAATGGTAATAGCATCTATACCAGAAAGGCGAATGATGGCAATGGCTCCTGCGCCAGAAGGTGTGGCAAGTGCTACTATAGTATCCTGTTGTATCATAATGCAAAAATATAAAATAGTATTTGGTAATCTACTACCAGAAGCTAATAACTAGACAAACATTTACCATAGGGGAATATGACTGTAACCTATGATTAATTACTCATATGTGCTGCTAAAAAGGTTATTTGTTATTACTATATGAAATACTTATTACTATTTTTGAGAAAATAAATTAAAATTATACTATTATGAAAAAAATGAGTCCCCAAATTCCTTTTTTTGCAATCCTATTAGCGCTGGCAAGTTGTAGCACTAATGATAGCGATGTAAATGTAGAAAAAGAAGATGCGATTGAAGCTGTTGTTATCGAAGAACAGCAATCCGAAGAAACTCAAGGAGATGTACGGAAAGGTGGTCCGTTTTTCAACGCAAATCAAAACCCATTACCTAATGGTAAGAAATGGGTAAAGGTAGAGGCTATGTCTGATGAATTCAATGACAGCTCTTTTAATGTCAACAAATGGAAAAATACCGATCCTAACCGATGGATAGGAAGACCTCCAGGACTTTTTACGGAAAGTACCGTATCTGAAAAAAATGGTAACCTTAGATTAACCTGTAAGAAGTTGCCTAGTCCTAGAGTAGTCAATGGTAAAACGTTTACACATGAAGGTTCTAACATAACTTCTCATACAGCAGGGCAGGTAGGTTATTATTTTGAAGCAAGAATGAAAGCAAATAAGACGTTTATGTCGTCTACATTTTGGTTAATTAATAATGCAAACGATACAAATGGCTGTGATAAAAGAACCATAGAATTAGACATTCAGGAATGTGTAGGTCAAATTGTTGGTACCGCAAATTTTGCACAAAACTTCAATAGAACCATACATTCTAATACGCATAGTAGAAATACAACTTGTGCAACAACACCAACAGGTTCTGTAGGAGGCAATAAAGAATTATATAATAAAGTGTATGAGTCTTACCATGTTTACGCAGCCTGGTGGAAAAGTAAAACAGAAATTGTGTTTTATTTGGACGGAAATAAAGTGTATAGCATTACTCCTAAAGCCGATTTTGACTTGCCATTATATTTAAAATTGGTTACAGAAACGTATGACTGGAATCCTGTTCCTTCAGATGGCGGTATGAAAGGTACTTGGGGAGAGCGTACGACGTTCTATGACTGGGTACGTACTTATAAGTTAGAAAACCTATAATATTAAAAACAAAAATTATCAGTTTTAAATGCCACTTTATAAAAGTGGCATTTTTTTTGTTATATCCATTAATAGATCGTTAAAAGAAGCGATGTATAGCAACGTGCGAATTAAAAAAAAATTATGATGGTGATTCATACTATTTTGTACATTCGCCGTCCATTAACAATTAAATTATATATGAATAAATTAGTAGTAGTAGCAGTAATTGCATTATTTTCTTTAGGAAAATCTTATGCACAAGAAACAGAACAAGTTAAAGATTCTATCGTAGTCGTAAAAGATATGATAAAGGAACAAGAAGAGTTAAAGCAGATAGAACAAGCCAAAGTAGAAGCTGCTGCAGTAAAAGCGGAGCAGAAAGCTGCTGCGAAAGAGCAGAAGCAATTAGCAAAAGAACAGAAAAAAGCAGAGAAAGAGCAAAAGAAGATTGAAAAGGAAGCTAAAACCAAAGCAAAAGAGGCTCAAAAGCAGGAAAAGTTAAAAAGTGCAATAGCAAGTAAGAATCAAGATATTCAGAAATGTGAAGACAAGATTGCTAAATATGAAATGAAGTTAGCCGAAGGTCAACGTAAAGGGAAACTTTCTCCTGTAGCTATTGATAAGTTAAATGATAAAATAGCAAAAGAACAGATCAACATTTTAAAGGAGTCTGAAAAATTGAGAAAATTAGAGCGTAAACAATAATTCTTCTTTTTTGTAACATTTTGGTTTTTGAAGCGTCATATTAGTACATCAATCAAAAATCAAAATATCATGCAAAAAGAAAACAAACAGTTATTAGTCATTACCCATTTGAGTCAGTTATTAGATGTTGTTACAGGTTTTGGAGGTTTTATAGTACCTTTAATTATATGGTTAACCCAAAAAGATACTGTAGTTAACATGGATGAAAATGGAAAGGCAATTATGAATTTTAGAATAAGTATGTTTCTCTATTTTATAATTTGTATTCCTATGATATTATTATTTGGCTTAGGGCTATTAGGGTTTTTAGTATTAGGTATTCTAACATTTGTATTTCCTATTGTAAATGCTATAAGAGTTAGTAATGATGAACAGCCTTATTACCCTATGAGTATCAAATTTTTATAATCAAAAATTACGTAAAAGTAAAAAACCCCAATTACAATTGTAATTGGGGTTTTTCTATAAAAAAATCTGGTTGGTATTAATTATTAAGCATTACCGGCATAACAAGCATTGTTACCAATTCTCCTTCATCCAAACCATCTACAGGAGTTAAAATACCAGCTCTATTAGGTAAACTCATTTCTAATGAAACATCATCAGAAGTTAAGTTCGCTAGCATTTCAACTAAAAATCTTGAGTTAAAACCAATTTGCATATCATCACCTTGGTAGGAGCATGTTAAACGCTCTTCTGCTTTATTACTGTAATCAATATCTTCAGCAGAAATATTAAGTTCTGCACCAGCAATCTTTAAACGGATTTGGTGCGTAGTTTTATTTGAGAATATAGAAACTCTACGAACAGAGCTCAATAATTGATTTCTTGAAATAGACAACACATTAGGGTTCTCCTTAGGAATCACCGCTTCGTAGTTTGGGTACTTACCATCAATTAAACGACAGATAAGTTCTGTATTCTCAAAACTAAATTTAGCATTGCTTTCATTGTACTCTATAGTAACATCAGACTCACTACCTCCTAAAATTCCTTTTAAAAGATTTAAAGGTTTTTTAGGCATGATAAATTCAGCAACCTGAGATGCTACAATATCTGTTCTTTGGTATTTTACTAATTTATGAGCATCTGTAGCCACAAACGTTAAGCTTTCTGGAGAAAACTGAAAAAAGATACCGCTCATTACAGGTCTTAAATCATCATTTCCGGCCGCAAAAATTGTTTTGTTAATAGCTGTTGCTAAAATATCTCCTATGATTGTCGTAGAACTAGGGTTAGCCAATTCTACTGCTTTAGGAAACTCAGCACCATCTGCATAGGCTAAAGCATATTTACCATGATTAGAACTAATCTCAACCGTATTGTTGTCTTCCACAACAAAAGTTAAGGGTTGCTCTGGAAAGGTTTTTAATATATCTAATAATAATTTTGCAGGCACGGCAATTAAACCTTCATTGTCAGAATCTACGTTTAATACAGAACTCATGGTAGTTTCTAAATCTGAAGCAGAAACAATTAATTCGTTTTGTTTTAAATCAAATAGAAAATTATCTAGAATTGGTAGGGTATTGCTGTTGTTGATTACGCCACCTAAAACTTGTAATTGTTTAAGTAAATACGTGCTAGATACTATAAATTTCATTCCTTATGTGTTTTATTTTCTCTTTATATCTCTCGTTGTACTAATAGCTAAAAAACTGAATTCTGTTAATTACTAAGACTGTCGCAAGAAAAACAAAGATATTTTAATTGTTGTTTTTAATGAAACAAACTTATTAACAGTTATTGGCCTGTAAATCCCTACAAATATAGCACAATTATTATCTACTTTTAGAGTCTAAACCTACTGTTAATCAATGTAAATCTTTAAATATGAAACGCGCATTTTTCCAGTTTCTACTTTTCTACTTTTTTACAATGTTTATAAGTACCTTAAAATGCATCACAATTTACGTAAAATCTATGGTGATGGTGTCTCTATAATCTAAGCCCAGTAGGGTAGAAGCTCCTCCAACTGTATTTAAATCGCTCTTATAAATTGCTAATTCTATATAATTGGATGAATTAAAAAGCGCTAAGAGGTCACCAGGACCATTGCGTCTATCTTTCTCTAAATCGAAATTTATAATATCACTATACTTATTATGAATTTTAGTGATTTTTTTATTTCGAGCGTTTAAAACAAAACCTCTTCCTTTTCTATACGCTTCAAAAGTATGCTTTTCAATATTCGTAATGACATTGCCAAAATTGTCAATATAAATTACGCTACCCACAATACCATTGCCATTTTCCGTAATTCTAGGGGCAAATTCTCGAATATCTTTTAGTTTATTAAATAATTTACCAACAACTTCTAAGGTGCCACCACGAGCAATATGGCATGCCACTTTTACAAAGACATCTAATACAGGAAATGATCCGTGTTCAGGATTAGGAATGTTAATCTCTACCACTTTTTCTGGTGTTATTTCAGAAGTTATTAAACCTATGACGCCATTGTTCGCGGTGATAAAATAATGGCCATCAACTAATATGGCAATGTGTTGGTTTTCAGGGGTTGGCTCAGAATCTACCCCCACAATGTGTATGGTTCCTTTAGGGAAACTTTTATAAGAATTCTTTAATATGTAAGCACATTCGGGGATGTTAAACGGACTTATTTCATTAGAGATGTCAACAATTTTAGCATCGGCTAATTCTGAATATACAGCGCCTTTAATAACGCCAACAAAATGGTCTTTATATCCGAAATCAGTAGTTAATGTAATTATTGCCATATAAGACTGTTAATATGTTTTTTACTTTATGAAACTGATTTTTACTTAAGTTTGTTTAACAAAATTACGCAAATTTTAAGGCAACTAAAATTAATATTCAATAGGCAAGTAATTAAATCCGATATTCTTTGAAAGAACTATTAATTGAACTCACAGAAATTAGTCCTAGAGATTTTTTTGGACAGCAAAATGAAAATATAGACGCAATAAAAAAGTATTTTCCAAAGCTAAAAATTGTAGCAAGAGGAAGTAAAATACGAGTCTATGGCGATGATGAACTATTAGAAGAGTTCGACAGGCGTTTTAAGATGCTTACAGAGCACTACATTAAGTATAATAAACTTGATGAGAATAGTATTGAACGTTTACTAATGAGTACTCCTAAAGATGACTTATCCTCTTCTGAAAGTAGTGGGGAAGTAATTGTTCATGGGGTAAGTGGGCGTCTGATAAAAGCACAAACCGTCAATCAACGTAAATTGGTAGATGCTGTTCGTAAAACAGATATGGTTTTTGCTATAGGACCTGCAGGTACCGGAAAAACTTATACTGGAGTAGCACTCGCTGTAAAAGCATTAAAAGATAAAAAGGTGAAACGGATCATTTTAACGCGTCCGGCAGTAGAAGCAGGAGAAAATCTAGGCTTTTTACCAGGAGATTTAAAAGAAAAGTTAGATCCGTATATGCAACCGCTCTATGATGCACTGCGAGATATGATTACTCCTGAAAAACTAGCCTTGTACATAGAAAATGGTACCATACAAATTGCTCCATTGGCTTTTATGCGTGGTAGAACGTTAGACCATGCTTTTGTTATTTTAGATGAAGGCCAAAATACAACACACGCCCAGATGAAAATGTTCTTAACAAGAATGGGTAAAAACGCACAGTTTCTAATTACAGGAGATCCCGGTCAAATAGATTTGCCGAGAAGAACCGTTTCTGGACTTAAAGAGGCCTTGTTAGTCTTACAAAATGTAGAAGGAATTTCAATTATACATTTAGATGACAAAGATGTTATTCGCCATAAATTGGTTAAAAAAGTTATCGAAGCATATAAAGGATTAGAACACCAAAATTAAGTTCAATCTAACACATTTTAATAGTCAACGCATTTAATCACAGTATGAATAATACAATTACAGATACAAATTTTAACTTTCCAGGGCAGCTTAATATATATAAAGGAAAAGTAAGAGAGGTATATACCTTAGAGAATGATATTATGGTGATGATAGCCACCGATAGACTTTCTGCTTTTGATGTGGTGATGCCTAAAGGTATTCCGTACAAAGGTCAAATTCTAAACCAGATTGCTACTAAAATGATGGCAGATACGGCTGATATTGTTCCTAATTGGTTGTTAGCAACGCCAGATCCTAATGTAGCCATTGGTCACGCTTGTGAGCCATTTAAAGTAGAAATGGTGATTCGTGGATATATGTCCGGACATGCAGCACGCGAATATAAAGCAGGGAAAAGAATGCTTTGCGGCGTAGCTTTACCAGAAGGCTTAATTGAGAACGATAAATTTCCAGAACCGATCATTACTCCTGCCACTAAAGCAGAAATGGGCGATCATGATGAAGATATCTCTAGAGAAGATATTTTGAAAAAAGGAATTGTATCCGCAGAAGATTATAACATTCTAGAGCAATATACCAAAGCACTTTTTCAACGAGGAACAGAAATAGCAGAAAAAAGAGGCTTAATTTTGGTAGATACTAAATACGAGTTTGGAAAAACAAAAGACGGTAAAATTGTATTGATAGATGAAATACATACACCAGATTCTTCGCGCTATTTTTATTCAGAAGGCTATAAAGAACGCCAACTAAAAGGGGAATCACAGAAACAACTTTCTAAAGAATTTGTGCGTCAGTGGTTAATCTCTAATGACTTTCAAGGATTAGAAGGGCAAAAAGTTCCTGTAATGAGTGATGATTATATCACCACAGTATCGGACAGATATATTGAACTCTATGAAAATATTGTAGGAGAACAATTTCATAAAGCAGACATTACCGCAATTCAAGAACGTATTGAAGCCAATGTTTTAGCCTATTTAAACAAGTAAATAGGATATTCGTTTAATTTTTAGAATAAACAGCAGTAATGAGCTTATCTTTTTTTAAGGTAAGCTCTTTTTTATTGCTCTGATATTCGGTATTTTTTATAGTAGAGTTTGACTCACTTTTTTGAGAGGCATTGTAATATAATGCAGTACCTATAAATGCGACTAAGAAGATTAGACTCTTAATTTTATGTGTATTTTTCATTTGGTCGGAGGTTTGTTTGATGAAAATAGTAAAATTTTCTTAAAACTATGTGTTTAATCTATATTTTTTACACATTATCGATATTTGTGATATTTCTGATCTTCTTTTAGGACATTCCGAACTTTAGTCCCGCTTATTTTAAAAGATCCTTAAGGGTTACTTTTTTTCCGCTTTCTTGAAGTTTGTTTAGAATTTTAAGAAACAAGATTGCAGTGATATAAGCATCTCCCATAGCAGTATGCCTGTCTTTTTTAGAAATGGTAAACTTGTCCGCCAGCTCATCTAAAGTATAGTGTTCCTTTTTCGTAATGAGATTTGATTTTATGATCGTTTTCTTATACAGATGAGAAGTATCTAGATAGGTGTTCTTAAGCTCTGGCAATCCATTTCTTAGTAGCGCATTGTTTATCATGTTTAAGTCAAAAATAGCGTGGTGCGCAATAATGATGCTATTTCCAACATAATTCAGAAACTGTTCTAAGGCTTGTAGTTCTGATAGCCTAGGAATAAGGCTATTTTTAAGAATCCCGTGAATAGGCGCTGCATCTTTACCATAAACCTGCTGTACTATAAATACTTCAAAACCATCTTTGATCTCAATACGGCGTTGTTTTAAATTTATGGCACCAATGCATAAGATCCTGTCTTTAGAATAGTCAAAACCTGTGGTTTCAGTATCTAAAACACAAAAAGTTTTATCCTCTAAGTTTTCAGACATTTTGTCTTTAAACTTTAATTCGTAGTCTTTCCAGAATTGAGGTAGCTCAGGCTTATTTTTTTTGAAAAATTGAAACATTACATGGATTTTAATTGAAATCTCAAGGTAACAAGCTCTTGAATTTCTTTGATAGTTTTAAAAGTGCGCTTCAGTTTTATCTTTTCTTCTTTACTCAAGTTATTTAATGCGATATAACGCCCAGAATCATTGTTCGCCAAACCTTGCTTGGTTCTAAATTTTAATAAAGCTTTAGAGGCATAAGAACAGGCCATATAAATTTCTTTATTATTAGGCTCTAATTCTGCGAGCTTCTCAAAACGCTCTGCGGTATTGTTTATAGATTTTATTGCATGAGATAATATAAGAACACGTGCTGCATCGGTTAATGGCCGCAAAGCTCTACTTTTAACATCAAAAGTATCTTTATGTGCCCCATCTTGTTCTACAAGAAATTTTCTAAAGAATCCTGTAGGAGAAGGGTTTTGTAATGCTCCTTTTGCCAAGTGAACAAAGAATATAGGGTACTTTTTAACTGTATAAAAAATATGTTCAGAGAGTCCGGCAACCAAACTAACTTCACCATACACTCGGTTATAATCAAAAAAGATAGAGGAAAGTAGCACTTCATCAACGCCAGGGTTTATTATCCAATGGGAGGTTGTTTTCTTCCATTCACTAAAACTTAAACACCATTGCGGATTTGAAGCCATCATTTCTGCAGGGCAGTATTCATAGCCTATTTCATTTAATCCTTTGGTTACCAAAGTAGAAAAAGCTAAAAAATATGTAGTGGTTTTAGGTAACATTTCTTCAGAAACATCTTCAAAAATCAAAGCATTGTCTTGATCTGTATGTAGCATCTGTTCACTACGTCCTTGACTGCCTAAGGTTAACCAAGCAAATTTAACAGGAGGCTTGGTTTCCATTTTTTCTAAAGATATTTTAATCACTTGCTTCAGGCAAGCATCATTTAATTCAGATATAATCTTGGTGATTAAAGTCATGGGAATATTAGAAGCTAAATAGCCCTGTAAGAGCCCCATAATACTTTTTCGTACCGGTTTTAAATGTTTTACTTTTTTAGCTCTTTTGATGGCCTTAATCAATACTGCAGGATTGTTTCCTAAGGCCACCATGATATCATGCTTAGAAAGGATACCTACTAATTTCGTGTCTACCGTACCATCTTTCGTTAGGCATAAATGACTGATGTTACTTTTCATCATGGCCATTTGAGCCTGAGTAATCGTTAGGTTTTTAGGGTATGTAATCACAGGAGTAGTCATAATTTTACTCACAGCCGTTGTAATAGGGTAGTCTCCCGTAACAATTTTATTCCGTAAATCTTTATCGGTAATAATTCCTATAGGTGAAAAATCTTTTACAATGACAATAGCACCAACGCGCTTGGTGGTCATAATTTCGGCAGCCTTTTTTACCGTAGTACGTGGTCCGCAAGAAATAATTTTTTTAGAGTAATGTACCGGTTGTAAATCTACAAGCGGTAATTCAGACGTGTTATTATCAGATTCGATACTATCGCTATATAGTTTTCCACGGTGGTTTTTAGAATAGGGGTTTCTAGTATTTGAAGCAAAACTTTCAATTAGAAAATTACCTACCGCAGTGTTGTGTAAGGCCAAAGGTTTAAAAATAGCGATGGGAATCCCATAAAGAATACTTTCTTCATGCGCTTTAGCCTCTAACTCATAATTTTCATTGGCCATCAAAGGGCGTAGACCAAAGATATCGCCCTCGTCACACATGTCCACAATAGTGTCGTTTGTTTTTCTAGATAAGGAAACAGCACCTTTGTGTATCACATAGAAGTGATCATGACCTAGTTCTTTCTCCGTAAAAATGATACTGTCTTTTTCCTGATAAATGATCGTTATCTGCTCTGATAAGTGCTGTAAATCGTCATCTTTAAGTCCATTAAAAGGAGGGAAGTTTTTTAAGAAATCAGCAACTCGTTGTGATATGGTATTTTTCATACATTGGCATTGTACAGTAAAAATAATGTATCTACATCAGAAGTTGATTTTAAGAAGCTAGTTTTTTAGCTCTAATTATTATGAATATGATTTAGTGGCGATTCCTTTTTTAATCAAATTAAAAGAATAGACCAGAAGTCAACTTTATATGAGACAGCCTAGAGACTAGGCCTATATTTTAGTTTCAGGAGGCTTCTTTTAAGGTTGCACAACTATTTCTACATACTTTGCTATCCTGAATAGAGATTCAATAGGGTATATTTGCAATGTATTATTTATCCTTTCGCTTCACTTGAGCGAATTGCTGTGGCTTTTTTTACGAGCCCTTATTTTGATTTATGAAACGCTAGTGGCCAACTTAATGCCTGATTGCTAGTAAGTAACTATTTATTAGTTTTTAATCTTACGCATTGCTAATGTCATTAGTCTGCAATTCGTTTCAATTCAAAAAAAAAGCATGGTTTATTTCAAAGCATTTTTACTTTAGATAAGACCCAATTCTTAGATGATATCATCAAAAGAAAAGATATCCCTATCCTAATAAAAAGCAAAAGGGCATTTTGTTGTTTTTGTCTTTTCTGGCTCGGGCGTGACCTTGCCGCTGAAAAAAGATCAGCAGCAAGGTCGGGCTTTTCGTTTCAATTCCTCGCACCGCTCCCGAAGTATCGGAATCGGGCTGTGGGATTTACACTGCAATCCCTCACGCATTCCTTTCTTATTACAAGCATAATTAAGTAAACATTAGTCCGTAAAAACTTTAAATTTCAACTATGAACACAGCTATAAAGATTAGCAAGCCAGAGCCTATTGTAATACAAACACCATAAGAATTATTTCATAGAGCAACGGATATAAAGCGCACAATTAAAACGCTAGAATCAGGTAATCCTGTGCTTATGACAGCTTTTTATAGCAATGGACTCGTACTTCTCAAAGAATTGAAACATTATCTTCAAAAAAAGTTTCCTAATGATTCTTTCCAAGAACAACGCAAATTTCGTGCTACATACCAAAAACTATCTAATCTAATTCTAGTAGAAATTGTCGCTCATAAATTGACGGTAAAAAAAGCACCGTCTATTGGCTGGTTAGTAAAGTTATATCCAGAAATAAGCGATTTTCTATTACCTTTGCCTCAAGTACAAGGATTAAATAGTGCTTGGCAATGGTATGAAAACGGCATTTCGGTTCCTGTATTGAGAAATAAAATGCATCCATATTACGGCGTTTATTTTCCAACGCGTTTTGATCATTTATTACTTTTTGATCAGTGGTTAAAACGCTATGATGGCGCTAAAAAATCTGCGATAGATATTGGAATAGGCAGTGGTATACTATCGCTTCAAATGATTAAGTATGGTTTTCAAAATGTTTTCGGAACGGATACCAATCCTAATGCAATTGTTGGGTTAACAGAGTTTATGGGCGTTACAAAATTGTCTAGAAAAATAACGTTAGACCAGGGTTCATTATTTGGAAAATTTGAAAAACAGACAGAACTTATTGTTTTTAATCCACCTTGGTTGCTGCAAGCACATAATTTAGACCGCATTGATGAAGCTATTTATTATCCTAAAAATTTGTTCTCAGACTTTTTTACAGCAGCAAAAAAACAGCTATTACCCCAAGGTAGGCTAGTGGTCTTATTTTCAAACTTAGGACAAATAACAGCAGCAACAAAAGAGCATCCTGTAGAAATGGAACTGGCAAATGGTGGAAGGTTTCAATTGGAGAAGTGTTATAAAAAATCAGTAAAAGTAGCCTCAGATAAAACAAAGAGAACGCAACATTGGCGCACGTTAGAGGAAGTAGAATTATGGGTGTTAACCCATATATAAACTGTAATTACCCGTTCATCAGAAAGATAGACAGAAATACATAAATTATTAAGTAATAATTAGCATGTCATTACCAAATTTAGAAGTAATAGAAGAGAGCAACGATTATATTGTTGTAAATAAAGCGGCAGGGTACATTAGTGAAAAAAACCCGTATGAAAATAATACGATGGAAGATCAGGTTTTTGCGCACTTAGTGAAGCGTAAATCAAAACCGTATATAGGTGTCATTCATCGCTTAGATAGAGTTACCAGCGGGGTATTAATCTTCGCAAAGAAAAAAAAGGTCTTAGTGGCCTTTAATGAATTGTTTAGTAGCCGAAAAGTTCAGAAAACATATTTGGCAATTGTAAAAGATAAACCCGCAAAAGATACCGGTGTTTTGATCAATTTTTTAGTAAAAAACAACCTAGAAAAAAGGGCTGATATTGTAGCTGTAAAATCAAAACAGTCGCTAGATTGTAACCTTAGTTATAAACTTATGGCTAAAAACGACTTTGGTTATCTGTTAGAAGTAAAACCTAAAACAGGAAGGTTTCATCAAATTAGAGCACAATTAGCCCATCTTGGAATACCGATTATCGGCGATGAAAAATATGGATCAGATCAAACCTATTTTCCGCTATCGGTAGGACTTCATGCTTGGAAATTAACTTATCAAATAGAGGGCTCTAAGGAAACTAAAACCTTCGTAGCCTCTTTGCCAAATAATAAATTTTGGAATTTTGACATCTAAAATGTTCGTAGGTAGGTAGCGCTGTTGGTGCTCTTTTCTATTTTATAAGGACATTATACCTATAGATTTCATCTCAGTATGGTTACTTTTGCGGCTTAATTTGTAATAAGTTTTAATGGGTAATACTAAGTTAGATTATGTTGTAATAGGAGGAGCACAAGCAGGCTTGGCCATGGGGTACCATTTACAGCAAATGAACAAAAACTTTTTAGTGGTAGATGGTGAAGAAGAAATTGGAGCTTCTTGGCTAAATAGATGGGATTCTTTAAAACTATTTACATCTACAGAATACAATCACCTACCTGGGTTAAAATTTGATGCGCCCAAAGGCCATTACCCTACGAAATTTGAAGTGGCCAATTATTTTAAAACCTACGTAAAGAAATTCAATATTCCCGTACAATTAAACACCTTAATAACGGCGGTGCGTAAGACCGATAAAGGTTTTTCTGTAGCACATAAAGATGGGGTTATTCAGGCCAATAATGTGATTATAGCCACAGGACCTTTTCATATTCCTTATACGCCCCCTTGTCATACCAAGGTTTCAGATCGAATTCTGCAAATGCACAGTAATTACTACAAAGAAGTGAGTCAATTACAAGAAGGAGATGCTTTAGTAGTGGGTGGTGGCGATTCTGGATATCAAATTTTAAACGAACTCTCTAAAGATAAAAGTAGAACGGTTTATTTTTCCGGAGATACTACCGTAAAATCAATTCCGCAGCAATTTCTAGGAAAAACAATATGGTGGTGGTTTACCTTCATTGGGTTCTTGAGTTATACTAAGTATAGTTGGATTGGAAAAAAAATTAATGCTTCTAAACAACCGGTAATCGGTACAGATGTAAAAGAAATTCTTTCAAGGGAAAATGTTATCCCAGTAGGGAGAACAAAAGATGCATTAAAAGAAGAAATTATTTTTGAATCTAAGAAAATTTCAAGTATTAAAAATATAATCTGGTCTACAGGGTACAGGCCCAATTTTAAATGGATAGAAGGCTTAGAATTAGATGCAAATAATTATCCTAAGAATTACAGGGGTGTAAGTAATATAGAGGGACTTTACTTTATTGGTCTGCCATGGATGTATACGCGTGGTTCTGCAACCTTAGGAGGTGTATCAAAAGATGCAAGCTATCTAGCGAAGACTATAAGTGAACAATCTTAATGGTTTTTAGTTGCGAGTTATTTTCTTATTCCAATACATTAATGCAGCTAGTATTGCAGTAGGTATAATTACACAAATAACAACAGAGGCCTGTACATAATTTAAGCCCACTTGAGAAAAAGAATTTAGAAAATTAACAGACCCTTCAAATAACGTCGTAGCAAACTTCTCAAAATCAGGAATTACGAAGACAATAAATAATTGAAAGATGATAAACCCAATAAGTAATGATTTTGCTTTAAGGATCTTACTGATAAGAAAGATGAAGAGCGTAGGGACTACCATATAATATACAATTATGTTTACCTCATGATAGGTAAGACCCGAGATTCCAGAAATCCATTTTAAGGTTTTATAGACGACTTGAAATATATGATCCATGGAATTTTGTATATGCTAGTAGTTTCTAAATAGTGATTTGTTTATAAATACTAGGTTCAGTTGTATTACAAGTATTCGTAAGGCTATATACTTTTTACGAATTTTAAAAACACTTCTTTGTGACGTTGTAAATCTAAATCAGGAGAAAGAGACGCCCTAACAATATAGTCTTTGTCCCCCTCTTTAGTAGTCCCTTGTGTAGAAGTAGCAGGTACAGTCCAATAACAACCTTTTAATTGTCCGTAGCTGACACAAAACTTACTTTCGTCAGGGATTTCGTTAATCATCAAATTGATTAATTTCAAATTTAACGCTCTCTTATAATCTTCCTTTTCTTTATCCGTAGTTCCTTTAGTAGGTAAGTCTAACGAAAAAACAGAAGGCGTAAACCCTTGTGCAGCTAATGATTCTGAGACAAAATTTATTTTAGCAGCTGGTAAAGTCGTTTGTATGAAATTTACAAATTCTCGTGTATTTTTATAGGCAGCATTAATTCTTTGATTCATAGAAGGCAGCTGAGTAGCCAATAGTTTATATTGAAGTGGCGATGCTTCATTATCACACAACATGAGATGTGTTTCTATTTTTTTTAGCAATACATCAGATTTGGTATTAGCTACGCAATAACCCGCCGTACATTGACCACCACTAGGAAATTTTGAGCCGCTAACATACGAAATGGTTCTAACAGAAGATAGAATTTTACCTTCGCCTAAGAAGAGCACATTCGGACAAAAAGTTTGATCTAAAATAAAAACAGGATCTATAGCAATGCCACCAGTTGCAGTTTTACGCTCCTTTATTAAAACAGCTTTTAATTGTTGAAGATCAGGAACTTCTACTCTAGGATTAGTTGGGATTTCTGCAATGATGTAAGGTACCGCATCTTTTTTTGCAAGATCATCTAAAATAGCATCAATACTACGTATCATATCATGACCACCATCTACAGGCAGATCTACTACTTCAACATTGTCAAGACAAGCAGCAACACGTCTAGCTTGGTCATTTGTTCCGCCATAACAATTAGGTGGCACGATAAATTTGATCGGTTTTCCCGGGTGTTTGGCTTGGGCATCATCAACCAGCCCCATCATAATAGCATATTGAATGGAAAGCCCACTAGAGGCAACCAAGGCTTTAGAGGTAGTACCTGTAACGCTCGCAATTAATGGGAGAACTTCTGCTTTATTTTTAGCAACGATACTTGTACTATTTTCTAAGGGAGCTTTAGCGACCAGCGCCTTTAATGCTTTAAGAGAATTTGATGGCGTCATCGCAATAGTTTCTCTTCTTCTTACATGCTGTATGTCTGAAATATAAGCTTCATTTTTTTTGTCGTGAACTACGAGTATACTCCCCAGTTCTGCATGAAGACTAACAATGAAATCGATATTTGGATGGCTAATTGTTGTGCCTAATTCCTGCTCTGCCAGCAAGATTGTACTGCCTTCAAAAGCAGTTATTTTTGCTACAGTTTTAATGTTGGTGAACTCAAAAGTATATCCGTAAACATTTTTTATAAGCTCCGCATCAAAACAAGAGGGGAGTGCTCCTAAGAATACAATCCTAGTTTTTTTGTGTGCTAGTAGATTTTTTCTCAGAATGGCAAGTATTGGCATAGTCTTCGACGAAAAACTGATGACATTCTCTGATTTTAAATGGTGTAATTTGGCAATAGTCCATTCTAAAACACAAGATAATGGGTGTCCTAAACGGATGTAATCATAGGCCGTAGGTAATGCCTCTAAAGCAGAAGGACTTGCCATATTAGCTTGAAATAAGGCTTCAAATTGTATTAAAAATTCAGTTTTAGCCAATTTTTCGTCGTAGATATCTAGTCGGTGCGTGGTTGTGGTCAACCATGCTTTTGGCATCTGTTCTAAAACCGCTTTTATAAATGTAACTACTTTCATGTCCTTCATAATGTATTCCTTCAGATGGCGCTCTAAATTACGTCAATTAGATGTATTATGGGGCCATTCTAAGAAGTTTTATGAGATGAGCTTCAGGACAAATACGGATAGCAAAGTGCAGAAAATTTCGTTTGATTCTTCGTATAAAGATTACTCCAATCCTTTTTTATCGGGATTCCAAAAAGGTTTTGTTTTTATCTGTTTTGGATTCCATCCTAGTTCATTTTTGAAGAAAGAATGTGCCGCAATGCAAACCCTACTATCACCAGCAATGTATACCATTTGATAGCCTTTTAGTGTAGGTGCTATGTCCTTAATTTTGGCAATAATTTCTTCAGTTGATACTTGCAGTAACTCTTGTACTGCAAAAGGATAGTTTCCGTCAATATCAGGAAAAAATTCATTTTTTGGGATGTTATATAGTATGCTAGCTATCTGTTTGTCTGCTCCAACAGCTCTATTAATCACATAAAGGTGAGAAAGTGCAGAAAGGTCTCCTATCATAAGGTAACTATCAGCAGTAGCATCCGCTATAAAATTTCCTTTTTTTAACTTGTAATAGACAGCATCTCCTTCTTGGCACTCTATAGCCCATTGACTTCCGATACCCCCACTATGGGTGGCAATCGCTAGATCTAGATAGCCACTGGTGCTATTAATATCCCATATACTATAGCTTCTAATTTTATCTTTCATGGACAACTCTTCTTTGCCAATGCCAATACCTAACCTTAGGAAAGCGCCAGGAATAAAACTTATGTTTTTAATGCTATCACTTTGAAGTCTAATTTTAAAAGCAGTCTTAGAAAGTGCAACTTTTTCTGTGATAATAGCTTCGTCTAGTACTACGGTTTTTAAAATACGTTCTAAAATGCTCACGAGGATCTATGTTATTTTTGAGGGTGATTTTGTCTGTAGTTTTCTATCATTTTTAAGAGCGATTTATGGGGTCTTCCAGCTGCTCTTACATAATCTGAAGGAACATTATTGGCGCCATTTCTTATGCCTTCATAAATACCCGCAATTACAGTTCCCATAAAATCTCCTAAAGCTTCTTTTCTTTCTTGCGCATACGCAGCAACAGATACAGCCGTGTAGGTTAAATGGGTGTGGTAAAGGGTATTAATGGCTTCGGCAAGTTGTGTTTGCGTTACTGCTTCTCCAATAAGATTGTAAATCTGACCATTATGCTTTCCTTCCGTTAACATTTTGGCATATCCATACCCTAATTCTTCTCTACTCGTATAAGCACACTTGCCGTCTGCCGCACAATTGCTTATTTCCCCTGCTTTTAAATAGGTAGGTATATACTCTAAGTCGGGTTCAATGTATATTCCGTTTCTTCCAATCACCCAATGAAGTCCAGAGTTTTTAACGTCTTCTTCAGTCTGTCGATTACTTTGAACGACGGGACTGAAAGCATTATTATCTTCACTACCAATGATACTCGTATATACAATTTTTTGAACACCTTGAGTTTTTGCAGCTTCAATGACATTTTGATGTTGTGCTATTCTTTTCTGAGGCTCGTCCATTCCAGAAACTAGTAGTACGGTAGATATGCCTTGAAGGGCATTATTAAAATCTTCTCTATTATTATAATCCCCTTTTCTAATTTCTACCCCTAAATGCTTCGCTTTTTCTGGAGTTCTTGCCATACCAATAACCTGATCTTTTCCTACTAATGCAATGAGATGCTTTACTATGGAAGCGCCTAATTGTCCGCTTGCTGAGGTAACTGCTATTTTCATATGATGTAATTTTATATTTAAGTTAAGCTATTCTAACCTCCTTTTTCTGAATGCTATAATTGGTGCTTTGATAAGCGGTATTCGGAGTATAAAACCTAAGCCTACAATAATTGCGTAGATCATCCATGTTTTATCTAATATCGCGACGTGTACGATGCTTAATAGTATAATGATATAAGCCAAACTCTGAAGCTTTTTCCATTTGCTTTTTAGCCGTCTCATAGCTTTTCTGTTTGAGGTAACAAACAGAGGTACTAATAACAAAACGGCTAGAAACCCCGCCATATAATTTACTTGTGTAAACGTTTCAAGAAACCCTTCCGCAGCACAAAAAATTATAAAATGAATAATACTCCAAATTGCCGTTGCAATACCCATGGCTTGTCGTACATAAAGATTGGTAACTCCAAATAGAATAAAAAATGGGGTGCAACTAAGTACGGCTGTCATCCATCGTATAGCAAATTCTCCAGAAATGTGATACAATAGTTCTAGAGTGCTTTGGTCATTGTTTTCAGCGCTTTCTTTTAAGCTGACGGCAAAATCTGATGCGTATTCAACTTCTAAGAAATTTGCTAAAATAAATAAAGGGAGAATGGCTAAAACAGTTACGATAAACCAGCCATAGTTCTTTTTTATAAACCTCATTTTAAATTAAGGCCTTCAATTCTTGAACTTCTTTCTCTAGTGCTTCTGCTTTTTGTTTAAATTTTTCCATGGCTTTTTTAAGCTGACCAATTTTTTTTAAAGCCTCTTCATCCTGTACTGCAGCATACGTAATGTGACCATCTTTTTCCTTTATTTTAGAAATGCTACCGCAAGTGGGGCATTTTGCTACATCGCTCATAAGTTATTTTTTTAACAAAGATCGCGATAGGGGCAAAGTTCTAAAAGGTAAAAGCTTGGCTAAAAATGGTAAATATGACACCGCTATAATAAAGAAATGTTAACATTGACAAATCTTGTTTTTATAGAAAAAAAAAGATAATACTTCAGCTGCACGGCATAAATTTTTGGCTATGCGCTTTATGTAACACATAGCCAAAAAATATACGGGTGTTTTCTTGTTCATGGTTTTTTGAAAATTGTTCTTTAAACCACGTTGTCAATAATTTCTTGAACCACTTCTGGGTTTAGTAAGGTACTCGTGTCTCCTAAATTAGAAACATCATTGCTTGCAATCTTACGTAGAATACGACGCATAATTTTTCCGCTTCGAGTTTTTGGTAAACCGGAAACAAACTGAATCTTATCTAACTTAGCAATTGGACCAATATGTTCTGTGATTTGCTGGTTAATCTCGTTTCTTAAATTATCGCGATCTCTAGTCTCCCCTGTTTCTTTTAGAATAACATAACCGTATAGGGCATTTCCTTTTACATCATGTGGGAAACCCACAATAGCAGATTCAGCTACCGCTGGATGCTCGTTTATAGCATCTTCAATTGGAGCTGTTCCTAGATTGTGTCCAGAAACAATAATTACATCATCTACACGCCCTGTAATTCGGTAATAACCTACAGCATCGCGTAGCGCGCCATCGCCGGTAAAGTAATTATTTTTATAAGCCGTAAAATAAGTATCTCTATAGCGGTCGTGATCTCCCCAAATAGTCCTTGCCATTGAAGGCCAAGGAAATTTAATACACAACCTACCCTCTACTTGGTTGCCCATAATCTCATGGCCTTCTTCATCCATTAATGCGGGTTGTATGCCTATAAAAGGTAAGGTAGCATAGGTAGGTGTAGTTGGGGTTACGTAGGGAATAGGGGTAATCATAATTCCCCCTGTTTCTGTTTGCCACCAAGTATCTACAATGGGGCTTTTCTTTTTCCCTACGTTGTTATTATACCAATGCCAAGCTTCTTCATTTATAGGTTCTCCTACAGAGCCCAATACTTTTAAACTAGATAAATCATGATTTTCTACAAACTCTAGATTTTGTTTTGCTAAAGCGCGAATAGCAGTAGGAGCTGTGTAAAACTGATTTACTTTATGTTTTTCTATGACTTCCCAGAAACGCCCAAAATCTGGATAGGAGGGTACTCCTTCAAACATAAGCGTAGTGGCGCCATTGGCTAATGGGCCGTACACGATATACGAGTGCCCAGTAATCCAACCAATATCTGCTGTACACCAATACACATCATTTTCACGGTATTGAAACACATTTTTAAAAGTGTATGCGGTATAAACCATGTAACCTCCAGTGGTATGCACCATTCCTTTAGGTCTCCCAGTAGAGCCAGAGGTATATAATATAAATAACGGATCCTCAGCATCCATAATTTCCGGAACACAATCTCCATAAGCGGCATCTAAAAGAGGTTGTAGCCATTCATCACGACCATTCTTCATTTCAATAGTACTTTTGGTGCGTTTTGCTACTAATACATGGGCTACACCAGGACATTCTTCTAAAGCTTTGTCTACAATTCCTTTTAAATCTATTGATTTATTTCCGCGATAAGAACCGTCTGACGTAATGACTATTTTACAATCAGAATCATTTATTCTAGTCGCTAAAGCATTGGAAGAAAAGCCGGCAAACACAACAGAATGTATGGCGCCTATTCTTGCACATGCAAGAATAGTAACCGCTAATTCTGGAATCATAGGTAAGTACACACATACCCGATCTCCTTTTTTTATACCCTTTTCTTTCAATACATTGGCCATACGGCAAACTTTATCATGTAATTGATAATAGCTAATATGCTGCGCTTCTTCCTCCGGATTATTGGGTTCAAAAATAATGGCTGTTTTTTCTCCTCTTGTCGCTAAATGTCGGTCAATGCAATTCTCTGTAATGTTTAGTTGTGCCCCTTCAAACCATGTTACTTCTGGTTTAGAAAAATCCCAACGTAATACCTTATCCCATTTTTTTCGCCATAAAAAATGTTCTTCGGCTATTTCCTCCCAAAAAGCTTCAGGATTGCGGACAGATTTTCTATAGACTTGAAAATATTCTTCTAAATGTTTGATGTGATAATTACTCATTGCACTGCCTATTTTAATTTTTTATTACACTTTTAGGGTTTTCAGTCCTTGCGTATTTGTTTATTTTATGGTTAGGTCTGAACTACATTTTACAATGCCGGATAGTTTATGAACAGCTATTCAGCAAAAAAGTACCACTATAACCTTGGGGAGTTTTTTAATTATAAATTTAATTAATAAATGTATTTTAATGAAATTCGGCTTTAATTATTTATAAATATCTTAAGATATTAGTTTATATACATATAAATAGGCAAAATTTTAACTTGGTAGGTACATTACGCCACTACAAGAATCTTTTTTGGCTCCCGTCACAGAACACAATACATTCGTTTGTTGTTGAATACGAAGCGCTCCCATTAAGGCAAAGATTAAGGCCTCTTTATAGGCTATAATTGTTTGTGAAGGGATAACGATTTCTACGGTATCACCTAGCTTTTCTTGTAGCTTTTCAATTAAAAAAGTGTTCAAAGCTCCTCCTCCAGTAACTAATAAAGTACTTTTTGGTTTCGTAGCATTTTTAAGGACATCTGCTGCAACTTTTTCGCAAACATGTAGTACCGAGGTGTGCAGAATATTTTCAATCGTATCTTCTGTAACATCTATAATAGGCTTTACTTTTTCAACAAACCATTCATACCCAATAGATTTCGGAAAAGGCAAATCATAAAATTCTAAACTATTAAGCGCTTTAAGCATTGGCTGGTTAATCTTGCCTTTTTTTGCTAGTTTACCTCCGTCATCATATGCAAAGCCAGCCTTTCTAGTGCTGTAGTTAAGTCCCATGTTGGCAAGGCCTATATCGTATGCTACTCTTTTTTGATCAAGGTTAAAAGAAATATTACTAATACCACCAAGGTTTAAACAAAAGTCATACGTATGAAATAGTAATTGATCTCCAATAGGTACTAGTGGTGCTCCTTGACCACCTAGCGCGACATCATTTGTTCTGAAATCACATATAACTTCAATTCCACTCTCATTGGCAATATGCTGTCCAGATCCAATTTGAAAGGTAAGTCCCCTTTGTGGTTGATGATGCGTCGTATGGCCATGGCTAGCAATATAATCTACCGCTAAATTACGTTCTTCCATAAAGGCTTTTGCTTGTTGGCCTAGCCAAGAACCATAAGTGTTATGAAATTCTAATAATTCTGTCGCAGGCAAGAAAATGGCATCTTTAAGTTTTAGCTCCATTTCCGAAGTATACGGAACATTTTTAGTGGCCTGTATAACAAACTGCCAGGTGTTATTTGCTTCCCAGATATGGCAATAGGCTAAGTCTAAACCGTCTAAAGAAGTGCCAGACATTACCCCTATAATTTTAAATATTTTCATCTTAAAGTTTGTTTTTGATGGTAACAGGTATTTTTCCTACTGCGAGATGTTTTCCTAAAAAATGCTGCGCAGCGTTCTCTTGAAACACATCAAAATTTTGATAAGCAATGATTACAGCTTGTGCCTTTTTTATGGATATATGATTTAATACATACGGATTTCCAAAAAGGTAGAGTACCACATTTTTTGATGCCATAAGTGCCTGTATAAATGCAATCTCTTCTTCAGAAAGATCAAATAAATTGGCAGGTTTCGCCTTTGGCGGATATAAGGCGATCAATACATGATCATATGCAGATACGTGTGATGCATCTTGAATGCCTTCAAGAGTATCAAAATTTAATTCTTTAGCAATACTATTAAAAAAAGTATGTTTTGTTGCGCCCAATGCTATTCCGATGAATTTTTGTGACTTGAAACCAGTCAATCCGCCTTTGTAAAGCGTTAGGCTTTCTTTTGCAATTAACGCATTTAAAGGAGCAGCATCAGATAATTCAATTTTTTCACTGCTCTTCTTGATTGCTTTTTCTTTTAGTGCCCAAATCCGCTTGAAACTTTCTTCAATTTGTGTTGCTGTAGCATTTTGTAAAATGGTTTGTACCCCTGCGGTTACATTCTCTGAAAAACATAATACATCATTACCTGCATCAAAAGCTATCCATTCTAATGCTCCTTTAGTAGGGTAATTCATTGCTACTGCATGCATATTCAAGGCATCGGAAATAACAACGCCCTTAAATTTCATTTCATCCCGCAATAAATCTTTCAACATTTTTTTAGATAAACTAGAAGGGATGGTATCTCCATCTGCTAAAGCAGGAATAGATAAGTGCCCCGCCATAATACTATCTACCCCTTCATTAATCAATTGTTGAAAAGGAAACAGTTCATTCTTTACGAGTTCTTCCTTAGATTTTTCTATTAACGGTAGCCCTAAGTGTGAATCTATAACGGTATCGCCATGGCCAGGAAAATGTTTGATGCAGGTAAGTACGCCTTCCATTTCTGTGCCTTTGATAAAAGCTGCAGCTTTTAAGGTCGCTAAAAATTTGTTTTCGCCAAAAGAACGGTAACCAATAACAGGGTTATTGGCATTATTGTTAATATCTACTACCGGCGCTAAATTCCAATGGATTCCTGCGGCTTTGCAATCGTTAGCTATTTGTTTACCTAGGGTAAAAATTAAATCTTCATTACGCTGTAATGCCCCCAAGGTAATGGCATAAGGATATTGCGGTGTATTTTCAATACGCATTGCCAAGCCCCACTCTGCATCTATGCTAATTAAAAGTGGATGTTTGGCTATGTTTTGATAGCGTTGGATTAGTTTTTTTAAGGTTTGAAAGCTATTCTCATTGTAGGTAATTTTTTTATGTCCCTCAAAATTTGTTGCGGCACTAGCGCGGCTATGAAAAAAGCATAAGCCTCCGATACCATCCTCTAATATACTTTTTTCTATACGCTTAATTTCTTCTTCCGTGTCATTGATGAATGCAGCAGGCATAAAAAACTGTCCTACTTTTTCTGATATAGAAAGAGCTGTTGTAGCGTTGTGATAACTGATCATGTTATTCATGTTCTAAGGCATCTTTTTTTCCGAAATCTGCCGGATATTTTAAATATTTCAATAAAAATAAAGAGGGAAGCGCAGCTATGACTACCCAAATAAAGAACCCGCCGTAGCCCAACCAACTTTGCATAAAACCGCTAATCATTCCAGGAAGCATCATTCCTAATGCCATAAATCCTGTTGCAATAGCATAGTGAGAGGTTTTAGATTTTCCGCTAGCGATATAAATCAAGTACATAAGAAAGGCTGCGAAACCAAATCCGTAGCCAAATTTTTCCAATACAATGGTAGCAGATACGGCGATAATATTGGTAGTTTTTGTTACCGCAAGAATAGCATAGAAAAAGTTAGGCACGTTTAAGGATAATACCATGGGGAGCATCCATTTTTTTAGCCCATCTTTAGAAATAAGTATACCACCTAAAATTCCGCCCACCGTAAGGGCTACAACTCCAATGGTTCCTAAAACAATTCCTAATTCTTTAGTAGTAAAGCCTAAGCCTCCTTTTTCAACAGTATCGAGTAGAAAAGGTGAAGACATCTTTACCAACTGTGATTCCCCCAACCGATAGGTAAGTATAAACGCCAAAGCAATCCCTATTTGTGGTTTTTTAAAAAAGCTTTTGAAAATCTGTAGGAAACCTTCCGGTTTTTCAAGGTGCTCTTCTGTTGCCGATTCGTATTTGGGACTTGCAAAAAAGTTAGCGACTGTCAACGCAAGCATTAATACCGCTGTAGCGGTCATGGTTATACTCCAAGCTTTGGCAGAATCGCCATATTTTTCTTCTAAAAACCCTGCTCCAAAAACAATTAACCCTTCTCCAGTAACCATCGCAAGACGGTAAAAAGTACTTCTTAGACCTACGAAAAAGGATTGTTTTTTTTCGGTCAAGCCCAACATATAGTACCCATCTGATGCTATATCATTAGTTGCTGATGCAAAAGCAGCCATCCAAAAGCAGGCTAGGGTAGTGGTAAAAAACATATTGGTAGGAATACTTAGGCCTACACCGAAAAGTGCCAAGGCAATAAGCAATTGCATGCCTAGAAACCAATTTCTTTTGGTACTTTTTAAATCGACTAACGGACTCCAGAATGGTTTTAAAACCCATGGAAGGTATAGTAAACTAGTATATAAGCCAATATCTTCATTACTGACGCCTAACTTTTTGTACATGATGACAGAAACCGTTACTACTAAAACATAAGGTAACCCTTGTGTAAAATATAAAATAGGTACCCAGGCCCATGCTCCTTTGTCTTTTTTAATCATGCTGTATTGTTTGGTCTAAATTTAAAATAATAGGTGGTGTTTCTTGTCCGAATTTATCGATAAATACTAAAGCCGTATTCTTTTTTACCAGGTTTATAGGAAGCACTAAAGAGTTTAAGGAAAGCGGAATTTTAGCACTGACTAACTTTTTTAATTTGATTGATGGTTCTTTGGTTTTTTTGATATTAAATACCAAAGCATATCTAAAGTCTTCCAAGCTACTACATTGAACGTTTGCAACAGCATTTTTAAGAACTATACGCGCTATTTTTGGAGTATTCATGATTTGGGTAGTTTTGTAAGTTGCACTAGGGTTTAAAGCGATCTGTTGGTAATATTTCTTTTTTAATATTTTCACAACATCCTCATGATCATTCATAAGGCTTTTTGCGCTGAAAAAAGCATTTCCTTGTATGTTTGGAGTTGCTCTACCTAGCTTTATTTGATTTGGGAGTTCTTTTTTATGATCCCATGCCTTATCACTGTTATTTCTTATTTTATAAGGACCGTTGCCCATGTAAAGTTTAGTATTTGGAGTGTTTTCTGCCCACCATTCCATAATAGTTTTGTGAGACGCTACAGGTAGGCTTATGCTCCAATAAGCCTGTGGTATAATATAATCTATCCAACCTTTTTGCATCCATAGCAATGGATCAGCATAGAGGTCATCGTAGGTTGTTTGTCCTGCTTGAGTATCAGATCCTCTGGAGTCTGTAGAACTATTTTTCCATACACCAAATGGACTAACGCCAAATTGTACCCAAGGTTTTTCTTTTTTTATAACCAAATGGGCTTTTTGAATTAGGGAATCTATAGAGCTTCGTCTCCAATCCTCTAAAGTTTGTTGCGGCAGTTTATAAGTATGGAAAGTCTCTGTATCATCAAAAGTTTCGTCGGCTATTTTATAAGGATAAAAATAATCATCGAAATGAATAGCATCAATAGTATAGTTTGTTACAATTTCTTGGATGATGGCAGCCATATGGTCTTGTACCTCAGGTATTCCTGGATTGTAATAGTATTTCTTACCATATTTTAACATCCAATCTGGATGCAAAAAAAAGTCGTGCTGTTCATCTAAAAGGTCGGTTTTTAAATCAAAAGTTGCTCTGTATGGATTTAACCAAGCGTGAAATTCCATGCCTCTTTCATGTGTTTCAGCAATCATCCATGCTAAGATATTTTCGTCGGTATTTGGCGCGAGACCTTGTTTTCCTGTTAAGTATGTAGACCAAGGAGCAAAATCAGAAGGATAAAAAGCATCTCCAGCAGTTCGTATTTGAACGATGGCCGTATTAAAATTAAGCTCATCGTAAAAGTCTAATATTTTTAGAAAATCTTCTTTTTTCTGTTCTATGGCATCAATTCCATTTTTAGGCCAATCGATATTGACAACCGTAGCCACCCAAAAACCTCTAAATTCTTTCTCAGGTAATTTAGACTTGCGAGAGGCGCAGGAGGTAAGTAGTAAGAATAGTATTAATAATGCTATTTTATTCATTCCATGATTTATAAGCTAAGCTAAGGTATTCTAATTTTTTAAAAAACCCAGTACAACTAGGTTGTGACTGGGCATCTTTAAAAATCAACTCACAAAACACTAATTATTATTATGAAGTAGGATTATCTGGAGTGTTGGTATTATTATCTCTCTCAGAATTAGGATAAGGGTAATAGTTCCTATTGCGTTCTGCATCCGTAGCTGTAGCCCCAGGTCTATTAAATCTTCTCGAATCCTCTAAAGAAAGTCCAGTTAAATATAATTCTACTCTTCTATTTTTGTATATTTCGTCTAGTATCGCTTCTTTGGTCAATGCGCCTGCATATGCGGGTAGATTAGCTCCTAAGCCAAAAGCATCAGTAGCGGCAGTTTTTGTTAAAACTTTATTTAGCTCTATTACTGCATTGGTCAAATCATCTTCTCTAGCATAGGCTTCTGCCTTAATTAAGAGGATCTCTCCAGGAAGATATACAGGAATTTCATCAAGGTTATTCAGAAAAAAGCCAACAGCTTGGTAATCTGGATTAGCCGCATTTAAGTCTTCGGCCGTAACATAAAAAGAGACACGTTCGTCATCATTATCCGGTAATAAATCGGAGGGTAAACCAAAGGTCAAATCTTTAGCCTGAGTAACATTTTGTGAGCCAAACCAAAATGCTAAGGGGTTGGGTACTGAAGCATCATACTCCCAAGTAGAGGATACTGTTAAATCTATTTCATTTGCAGCATCTATAGCAGCTAAATAAGCACCATTCATCAAATTAAAACGTGCTAACAATGCATTAACAGAATTCTCTAAATCTACAGAATCAAACACTCCTTCGGTAACCGAAGTTGATAAACCAGAATTTATGTAACTTTTTGCTTCAGTTAAATCTGCAATGGCGTTATCTAAAACAATAGTTTTAGTAGAAAAAGTACCATTTTCTATTATTTCCAAAGGTAATTGCTCAAAGTATTGTATTAAGGTTCCGTGAGATAATGCTCTGTAAAACAATCCATATGCTTTTAATGAGTTGGCAATTTGAGTATCATCAGTAGCTACGTCAGCCGCTTCAATTACAGTGGTAGCTTCTTTTCTGCAGAGCATGATATTGGTCCAAAGGTTTATGAGTAATTCATTCCCTCCGTTTACATTATTACCTCCTAAATCAATCTCGGCTTCTCCTAGGTTTCCCGGATTTAGTAATCGTAATTCCCCAGTGTTAAGCCCCGATATACTTGTGTAAGCATATACAGCTCCACTACGGTCAGAACTCCATCTTTTTTGAACCCCATTAAGTAATTCGATTAAATTATCGGTATTATTTACCACATCAGGTTCTAGTGTAGAATTAGGATCTAAATACTCTGTATTACATGCCGATACACTAACTAGCAGTAGTATAAAAGTGATATGTTTTATTAAATTTTTCATGACTTATTGGTTTAAAAGTTAGTGCTAAGAGACAAAGAAAAAGTACTAGGAATTGGAACATTCCCGAAGTTTACAGATCTTAATAAATTAGATTGACCACCAGCATTAGTTTCAGGATCATAACTAAAGAAGTTATCAATAGAAATTAAGTTTTTACCAATAAGAGATACTTTTACATTTTTTAAGCTATTATTGAGAATAGATCCTAAATCGTAACTAATAGACACTTCTCTTAATTTTACAAAAGAACCATCTTCTATTCTAAACTCTTCAATAGGATAAATACCTGCGATATAGCCTCTAGGTAATTCTCCGGATAGCTCTTGTTGTGCTAAGCTTCCTAAGCCCACACCTTGTCTAGTTCTTTTATCAGCATCAAAAACATCAGAACCTTGAACAGATTCCCATAACATTGAGAATGAAAATTGCTTGTACGTTAAATCGGTTCCAATGCCTAAAATATAATCAGGATTAGGATCTCCTATAACTTTTCTAAGTACTTCACCTGTAGGTTGGCCGTTGGCATCTCGTTGCGCTACTCCGGTAGCTAAATCACCACGTTCTACTTGTGGTACACCTTCTGGAGCACCTGTCGTAGACGTCCCTGATAAAATTAAATTGCCACTTTCATCTTTTGCATAATAAGTGCCATAGAAAACACCAAGTGCTTCACCTTCTCTAACAATAGGAGTCGCTCCAGTAACACTTGCAACCGTAATATCTCCCCCGATCGTAGAAAGTACTTTGTTCTTGTTGCTGCTGAAATTGAAATTTAAATCCCATTGTAAATGATCTGTTTTGATAGGAGTAATACTCGTATAAAATTCAATACCGTTATTGCGCATAGTTCCTACATTCTCAGTTCTAGTTGAACCACCAATAGAAGGAGATAAGATTCTACTTACAATCAAATCTTCTATATTTTGTCTATAAAAGGTAAACAATACAGAGGCTCTATTATTAAAAAAACTAAGGTCTGTTCCTACTTCAAATTCTTTAGTTCTTTCAGGTTTTAAATTTTCATTTCCTAATCTGCTATTTTGCGCTAAAGTAGTTTCTCCAAGAAAGTCATTTGAACTATAACTTCCGAATCTTTCATAAGGTGATATAGCCGTTAGGTTACCAGCTTCACCGTATGATAGTCTTAATCTAGCGGAATTTACAGCACCTTCTGTATTCCAAAAAGGTTCTCTTGAAAGTACATAAGACCCCGATACTTTCGGGTAAAAATTGAAGCGGTTATCTTTATCAAAATTAGTAGCGCCATCTACTCGTCCTGCTACGGTAAGGAATAATTTGTCATCATACGATACTGTTTCTTGTAAGTAGAAACCAAAGATGTCTAAATTGGTATCTATTGGTTGGGTTTGAAGATCAACAGTAGGAATGTTATTTGCATCCAAATCGCGACCTTGAGTGGCATCAAACTCTAATTTACTTGCTTGAAAACTATAACCTGCAGTAGTATTTGAATTTAATTTTTCATTAAAATCAAAATCGTAGGTAGCATTAATATCGTAATTCCAGTTAAAAACTTTAGCTTCAGCAGTACTGATAAATCCTTGGTCAAAATAGGCAGGGTTCACATCGGCATAGGGGTAGCTAGGAATATAGATATCTCCTTTTTGATTGTAGGTATCTATGCCTATAATTTGATCAATTGTAAAATTTTCAAAGGGCGTAATTTTTACGTGAGCATTTGGAATAAAGTGATTTACATTCTGCGTGATGTCAAAAGTCTCTATAATAGAAAGCGGATTAACTCTTGTAGGTTCTACGGCTAATAAGTTACCATTGCTATCTCTTTGTGTGATATCATAAATGTTATTTGTAATGTTCATAGCATTTATTGGACTCCAAAAAACGTTTCCATCTGGTTTTTCATCAGATCTACTATTGGCATAATACAAACCAACACCATAAGACAACCAATCTGTAACAGCATGATTAAAATTTACACGTGCAGAGAACCTGTTAAATTCTGTATTTTTAATAATTCCTTCATTACTTAAATATCCCACAGAAGCACTATAATTCATGGTGTCATTTCCGTCTCTCATGGAGAAATAATTATCCGTTCCTATTCCGGTCTGAAAAATTTCATCTTGGTAATCATAACGAGTTACATCAAATTTATTCGTGGATAAATTACTGTATGTAGTTAATTCTCCTGTGCCAGGGTCAAATCCAAAAATAGGCCATAAACGCCCTGATAAGGCACTATTTGCTACTGTTTCAAACTGTTCTCCTTGTAAATTTAGATCTAATTTTTTTCTAATGGTATTGACACTAAAGGTAGATTTGTAAAATAGTTCTGGACCATCTTCAAAATTACCACCCTTCTTGGTGGTTATAACCACCACTCCGTTAGACGCTCTAGACCCGTAAATAGCGGCAGCAGCAGCACCATTTAAAATATTGATATTTTCAATATCGTTTGGATTGATATCTACCATTCTATTTTGACCAGGCTGAGCATCACCAGCACTAACATTTAGGTTGGTAACATTGGTAGTTAAATTGCTCGTAATAACACCATCTATAACATATAATGGTTCAGAAGATCCTTTAATAGTGCTAGGACCTCTTAACCGAATAGAAAAACCACCTGAAGGATCACCTGAATTTTGAGTGATTTGAGCTCCAGGAACTTTACCTTGTAGAGAAGATGTAATATTAACAGGAGCCGCTTTAACAAGTGCAACAGATTTTACGGTAGTTATAGCGTTACCTAATTTTTTTCTTGATTGAGAAACAGAAGAACCTACAATAACTACTTCATCTAATGAGTTAGCATCTTCGGTCAAGACAATAATTAAGTTCTGGTTTAATCCCTTTAGTGCTACTTCTTTGGACTTATAGCCAATGTAGCTCACTACTAAGGTCGTAGCAGTAGCATCTGGTATAGATAAGCTGAAATTACCATCAAAATCTGATACACCACCGATAGCGGTACCTTTAACTATAATACTTGCTCCCGGCAGCGGAACCCCGTCGGAAGCATTTACTGTACCTGATACTACGGTAGTTTGCGCAAGCAGGCCTTGAGCAAATAAGAGCATCAGAAAAAATGAGAATACGAGTTGCATTTTTTTCATCATAAAAGTGAGTTAGTTAGTTAATATTAAAATTTATAGCGAACAAAGCTTTCCATCGCCTCATATTCTGCAAGGCCTAAAGCATTATATTTTCTTGCGGTTTCTTTGTTTCTTTGTTCGGCACGTTGCCAGAATTCGCGTTCATCATTTCCAGGGAACATGGCTGCATCTTTTTGAGATTGATGTTTGAAAATAGCATTCTTTTTACGCTGCATGTCTTTGGGACCTATTGGAATAGTCATTTCCATATCTGCAATATCCCATTCTTGCCACGCTCCACGATATAACCACAGGTAACAATCTTTAATCCAATCTACTTTATCTTTCTTAAGTTGAGAAAGGGCTTCAAAAACAACCTTTAGACATACTCTGTGTGTACCATGGGGATCAGATAAATCTCCAGCGGCAAAAACTTGTGTAGGCTTTATTTTATTTAATAAATCGTAAGTTAGTTGAATATCTTCCTGAGAATGTGGTTTTTTCTTAACGGTACCCGTTTCATAGAAAGGAAGGTTTTGAAAGTGTGCATTTTCTTCAAGAACACCACAGTATCTGCAAGCAGACAATGCTTCGCCTTTCCTGATGAGTCCTTTTATACGCTGTATCTCGGGACTATCAATTTCCCCAGGTTTTTTATTTTTTAGAAAGCCTCTTATTTTATCAAACTGTACTTGTAGTTCTTTGTTCTCTGGTTGTACTTCTAGAGCAAAATCTAGAAAACGAATTACTTCATCATCAAAAACAGCTATGTTTCCTGACGTTTGATAGGCAACATGAACATGATGTCCTTGATCTACTAAGCGTAATAATGTTCCTCCCATTGAGATAACATCATCATCTGGGTGTGGACTGAAGATTAAAGACGTTTTTGGATAGGGGCCTTTACGTTCTGGTCTATTACTATCGTCAGCATTTGGTTTACCACCTGGCCAACCGGTTATGGTTCTTTGTAAGGTGTTGAATACTTTTAGATTAATATTTTCTGCGGAGCCTATATCTGCGACTAAACTTCCCATTCCGTGTTCACTATAATCTTCGTTGGTGAGTTTCAGGATGGCTTTGTCTAATTTCTCAGAAAGCCATATGGTTGCTTTCTTAATCAAATCATCGGTCCACGTACACTCACTCACCAACCACGGATTGTGCATTCTGGTGAGTGCAGATGCGGCAGCGCTGTCTAAAATAAAATCACAATTACCGTGTTGCTGTAAGAATGTTGCAGGAATAGATTCTCTAATTTCTCCTTCTACAGCTTGTTTTATAATCTGTGCTTTTCCTTCTCCCCAAGCCATTAAAATAATTCTTCTTGCGGCCATTATGGTTCCCACACCCATAGTTATGGCTTTAGAAGGTACATTTTCTAACCCAAAAAAATCACTTGCAGCATCTAATAGAGTAACTTTATCTAATCTAACTACACGTGTTTTACTAGAGAGAGAGGAGCCCGGTTCATTAAATCCTATGTGTCCTGTTCTGCCAATCCCTAATATTTGAATATCTATTCCGCCAGATTTTTCGATTTTTTCTTCATAAGCTTCACAAAATGCTTTTACGTTTTCTAAAGTTCTGGTTCCGTCTGGTATATGAACATTTTCTTTTTTAATATCAATATGATCAAATAAATGCTCATTCATAAAACGCACATAGCTATGAATAGAATCCGCATGCATGGGGAAATACTCATCTAAATTAAACGTAATTACATTAGTAAAACTTAGACCATCTTCTTTGTGAGCTTGTACTAAGTAATCATATACTTTAGTTGGCGTAGAACCAGTAGCTAATCCTAATACAACAGTTTTTCCTTCTTTTTGCCTTTCTTTTATAAGTTTGATAATCTCTTCAGAAACATATAAAGAGGCATCTTCAGAGCTGTCATGGACTATAGTATTGATTTTTTCAAATTTGATAACTTCAGAATCTCTTTCGGGTGTTGCAGGCATAATTTGTCGGGCTTTAATTGTCTTTATTAAAATAAATTGTAATAGCGTGTCACCCAAAATTAAACAAAAAAATGGAATTTGCTGTTTTTTGCTGTTTTTTATTTTAAATTAATTTTAATTGCATAAAACAGCAAAATTGTATTTATATTTGTCGTATCTTTTCACAGATTAAAACCATTAATTAACATGTTAAAAGAAGAACGTCACAAGTTTATTCTTAATGAAGTAGCGCTGCACAATCGTGTACTGCTTACAGATATTGCGGAGCAATTAGGAGTCTCTATTGATACCATTCGAAGAGATGTAAAAGAATTAGATGCAGAGGAGCAGTTAAAAAAAGTACATGGGGGCGCTATCGCATTAGGGTTCACCAATTATGCGACCACTAACAAAAATATTTATGCTCAAGAGAATAAAATAATTATAGCAAAAAAGGCGTTGTCCTTGATAAGTTCAGGGAGTACTATTCTTATTCATGGAGGAACAACTTGTTTGGAACTCGCTAAAGCAATCCCTAATAAATTAGAGCTTACATGTTTTACAACAAGCCTTGCAGTAGCCATGGAACTGTTAACTAAGAAGGGGGTAGATGTATTATTTATCGGAGGAAGGTTATCAAAAGAATCTCAATTAGCTATTGGAGCGAGTGCTATTCATCAATTATCGGAAATTACCTTAGATTATAGTTTTATTGGTACTGGTTATGTAGCTGTAGATTATGGTTTAACAGAATTTGACCTAGAAAGCGTGCAAGTAAAAAAAGCAATCATAAAAGCTTCGAAGAAAACTGTACTTTTGCTGATATCAGAAAAATTAAATTCTAAGCATCGGTATAAAACGTGTGAGATTAATGCGATTAACACAATGATTACAGAGATTGACCCCAAACATACTTTATTAGACAATTTTAGAAAACAAGACATTCGTTTGTTATAAACCTATGAATTATAAAAAAATTACAGAAACAGCCTCAAATTATGACAATTTGGAGCAAATGGATACTCAATTATTATTAGAGAATATTAACCGAGAAGATCAAAAAGTAGCAGCTGCTGTTCATTTAGTTATTCCTGCAATAACCAAATTAGTAGATGAACTAGCCTTACGTTTTGAAAAAGGAGGGCGCCTATTTTATATAGGAGCTGGTACGAGTGGAAGATTAGGGATATTAGATGCCTCAGAAATACCACCAACATTTGGTATGCCTCATGAAAGGGTTGTAGGTATTATTGCGGGTGGTGATATTGCTATCCGTAAGGCCGTAGAAAATGCAGAAGATAATGCGGAGCAAGCATGGCTAGATTTAAAAGAACATCAAATTACGAAAGATGACGTTTTAGTGGGAATTGCAGCTTCAGGAACTACACCTTATGTAATAGGCGGTATTTATGAAGCCAGAGCTAATGGTATATTGACTGCTTGTATAACAAACAATCCAGGTTCTCCATTAGTGGAAGCAGCAGAAATTCCTATAGCGGTTAATGTGGGTCCAGAGTTTGTAACGGGAAGTACACGAATGAAAAGTGGTACCTCGCAGAAATTAGTGCTTAATATGATTTCTACAGCATTAATGATTAAAATTGGTCGAGTGCGTGGAAATAAAATGGTAAACATGCAGCTAAGTAATGATAAGCTAGTAGATAGAGGTACAAGATACCTAGTGGAAGCATTGGCCATTTCATATGACGAAGCAGAAAAACTCCTTAAAATACACGGTTCTGTTCATGATGCTACAGAAGCTTATAAAGTAAAATAATAATCTTGATTTGCTATATTCTAGGTACATAGATTATAGTCATTAAGTTGTTCCATAGATGTTCATAAAGTCGTTTTATTCTACTTGATAAAACAATTTTATGAACGTTTTTTGTTTGTAATTCTTCTTCAAATAGCCTATTAACTCTTCAAAGTTTCTATACCGACAATCGGCTTAATTAGGCGTGCTGTTAACACGGTCATTTTCATCTTTAGGACTTCTAGTTATTCTAATAAACCAAGCTAAATAGTGTAGAAAATTTCATTTTTTAAGATTTTGCTCTTAAAAAGTCCTTTTGAACGTACTTTACGGTTTATCTACCGCTGGCGAGTGCTGGTCTACCCAATGAAATAAGTGTTTCATCGATAAATGACTTTAGCTCCAACATAGGTTTTTTTCGATTTTATACCCTGTTTACGGGTCTTGTAGTATACTGATACCTAGCGCTACATCGATAAAATAGAGGTCAATAATACTATTTTTCATACCTTTGCGTTTAAGCTATATATAAGGATTTAAAGTTTATTTTAAAGAAAAACAGAAATATTAAGTATAAACAATTACACATACGATTATTGTTGATCCCAAGTCTTACAATTTTCACAAATAACCTACGTAACTATGCTATCCAAAAAATCAAGAAAATCTTGGTACTTTTTAGTACTTCTTGTTTTCTTTTTCGTTTTCTCTTCAATATTGGCTGAGACCAAAATTTTTAACTATATCGGAGAATTTTCTGCGGATATAGTTTCTTCTATTGAAGAAAGTTTTACAAAAAAGGAAGCTCTAGAACAGAATCAATCACAACTTAATTCTGAACAAACAGAAAATGCTCTCGCAGCAGCACCTTTTTTCGCGACCGTTGTAGCAAATGCCGATGAAACTGTTACCTGTACAAATGATGGGGCTACACTATCACGGTTTAATTTATGTGGTGATTTTGATTCTCGTGTTATTGTTTTAGATCAGCCATATAGTTCGTATAATTGGGAACGCTTAACGGTAGGTTCTTGTCCTAGTTTTAATGTTGATTTACAATGTCCAACCTATACCTGTTCCACTGCATGGGTATCCGCAGGGACTTCTCCTACATTAACGATAGATCCAAGTTCAGTTCCCGCAGGAACAGGAGCAGAGTTTAGGGTAAGTGTTAATGGAGGTGCTCCATATTATATTAAGGTAAAGAAAAGTACCATTAGTCAGACCTATGTTAAACGTGATTATATTTGTGGCGTTGCAGGTAGAATACAAGTAACTAACTTGTCAAGTGCTTATGAATATGCCATTAATGATGGTAGTGGTTTTGGCGCATGGCAAGGAGCAATTTTTGATAATTTAACTCCAGGTATTTATACCGTTAAGGCCAGATTAAAAAATACGCCAAATACTTGTGAGTATCCTTACGAGCCAATAGAAATAGAATCCAGAGAAATTGATATTGATGTTACGGTTGTTGATGCGCAATGTTTTGGAGAAAATGGTAGTATTGCAGTGCAGGTAAACGATGTTCCTGGTCCCTATAAATATACCTTATTAGATAGTAGTGGATTTCCTCAAGAATTTACGTCATTTATTGCGAGTGATACCTACAATTTTGCTGCTGTAGGTTTTGGTACCTATAGCGTACAAGTAGAGACACAACAGTGTAAGGCCGACGCAGCAAATGGAATTTCTGCTCCAAGACAAGATGTAGATACTAGCGGAAATCCTATTGTAATTGGAGATGGATTAGTAGCACTTTCTGCTTCTACCGAAGTGAATAGTAGTTTTGGTTGTTCAGATATTACCAGTGTAGATATTACTGTGCGCACCTCAGGTGGTGCTTCACCATATACATTTACAGTAAATGGTGGCCCTACAGTGAGTCCTTCATATACAGGACAAACCACCTATACAGTTACCGCTTCAGGAGATTATATTTTTTTAATTACAGATGGAAATGGCTGTACCATAACAGCTTCAGCAAACGTAAAAGAACTAACACCACCTGTAGTTTCGGCATCAGGGGTAGATGGTACCTGTACCAATGGGGGTGCCAAAATAAATTTCAATGTATCTGATGCTAAAGGATATAATTTATCCTTTAGAACACAAACAACAGATCCTTGGGTAGCTTCTACTCAGATTTCTGTAGTAGACGGTACTTATAACAATTTAGAAGTTAGATATGAGCAAGGAAGTTTTTCTTGTACGATGATTTTACCATCAGTATCTGTAACAAGTGATGCGAGTATTACGGGAACAGCTACAAAATTAGGAGATGAAACGTGTGATGGAATAGGAGGCACCGACGGCGGTAGCATTCAATTTGGAGCAGCAGGTGGCGGTTCTGGTAGTGGATATGAATATAGCGTAGATGGTGTTAATTTTACAACAACACAACTCTATTCTGACTTAGCAGCAGGAACGTATACGCCTATCATAAGGGATAATAGTGGTTGTAGATTAGAACTGACACCAATTGTAATAGATCAAGTAGATCCACCAACAAATTTAGATTTTCTTCAAAGTAATATTAATTGTGCTTCTGGAACAACAGATCTTCAATTAACACCTACGAGTGGCGCAGCAATAACTAATTATAGTATTATAAGTCCTAGTACCGTAAATAATGGAGGTAATGATACGTTCACAGGGTTAAGTACATCTACGACATATATATTTAGAATTACAGATGCTAATGGATGTATTTATACAGAAAGTTTTACTCCAGTAGTTATCAGCTCAATCAGAGCACGTGCAAAAGCAGGAGGAGATTTAAAAGTATGTAATGGTGCTAGTGACGGTAGTGGCGCATTTATAATTGACGGTTTTAGTACTAATTATACTTACCAAATCAATGCAGAGCCTGTGAGTGCTCTACAAAGTGCTGCGCAAGTAGATATTTCTTCTAGAGGCGCAGGTACGTATACGATTACCGTTACAGATGGTGATACAGGATGTACAGATACCGCTTCAGTAACTGTAGAAGAATCTGCAGCAATTACATTAACACCAACAGTAACAGCCATGAGTTGTGCTAATGGTAATATAGGCCGTGTAGTAGCAAATACTACAGGAGGCTGGGGCAGCTATAGATATACTTTAGAAAGTCCGAATGGCGCAATAGCAGGACCAACGTCTAATAGAACCTTTGGTAATTTAACGCAGGCATCAACGCCAGCTACACCTTATATTTTATCTGTAGAAGATGCAGAAGGGTGTACCACTACATTTGAATTTCAATTAACACCCCTTACTTCTCCAACTATTTCTATAGCATCATCAAGTTTATGTTATGAGCCAGTTGCCGGAGCTTCTGCTACGGTAGCAGCTACTGGAGGAGGAGGTAGTTATGAATATAGAATTAATAATGGCACCTATCAAGCGAGTCCGAGTTTTACAAACTTAACTCCAGGTACGCATACGTTTGAAGTAAGAGATGCCAATAACTGTACAGATACGGTACAGCTTACCATCAATGCACAATTAAGAGTGAGCATTGCTGTAGAAACAGAGATTCCTTGTGGAGGAGCGCCAGGAGAAATCCGCGTGAATATTTCTAATGGCTATTTATCGAATGCATCGCCAAAGCAATACCAAGTGAGTGCTGATAATGGAGCTACTTTTGGAGCCTTCCAACCATTTACTTCAAATTCATTCTTATATCCTGTAACGGCAGGAGGAGATTATATCTTTAGAGTAACAGATAATGAAGGTTGTATTGCGGTTTCTGAACCTTTAGAGGTAGAAGATCCTGCAAATATTATAGCAACTGATTCGGTAATACCAGCAAGTTGTGGGGATCCAAATAGTGGAGGAGTACAAATTATTCCTGATGCAACAAGTGGGATACCTCCTTTTGAAATTGATTTTGGAAATACAGGAACCTATACATCTCAAACCGTATATACAGGATTAACTGCAGGAAGTACGTATAATTATACCGTACGTGATGCAAGAGGTTGTGTTACTTTAGGAAACTCAGTTACCATTCCATCAGCAATTAGTCCTGCTCCAGAAGCAACCGTAACTGCAACCAATACTACTTGTAGCCCGGCGGGAGTTAGTTCAGGAACTATTGAAATTACAGGAGTAACCGATGGTACTCCCGAGTTTACCTATATTGTTTATAATAGTTTTGGAGTAGAAATTTTAAGAGTAGGACCAACAACAAGTACGGTAGAAACTATTTCAGATCCATTATTAGTTGCCGGAGATTACACGGTTAGAACCGTAGATGCTTTGGGCTGTAGTGATGTAGATGCGGTAACCATAGAACAATTAGATGTATCTGTGGTGCCCGATCCAGTTCCATTACCTGTGTGTAATGCGGCAGGTTTTTCTAATACGGTAACAATTATTGGAGGAACAGGACCATTCTTAATTCGATTGGCCAGTGATACCGCTGCACCAGTTACTCCAAATGCACCTCCAAGGAGACATACTTTTAACGGAATGCAATTTGGTGTTACCTATATTGTAGAAATTACAGATACAGATACGGGATGTATTTATTTTGAAGAAATTCCGCCTATCGCAGGACCAACACCTTTAGATATTGTAGCAACATCGCCTACAGCATTTTGTGATGATGCAGGGAATGGTAGAACAGAATTTACAGTCACTGAATTTACCGGACCTAATATTACGATAGATTTAATAGATCCATTGACAGATACTGTTTTACAAACAGATACTCAAACAGGATTAACTGGTGGAGTAGGGTCTTCTTATTCTGGAGCTTTTGATATTGCACCAGGAAGATATACCATACGGGTAACCGATGATGATACGTGTACAGATGCCACAATTATAGATGTTATTTTGAACATGCCTAATCTTGATATTGTTTCTAATATACCAGCAAATTGTAACGCCTTAGGTCAATTGACCGTGCGTGGTAGTGGCGGTGCAGGCGGACCTTACAGTTACGCATTTGTACCTGCAGGAACTACTCCAGATAAAGATGGAACATTGACTCCAGGTGATACTTCAGATGACTTTACGACCGCCAATACGGCAGTATTACCAGGGAGTTTAGCCGGTATTGCTTATGATATTTGGGTGATTGATTCTAGAGGGTGTACGTTTAACGTATCCGAAGATATCATCTTATTACAACCACCATTGCCAGCACCATTAGCAATTGTAAATAATCAATGTGCAGCTTCGGCTTCCTCATTCGATATTACGGTGACTATGCCAGCAGCTACAGATGCACCAAACTTTACTTTAAATGGGGAAGAACAGTTTGGCGTATTCAATTCAGTAACCAATGTATGGGAAGCACATTATACCGTGAATACTCCAGGCTCTTATCCTATAGGTGTTGTAGATGCTAAAGGATGTACGGGTGTAGGAACTGCAGATGTTTATGAGTTCTTATCAGGAACAGGTGAGTTTACGGCCATCCCATTATGTAATAATAACGATGGTACGATTGAAATAACTACCAACGGTGGTAGTGGTAATTTTACTTTTGAATTACAAGATAGTCTAGGAAATCCTATTGGTGGCGTTCCAGTAAACGCAACAGGAATTTTTGTAAACCAAAGTCCAGGAGAATATTTAGTGTTAATTACAGATGATATTGTAGGTGATGGTACCCGTTTATGTACCACTTTAGTACCTGTAAATTTAGATATCGCTGTTCCTCCGATAATTGATAGTCAATTTTCAGATGATATTAGTTGTAGTGGCGCTAATGATGGTAGTATTACCATTATTTTACAAGCAGGAACAGATGTAGACGGGCCTATTGATTATATTTTAAGAAATACAGTTACAGCTGCGGAAGTTACTAGAAATAATTCTGGAGTATTCAATGGTCTTAGCGAAGGTACATACCAAGTTGAAGTATTGACAGAACGAAACTGTAGTGTACTTTCTAATGTATTTACGATAACAAATCCAGATGTATTTGAAATAACAGCATCTAACACAGATTTCACTTGTGAAATTGGTGCTAACCGTTTTAGTTCTTCTGTAATTACAGTAAATATTGTAAGTGTAGGTACAGTAGGGAGTGGATATCAATACAGTATTTCTGGGTATGAAAATTACCAAGATTCAAATATTTTTGAAATTATTGATAATGGATCTGCACAAGTAATTACCGTATATGCCATAGACGGTAACGGGTGTAGAGATGAATTTACGCTACCAGCAATAGCTCCGCCATCTGAAGTGCAAAGTGTTTTAGCGGTACAGTCTCTTTTAAATTGTGAAGATCCTGAAACAGTAAGAATTACAGTGAATGGTACTAGTGATTTTACGGTAGAAACTACTTCAGCAGTAGCTGTGGCAGATGTTACAAATGCAGGTGGAAATCAATTTGTAGACATTAATTTACCTGCAGCTGGTGAGTACTTGTTCGTAGTACGTGATAATGTTACCGGATGCTTATATCCAATGCCAAGACATGATGTGGTAGATCCAATAAATCCACTTGCAACAATTTCTGAAGCAAAACCGGTACAATGTTTTGGAGATTCTAATGGAGAACTATTCATTAGTGTCATAAACTATACAGGAGTATATGAGTATACAGTATATAGAAGTGACGATTTAACTCAGTCCACTCCAATAACAACAGGTACTTTTGATACGGCTAATTTCCCAGATGCTGTAACAGGCGAGGATGCACGTATTACTGGTTTACCCGGTGGAAATTTCTATGTAAGAGTGAGAGCATTGGATGTTCCTAAATGTATTGATGATAGTAATGTTACTAATATTCGTACACCAAACGGAGCTTTACAAGTGCCATCTGTAGAAATAGACAATGTAAGCTGTGAGAATAACACGGGTAAAATTGTGTCAACAGGCCAAGGAGGATGGGATTCATCACCTTATAACTATAGATTATTAAGAGAAGATGCTGCGGGAACTGTAGTTGTTGGAGGCGTTAATTATACAGAAGTTGTGCCTTATGGTTTAGCTAATGAATTTGAAAACTTATCTAGCGGCGATTATCGCGTAGAAATACAAGATGTAGAGTTATGTTCTAATTTCTTTGATATCACCTTAGACCCAATTGATCCAATTGTTGTAGGAATCAGAGAGCCGCAAGGTTTAGTTTGTCCTGATGGTAACGATGCTGTTTTAGAGGCTTATGATACCACTACAGGAGATAGCGTAACCGCTACGGCTGGTGCTAGTGGTGGTGTTCCTGGAGCAGGCTATAAATATCAATTGTTGTACTTAAATAGTGATGATAATACAGATATAAGTTCTAGAAGTGGTTTACAAGATACTCCAACATTTGATGGTGTTGCTGGCGGATTTATAAGTGAAGGATGGTACGCTATAGAAGTTTCTTCTAGCTATGCATGTGTGGGTGTATCTATACCTTATTATGTTGTGGCACCACCACCATTGGATCCTAAATTAGTTCAAGTGACCGCACCTGGTTGTGGTGGCGATGGTCAAATGAGGTTAAGTGTAGAAAACCCTCAAGCAGGATTTACGTATGAATATCGTTCTATTGATGCCTTAGCAACAGATCCTTTTATTCCAATGTCAGGAACGTCAGTTCTAATTGATGGCGGTCAAGGTTTCTATCAATATGATGTGCGTAAAGTTGGTGGAGCAGGAGCTTGTACAAGTTTACGATCTGAAGGAATTACTTTGGTAGATGCTCAAGCAATTGATTTAGTAGCAAACTTACCAGATGATATTTCTTGTGCGACAGAAAATGATGGTAGAATAGAGTCATTCTCTTCTGGAGGTGTGGGTAATGAAATGTATACTTTATATTTAGGAGACCCAACGCCATTAGGATCACCATATACAGGGTTTAATCCTGATCCAGCGGCAACCGTAGTTAGAGCGGCACAAACCGATGGTACTTTTGAAGGCTTAGCAGATGGTACGTACTATATTGCTGTGGTAAGCGGACTTACCTGTTATGATGTTGAAGGACCTTTAGTGATTAGAAGACCGGAAGCTATCGTCTATACGATTACAACGACCAATGTATTGTGTAATGGAGATGATAACGGAACCATAACTGTTGAGGTAATTAGTGGTGGTGAAGGCTTATTACAATTTGCTATCAATCCTAACTTTAATGAGTTCTTTAGTGATCCAGCAAATCCTGGAGTATATACTTTTGAGAATTTAGCAGCAGGATCTGATTATGAAATCTTAATTCAAGATACGCAAGGTTGTGGTGAGTTAGTATTAGTGTCACCCATTACGGAGCCTGAGCAGTTAGCTATTTCAGATGTGGTAACACAACCAGAAATATGTTTAAATGCCTATGATGGAGAAGCTAGATTAACCATCACAGGAGGTACGCCTTTTACAGATGCGCTTACTTTTGCTCAGTATTATGAAACAAGAATAGAAGGTATAAATATTCCTTTACCAGACCCTGCAGATCCAACAGAAGGATTTGTACGAAATGACGACTTGATATTCCCTAATTTACAAGGGGGAGAATCATACACCATATATGTTCGTGATTTCAATAACTGTACAACAGAGAGAGTTGTGAATGTTGGACTGGGTGTTAATTTAGAATCAGAAGCTATCCCACAATACGGATGTGAAGGTATTTTTCCTAATAGTACCGTAACTGTAGAAATGACAGATACTTCTATCATATCAGAATTGTTATTCAGTTTAGATGTAGATGATATGACCCTTGCTACAAGTACAAGAACCTTTGGAGATTTACCGGCAGGAGATCATACCGTGTACATTTATCATAGTAATGGTTGTATGGATCAAGTAAGTTTCACTATTGATGCGTACATGCCATTAACCTTATCGGTTACGAAGACAGGACCAGATGAAATTACGGCAGTTGCCACTGGTGGATACGGAAACTATGAGTATTCTTTCCAAGGGCAATCTCAAGGTGCAGACAATACATTTAATCTTATTGTAGATGCTACTGTAGATGTTCGTGTAGAAGATGAAAGAGGTTGTGTTGCCTTAGTGAAAATACCATTCAACTTTGATTCAATGGTAGATATCCCTAATTTCTTTACTCCAAATGGTGACGGTGAAGGAGATACTTGGGCACCTACTAATCGTGAATACTTCCCATATATTGATGTTAAAATTTATGATCGATATGGTAGAGTCGTAGCCGTTCTTGATCAAGTCAAATCTTGGGACGGACTGTATGAAGGCAATGAGTTACCAACAGGAGATTATTGGTACGTAGTTAATGCGAATGATGCTGATAAACAACAGTATGTAGGTCATTTTACCTTATACAGATAAGCCTTAAATTATAGGAATAAAAAAGACATCTAGAAATAGATGTCTTTTTTTTGCTTTTATAGCTTGTTATGTTAAGTATTGTTGTATATTTGCAGTCCGAAAATAAGGATGTTTTAGACATCATTTTCGGGGTGTAGCGTAGCCCGGTTATCGCGCCGCGTTTGGGACGCGGAGGTCGCAGGTTCGAATCCTGCCACCCCGACAAAAAAGCTTCTGTGAAAACAGAAGCTTTTTGTCTTTTATACGGTCTCAGAATATTAGAAATGAGAAGCACACGCCTAGTTTATCGTTGTACTACGTTTTTAGTATTACAATACTTCCTAAGGAATACAATCAGTTAAAGTTGTAAACTAGCGATAAGTGGAATTTTGAATATTCTGTCTTCCCTATAATAGAGTGAACAAAAAAAAGGGTTTTGATTACGATCAAAACCCTTTTTTTATAAGCTGATTAGCTTTCTATTCTTCTTTTATCGTAGGTGCAACCCATTTTGTGCTACCTACTTTATTTAAATTAGCTTTATTGATCGCAGCATTAGAGCGTCTTTTATCATAAATCATAGCGAAGGTCATTATTAAACTCGTAGCTATAATTACGAACAATAAAATTCCAGAATCAAAACCTTCTACTTTAGCTTCTTCAGGAATGGCATAAAACAAAAGCACTGTAATAAGTCCTCTTGGTGCAATGAATAATTGTGGTAACATATCCTTCCCAACGAAAATGAGCATCAAGACGGCTCTAATTGCATAGATAGAGACAATAATCAAGGAGCTTATGATGGCTACATTAATATTGAATATAGATGTAATGGCTATGGTCAGTCCAAAAATAACAAAGAAAAAGGTTCGGACAACAAAAGCAGTTTCTGCGGTGATGGTATGCAATTCATGATAGATATGATGTGCTTTTTTATAGTCTAAGAGTTTAGACAGCTTTCCTTTAAAGAATAACTTCATATTGGCGATAACTAAGCCAAATATTAAAATGATGATTAGGGAAGACAAGTGCATCTTTTTACCTACGGCATATAGCAATAGCAGTACAGCAATTAATAAAAATAATTTAACCTGACTTTTTATATTCTGAAAAATAAGAATTATCGCATAACTAGCGATCAATGATATAACAATGGTTAGCAGTAGGTTGCTTGTAAAACCTACAATGCCCGTATCTTCAGCTGGATTAAGTTTTCCTGCTAGAAAATAAAACATCATAATACCTATAATATCAGAAAACGTGCTCTCGTAAATATGAAACTCTTTTTTGTGTGATTTTAACTCATTTACGCTCGGAATAATAATAGCACTGGATAGAATTGAGAGTGGTGTAGCGTATAACCAAGCAGAGTGCATGTTCATATCAGGAATAAATTGATATAAAATTAAAGCTGCGATCCAAGCAGATAGAAACAAGCCTAAAAGCGCCACCACGAAAGACTTCAAAATAGGCATCAATTTTTCGCGTTTCAACTCTAATTCAAGTGCAGCTTCTAGCACAATCATAATAAGTCCCACAATTCCTAAGATTTCTAGTATCGGAAAAAAATCAATCGCATCACTATTTACGTATTGTAAACCAAATTGTAAGCCAACACCTAAAACAATAAGCATTAATACTGCAGGAATATTAGTTTTTTTAGCTATAGAATTAAATAAAAAAGATAAAATTATGATGACAGAAACTTCAATTATAAGATTATAAGAAGATAATATTTCCATTAGGCAATTAGGTTGTTAGTTAAACTTGTTTCTATTTGGTGGGCTGATAAAAAAGCAATTAAGCTCTCTGCTTGTATTCCTTTTTCTAAAGTATATTGTAATTTTAAAGACCCGGATTCCTCTAGTTCTTTTAAAACAGGAGCCTCTTTATAATTTAATAAAGGATTGTCAAAAAGTAAATCTAATAGTTCAGATTTAGACAAAGGTGTTTTTACAAATAAGGTTTGTCTTAATACGGTATCATTTTTTGAATTTACGGTATAGCCAGAATTATCTATAGTAGTATAATTGATAAAGCAATCTCCTTTTTCAGTGTTCACCACAATTCCAAAAGGAAGGAACTTTTTTATTTCTCCCGTCGTATCGTTTATGGTTACGGACACGCCCTTAGCCAAAATAGAATTTATTTTATAAATAACGCCGCCCACGTAATTGCGAATATAGGGGTATCCTATAGCGCTAACCAGGAGTAAGAAAAGCCCATGGACTATATAGTTTATAGCAATAAATCCTAAAAGGATAAGTAAGATGCTTACAGGCTTATACAGTAAGAAAATTTTATTTAAAACGGCTAATACTTTCTTGTTCACCCTTTTTGTAAGGGTAATTCTTTGAATTAAGAATTCTATTAATTTCAAGGCCCAATACCCGAAAAATAAGAACAGAATTAGATTTCTTAAGCCTATCCAGGAATATAATATAAAGGTGTTTTCCATTTAGTTGATAATGTCTTTGTATTTTAATATTTGGTATATATCATGGTTCAGAACAGGGTTTATCTTCAATAAGCCCGTCTCATCTCTTAAAATAACTTTGGTATTAATAAGTCTTTTCAAGCTAGATTTTAAATTACTTTCATAAAAATCTCCGGTAAATTCCTTTAGTATTTTTTCACTGATATATTTGTATAACAAGGTGTACTTAATAATTAGGTTCTCTTCTTTTGTAAAAAAATCAGGAAAGCTTAAATAAGAATCTTTGTATAAGATTGATCCTTCTTCTGTAACGGTGGTACCATAAGTCCAAGCTTGTAATACTTCGCCAATATTATAATCTAGTTTTTTACTTAGTTTGGTAACGTTGGCGTTGATTTGAGATTCTGTTAAAGGTTCGTTGCTACTATTAATTACAGACCTATGGGTAGCGCTATGACGTAAAACGATTGCTTTATAAATTTCTTCCTGAGTACACTTATTTACTGTAATATGCGTGCTAAATACAGTAGAGAAATTACATCTTGTATCTAAATGTACACTCATGGGAGGGTTTGTGGTTACAATAACCAATACATTATCAGATTCAGATTCTATAAAATCTATAAGCGCTCTAGTATTGTTTAATAAGGTGTTTTTCTCATCGCGCCAGAGTTCTAAATCATCTATCAATAAGATTCTTCTCTTAGAAAAAGAACTTCTCTTTACTTCATCAAGCGCTTCTTTTAAGTTTTTTGTGGTTTTAAATTTTCTACCTTCAATAGTGACACTATCATTAGGGGTTAATTTTATAGTCTTCTGATCTATTAATATCTCGATTGTATGATTTATAAAGGTGGTCTTCCCAGAAAGACTAGTGCCTAGGACTAAAACAGATTTATTAAAACCATCATTCCATTGCGCTATGGCTTCTTTAAGTTTAGCCTCTTGATTAGTCCTAGCCACCAAAAATAGATCACCAATAAATTTTTTATTTAAAAACAGTGTATCATAATCCGCATTTACCTCTTTATACATTCTCTGGGAAATACAGTTAGAAGCTCTATCTATTTTGGATAAAGGATCTTCTGATACTACCTTATCATAACTTTGATTAAATTTATCTACTAAGGTATGTATCGTATTTTTAAAACGGGCAAATACATTGGTCGTTTCAGAAGTATATTGGTTTATAGAATTTTGAATGGTGATTTCAAGAAATTCATGATTGTCATAACAGTTGCTGACTAAAAATTCTTTAGTCAACATTTCTCGGAGTTGAGAGACAATAGTTTTTTGATTTTCTATATTCTCTAACAAGGATTTTCTTATTTTTCGGTAAGATTTTAATTGAATGTCAAACACAATCAAATTATCATTCTCTTTGCCTAGCTTTAAGCTAGATTTCAGGTTTAATAGAGATATTTTAATAAAATTGTTTAAATTACTATTTCCATCCCAAAGGTCCATTAACAAGGGAAGTAAATTATAATCCATCCATTTTTTAACACTTTTATTAAAGTTTATTTTTTTCTCTAATAGATATCCTTGATGGGTACCTGTGGGTATGGTGTAGGATTCCAAGTTATTTATTTTAGTTTCTACACGACTAGAAAACTCTTCTTTGCTATTTGAGTTCGTGGCAGCAATAAGCGTTAAACTAGTTTCAATCCAAGAGAGCAATTCTTTACTATCTTCTTTTGCTTCAATTTTAGAAACTGCTGCATTTGATATGTCTAATAAAACTTCAGACTCCTTAATAATTTGATCAATAACACTATTCGTATGACTATTTATTTCACGGAATGCCGTTATCGTTTCTTGGGTTTTGATACCAGTAGAAATAATATGTGAAAATTGCCCGAGCAACGTTTTATACTGCTCAGCATATACGTCCCAAGGGGAGAGATGATATCTCGTTTTGTCTTCTAATTTCTTAGAAGAGGCTAGAAACTTAAGTAGCTTTTTCTCTTCTTTTTCTACCTTAGACACAAAGTAAGATATGGCCTGAGATAATTGCTCCTTAGAGGCATCTAGAAGATGCTGTAAGGCATTATCACTTGCCTGCTGCTCTAAGTTTTTATGTTTCCCTATGTGTACTTGTACGAGAACATCACGGTGCAGAATAATAAGATCCTTTAATGGTTCAGAAAGTACATACTGTAGTAAATAGGTGTCGTTAGAATAAATAAGCGTATCAGGCGCTTCAGTATGTGCATAGCTGATATACTGGTGACACAACTTAGAAAAATTAAAAGACATTAAATTGGTTAATGCGTCTATAGCGGTACAATTTAATACTGAATTTTTGTAAGCCTCAAACTTCTCACTTAATGGCTTTAGAACAGATTTTACTAAAGGTTCATCAAGTATGGGTTGGTTGTTCTGCATATAAAATTATTTCGGGAAATATTTTTATGGTTATTTTTAGACAATTAATATAAGAATATTTTTAAAGTATCGCTTATTTATTCAATTAATATACGCTAGCTCATTTCGTTATGGCGCCCACTAAATTTGTTAGTACACTAAAAACTATAGGGTTAGAATTAAAAATGGAATAAGGTAATTGCTGTTTTATCCCTACAATATACCCATAAAATAAAGAAGTAAAGGTTCATTTATCAAGAACTCTCATCGTTGTGTATGGTTAACTTAGTTTTTGATTCGCTGCCAGCCATTTGTTTTACGGGGCAATAACAAATTTAGATTTTAGTCTAAGTGTCAGGATTGAAATTTAAAAAACGTCTCTTTTTTCTAAAAAAGCAAAATTTAATTTCACATTTGGGTCAAAATAAAATCGGAATAAATAGAAGTAAATTCTAATTTTACCTCATCTTTAATTTTTATATAAAGCCTTAAATAAAAGTGAATATTAAGCTCGATAAATTTGTTATAGCCATACTTTGTACCATAGGATTGGCCTATGTTTTTCCACAATGGGGAACAGCATCAAGTCCGGTACCTATCAATACTATAAGCACTATTGGAATATCATTAATTTTCTTTTTCTACGGATTAAAATTGAGCCCCGATAAAATTAAAGAGGGCCTCAAAAATTGGAAGTTACATGTGTTAATTCAGTCCACCACATTTTTATTTTTTCCATTGATAGTGCTCTTGTTTCGACCATTTTTACAGACTGAGGAGCAAGAACTATTATGGTTGGCTATCTTTTTTTTAGCAGTATTGCCTTCTACAGTATCTTCTTCTGTGGTTATGGTTTCCGTTGCTAAAGGAAATATTCCTGCAGCAATCTTTAATGCAAGTATCTCTGGAATTATAGGCATCTTAGTGACCCCGCTTTGGATGGGGCTATTTGTCCAAACATCGGATGCTGGGTTTGACTTTACAGCCATTTACTTGCAATTAATAGGGCAAATTGTATTACCAGTGGTAGTAGGATTGTTGTTACAACGATTTTTTGGCAGGTATGCTCAGAAATATAGCAAGCAACTCACGCTATTTGATAAAGCGATAATTTTAATTATCATTTATAAAAGCTTTGTTTCATCGTTCGAAGAACAAATCTTTAGTAGTGTTTCTATAGCAGATTTATTGGTATTGTTAGCTATAATTTTATTGTTGTTCGCGCTTGTTTTTTATGGAATAAAATTTATTTCTAAGCGGTTAGGATTTACGAAAAAAGATCAGATCACCGCTACTTTTTGTGGGACTAAAAAATCATTGGTACATGGCACTGTTTTTTCCAAAATTGTATTTGGAAACATGGCTACTCTAGGTATTATTTTGTTGCCTTTAATGATTTTTCATGCGACCCAGATTTTGATCATCAGTGTTATTGCGGGAAAATTGGGTAGAAAGGACTCTTAAAAAGGACACTTAATTTATTCTATAGAGCTAGATGACTTATAGATTTATCAGCATTGTATTTCATCGGTTATTAGGTGCTTTTAAAGGCTATTCACGATATTATTTTTAAGAATTTACTGTAGGATATTTACATATTTTAATCTGTAAATGTTGTTCAATCTTGCTTTCACACCCATTTTTAACAAGCTTCACAACATTTGTTTCCACCATTCATGATATTCCTCTTTTTTTACGTTTGATTTATTGCATTTTAGGACTTGATAGCCAATTGTTTACTGCTGTTAATAACTACTGAATACAATGCAATTCTAAAACTTATAAGATTGAAGGCCCAAAAATCTATAGTTAGAAAATTTGTTTTTCTATGTTTTGTTTTGATATGTACACAGGTAGTAACAGCGCAAACTACGGGTGCGTGGACTAATGTGGGTTCTGGAGTTTGGGAAGCGACAAGTTCTGATGGCCTCGTTCGTGTAAGAGCGGAACGCACAGGAAATGCTACAATTACAGGGAATGCAACCATGGGCTGTGATTCTGAAGCTTTCAGTGATCCTACTATCTTAGGGAATCCGTCTTTGGCTTTAAATATTGATAATTCTGCAGGTACTTTAACTTTTAGTTTTATAGAAGTTGCAACAGGTTTATCCGTAGAAATACTAGAACCTATGCTTCATATAGATAAGCTAGGGGCATTAGCGCTTTTAGGAGATTCATCGGCTACTTTTAAGTTATTAAGTGGCTCTTGGACAGAATTGAATTCGGATACTAACGCGTTTGAATCAACCGCAACTACAGTACAGGCTAATTTAGGATTCTTAATAACAGGTGCCGGTGATGAATGTTCTGCTGTAACGGGTGGAAGTTTACAATTAGATGGCTTGGTTAATTCATTTACGCTAGAGACAGATGTTGATGGGAATATTCTAGCAATTAGTGAGGATAATATAGAGATAGTTTTATCAAACCTAGTCATTAACCCATGCACTTACGGAGCTATTGTTGGTACCCCAACTGCCGAAGATCCTGACGGAGATGGCATTAATAATAGTTGTGATTTTGACGATGATAATGATGGAATATTAGATACAGCAGAAAATAAATGCACGCCAACACCCTCTGGGAATTGGACTATTTCGGGAACTACCGCCTCTTATAATTACACCACTGGTGTGAAAGCAATTATTACCACAACAAATTCAACCAGTTTTTTACCTGGGAATTTTACAACCACCGCTACCAGTTTTTGGTCAGAAGCCTTATCCAATAGCACTTCTATACAAGGAACATACGATTGGAACAGTACCGTTACCATAAGCTTTGTAGATGATTTTGATAACCCAATAGAAGTTAATAAACCCGTACTGCATTTAGATCGAATCGGAGGCGTATCGGGAGGAATACAAAATTCAGCACAAGTAACCCTACTTAATGGGAATACTTGGTCTAAAGTTGCAGGAACCTTTGATTTTTTGACCACCACTACAACAGCAATGGATGGCGGTACAAACTTAGCCTCCTCTGGTTATAGCGCAGAGAGTACTTTAAATGATAATAACGGAACAGCAGCAGGTACGGTGCAATTAAATGAAAAAGTATCCTCTTTTACTATACAGTTTATTCAGGCAGGTTCTGGCGGCACAGCAGACGAAATAGAACTTATCATAGCCGCTTGCATAGATGCGGATACAGATTTAGATTTAGTGCCCGACTATTTAGACTTAGATAGTGATAATGATGGTATCTATGATGCAGTAGAAGCAGGGCATAAGCAAGCACATTCTCAAGGAAGACTATCGGGTGCAATTGGTACAGATGGAGTCCCAAATGCAGCGCAAGCTAGCGGTAGTGAAAACAGCGGGACCGTAAATTATACCATAGCAGATTCTGAGGCTACACCAGATGGGATTCCAGATTTTATGGAGTTAGATGCCGATGGTGATGTTTGTAATGATACACAAGAAGCGGGATATACGGATTTAAATGGAGACGGAATTTTAGGAGAATTGCCAACTACCGTAAATGCAAATGGTGTAGTGATAGGTACTACGGTAGTAGATGGCTATACTGCCCCATTAAATGCAGATAGTGGTATTGGAAATGCTCAGTTTGATTTTCAACAAGAAGGGCAGGCGATCTTGATTCCGAATGCAGCCGGGCAGCCTAAAGATGTGACAACAAATGGGAGTACTCCGATAAATTTTAGCGTAAGTGCTACAGGAACTTTATTAGCTTATGAATGGCAAGTAGATGATTTATCTGGAAGTGGTTTTGAAACTATAGATCCAGCAAATACAGCAGATATATACACCAATAGTGATACCGCAACACTGACATTAACAGGAGTAACACTCGCTAATGATGGTTTTAAATACCGAGTGATTATCACCGATGATTCTTTTAAATGTGCACTTCTTACTTCTGATGAAGCAGTTTTAACTTTTGATGATAGACTACCTAGTGCGCCAACAGTAATTATCATAGAAGATGTAAATAACGACGGTGTTTTAAATAGTACAGAGCTTAGTGGCGCTATTGATGTAACTATAGATTTACCTATTGATGCAGAAGAAGGCGATACCTTGACAATTAATGGAAATGCTCAGCTTTTAAGTGCTGCAGACATTGCTACAATGCAAGTACTTGCTAGTTTTGCAACTCCAGGAGAAGGTAATACACTTACAGTAGAAGCCTTTGTGACGGATGATATTGGCAATGTGGGAGTACCCGCAGATGACACCGTAATTATAGATACTACGGCCCCAAATGTACCTTCGGTAACGGCTATTAGTGATGATACAGGAAGTAGTAGTACAGATGGTATTACTTCAGATCAAACCTTAATAATTAGAGGAACTGCAGATGCTAATAGTTTGGTAGACGTATTTTTAGACGGAACTGTTATCGGTACCACAAACACTAATGCTTTAGGTGTTTGGACCTTAGATTACACAGGCACAACAGTTTCAAATGGAGCGCATACTATAACAGCACAAGTCACAGATAATAGTGGGAATGTCAGCGGAATTTCTGTTGATTTTCCAATTCTTATTGATAATACAAAACCAAATACACCTGTTCTTTACGATATCACGGATGATACAGATGCTACAGTGGGGGGTAATAATGACCAAATTACATCGGACAATACTTTGATATTTATAGGGGCTTCTCAGCCAGATAAAATTATAGAAGTATTCTTAGATGGCATTAGTATAGGGTTTACCATGTCAAATACATTTGGACAGGTGACTTTTGATTATACCGGGACTATTATTCCCGATGGGGCCTATATATTAACCGCTCAAGCAATTTCTATTTCTGGGGTTAAGAGTACCGTTTCTTCTGATTTTCCATTTACGATTGACACTACAGCGCCAGATGCTCCCGTGGTTATTGCAATCTCAGATGATAATGGCAGTAGTGCTTCAGATGCCATAACCTCTGACAATACCTTAGTATTTTCAGGAACAGCAGAAGCCAATAGTAGTGTTGAAGTATTTTTAGACGGCACAAGTTTAGGAACTATCGTCACCAACGGTACAGGAGTTTGGAGTTATGATTATACAGGAACTGCATTAGCAGACGGACCTTATATCCTAACAGCTCAAGCAACAGATTTAGCCGGAAATAGTAGCCCTGTTTCATCAGATTTTCCATTTACGGTAGATACAAGTGCTCCGGCAGCACCTGCAGTTACCGCAATTAGTGATGATACAGGGAGCAATACATCAGACGGAATTACCTCAGATAATACCTTGCAAATTACAGGAACTAGAGAAGCCAATAATACTGTAGAGGTTTTTATAGATGGTGTTAGTATTGGAACAGTGCTAGCAGATGGAGCGGGAGATTGGACTTTTGATTATTCGGGCACAACTTTAGCTGATGGTAATTATACAATAACTGCACAAACCATAGATTTAGCTGGGAATTCAGGGCCATTATCGGCAACATTCCCAATAACTATAGATGCAACAGCTCCTGCTACAGTTTTATTTATAGCTGATATTACTTCAGATAACACCATAAATGCTACTGAAGCTGGTGGAACTATAAACATTACAGGTACTGTATCTGGAGAATTTAGTACAGGTGAGTTAGTAATTTTAGTTATTAATGGAGTGTCTACGAGTGGACCGATAGATGCTTCAGGAGATTTTGATATTACTGTTTCTGGAAATAATTTGGCACTCGATGTAGATACCACCGTAGCAGGTAGTGTATCTTCAACAGATCTATCCGGTAATACAGGAACAGCAAGTAATAGTAAGTTGTATAACGTAGATACTACAGCACCAGTACCAGTACTTAACATAGATAATATTACAGCAGACAATATTATAAATAGTGCAGAAGCCGCTGCTCCTATCACCATTACAGGGACAGTCACAGGAGATTTTACAACGGGTGATCTTGTTAATTTAGTCATCAATGGGGTTACTACCTCAGGACCTATAGATGCAATGGGTGTTTTTAGTATTTCTGTAGATGAGAATGATCTTTTAAATGATGCCGATACTACGGTTAACGGATCTATTACCACCATTGATAGTGCCGGAAATTCAGGAACTACCGTTGCAGATAAAGCGTATAACATAGATGTGATATCCCCTATAGCTACCTTAGTTATAGATGATATAACAGCAGATAATATAGTGAATGCTTCAGAAGCTTCTGGAACGATAACCCTTACAGGAACCGTTTCTGGAGAATTCTCGACAGGGGATACCGTAAGTTTAGTAATTAATGGAGTTACCATTACAGGAACCATAGATGCAGCAGGTATATTTTCTATTACAGTATCTGGAAGTGATGTAGCCTTAGATGCTGATACTACAGTAGCAGGAAGTGTTAGCGCTACAGATGCTGCTGGCAATATAGGCGTAACAACGGCAAATAAAATATATAGTGTAGATACAGTTTTACCTATTCCAACATTAATTATCAATGATATTACTGCAGATAATGTAGTCAATACAAGCGAAGCTGCAGGAACCGTTAGTATTACAGGGGCAGTAACAGGAGATTATTCTGATGGCGATACGGTAAGTCTTCTTATAAACGGAATTACATCTACTGGTACTATAAATTCAGCGGGAGCTTTTACTATTTCGGTATCAGGCTTAGATTTGCAGTCAGATTCGGATACAACGGTAGCAGGTACGATTACCACAACAGATACTGCTGGTAACGTTGGGACTGGATCATCAAATAAAATTTATTCCGTAGATACTACTGCTCCCGTAAGCACAATCGTTACTACGATAAGCACAGATACGGGAAGTAATACTTCAGACGGTATCACTTCAGATAATACCTTACTAATTAGCGGAACGTCAGAAGTAGATAGTAGTGTTGAAGTTTTTCTTGATGGAACAAGTATAGGGACTACGACAACAGATGCTTTAGGCAACTGGACCTTTGATTATACCGCTACACCTTTGGCAGATGGTGATTACATGATTACGGCGCAAGCAACAGATACCGCAGGTAATACAGGTGTTTTATCATCAGATTTCGCTATAACCATTGATACTGCACTGCCTATAATTACCTTGGCAATCAATGATATTACCGCAGATAATGTTGTAAATGCCACGGAAGCCTCAGGACCTATTACAATTACAGGAACTGTAGGAGGAGATTTTAACATAGGAGATACCGTAACACTGGTAATTAATGGTGTGACAAGTACAGGGACCGTAGATAACTTGGGGAACTTTACGAGCATAGTTGCCGGTTCAGATTTAGCCCTAGACGCAGATACTACGGTTTCAGGAAGCGTTTCTACTGTAGATTTAGCAGGTAATCTAGGAACCACCACAGCAGATAAAATTTATACTATAGATACCGTTATTCCGCTTATAATGTTGGTTATAAATGATATTACTGCTGACAACACTCTAAATGCAAGTGAAGCCTCAGGGGCAATAACAATTACAGGAACCGTTACAGGTGATTATAATGCAGGTGATACTGTCAGCTTAACCATAAACGGAAATACGTATCCTAGCACACTAAACACGGCAGGAGAATTTACAACTATGGTGTCTGGTTCAGATTTAGCTCTAGATCCAGATACTACTGTTGCGGGTAGTATAACCAGTTCAGATACGGCGGGTAATGAAGGAACAGCGATACATAATAAAGTATATAGTATCGCTACAAGCCTACCAAGTCCTGTACTTACCATCAATGATATTACCGCAGATAACCTTGTTAATGCTAGTGAAGCTGCGGGCAATATAACAATTACTGGAACGGTTTCTGGAGATTTTAATTCTGGCGATACAGTTAGCTTAGCGGTTAACGGAATAACATCTACAGGAACTATTAATGGTTCAGGTATATTCAGCATTGTTGTGATAGGAGCAGATCTTTCTAATGATGCAGATACTACAGTCAATGGAAGTGTAAGTACAACAGATACTGCAGGAAATACGGGAACAGTAACTACCACCAAAAGCTATACCGTAGATGTTACTTTGCCGGTGGCTACAATAATCATCGATAATATTACCGCAGATAATGTGGTCAATACGTTGGAAGCAGCGGGGAACGTAACGATTACCGGAACTGTTTCTGGAGATTTTACTTCTGGTGATACAGTTAGCTTAGAAGTTAACGGAATAACAAGTACAGGGCCTATAAATAGTTCAGGAGCGTTTAGTATTGTTGTAGAGGGGACAGATCTTTCCAATGATAGTGATACTACGGTAGTCGCTACTTTTTCTACGACAGACCTTGCGGGGAATACAGATAGTTTTTCCGCTACTAAAGTATATGATGTTCAGGTAGGAACGATAACTCCGCCTTCTATTACAGGAATAAGTACGGATACAAATATTCCTACGGACGGTATCACTTCTGATAATACGCTAGACATTATAGGAACAGCAATTCCTAGTACGCAAGTAGAAATATTTTTAGATGGAGTCGGTATTGGAACAGTAACTACGACTGCCTCTGGAGATTGGATTTTTGATTATAAAACGATCACACTTTTAGATGGTAGTTATACTGTTACGGCAATAGCTTCTGATGCTTTTGGAAACTTTAGTAATCCATCTTTAGATTTTACGGTAGTGATTGATACACAAGCACCCATGTTAAATGAAGAGATTACGGATGATCTTACTCCTATAATTACAGGACAAGGTTCTCCGAATGAAACTATTAGCGTAGCAATAGATATAGATGAAGATGGTGTTCCAGAAGTAACCTATACGGTGACTACAGATAGTTTAGGGAACTGGTCTTTAGACACAGAAACTGCGACACCGATAAGTGGACAATTACCTGCTCTTAGTTATCCAACAGTTCTGACTATAACCGTGACCGATAATGCAGGAAACTCCACCATAGGTAATACGATAATTACGGACGATTTTGATGATGACGGATTAACCAATACCGAAGAGGCAAGCTTAGGCACGGACCCTAACAATCCGGATACAGACGGCGATGGGGTACAAGATGGGGAAGAGGTTATGGATGATACCAACCCATTAGATGATTGTGATTCATTAAACGGTACACCGCTACCAACAACTGATTGTGATGCTGACGGATTGACCAATGCGGAAGAAGAGAATTTAGGGACAGATCCTTTTGACCCTGATAGTGACAGCGATGGTATAACAGATGGTCAAGAAATATTAGATACCACTGATCCTTTAGATGCGTGTGATTCTGTTGGGGGTACTCCGCCTATAGATGTGGCCTGTGATATTAGTATTGCTAGTGATTTAATTACTCCGGACTCCAACGACGGTGTATTCCGAATCATTAACATAGAAGCATTCCCTGAAAATACGGTTGAGGTATTTAACCGTTGGGGAAATAAAGTTTATGGGACAAGTGCCTACAACAATAGTTCAAATTCATTTTCTGGCTTGTCTAATGGGCAAGCTGTAATTAAAGCCAACGATTATCTACCTGCAGGTACTTATTTCTATGTTATCAAATACATAAAAAGAGGAGAAGCCAAACAGAAATCGGGCTACTTATATATAAATAGATAATACCACGAACGTCATGAAACTTCGTAACTACATAAAGATATCAATGCTCATAGTGCTTATGGTGCTTCCTTTTTTTGGAAGTCTAAAGGCGCAACAAGATGCTCAGTACACGCAATACATGTACAATACTTTAGCGGTAAACCCTGCTTATGCGGGTTCTCGTGGGGCATTGAGTATTGCTGCACTTCATAGATCACAATGGGTAGGTCTAGATGGTGCTCCTACCACACAAACCTTTAATATTCATAGTCCAATTTCTACTAAAGTAGGTGCGGGGCTATCTATTATAAATGATGAAATTGGAAATGGAACCAATCAAGATACTTATTTTGATGCTACTTTTTCTTATACCATACTAACCTCAGAAACCAATAAGCTTAGCTTCGGTTTAAAAGCAGGGGGACATTTTTTAAACATCGATTTTAATAAATTAAGAAACTATAATCCTTCGACTGCTCCTGCAGGAGTAGAATCTATTGATAAAAAGTTTTCTCCTAATTTTGGCGCAGGAGTGTATTTTCATAATGATCGTTTCTATGCCGGACTCTCTATTCCTAACTTTTTAGAAACAGAGCATTTTGATACTGCTTCTGGTGCTTCATCTACCGTAGGTACAGAGCGTATGAATTGGTATCTAATTTCTGGTTATGTATTTGATTTGAGTTATAATTTAAAATTAAAGCCTGCTGTACTTTTAAAAGCAATAAATGGCGCTCCGCTACAGACCGATATTTCGGCTACATTCCTCTATAATGATAAATTTTCCATAGGAGCAGGATACCGCCTAAATGCGGCGTTAAGTGCGCTAGTAGGTTTTCAAATTTCAGAACGATTAATGGCAGGATTGGCGTATGATAAAGAAACTACAGCTTTAGGAGATACGCGATTTAACGATGGTTCTTTTGAGGTGTTTCTCCGATATGAATTTACGGCTAAGAACAGAAATGCATTAACCCCAAGATTCTTCTAACTATGAAAAAGTATATCTACAGTTATCTTTTTTGCTTTTTTGGAATACTAACTTTTGGTTATGCACAGCAGTCAAAGTTAAAGAAAGCAGAAGAAAATTTTAACAACCATTCCTATGCACTTGCAATTACGACCTATGAGGCATTAGTGGCTAAAGGGTATGAATCTGATGTGATTTATAAGAATCTAGGGGACGCTAACTTTAATAATGGCGATTATAGTAAAGCGGCAGAATGGTATGGGAAACTTTTTGCTTTAAAAACAGATGCTATTGGATCCGAGTATTATTTTAGGTATGCACAGTCTTTAAAATCTACTGAAGATTATAAGAAATCTGATGTGTACATGAAGAAATTCCAGAAAATAAAAGGAACAGATTCTAGAGCACAGAAGTTTGAAGCAAATACCGAATATTTAGAGATAATAAAGTCTAAAACAAAACGATTTACCCTTAAAAAAGTAAGTGTAAATTCAAAGAACTCAGAATTTGCACCCTCCTTATACCAAGGAAATTTGGTTTTCGCGAGTGCCAGAGATACAGGTTTGTTGGTGAATAATATTCATAAATGGACTAATAAAGCTTATTTGAACTTGTACCAAGCAGATTCTACCAGTGAAGACGGAGTTTTTAGAACACCGGAGGTTTTTTCCAAACAGTTAAATTCTAAAACACACGAGTCGTCTACAGCATTTACTAAAGATGGTACTACGGTTTATTTTACGAGAAATAACAGTAAAGACGGTAATTTTGTGGAGGACGAAGCGGGCTTAAGTCGCTTAAAAATATACAGGGCTAGTTTAGAAAATGGAGTTTGGGGTAATGTTATAGAATTACCTTTTAATACCAATGAATATTCTACCGCGCATCCTAGTTTAAGTGCCGATGAAAAAACCTTGTACTTTGCATCAGACATGCCTCCAAGTTTAGGAGCTTCAGATATTTTTAAAGTTGCCATTCATGAAGATGGCACCTTTGGTACACCTGAAAATTTAGGAAATGCCATCAATACAGAGGCGCGAGAAACGTTTCCGTTCATAGCAGAAAGCGGAGATCTATATTTTTCTTCTGATGGTCATCCAGGATTAGGTGGTTTAGATGTCTATACGGTATCTGCTAGAACAGGCGCTGTTTCTAATGTAGGTGAGCCTATAAACAGTAAGGAAGATGATTTTTCTATCATTTTGGATGAAGAGAAATTAAAAGGCTTTTTTGCTTCAAATAGAACGGGAGGAATGGGTGATGATGATATTTATGCCTTTACTTTTGAAAAAATAGATGAAGAACCAGAGGCCTTTGTTTCACAAATAAATGGTTCTATCATTGATAAGCTTACCGGAGAACTGATACCGTTAGGAAAGGTTTCGGTGTATGATTATGCCAACAATAATCTGTTTGAGATTACTGCTGACGATCAAGGTAAATTTACTTCTCCGATAGAATTTCCTAGTAAAAAATATCGCTTTGTTGCTGAGGTTGAAGGGTATAATGATGAGACGGTATATTTAATAACCCCATTGGGTACGGTCGATGAAACCCTAGAGGATTTAAACTTTATCATTGCCATGGAAAAAGGGGACAAATCGTCTGTAATTGGAGCTGACTTAGTAGAAATTTTAAAACTCAAAACTATATTTTTCAATACCAATAGTTCCTATTTAAATCCAGATGCTTTTCCAGAGTTAGATAAGGTGGTTGCGTATTTGAAAGAATTTCCAAACGCTCGTGTTGAGGTTGGTTCGCATTCCGATAGTAGAGATAGTGACCGTTACAATCTTTGGTTATCAGACCGCAGAGCTAAATCTACCGTTTCCTACATCGTTTCTATGGGAATATCAGAAAACCGGATTACGGGAACCGGCTACGGGGAAACTTTATTAGTAAACAAGTGTGTTAATGATGCGCCATGCTCAGAAGCAGAACACGCCTTGAATCGTAGGTCAGAATTTATTGTTTTTCAGAACTAATCAAACTCTTGTTACTGTGGGCTTCCGCTCATAATTGTTTTTTGTACTGTTTAGGGGTGACTCCTACTTTCTTTTTAAACGCAGCGGTAAAATGGGTAGAATTTTTGTACCCAACTTCTTCAGCAATTTGATAGACCATTTTTTCAGAATTTTCTAATAGAAGTTTGGCGTGTCGCATTTTTTCTGAAATTGTAAAGTCGTGGATAGAGCATCCAAAAACTCTAATGAATTCTTTGTTTAAAGCATGTCCGGTTACTCCCATATCTTCTCCTAGTTCTGTTAGGGTCATGTTCTTATGAATAGTTGCTTTGATGCGTTGTTTAACATCATATAGAGTGTTTAAAATCTTATTTTGATCTGTTTTTAAAGAACGTTCTTCATTTTTTTTATACAACTCTATTTGTAGGGCAATAAGCTCAAATACTTTTGCTCTTAAATACAATCTATTTGCTTTTTCTATAGGATTTTTTTGTTCGATACTCAAAAGGATATTTAGAAGTTCTTCTGTGATAGGGAGAATCAATTTTTCATCGGTCAGACTCTTAAATTCAAAATCATTAATTAGCCCATGATTGATTAAAAAAGCTTTTGGTAGTATCACCCGTAGTTCTTTGAAAGGTTTCTCGGCTAAAATTCTGCTGTAGCCATTAAAATGATCAATGTTGGCCATGTAGGATTCTCTATTTTCATAAAAAACTTGCTGGGTATCATTGAGGTATATAATTTTTTCACCAGTGATGAGAAAACAAATTTGTAAGATCTCGTGATGTAAGATGGGTTTGTAAACTAAGTCTTTACAGAGTTGATACCTACTTATGGTAATATCAATATCTTCAGAGCTATAATTGTTTATAGTACCATTTCCATACTTAGGTAAGAGATGGTATTGGTTCACGGTAACGGCATCGCTTGTAAACGAATTAGTGTTTACGGCTATTTCTTCTAGAATGCATTTTGGAAAAGACCTCAAATCACATAATTCTTCGGTATTAATATCGCGTCTTTTTTTTATCATAACTAGTCGTTTGAAATTGCAGCTCCTTTTTTAAGTTTGCAATCACAAACTTATTTAGACTAATTAAAAATAACAAGGAATAATGCTTAAAAATTTATATGTGTTTGTTGCGATTTTCGGAATAGTATCTTTTTCCAGCGCGCAGACGAGTACCATAAAGGGTAATGTAGTGAATGCGCAAAATAATCCTATTGCAGATGCAACGGTTCTTTTGCAAAATACCGCACACGGGGTAATGACAAATGCTCAGGGTCAGTTTGTCATAAAAACAGTTCCTGCTGGGGAATATATTTTAGAAGTTTCTTCCATCGGATTTTCAACGATAACCAAAACTATCAATGTTATAGCCAACAAAAACACAACAGTTGGTTCCGTAACGCTAGTAGAACATGAGGAGGCTCTTAAAGAAGTTATTGTCAATGGGAGACAAAATAAATATAGTATAAAAACTCCTTCTACATCTTTACGTCTTCAAACAGAAATTGTAAATCTACCGCAAAACATCCAAGTGGTAAGTAGTGATTTGCTTAAGGACCAGCAAGTAACCAATATCATGGATGGTCTTATACGTAACGTTAGTGGTGTTACAATGTTAGAGCATTGGGGGAATTTCGCCCGAGTGAATATGCGCGGATTTCGATTACCAGCTTTTAGAAACGGAGTGAATATTCAAGATACTTGGGGCCCTTTGTCTGAAGATATGAGTAGTGTAGAGCGCATAGAATTTGTGAAAGGGCCAGCAGGATTTATGATGTCTGCAGGAGAACCAGGCGGATTTTATAATGTAGTTACTAAAATGCCTACCATAAATCGCGTAGCAGAAGTTTCTGTAGCAGCAGGTAGTTTTGATAGTTATAGAGCTACGGCAGATTTTGGAGGGAAACTTACAGAAAACGGGAAGTTACTTTACCGATTAAATGGAATGTACCAAACAGCAGATTCTCATAGAGGAGGAGAAGACGCAGAACGTTTCGGAATCTCCCCGTCTATAACCTACAATGTTTCTGATAAAACATCCTTAACAACACAGTTAAGTATACAAGACGCAGAAAGTTATTTAGGTTCTGCTTACGTTTTTGCTCCTGTAGATGGTGGTTATGGTAGTTTAGATCGTGATTTTAAGTTTACAGATTCAAATTATCCAGCAACCGACATTCAAGAAACCTCTTTGTTTACAAACTTTAACCACGATTTCTCTAAGAACTGGAGTATAGCATCACAATTTGCTTATATGCGCTATGATCAGGTGGGAAATTCTATATGGCTTTGGAGTTTAGATTCCGATACCGGAGACGCTGCTCGTTACATGAGTATTTGGGATGCTTTATCTGTTGGGAAATATTTTCAGACCTATGTAAACGGAAAGTTTGATACCGGTAGTGTGAGTCATAAAATTTTAGGAGGATATGATTTTAGTCAGAAAGAATATTGGGCAGATTTTAGCCAGTTTGCTGTTATCGATATAGATGAGCCCTTTAATATTTATAATCCGAGGTATGGCAATTCTGTTTTACCAAATTTTGATAGATCAGTAGATTTAAAATTTAGAGATGGTGTTTACAATTATGGTACTACCGTAAGCGCATTCTACTTTCAGGACGAAATAGGCTTGTTCCAGGATAAGCTTAGACTTACATTGGCTGGGAGATATACTAATTTAAAGACAATTGGAAAAGACGAGAGCGATGAAAAATTTACCCCTAGAGTAGGATTAAGTGTAGATGTATTACCAACATTAAAAGCCTATGCTTTGTATGACCAATCTTTTCAAGGGCAGACAGGAATTAGTGCCACAGGAGATTATTTTGATCCAGAGGAGGCTAATGATATTGAAGCAGGTATGAAGAAAACTTTCTTTGACGGACGTTTAAAAACCTCTTTAGGAGTATATCAAATTACAAAAGAGAATGTATTGGTAACGGATCCTGATAACGTAAATTTTTCTATTCAGTTAGGGGAAATACAATCTAAAGGGGTCGAATTTGATTTGCAAGGGGAAATTACTCCGGAATTGAACATCATTTTAAATTATGCCAATACCAATGTTGAAATCACAGAAGATACCGATCCAGATAATGTGGGAACAAGAGTAGCAGGGCATGCAAAACATATGACCAACGGATGGTTAAATTATAGTTTTCCAGAAATTTCAAAATTAAAAGGTTTTGGAGCATCACTAGGATACCAATACCAAATAGACCGTTCTACTTGGGCCTGGGGAGCAGATAACCAAAGTGATTTACCTGATTATTTCAGACTAGATGGTGGACTTTCATGGCAAAATAGCAAGCTCAGAATACAAGCAAATGTGAATAACATCTTGAATGAATATTTATATTCAGGCTCTAACTATGGCACCTATTTATACTGGCAATCGGAACCAGGAATTAACGGAAGACTTACAGTAACTTATTCATTTTAACACGATATAAATTATGAAAAAATCAATTGCAACTTTAGTAATACTACTTTTTGTTACCGCACAAAGTTTTGCCCATTATTTGTGGATCGAAGCAAATCCGCAAGGTGAAAAAGGAAAAAAACAGGAAGTAAGAGTCTACTTTGGAGAATATACCTACGGTGTGGTAGAAAAAGTAAATGGAGAAGCATTCCCCAACGTAAAAGATTTTACACTTTGGATTGTAGACGGTCAAGGAATAAAAAGCGAATTGTCTGTACGCGCTAAAGAAGACTATTATGTAGGCTATTTTACACCAAAGCAAGAGGGAGTATATACCGTAGTTTTAAATAATGATGCTATTAATGTAATTGATTATACCGAGTATGATTTCGGAATTTTTAAAACACATTACAATGCTATCGCAAAAATAGTTATAGGAAAAGCGAAAGGTGAAACAGCAATATTAAACAGCTCAGGAATAACAGTTAAAGATGTTTCCGAGAATAAAGAAGAAGTAAAATTACAAGTCTTATTTAAAAATAAGCCTTTAGCAAAAAATGAATTTAAAGTATATGTGGCCGATTTGTGGACTAAAACTTTAGAAACCGATGAAAATGGGTATGTGCAATTTAAAAAGCCATGGGATACTAAATACATCATCGAAACCACTTTCGAAGAACGTGTGCCAGGAATCTATAGAGGCGATGCTTATGAGTTTATTTGGCACTGTGCAACGTATTGTATTCAATAGCATTATTTGAGTGAGTTAGTTTATTTTTTCTCAAGCAACTCTGGATGAGCTCATGCGTCCAGGGTTGTTTTAATGGTTTAATTTATGATTTCAATTGCAATATTTCTTGTTTTCATTTCTTTCTATATGTTTTACAACACTTCAAATAGAGCAGTAAAACATGTTGGTTTCGGTTTTGAAAACTGGATAGAAACTCACCGTAGTTTCGGTAAAATAATTGCTAGTATTTTAATAGCTACTTCTATTTGTATACATAGTTATTTATTTGGTTGGGGCAGTGGACTTCTTGTTTTTCTAATTACATTAATGCTGCTTGCTAGCTTTATAGTTTTATTAGCCCCTTTACATTTAATCACGTACAAAATTACACTTCTAATTTTCATTCCGTGTTTTTGTTTTGAAACCTTTCTATTATAAATACTATGCCAGCAAATAAAAAATACTTATCCTCTAATTGGCAACGTTTTGCTAAGATTACAGCCGGAATAGTCGGAGGGTATTTCGTGACCATTTCTTCTCATATAGCACTAGCCTACCTCGTAGACCATACCGCAATACTAATTACTGCCACTTTTACGGAGTTCATACTTTGGGTGGTGCTTATGATTGTTGCTTTTTTAGCTAAAAATGGTTGGAGAATATGGGCAATTTATCTCTTAATTACCTTCCTGTTTTCCTTTTTAGTTTACATGGGTAAACTTTATAATCCAATTCTATTCTAATGAAAAACCGCACCTATAATATCCTTTTTCACACACATACTGTTAGCGGTATTGTTATTAGTGTTGCTCTTTATGTGATTTTTTTTGCAGGTTCTTTTTCTTTTTTTAGAGATGAAATAGTGAACTGGGAACGGAATGACATCGTGGAGACTACAGATCATATGCAATTTAATGTTGATGCTGTTTTAGATACGATTGCTAAAACACACTATTTGTATGGTAGAGACATTGAGTTAAAAAAATATTACAGGGAACAACAGGTAGCTGTATCTATTACTGCATCAAAAGATTCATTAGCACCAGAGGAGGCAAAAGCGCCGCAGTTCTTTTATATAAATACTGAAAATTTTGAAGAGCATTCTTATTTAGATGTGTATTCCCTTGGAGAGTTTTTATATCGATTACATTTTTTTGCTCAGATACCCTATCCTGTTGGATATTATCTATCTGGTTTTGTCGCTTTATTTTTTCTGTTTGCCATTATCACGGGAGTGCTAGTACATTGGAAAAAAATCATCGCTAATTTTTATGTTTTTAGACCTTTAGAAAAACTAAAAACCATGTGGACAGATGCACATACTACTTTGGGAATGTTAGGACTCCCATTTCAATTTGTCTATGCGGTTACGGGGGCTTTTTTCATGATCAAGCTGCTATTGGTAGCCCCTAATGTTTTAATAATGTATGATGGTGATCAAGCAAAGTTCTATGAAGATCTAGGCTATGCACACCCTAGCTTTGAACCAGCGCATAAAAAATTACAGTCTGATGTTTCTGTAGCTGCTTATATGGTAGAGACTCAAGAGAAATGGAGCGATTTTGAAATTTTTGAAAGTCATATTTTTAATTTTGGTGATGAAAATATGCATGTGCTACTCAGTGGGCATTTGCCATATTCAGATAGCTTTAACGGAGTTGGAGAAGTAATTTACAAGGCTAATACGGGAAAAATAGTTTCAGAAAAGAACCCAATTACGGAGCAAACCTATGTATCAGCTGTTAAAAATGTTTTGTATAGAATTCATTATGGCGATTACGGAGGTTTGGCATTGAAACTATTGAGTCTATTATTAGGTTTTGTAACGTGCTTTGTCATCATTTCTGGAGTAATGATTTGGTTGGTTGCACGGGATAAAAAAAATATACCAGAAAAAAAGAGACGGTTCAATGAGCGGGTCGTTCAAATATATCTGGCAATTTGTTTAAGTATGTTCCCTATTACAGCCTTGAGCTTTATAGCGGTTAAAGTATTAGCTCCTGCTAGTCAGTCTTTTGTCTATACATTTTACTTGGTGGGATGGCTACTATTAGCACTGCTGTTTATATATAAAAAAGACAACGCGTTTACCAGTAAAATGTCCTTATTATTAGGTAGCATTTTTGGCTTGCTGGTTCCTATTTGTAATGGAGTAGTTACAGGGAATTGGTTGTTTATGAGTATTAAAAATGGAGATTCTTCCTCGTATACTGTAGATTTAATGTGGCTATTAATTGCTGTTTTTGGATTTTTAGTTGTGTATAAAATAGATAAGAATCCAGAAAAAAGAAAAAGGAACTAATTAGAGTTTTTAAACTCTTACTAAATAGTGTAATTTTAGAGAAATTTACGCTTTATGATACTTCATAATTTTGAAACTAAAAATTCAATTTTAAATAAATTTATTGCTGAACTGCGCGATGTGACCATACAAAAAGACAGTATGCGTTTTCGTAAAAATATTGAACGTGTAGGAGAGGTGCTTAGTTATGAATTAAGTAAAACATTAAACTATACTCCTCAAACAACCGTAACGCCGTTAGGAGAAAAAGTAATACCCTTAGTGACTTCAGATATTGTTATTTGTTCTATTCTCAGAGCTGGTTTGCCGTTTCATCAAGGAATTTTAAACTATTTTGATGATGCTGAAAATGGCTTCATCTCGGCCTATAGACATCATGAAGGAAATTCTGATGATTTTGAAGTTATTGTTAATTATTTTGCTGCTCCAGATTTAGAGGGTAAAACCTTGTTGCTTGTAGATCCAATGTTAGCTACTGGAAGAACATTAGAAAATGTTTTAAAAGGATTAGAAGGGTATGGTACTCCTAAAGAAATTCATATTGTTTCGGTGATCGGATCAGAGGAAGGAATCTCCTATATAGATTCCGTTTTTCCAGAAACTACGCAATTATGGATTGCAGCGGTAGATGGAAAACTGAACTCTAAAGGATATATTATTCCAGGTTTAGGTGATGCAGGAGATTTAGCGTATGGTACAAAACGTTAGGCTTTTTTCCAAGCTTCAAATTCCGCCCGAATGGTTTCATTAGTAAGCGGATATAATCCAATTATTTGTTGGCCTGCTTGAACTTTTGCTAAAACGAAATTTTCAAATAGCGTCATTTGAATAGCTTCTTCGGCCACAGCATCAACTATAGCTTCAGGAATTACCATGACGCCGTCATTATCTCCTAATAGAATATCACCAGGGAAAACAGCTACATCTCCACAGGCAATAGGGTCATTAATGGCAATAGCTTGATGTAAGGTTAAATTAGTAGGCGCAGAGGGCGTACGGTGGTAAGAAGGCATTGCTAAAGCGGCAATTTCAGCAGAATCACGAAATCCACCATCGGTAACAATACCCGCCACTCCACGAACCATTAAACGTGTCGCTAAAATAGAACCTGCAGAGGCCGCACGCGCATCTTTACGGCTATCAATAACCAAGATGCTTCCCGGAGGACATTCTTCCACAGCAACACGTTGTGGATGCTTTGGGTCTTGAAATACGGTAATCGGATTTAAGTCTTCTCTAGCAGGAATGTAGCGCAAAGTATAGGCTGCTCCCACCATATTAGGTTTGCCTTTCTGTAAAGGAACCACGCCCTGAATGTATTGGTTTTTTAACCCTCTTTTAAATAAAATAGTGGCCACAGTTGCTGTGCTCACAGTGGTTAATTTTTCTCTTGTTTCGTCAGATAGTTTTGCCATTACAGGAATTTTTAGGAGTGTTGCCAAGCATTTTTAAGAAAATTAAGATCTTTTTTGATGCGTTTTAATACCGCTTCTTCAGAAATTGATATTTCTTTGTCACCATGTTCTGCACCCCCTAAATTATATTCGCAATGTAATGACATTGGGATGTTATCAAGATGGTATTTTTTGAGTAATTTAAAATAGGCATTAAAGTCTACCATGCCTTCTCCTAGGGGTACATTTATAGGTTTCCAAACTCCATGTTCTTGTCCCCATTTAAAATCTTTAATCACAATACATTTTATGTGAGATTGTATCAAACGTAAACCTAGAGTCCAGCTAGTGCCTCCTTCTACTACGGCATGTCTAATATCATATTGTGTAGCGATATAATTAGGATCCCTGTCTTTTATAATTTGATGAATATCCCATACTGGCGCGCCTACATGTTGCCCTGCATGGTTTTGATAGGATCCCGTGATGTTCAGTTTTTTATTTAAAAGTTCTAAGGCCGCGAATTGGACTTTAAATTTTTCAATACTTTCTGGTATAGATAGAGCTTCTGAGTATTCTAACCAGCCCATTCTATAATTTTTAAATCCTAGCTGGCTAGCCGTGTACAAAATATTTTCAGTCTCTGGAGCTGTCGCAGTGGTGATATTTGTGGTTATCAATTCGGCCGTAAGTCCATAAGATTGCATGGCCTGGACTATTTTCGGCAGATCTCTAGCCACATTTTCAGGGGTTACATGCCCACCTTTTCGTACGGTCACATCAAGGCCATCAAAACCTAATTCGGCAGCAGCTCTCGACATTTTATCATAATCTAAAAACTGCAAATGCTTGGAGAATAAATGAACCCTGGGCACTTGATTAAGCGCGGGCACATTTACATCTTCCAATGCTTTCATACCTACTAAGGGTATTGCAGCAAGTCCCATTGCAGATAACTTTAAAAACGCTTCACGAGATAAATTATTCATATAATTTTAGGTATAATTTTAAGATTATAATGATAATTCATGATTAAAAACTTGAAAGTGTCAATAATATTCCTATTTTTGGTGAACCAATCTGGGTAACCAATTTAGGTATTTTTTAGTAATTCAACCGTATTTATTTAATAAAATCTCGCTTAAAAACAATTCTCTATGGACCAATTGACGAATAAACCATCACTTTTGAAAAAGATTCTAGCCTTGGTTTTGGCTTTTGGCCCAGGAATATTTGCCATTGGATATACCATCGGTACCGGAAGTGTTACTTCTATGATTGTGGCCGGGAGCACCTATGGTATGCAATTACTTTGGGTGTTGCTTTTAAGTTGCGTTTTTTCTGGAATCTTAATGTATGCCTATGGTAATTTTGCTTTAGTGACAGGCGAAACCGCATTGTTTGCTTTTAAGAAACATTTAAAATATGGAAAACTCATTGCCATACTAATTATAGTAGGGATTTCTTTAGGACAATGGAATTCTTTGATGGGTATTTTAGGTATTTCTTCCAATATAATTTATGAAATTATAGTCATCTATTTTCCTAATTTATCAGGAAGTAGGTATGAAGTAGTACTTATAGTGGCATTAGTGGTAATTGCTATTATGTATAGCCTTCTCTTAGTAGGGAAGTATACCTTTTTTGAAAAAATCTTAGTTATTTTCGTAACCATCATGGGGTTATCTTTTATAATTTCCCTGTTTATGGTATACCCGTTACCTGTAGAAGTGGCACAAGGATTAATTCCGAGTATTCCCCAGGTAGAAGGTGGCAAAATGATGGTAGCTGCGTTTGTAGGAACCACCATGGCGGCAGCAACATTCTTATCAAGACCTTTATTTGTGAAAGGTAAAGGTTGGAATATTAACAATAGATCACAACAAAAAAAAGATGCTATTATCGCAGCTATTCTAGTGTTTGTGATAAGTGCATCGGTCATGGCAGTAGCTTGTGGAGCCTTGTTTCACCAGGGAGAACCTGTAACAGAGGTTTTAGATATGGTAAATACCCTAGAACCGGTAGCTGGTAAATTTGCACTAACGCTGTTCTTTTTTGGAACTTTAAGTGCGGGTCTTTCATCTATATTTCCATGTTTGTTGATTGCACCAATTTTACTAGCCGATTACCAATCTGGGGAATTAGATACATCCTCAAAACAATTTAAAATTATAACAGGAGTAGCTTCTTGCTTTGCCTTGATTGTTCCCATTTTTGGTGCAAATCCAATACAAATGCAAATTTTGTCGCAGGTATTTAATGTTTTTGTACTTCCCTTAGTCATTCTTGGAATTATATTGTTAGTGAATAATAAGGGCTTAATGAAAGCGTACAAAGCAGGACTTGGCTTAAATGTTGGACTGTTTGCGGCTTTATTCTTTGCTTGCGTTATTTCATATAATGGGGTAGTGGCTTTATTTGATTTCTTCTGAAAATGCATATGAGTTAATTTCTAGTTTTTTTAAGTTACTTTAATACAAACTCACAGCCTATTTTTAAACTTTGAAAATGGGCTGTTTCATTATGGAGTAGCCGCAACGTTATTACTTGCTATGAGAGTTTATTTAGCCGATGATGATCAAGACGATCGCCTGTTTTTTTCAGATGCTTTAAAAGAATTACCGATCAAAATTGATTTGACAACATTTCAAAATGGAGTTGATTTAATGGCAGACCTATTTTCGGAAGAACCCTTACCGAAAGCAATTTTTTTGGATTTGAAAATGCCTATGATGGATGGTTTTGAATGTCTTGCAGACATCAAAGCAGAAGAAAAATTTAACGGCATTGATGTTATAATTTATTCTACGTCCTTCAATGATTGGGAAGTAGAAAAGTTACAAGAAATGGGGGCTAATAGCTATCTGCAAAAACCTAGCTCTTTTAACCAATTAAAAACGGTACTCTATCAATGTTTAGATACCATTAAAACAAATATAGGAAAATCGGAAGAAGAGCGACTTCAATTTTCCGTTCTGAAATAAATAGCAGCTTATGAATAAGATTCTTTGGGGATTGATAGGTTTACTTTTAATAGGTTGGGTACTGGGATTCTTGGTATTTAAAATTTTAGGGGGCATAATTCATATACTTTTAATTATCGCAATTGGGCTAATTATTTACAAATGGTTTAGTGGAATAAAGGAAAAAGGTTAATTTGCAACCTAAATTTTATACACAAGAACTATGGCGTCAGGATTTTTTGCACTTTTAGACGATATCGCTGCCTTAATGGACGATGTTGCTGTAATGAGTAAAATCGCAACAAAAAAAACAGCTGGTATTTTAGGAGATGATTTAGCCGTGAATGCAGAAAAAGCATCTGGTTTCATGTCCGATAGAGAAATACCGGTACTTTGGGCAATCACTAAAGGTTCATTTTTGAATAAATTAATTATCCTGCCTTTCGCTTTTCTACTAAGTGCATTTCTACCAGCAGCAATTACCATAATTTTAGTTTTAGGAGGTATTTATCTGGCCTATGAAGGGGCAGAAAAAATACTAGAATTTTTAGGGGTATTGAAGCATCATGAAAAGAAAGATTTAGATATTGACATGACCAATGAAGAGATTCTTGCATTGGAGAAAGATCGAGTGAAAGCAGCGATTGTAACCGATTTTATTCTTTCCGTGGAAATTGTAATCATTGCGTTAGGAACAGTGACTGAAAAGGAAATTTCTATCCAAATCATGGTCGTGACCTTCATTGCTATCTTAGCAACAGTAGGTGTTTATGGGATTGTGGCTTTAATTGTTCGAATGGATGAATTTGGATTAAGATTAATCAATTTGAATGAACAAGAGGATAGTTTTTCAGATAAAGTAGGTCACCTTTTAGTAAATGCTTTGCCATGGGTGATTAAAACACTAGCGGTAGTAGGTACTATTGCACTTTTGTTAGTGGCCGGTGGAATTTTTGTCCATAACATACATTGGCTTCATGATCATTTCAACATGGTTCCGGGTATGGTAAAAGAATTTATAGTAGGTCTTGTGTTTGGAGCCATAACCGTACTGTTTGTTCAAATTTTCAAAAAACTGTTTAAAAAGAAAAAGTAAAATATATACTATGGAGAAGCCTAAAGCCTTTACAACGTCTAAAAAAGCAATGGTGTTTCTTCATTATTTTGGTGGTGATGCCAGGAGTTGGCAATGGGTATGTAAACACTTAGAAGAAGAAGTTCAATGCTACCCTTTAAATCTTCCAGGTTTTGGGGGCACTTCTGTTTCAGAAACGCCATCAATCTCAAGCTTTTCAAAATATATTAATGATGAAATTGCAGCACTAGATCTCGAAGAATATATTCTAGTAGGGCATTCTATGGGCGGTAAATTAGCTTTAAATGCGGCCTTGCAAAATGTAGCTAATCCTCCTAGTAAAATTGTATTAATTGCACCTTCGCCTCCAACAACAGAAGACATGTCTGCTGATGAAAAAGAGCGCATGCTTAAGCACCCTGATAGGGAAGAAGCGATACAAACGGTAAAAAATGGGACTGTAAAATCTTTGAATAAAGAACGATTTGAGTATGCGGTAAATTCGCAATTGAGAATAGCAGAAGTTTCTTGGCAATGGTGGTTAAAGACAGGAATGAATAATTCTATTGCTACACAAGTCACAAAATTAACAACTCCTGTAAGCGTTATCTTTTCTGAAGATGATCCCGTGATTACAGAAGAAGCCATACAAAAAGAGGTGTTACCTTATCTTAATGATGCAACACCTCTTCCTATGAAAGGTATCGGTCATTTGATACCCCTAGAAGCTCCCAAAAAATTGGCGCTTCTTTTAAAACAAGTTTTAGCTTAGAAAGCAGATTCTACTGCTCCGCCATCCACACGTATATTAGCTCCGTTGATATAGCTAGCATGGTCAGAACATAAGAATGCGATTGTAGAGCCTACTTCTTCAGGTTTTCCTCTGCGCTCCATTGCAATGTGCGGTCTTTTGTTCTTTACGAACCATTCTACCGCTTCTTCTATAGAACAGTTGCGTTCCTCGGCCAAGTCCTCCATCATAGCGTCTGTCATTGGCGTTTTTACATATGCGGGAGATACACAATTAAATAAGATATTTTCTTTAGAATACGAACGTGATAAACACTTAGATAAATTTATGATTCCTGCTTTACATGCATTGTAAGGACTCTCTTCTTCATAAGGTTGGTATGCATTTTCTGATGATATCATAATCATTCTACCCCAATCAAGTGCTTGCATTTGTGGGATGAAGGCTCTAGCAATACGCACAGCACCCATCAAATCTACTTCTATGGTTTGCATCCAATCATCATCAGAAAGACTTAAGAAATCTCCTGCAGCACCTCTTGCTCCTGCTGCATTGACTACAATGTGGGCACCTCCAAAATCATCTTTAATTTTATTAGCTAAGGCTTTAACTTCTTCATTATTAGTGATATCTGCGGTAATTCCGAAAATTTTGGCGTCTTTTCGAGTTTCTTTTAGTTCTTTGATAGTGGCATCTAATGCCTCTTGATCTCTATCAGACAGAATGATGGTCACTCCTTCATCGACTAAAAAGCCAGCGGTAGATTTTCCTATTCCTGAATCTGCACCTGTAATCAATGCTGTTTTTCCTTCTATATTAAATTTCATAAGCTTTTTTTTTATTAATACTCTAATTTAGAGCCTAATAAAAAAGCAGACTAGCTTAATAACTAGAGATGTTAACACAATAGGTTTTGCGTTAATTTCTCACGGGATTGGGTTATTTGTTGAGCTGAGAAAGTTCTTTTTCCGTAAGTTTTCTAAATGCATACTTATAACCCTCAAAAGTGGCTATCGCATAAAACAAAATATCTATGGGGCTAAAAGTTTCAGACATAATAGGAATAGCTTGCGTATAGTCAAAAAGCACGAACGTTTCTAGATACCCTAATTCTTCATAAGTTGCTATGGCTCCTATGATGCTAAAGAAATTCCCTAGAACACAACTTAGTAAAGCTATTACTCCACCTAATAATCCAAATATCAAATCAATTCCTTTGCCAAAATATCCTGTGGCAAGTCCTACCAGAGCACCAATACCTATAGCCATGAATCCAATTTGGTATCCAGTAGCAGTAGTGATCACAGCCCATATTAAAGCTCCTATTATTCCCGCACAAAATCCGCCAAAAATAGCTGCTGGTAAATTTTGCTCCGCTTTTATTTTCGCTAGATTTTCATCCGAAACTAATATTATCATGTCCTCACGCTGTAAATGCTTGTCGTCATTTAAGCGCTCTTCAATACTAGTATCTAGGGTGTAGTTTGAGCATGTGGGGGCAAAATCGGCCTTTAAGCCGGTAAGGTTACAAAGCATCCCTTGCTGCATATCAAGGGTACGGTTAGTACATTTTTTACAAAATACTAATTGCTCTTCTCTAGTCATAGGTAGGTTTTATTGAATTAGACGTGGGGTCAATACCGATAAATCTTTGAGGTGAAGATTTCCAAAAAAAACTAAGGTTTTCTTCCTATAGATTAATTTTATATTTTTAATATTATTTCTTTTGATATTTTTAAGTTGCTCCTTATTCAAGACATAATTTATTTTAGTAATCCAACATTTTGAAATGTTAGAAAAGTCGGAGCGAATCTCTTCCGTGTCAGAAGTAATTACAAAGTACGACTTACCATCACAAAATACTAGTTGAGAGCCTTTTGCTGTTTTGATATTCGAGTGAGAGAGTATCGTTGTATTCAAAAAATAGTATCCTGCTAAATTTTGAAAGCTAGCCCATACTTGTCCTTCGGTAGATTCTGCAATTTTGTGACCAGGTATGTTTTGTATTTTATTTTCAGTAAAAGTGTCTACATGTTTACGTTCCAAAGCGCGCACATTACCAAATGCGGCCAGAACTTTATCCATTTTTTTAAAAAAATTCATTAAGTGAGGTGGGTTGAAGGGTGGTTGATCTTTTGTTATATGTTGTACTCAAATTTTTTACATAATAAAGGTGTTAGTAATAGGTTATTCAGTATTTAAAAATGTAATTAGTCGAATTTAAGGTGCTAAGTTGTAATTTTCAATCGTGTTACAAGGTGTACTTTTTAAATAAAAAAAAGGATGAGTAACTTTAAGAGGTAAGCAATAATTTGTGCCATATTACTTATCTTTTTATGGAGTATTTAGTTCTAATACTACAAACACATAGGTCTTGTAGGGTAGTAGAACGATTACAATTAGCAATTTTTGTCATTGAAATAGTGAGTTGGTAATATTTTAAGTAATTTCTTACGAATTTTATATGGAAAGCAAAATTCTGTGAGAAATTAAACAATTGCAATACTCGTGAGTATTTTCTGTATATTTCTTATTTAATCGATGAAACACCGTTTTTATCGATTAAAAGTTATTTTATTTAAAGAGTGTAATACTCAGGTCTCTATAATCAGAGAAAATAGAAAATACGCTAATCTAGCATCAAATTTAACGGTGTAAATACGCTGTAAATTTGTAAGAAAATTTAAATAATAGGGTATTGTTAAGTGTCACTTTATGTAAGTTTTCTATAGCTTAAGAACAATTCATGAATCTTGAAGCTTCATGGAGCTATTTTCCTGACAATAAGGTGTTTTACTTTTGTATCAAAGTTGCTTTAATTAGAGAAGTTGGTTCTACCTTTATCCGGCCTTTTGTAGGAATCATATGTTGCCATACCCAATTGTAATGTTCGATAATTTGCACTGCTTTTAGATGTGGACGTTCTCCTGTTGTGTGTGCATCACCTACAATGGTAATATTATAATCTTTGGTTAAAGCAGCTTGTACGGTAGCTTCTACGCAAAAATCTGTGGCACAACCTGTAATAAATAATTCTTTAACTTCTAATTCTTTTAGTTGGGTTTGAAGTGTAGAAGCATAGAAAACATTATTGACATATTTATCAATTTTAAGGTCAGCCTTATTTATTTCTAATTCATCTAGATTCTCCCATTGAGGACTGTTTTTTTCGAATTCTCCAGTTCCTGTGCCATCATGTTGTATACATATAACAGGATAGTGTAATTCTCTAAATACTGATGCCAACGTATTAATACGTTCTATTACCCCTGGAGTATCATACTTTGGTGTCTCTTCCGTAAACGACCCTTTCTGCATGTCTATAATCAACAAAGCTTTGTTTTTTTTTATATTGATTTCTTTATTTGTTTTCATCAAATACGTATGGTATCTAAGATGATGTTAGTTTTTTTCGATTGTAAAAGAATAAGGATCAAGGAGGCTGCCATCAATCTTTAAAAAATCGCCTTGAATAGAATTTGCACTAATTTTCAAAGAGACTATTCCTGTAATGGCATCTGTAGTGCAGGTGCCATCAGCCAAATAGTGTAGCACTTCTCCATCCGCAGTAGGGTTACAGGCATCTGGATATTTTTTAAGATCTAGACCCTTTGTTTTTCCCGCAACACCTACATGTGCCTGAATTAAGCCATCTGTTTTTTTGTAATGCTGGTTATCTTCACTACCTACACAATTAGGGTTTGCTCCATTTGGTGACGTGGTCAAAGCTATAGAACTACAATTGGTATCATTTATTTTTAAGGGTTTCGTACGCCAAACATTATGAGAACTGGCAGTAAGTAAAACATTCACATTATAGGTCGAAGCTAAATCTATCATTCCTTGGCTATCTATAAAAGATTGATTTTTTCCCATATCTATCCAGGGTAGATGATTGATATGGATAATCCAGAATCCTTTTATTTGTGCATCAGCATATACCGCCTTTACCCATTCATAATTCTCACTTCCTACGGCATATTTACCTTTTAAATATTTTTGATCTTCTAGTGTTTCTGTTGCACTCTCTTGAAATGCTACCGAGGTGGCAACTATTCTAACTTTTGCAGCTCCCTTTATAATATCTGTATACCATAAATAAGGGTATTTACCTTTATATGCATGTTTGGGTACTGTTCCTGTAGGTACGCCTACAGACTTCCTATCGTTAGGAAAATTAAGGGTTTTTGCATAGGTCATGATATCTCCATCCTGATTTTTGCTATCATGATCCCCAGCAACAAATAACATAGGCGTAGTACCTGCTATTTTATTAGCCTTAGAGGCCCATTTTTTGGCATTGTTCCTATTGTACTCGTAATTATGATCAATACCATCATAAGATAAATCTCCGAGCATAAGAATTAAGTCATGAGAGGCCCCTTTCGTAAGACTTAGGTTCGTAGCACCATTTGGTCCCCACTGGTCATCCCAATCTCCTCCTACAGCTATGGTAATCACTTCTGATGGGTTTGTGGGTACCTTGCTTAGGGAATTCTTTTTAGAAGTCAAGCAAGTGCTGAGGGTACATAGAAGTATAAAATATTTAAGCATAGCGTAAACCTCAAATTAGTTAAGTGCTTATAAATATCATTTTAATTTTTGGATATTGGCTTTGTCGTAATTGAAAATTTTCGGCTAGATTGTTAAAGCCTTCTATTTTACGTATTAGTAAATAAGCATGTCCCATAAATAAGACTAAAGGAAATACATCAGAAATGAAAATTTGTTACTAGCTTGAATAATTTTCAAAGGGCAAGTCTCTTTTTTCTAAAGGAGGCTATACTAATATTTAGTATGTAAATGACTTGTCCAAGAATTAACAAAAGAAACATACAGATTTTCACCCTTGTTTGCATTACTTCTTCATCAAACAAATGAAGGGGAGTGGTCGCGTCTACTCCAAAATTTATATAAGGGAGCAGTAAAATAATAACAAACCCTAGCAGTGTAGTTGCTACATGTATAATAGTCATCCATGTATATAGCTTTCTATTGGTCGTGATAATTAAATAATATCCAATTCCAATTAACCCAAACAATAAAGAAATAAGCACTGAAATCCATAATTGGCTTATGATATAATAACTAGCATGAATATTTAAATGAAAAGTCTTTTCTTTATTAAGAAAACCGATTAGAATTACAATTGGTATTAAAATCCAAAATATCAAATAAGGTTTTTGTGCTATTCTTTTCATTAATAACTTTTGTTTAGAGGCGTATTTTTATATTACAAACACAAACTAAGTACCACCTTGTAGAGGATATAAATACCGTTTACAGTAAATATACATAAAATGTTGCTATTTTTTATTTATAGCGGCTTCTATTTTTTTATTTTTCTCTGAGAATACCTTCTTTTAGTTTTTATGAGGTGATACCTTAAATCATCGTAAAACAAACTCATCATTAGAATAATAGCAGCAAATGCGAGTGTCTTCAGTTCTAAATCCAACGTAGAATATAAAAGTCCGCCAACAATACCACCCGTAAAAAAGAATAATATAATATAAATTCGAAGTTTAATATTCGACTTTAGTTTTTCGCGCTTGAGGTATACTTTTGGAAAAAATAACTGAGATAGATCAATACCTAAATCGGTAAATAGCCCTGTAAGATGTGTCGTTCTTACTACCGCATTTGATATTTTGGTAACAAAAGAGTTTTGAACTCCCATAGCAAATAGCAGCAAACACACAATGACATTCGGATATTCCATTTGAATGGAGGTACTGAAAAATCCAATACCAAATAACACTAGTGCTTCCATTAGCGTAGGGACTAAGAATACGTTGAGTTTTTTGTTATTTCTATATTTTTCAATCAGAAAGCTAGATAAAAATGAACCTATCAGAAATGAGAAAATATAAATAAAATAAATTGTGCCTTTCCAAAATTCAAAATTAGCAACGTCGTTAACAAATAGCGCAAAATGCCCAGTGACATTTGTTGTTAATTGCTTAAAGGATAAAAAGCCTGTAATATTCACAATTCCTGCTACAAAAGAGAGCACTGTAGCAATTAGCAGATTGTGTTTTAATGTTCTGCTTTTGCCTTGATGTCTAAACATTTATTGTTTTATTTTGCATGTTTTAAAGTTTAATTTTGAAATACAAGCCCGATTAATCTTGGAATTTCACTCTTATTATCTTCATCAAACCATTCTTTTAATTCCATGAGTTTTAATCCGTTTTTTTTTGCCACCGCTATATATTCTGAAATATGGTGCACATGTGTTTCTAATTCTTGCGTACCTTCTTCAGTTTCATATCTAGCTTCACTACCAGAATACTGTTTGAAAGGGTGTAATTCGCTCACAAAGAAAATCCCATCATTTTTTAACGTTTCACTTACCTGTTTGAAAACGAGATTTAAATCTTTAATATGTTCAAGAATTAAACTACAGGTTACCAAATCTGCAAAATCATTTTTAATATTCCATGAGGTGGTTATATCTCTTTTTTTTAAAACAACACGTTCGTCTTTAATTTTTTCTTTGGCTTTCGCCAACCTGTTTTCTGAAAAATCTAGGGCAATTATTTCATCGGTTTTTTCTAATAAGAATACTGTGTTTTTTCCAGTACCGCAACCTAGTTCTATCACCTTTGAAAAATTAAATTTACGAAGGGTTTCCATGCTTGCTTTTTTATCCAGGTCTATTGTTTTATTTGAGTTTATGTCATAACCTTCTGCCCAATCATTGTAGGCCTTTTTTATACTCATTTCTTATAATTTTCGTGTTCTCAAAATACCTAAGTGTGTTTGCGAGCTTCGTTGTGGATAGCTTCTGAATTTTAAGATCTATTGTGCCTTAGTATTCAATTTTTATTGGAATTCTAATTAAAGTTTATATTTAGTTGCAATCTGATTGGGTTTTTTTATTTTTCCACTGAATCCAATATTCTTGTAGCCCTTCGGATGTTTTTTGAATAGAGCTAATTTCGAGATGATGCCCTTTCATTGTAACATGTTCAAGCTCTTTTTTTCTCGTGTTTAAGGAGGGCTTATGGTTCCAACCTCCAACGTGATCAAAAGAAGTATAGGCTTCACATTTAGAATTTACACTGATAAAAGGAATGAAAAGTGCGTAAACTACTTGACCACTGCCCATTCCTTTGGTAGACATTTGAATAGCAGAAAAGGATACTTTTTTATATTTTTTTTTGGAATAAAGTTCCTTTAATTGATCACCTACGGCGGCACTCATTGCATTAGAAAATTGATGTGCAATGTCTTGTTGGTCTATAAATTCAGGCGCTGCGTATGTTCCGCTACAATCATTATCAGTACACTCAATCTTTTGTGATGCCTTAGTTTTATGTGTGGTGTTTTTATTTTTCTGAGCAATACAATTCAATTGAAACAAACTAAATAGAAATGTATAAAAGATGATTTTCATAGAGTATTCTGAGTAAAAGAAAGGTGTTAAGCACAATACTTTAGTGATTGTGGTACTAATTTAAAAAATAATATCCAAATAGCTTGGAAGTGAAGCGCAAGGCTTTAAAAATAAGAACAAAGCGGGAATAAATATTGCTAATTACGCGTGGAGTGCTATGGATTACGCTCTCTATTTTTATAAGTAAATAGTTCCTATTTCAAATCAGATCATAAGATTTTTATAGTTTAGTTTGTAATTTCTTACGGAGATATTTTTTTTTGCGCTTAGACCATGGGGTAGCGCTTCCATATTGGAGTAATCAGAACTTTTGCTATTTACAAAGGTGCGCTTTATCTAAAATAAGGTAGGCTATTTCTATAGAAATAAAAAGAGGCCATTGCTAGAAGTAGAGGAGATGTTGTTTCTAGATCTAGCCTTAATAAATCATTAATTTCTAAGATTATATAGAAACTTAGATACTACTTACCCATATAAATTAATCATTTTTAGCAAAATAACCTTCATTAGATACAGCTTGATCACTTACAGAGATCTCTGCCGTTTTAAACCAAACTTCCGCATAATTGCCATCTTCATATTGTTTTTGAATATCACCACCATGAGTTTCAGCACCAGAACACCAATTTTTATTAACGTCAGGAGATTTTCCATTCGTTTGATTGTAAGTTCCTAGTTTAAAAAATAACCCTTCCCCGGTATATCCATTTTTACGCTCCACTCCGTCTTGACCAATTGGCACAAACAATTTTTGAGTTTGCTCAGGAATGGCTGCTGTTGTTGTGTATTCTGATTCGATTAAGTTTTTGGAATATGTTTTAGTCTCATGTCCTTCACTTGTAAATTTTAAGTTCATAATACCATCCTTTACTTCTATCTCATAGCTAAATTCTTCTCCTAAAGCAATTCCTTCTTTTGGTTCTTCAGGATAGGTGTTTTCTTCGGGACCCACTACAGAAAAATCATTACCCCAAACGGCGGTAGAGTAATCCCATCTTCCAGAATTGTCATCTCCGGCAGTATTGATTTCATAATGCCAAAAAACAGAACCTTTGGTATGTCCAGGGAATTTCTTGTAAAATATTTTTAGAGGTTCATTCTCATGGCCATCAGCGCTATGAATTTGACCCACCACTACCGCATGAGAAGCTGCAACTCTCGCGTCACCAGTGGCAGAAACGTTCATGACTTTAAGCGTTGCTGTCAGTTTATCATTTGCAGTTTTTGGATACCATTTTTTTGCTTGAGCCAATTCGGTTCTTGTATTGTTTGAAGTTCCATGTGTATCGCCTGCATTTGGTGCTTTGTAAACTACCCAATTGCTCTCACCATCATTGGTAGTATAAAAGAAATTTTTGTTTTCAAAATTAGTAGCAAACCCTGCATTAGAACCATCACCTAAAATTAATTTCCAATGGTCAAAAAACGGAATAACGTCACTTGCATAAACGGTTTTTTGAACTTCTTTTTCGCTTATACTGTCTACCGTTACAGTAGTTGTTTTTTTATTCGTTTCTAAACAACTAGTTAGTATTAGGAATATACTTAGAGCTAAAAAAGTAAATATTGTTGTTTTATTTTTAGTGTTCATTGAGTTGTTATTTTGATGAATATCATTGGTACACAGCAGGACTCGTTTGTGGTTTTCAGTGTGCTTAATCACCTAATTTAGTGAATAAAAAAGGAATGGACTATTCATTCCTCATTTTAAGTAACTATGAGGAGTCATAAAATATAGATAGCTTTGGTTTTCTGTGTTCGCTATAATTTTCAGCGCTTCCGTAAGGCTAACAATTTAGAAATGTATAATGGAAGTCACCCTATAAAAACCTAGGTAGTTTTATAGATTATGACAAACGTTTTTTGAAAGCTAATTTTTGGTAACAGTATGGTTAGGCAGCCTTAAAATTTCTAAAGATTAGTGCCGTTAATAATAGTCCTATACCAATACCTATACTTAAACCTTTAGTGATATCGGTTAAGGCCACAAATTGTGAGAATATTTGAGAAGCAGCAATAATAAACATGGCAATAGGTATAAGAATTAATGCTTTTCTCTTAGCTGTATTTTTCATCTGAAGGTAATTTTAAGTATTAGTAGTGTGTTTCTATAAATTGTTACAGCATTGGTTTCTTATTTTTTCTGGTTATGTAGAATCTTATTACATAAGTTAAATAGTAGCTGACCTATTTCATTTCTGATTTTTTATAAATCCATTCCATAACAAAACAAAACAAAATTAGGGCTATGGAAATAATCACTCCCATAGTATTTGAGGTATATTGTTGGTGTATTAAAATGATGGTTGCCACCATACATAAAACAAACCCTACTAATGGAATAAACTTAGTACCGCCTGTTTCTTTAGATAATCGATATCCGACAAGATTAACTACCCCGAAAATGAGTAAAAAGCCAACGCTACCAGCAGTAGAGATACTTTCTAGTTGAAGAATATTTACTAGAATTAAAGTGGCAACCGCGGTAATCATTAAACCAATGGGTTGGTTCCAAAGCTTTGCTAAAAAGTGATGTGGTAATTCATCATCCTCTGCTATTTCATAATTGACCTTGCTTCCTCCGTAAAGTGATGCATTGATCGCAGAAAATGTTGAAATTAATGCAGCCACTGTAATGATAGAAAAACCAATGTTCCCCAACATGGGTTTAGCGGCTTCTGCCAAAACATAATCTTGCGCTGTTGCAATTTTTGAAAATGGCAGCGAGCCTATAGTTACAAAAGCTATAATGATATACAAGACAATCACGAAGATTACGGAATAGTAATAGGCTTTGGGTATATTTTTTTCAGGATTAATTATATCAGGAGCGGCATTTGCAATAAGTTCAAAGCCTTCATAAGCTACAAAAATGACCATTCCGCCAGCAAATATTTTAATGGGGGCCTCCCATTGGGTAATTGCTAATTGCGCAATATTTGGGTTGCCAATTAAACCGTACGCACCAATAAAAATAAAGGAAATTAGGATTACTAATTTGATGATCACCGCATAAGACTCTATTTTGCCTACGACCGCGATACTATAGTAATTAATGGCTGTCGCTACAATGATTATTGCACTTGCATAAATATGGGAATCCATTGTTTTGCTATGCGTTAATTCCAATAAATTTGGCGCATAAGATCCAAATGCAGAAGCGTAGAGTGAAAGCATAATAATATAGCTGATCCATAACAGGTTATTAATACCGCCGCTAAAGATTGTTTTTCCGAAACCTTGGTTGATAAATTTAACCGTGCCACCTCTATCAGGATACTTTTTTGATAGTTTAACATAACTGTACGATGTCAGCAAAGCTAATATACCTGCAAATAAAAATGCTATTGGTGTGCCTCCTTTAGCGAGGGATACTGCAAGGCCGAGTACGGCAAAAATTCCACCTCCTACCATTCCTCCAATTCCAATAGAAATAGCTGCTTTCAAGCCTATTTTTTTATTCATATTTATGGGGCATAGCTTAGGTAAGTTAAATATAGGGCAAGAAGTGCAGAAATTGAAAAAATGTTTCTCATTTTGCTAGAACTCGATCCATTTAATTATTCGCTATTTACTTCTTACGGTTATATGCGTGATTGTTTGAATATTTTTTTGAAAGTAGTGCAACAGGGATTCTTTGTAAGCGCTAATCATAGATTTTCAACTTTTTAATAAGTGCATTAGAGTCATGAAGAATTGAAAATACCCAAAACTTAAAAGGGTAATTAATAGATTCTTTTTATATTCGAGCCTATGGAGAAAACGCATGATGAGAGTAAGAAAAGAGAAGGCTTTGTTACGGTTAGTGGAGCAAGACAACATAATCTTAAAGATGTAAATCTAGAGATTCCTCGAGATGCCTTGGTGGTGTTTACAGGTATTTCGGGTTCCGGTAAATCATCTCTCGCTTTCGGTACCCTGTATGCAGAGGCTCAAAGAAGATATTTGGAGTCTGTATCACCCTATGCACGCCGACTTTTTCATCAAATGCCAATTCCTGAAGTCGATGAAATTGTAGGTTTACCACCTGCAGTAGCCCTGCAGCAGCAACGGGGTTCAGGAACAACGCGGTCTTCGGTTGGCTCTGTAACCACATTGTCTAATTTGTTGCGTATGTTATATTCTCGCGCAGGCGATTATCCTGTAAATCAGCCTCTCTTATATGCAGATTCATTTTCAACTAATACCGCTGAAGGGGTTTGTCCAGAATGTCATGGACTTGGAAGCGTCTACCAAGTAACAGAAGAGAGTATGGTACCTGATGATACACTAACCATTAGGGAAGGTGCTATAGATTCATGGCCTAAGGCTTGGCAAGGTAAAAACCTCCGTGATATTTTAGTTACACTTGGATATGATGTAGACATACCTTGGAAAGACATTCCGCAAAAAGACCGAAATTGGATTCTTTTTACTGAAGAAACACCAAAGGTTCCAGTATACCGCAACCTACCTCGTGAGGAAGTGAAAATTGCACTCAAAAATAAACGAGAACCGAGTTATATGGGGACTTTCTCCGGAGCAAAAAAACTTGTTCTATATACTTTTGCAAATTCGCAAAGTGCTTTAATGAAAAAGCGTGTGTCTAAATATATGATCAGTAATGAATGTCCAATCTGTCATGGCAAACGCTTACGTCCGGAGTCGCTTTCTGTAACTTTTGTAGGATATGATATTGCTGATATTTCTAGATTACCTTTGAAAAAGTTACAGTCTATTTTCATTCCTTATGGAAATGGTACAGCGCCCGGCTTGGCTAAATTGGCTGAAAATCATGAAGAGAAGGCACTTGTAGCAAAGCGTATCGCCGAAGATCTTGTGGCACGCGTAGATGTTTTGTTAGAATTGGGGCTAGGTTATTTGTCTTTAGAACGAAGCACACCTACATTATCAGCTGGTGAGCACCAACGTTTACGGTTAGCAACCCAAGTGCGTAGTAATTTATTCGGAGTTGTGTATGTGCTCGATGAGCCCTCGGCAGGTCTACACCCAGCAGATACCGAAGCCTTATTAAAAACCTTAGACCGATTAAAGGCAAGTGGAAATTCACTTTTTGTGGTGGAACATGAATTAGATGTGGTACGCCATGCAGATTGGTTGGTAGATGTTGGTCCGGATGCAGGTGAGGGGGGCGGTGAAATATTATATAGTGGTCCGCCAGCTGGTTTAAAAGACATTACAAGATCTAAAACTAGAATGCATTTATTTAATGATCGCCCTTTTAAAAAATCTGAACCACGGAAGCCTTCGGGATGGCTTACCTTAAGCGGAATTATCAAAAATAACTTACATAATATTGAAGCTGCTTTTCCTCTAGGAGTATTAACAAGTGTTACAGGTATTTCAGGTTCGGGTAAAAGTAGTTTGGTGAGTCAGGTTTTGGTAACACTTATTGCTGCTAAACTAGGAAATAGTATAGTTTCAGAAAAAGAGGAAGAGGAGGATGGTTTTTTAGCATCAGAAATTATAGGAGCACAAGAAGGAGAAATTACTGGTGGATCAGAACAGATAAAGCGTATGGTGGTTGTAAATCAGAAACCGATAGGAAGAACACCACGTTCTAACTTGGCTACATATACTGGTTTGTTTGATGTTGTTCGAAAATTATTTTCCAACACAAAATTGGCGAAATCACGTAAATACCAAGCTGGTCGCTTTTCATTTAATGTAGGGAAAGGACGTTGTCCTAATTGTGAAGGAGAAGGTTTTGTTAGCGTAGAACTCTTATTTTTACCGAGTGTGTATGCGCCTTGCCCTGTTTGTGAAGGTACGCGCTATAACCAAGAAACATTAGAAGTTACCTATCACAAAAAAAATATTGCTCAGGTTCTTAATTTAACGGTAAACGAAGCCGCAGATTTTTTTAAGAATGAAGAACGCGTAATGCGTCCCTTAAAAGTACTGCAAGAAGTAGGTTTGGGCTATTTGCGCTTAGGACAACCAGCAACGGAGCTGTCCGGAGGTGAAGCACAGCGTATAAAATTGGCAAAAGAACTTCAACGTTTAAGCAGCGGGAATACACTTTATATTTTAGATGAGCCAACAACAGGATTACATCCTACCGATGTGGAGAAATTACAGCTACAATTGTCAAGATTGGTTAATGCAGGTAATACCGTAATTGTAGTTGAACACGATATGCAGGTCATTGCAGGAAGTGATTGGATTATTGATATGGGGCCTGGGGCTGGAGACGAAGGAGGAAATATTGTAGTTGCTGGTACACCAGAAGATGTAGCCAATAATAAAAAGAGTAAAACGGCACTTTATTTATCTCGGACACTAAACGGCTACGCTTAATTTATAAAACCTTACTATGTACGATTTTTAAAAGACCTTGGAATTTAGGACCCGATAGGTTTTTAATTTTGAAATCTATGCAAATAGGTTTAGAGAAATTATAGAAGTAAGGTCTTTAAGGTTTTCTTCTTTTAGGGGTGAAGCTTTACTTTTTTGTAAGGAATTATGGCCCTACAGTTTCTTTTTTAAGATCTTGTCGTATAAATTAAACTTATTTTTATTCCGCATTTTGGTAAGACTCTAGAAGCCATTTTTTTAGCTCGTCATCAATATCATTTACATTTGATAATCTAACCCTATGAGTACACATGGTTCCAAAAGGACCGGAATTTTCTAGTCGATCTGTAGTAGGCTTGTCTTTAAATTTTAAGCCTAAATCTATTCTCGTTTTAGTTGCAGGTTTTATTAGCGCGAATTGTTTTTTTCTGATTATGCTTACACTGGTCTTCTTTGGTGTGATTGTAACATCTTCACCAAATTCTTTGATCACAGCTAACATACTTTTATAAATTGGAAGCAAATTTTCTTTTCCTTTGTATTGGTTTTCAACAAGGTCGGTTGACGACTCATTTTCTTCTTTTGATAATGCTACTATCGTATTCGCAAATCCGTGTGTTACATTGTGTTCTTTTTTAAGAAAGTTTACAGCTTCTGAATGTTTTGAAAAAGACTTTGTTTTAAGGAACTCTTTCCATTCGCTCAAGGATTTACCCGTCTTTTCGGGCATATTGTCAATCATGGTTTGAAGTGCTTTATCCATACTACTATTATTTGGTGATTGTATCTGTTTCCAAATATAAAATTAAATTCATCAAAGATTTTTCATTGGCAGGTATGAAATATTCCATCAGCGAAAGATATTTTGGAGTGTTTTTATAACCAATTCCGTATGATTTTACGCTTGTTTTACCTTTTTCTAGTTCGTCTAAATAAATAACATTGTAAAAGTCTTTTGCTTCTTTTTTCATAAACTCAGGAAAATTGTCCGTTATCTCTGCTTGAAGTGTAATTAATTTTTTTGGAACGTAGTTAATTATATGTGTTACGATTGTAGTGCTGTCTCCAATTATTCCTTCTTTGTTGTAATTGGTTTTTATAAACCCACCAACTTTTAGATCAATTTCAGCGATAGGAACAGCCCAACTTTCCCAACCTTTTTTCGTTGTGTAAGCATTCCAAACAGAATCGATTGGTGAATTCACTGTAAATTCTTGAATTAAAACTAATTCTCGAGTGTTTGTAGAATCAACTTTTGATACAACTCTCTTTTCTTGTCCGAATGTTACCGAAGTCAAAAAGACCGTAAAAAGCATTATTAAGATGTTATTCATATCAAATTGTATTGGTTGTTATGGGTTTTCTTTGAATGTCACGTCCTAAAATACGGCTACAGATTAATATTAGTTTTAAGCGGCATATTGATGCACGTAATTAGGTGTTTTATAATCTAAAGATAAATGTAATCTTTTTGAGTTGTATAATTTGATTGCATTTTTGGCTGCTTTTTTAGCATGGACCACACTGGTAAATGTTTGATCAAGATAGAATTCATCTTTTAGAATACCATTGACCCTTTCGGCTAGGGCGTTTTCATAGCAGTGA
>Ga0209295_1000097_pt1 | contig 117695 bp, 112 predicted proteins | sample Porto_5metaG_FD_187428 | JGI IMG/M metagenome (GOLD analysis project Ga0209295, IMG submission 187428) | Marine algal microbial communities from Porto, Portugal - Porto_5 metaG (SPAdes) (version 2) | ecosystem: Host-associated > Algae > Red algae > Unclassified | place: Portugal: Porto...
CGGATCAGGATGGGATGGAACCTACAATGGTAACCCAATGCCAACCAGTGATTATTGGTTTACGGTAGATTACAGAGAGCAAAATGATACCAGTAACACCAGAAAACAATTTAAAGCGCACTTTACCCTAAAACGCTAAAGTAGCTTTAAAAGCAAATAGTAATTAATACACAAAAAAAGCCTGAAAATTATGTTCAGGCTTTTTTATATAAAATAAAACTGCTAGAAGTTATTACTTAACTTCAAAGGTGATTTTAAGGTTAACTCTAAAGTCAACAACCTCGTCATCTTTTACACTAGCACTTTGATCTTGTACATACACAGATCTAATATTTTTAATGCTTTTAGCTGCGTGCTTTACTGCTTTTTTAGTTGCGTCTTCCCAACTTTTTTCCGAGTTAGATAAGGTTTGGTAACTTAGTTTGAGAATATCTTTAAACTAATAGTATAACTACTAATTAACAAAAAAGACTCAAGCAAAAGCTTGAGTCTTTTTTGTTAATTTATTTGTTTTGTGCTTTATAGTTTAAAACCTAATGTTAGAGTAATAAAGGTATTGTCAGCTTCAATATTAGCAGGATTTGATAATCCTGTAAATAGTTGTTCGTTTCTATCTTGTTTTGCATTACTGTAAGCTAAATCTAAATTTGTATTTCCAAAATTATAACCTAAGCCTAGAGAGTATCCAGTTAAATCACCAATGGTAGTTTCATCTTTATAAGGGCTTTCTTCTAACCTGTAACCTCCTCTAAAACTGAAACGATTCACTTTGTACTCTGCTCCAATTTTATAAGTTGCTGCTGCTGTTAATGTATTTTCAATGTAAGTGTTTTCAGCATTAAAAATAGGGTCTGACGTTGGTTTTAATTTTGTTTTACTATGATCTCTTCTTGAATAGTCAATACTAATTAAACCTTTAGTTCCAAAAACATAGGCTAAACTACCTGTTAATTTACTAGGTGTTTGTACCCTGTAACTTTCAAAAATATTAATAACATTAGGGTCTACAACTTGGTAGAAATCACCATTAGTGTCATCTATTACTAATGTTTCAATGTATTGAGTTGTTTCTTCATTTATAGTCATCCAAGTAGGTGAATCATAAGTTATTCCAGCTCTTAAGCTTTCTGTTAATTTAAAAATACCTCCTAATTGAAAAGAAAAACCTGATCCATTTGATGTTAATGCATTTTCAAAGAGAACTTCTCTAACTAATGATTCAGAATCATCGTTTGTTTCATAAAAACGCGTGTACCTTTCATAATTTAAAAAATGAGAATTAAGGTTTAAACCAATATATGTGTTTTCACCATATTGAGCACCTGCATTAAATCCAATTTTTCCGTTATAGCCAGTTGCTGAATAGTTGTGATTTTGCCTAAAGGAATCTCCTGCAATATTGCTAGTGTAAGTTGTGTTATTATCGTCATATGTAGTTGGCTCTAATATGTAGGATTCATAACCTAAAAATGCTTGTTGGTTTTGGTAACCATAAGCACTACCTATCTCAGAATAAGCTTCAGTGAAAGTTTCTGTATAATCATCGAATGTTAATGCAGATATTTCGTCTAAACGCAACCCTTGAGCATTAGCTAAAAAATAATTACTAATACTACTGTTTCCTGTTCCGTTTGCAATCCATTGATCATCATAGTTTTTGGTGTTATCATAAACAATACTTAATGAGAATTTCTTCCATGAAGAGGATTGGTTTTGATTTTTAAATACAAATACACCTCCTCCTTGGTTAATATCTAAATTAGATTCAGAAGAATCCCTTTGACCATTATAGAATGTTGTATTATTATCAATATTTGTATTGGATAATGATACTGAGGCATAACTACTTGTGAAAACAGCAGATCCTGCAGGATTTATGTTAATAGCACTTAAATCGCCTCCTAATGCACCAAATGAACCACTCATAGCTTGAAAACGAGCTGTACCGTTTATTTCTCCGGGAGAATATCTTAAAGCGTCATTTATATTTTGAGCTTGACTTAAAGTTATAGATAGTGTACCTATAACTAATAAAATTATTTTTTTCATAGACTTTTTTAAATTTTAACCTCTTCCTCTTCTAGAACTTCCACTACTTGTAGATCTACTTCTTGGTGTACTTCTAGAAGGAGAGCTAGATCTTGGCGTAGAGCTATTGCTTCTAGGTGTTGATGAGTTTGTTCTGGGTCTTGTGGTATTAGTTCTAGGCCTTGTAGAATTAGTTCTGGGTCTAGTTGTGTTGGTTCTAGGTCTAGTGGTGTTTGTTCTAGGCCTTGTCGTATTAGTTCTAGGTCTAGTGGTATTAGTTCTGGTTCTAGGTCTTACCGAATTATTTCTAGTGTTAATTCTAGATGATCTAGAATTAAGGTATGCACTGTTTCTGTAGTAACTACCTCTTCTTCCTGCATTGTAAGCTATACCTCTTCTTCTAAATCCATTGTGATATGCATATCCATAGCCATATCCGTGTCCATAGTATGGATTGTTCCAGTATGAGTTATAAAAACCAGAATATCCCCATCCGTAATTCCAGGCATAAGGACTGTTCCAGCCAAATCGGTTAAAGCCCCAAGGTCGGTTCCATCCCCAATTGTTCCATCCCCAATTATTATAAGCCCATCCATAATTGTTATAAAACCCATTATCATGAATGTTAATTACAACAGTTTCATTAGAGGTTCCCCAACCAGCATTTTGGTTAGTTTCTTCTAAAGTTTCGTCATAGCTACCTTGATAAGAGTCAATATCTGTAAAAACATCATCATTATCGTTATATATTTCAGCTTCTAATGCTTTTTCTTTAAAGTAATTAGAGTAATAATCGTTATTATTTTCTGCAGGTATAGCAACTGTTTCTTGTTCTACATTTTCAGTAGTAGTTTGATAGATGCCATCACTAGACTGTCCAACATATTGATAGGATCCACAAGAACTTAAAGCTAAAACAGCTAAAAGAGCGGTAAATAACGGTATTTTGTTAAATAAGTAGTTAATTAATTTCATAACGAGTAGTTTTTAATTGTTGAACATTACAAAAATAGTTAGTTTTGCTGAACTATTTTATTATTTAACATAATCACAATTTTTGTGCCAAAATACTGTATATGAGTAAAAAACTAACAAGTAGAGCTGAAAATTATTCCAAATGGTATAATGAATTGGTTGTAGAGGCTGATTTGGCTGAAAATTCAGCTGTAAGAGGATGTATGGTTATAAAACCATATGGTTTTGCAATCTGGGAAAAAATGCAAGCAGAATTAGATAGAATGTTTAAAGAAACAGGACATCAAAATGCTTATTTTCCATTATTTGTACCTAAAAGTTTATTTGAAGCTGAGGAGAAAAATGCAGAAGGCTTTGCTAAAGAGTGTGCTGTGGTTACACATTATAGATTGCAAAACGACCCTGATAAACCAGGGAAACTTAGAGTAGATCCTAATGCAAAGTTAGAAGAGGAGTTAGTTGTACGTCCAACAAGTGAAGCCATAATATGGAATACTTATAAAGGATGGATTCAATCATACAGAGATTTACCTTTATTAATAAACCAATGGGCAAATGTTGTACGTTGGGAAATGCGTACGCGTTTATTTTTACGTACTGCAGAATTTTTATGGCAAGAAGGTCATACAGCACATGCAACTAAAAAAGAGGCTATAGCTGAAGCAGAATTAATGAATAATGTTTACGCTACTTTTGCTGAAAAATTTATGGCAATACCAGTAATTCAAGGTTTAAAAACTGAAAGCGAACGTTTTGCTGGAGCAGATGAAACTTACTGTATTGAAGCACTAATGCAAGATGGTAAAGCCTTGCAAGCTGGTACGTCACACTTTTTAGGGCAAAACTTTGCAAAAGCTTTTGATGTAAAGTTCACATCTAAAGAAGGTAAGCAAGAGCATGTTTGGGCTACGTCTTGGGGAGTTTCAACAAGATTAATGGGAGCTTTAATAATGACACACAGTGATGATAAAGGGTTAGTATTACCTCCAAACCTTGCGCCAAATCAAGTTGTAATTGTACCAATATATAAGTCAGATGAGCAATTAGATGCAATAACAGAGGTAGTAAATGGTATTATGAAAGATTTACGAAGTAAAAACATTTCGGTAAAATTTGATAATCGTGATACTTATAGACCAGGTGCTAAGTTTGCACAACATGAATTGCAAGGCGTTCCATTACGTATAGCAATTGGTTCTAGAGATCTTGAAAACGGAACGGTAGAATTAGCTAGGCGTGATACTTTAACTAAAGAAGTAGTGCCTTTAGATGGTTTAGTGGATAAAGTTGAAGGTTTGATGACCACAATACAAGAAGCATTGTTTAATAAAGCTCTTGATTATAGAGATAATCATATTACAGAAGTAGATTCTTTTGAAGAATTTAAAAAAGTTTTAGAAGAAAAAGGAGGATTTATTTCTGCACATTGGGATGGAACCACGGAAACTGAAGATAAAATTAAAGAAATTACTAAAGCAACAATAAGATGTATGCCTTTAGAAGGAAAGCTTGAAAAAGGTGTATGTGTCTATACAGGAGCAACTTCTGAGCGAAGAGTGTTGTTTGCAAAAGCGTATTAGAAAAATTTTTTTATTTTTTTTTCATTTTGTTGTTGCGTAACTTAAAATTAGTTGTATATTTGCACCCGCAATGGAAACATTGTTAGTTAATTGAAAAACAAATTTGCAAGTTTAAAATATAAGTTTTATATTTGCGCACTCAATAACAAAATGGCCCGTTCGTCTATCGGCTAGGACGCATGGTTTTCATCCATGTAAGAGGGGTTCGATTCCCCTACGGGCTACAATTTTTTATTAAAAAGGAAACAACAAAATGGCAAATCACAAGTCAACGTTAAAAAGAATTAGAAGTAACGAAGCTAAGCGTTTATTAAACAAGTATCAGCACAAGACTACTCGTAACGCTATCAAAAAGTTACGTGAGATGGAAGATAAGAAAGAGGCTGAAGCTTTATTTCCTTCTGTAGTATCTATGTTAGATAGATTAGCAAAGAAAAATGTTATTCATACTAACAAAGCTTCTAACTTAAAATCTAGTTTAGCTAAGCACGTAGCTGCTTTATAATTAGTTTTAGTTATATAGTATTTAAAGCGTTTCATTTATATGAAACGCTTTTTTTGTGCTTTATTTTCAAGGAGTCATAGCTATAAATTTGTATGCTGTCCACTGGTATAGTGTGTTAGTGGTAGTACTGGTTAGCTTTTGGCGAGCAAGCGCTCTGAGCCAAAAATATTAACGAATGACGAGACGATTATCCTGATTTTTTTTCAGGATAATGGTAATGCCATAATTATTATTTAAGTATAAAGTAAATAAAAAGCCTTAATGCAGTACATTAAGGCTTTTAGTTTATTTTAAATGGTTTTGATTATCCATTCATAGATATTAAAAACTCTTCGTTATTTCTGGTTTGTTTAAATCTATCGTTTATAAACTCCATTGCTTCTACAGGATTCATATCTGCTAGGTATTTACGCATTACCCACATACGTTGTATAGTTGATGCATCTAATAAAATATCGTCACGACGTGTACTTGATGATGTTAAGTCAATTGCAGGGAAAATACGACGGTTAGATATTTTACGGTCTAACTGAAGTTCCATGTTACCTGTACCTTTAAATTCTTCAAAGATTACTTCGTCCATTTTAGATCCTGTTTCTGTTAAAGCGGTTGCTATAATAGTTAATGATCCTCCGTTTTCTATATTACGTGCAGCTCCAAAAAAACGTTTTGGTTTGTGTAGTGCATTAGCATCTACACCTCCAGAAAGAATTTTTCCGGATGCTGGTTGTACAGAGTTGTATGCTCTTGCCAGACGTGTGATAGAGTCTAGTAGAATAACTACGTCATGTCCACACTCTACTAATCGTTTTGCTTTTTCTAACACGATGTTAGCAATTTTAACGTGCTCATGAGCCTCTTTGTCAAAAGTAGAAGCAATAACTTCACCTCTTACATTTCTTTGCATGTCTGTAACTTCTTCTGGACGCTCATCTATAAGTAAAATCATTTGATATACTTCTGGATGGTTTGCTGCAATTGCATTGGCAACATCCTTTAATAACATGGTTTTACCTGTTTTTGGTTGTGATACAATCATACCACGTTGTCCTTTACCTATTGGTGCAAACAGGTCCATTATACGTGTTGAAATGGTTGCTTGTTTTTCGGCAATATTAAATTTTTCTTGAGGAAATAATGGTGTTAAATGCTCAAAAGCAACACGATCTCTAACCACATTTGGGTTTTGACCATTTATTTTACTTACTTTAATTAACGGGAAGTATTTTTCTCCTTCTTTTGGAGGTCTAACTTGACCTAACACTGTGTCTCCAACTTTTAATCCAAATAAACGGATTTGAGATTGTGATACATATATATCATCTGGTGAGGATAAATAGTTGTAGTCTGACGAACGTAAAAAACCATAACCATCTTGCATGATGTCTAAGACACCTTCACTTTCAATAATAGCATCAAACTCAAAATCAGGTTCTCTGTAACGGTTACGACTGTCTTTGTTACCATTATGTTGGTTACCGTTTTTTTGATTATTGTTTTTCTGGTTATTATTTTTTTGATTGTTATGTTTAGGACGATTTTGTTGTTTGTTGTCGTTTTGACGATCGTCCTTACTGTCGTTAGACTGTTTGTTTTTTTGATGATTGTGAACCGGTTTTTTAGGCTGTGTCTTTACAGGAGCCTTTTTAGCTACAGGTTCTTTTTTTGTTTCTGTTTCAGGTTTTAAGTCTAACTGTGGTTGGTTAGTCTCTTCCTTCCTGGCAACAGGTTTTGTGACTCTAGCTCGTTTAGCTTTAGGCTTTTGAGTAGTAGGTTTTTCTGCACTAGCTTTAGCAGGAGTTGCTTTTTTAGCAGGTGCTTTTTTTACAGGAGTATCTTCTTTTTTTACTTCTAAAACAGCTTTTGGGTCTGCTGCTTGCTTATCTAGTATTTGGTATACTAAATCTAATTTTTTTAATGAACGAAATTTTGGGACGCTCAGTTTTTTAGCTATATCCTGCAACTCAGGAAGCTTCATTTCTTTTAATTGTGAGATTTCAAACATTGATGTTGAATTAACTTATGTGTTGTTGTGATTTGAATTGATTATTTCTTGAAGAAAATAAGATATACTTCTGAAGAATTAACGCTCTGCGAGAGTGAGTGTTGCATTACGTTACTGCAATTATACAACTTTTATTTTAATTTTTTATTATTGAAAGAATCTTTATTGTTTTTTAATTGAAATACAACGTGTTGTGATTGTGTTTTGTTATTTGTAGCAATTTTTAGTGTGTGATGTTTCGTTTATAAAAAAAGAAACTATATTTTTGTTTTTCAAAATTTGAAATTTTAATATGTTACAACGTATACAAACGGTATATTTATTAATAGTTGCTATAGTTTCTGGCGGATTAATATTCGCTTTTAATTTATGGACAACTACTAATAAAGTTATGGTTTTTGCAAAAGACGAACTAGTTGTTCTAGGTTTGTTTTTGGCTTCTGCCTTATTGGCTGTTATTTCAATATTTAATTTTAAAAATAGAAAGTCTCAATTTATGTTGGGACGACTAAATCAGATATTAAATTTAATTTTACTAGGATTTTTCGTGTATCGAATACTAAATGCATCTGGAGAAGCAAATGATGTTTCAGAGAAAGGTGTTGCGATTTTCTTCCCAATTATTTCTATCGTCTTTTTGATTTTATCAAATAGAGCCATTAAGAAGGATGAAGATCTTGTAAAATCTGTAGATCGTTTACGTTAAACCTAACATCTTAGTAGTATTAGTGCGAAAAAAAACCGAAGTGAAAGCTTCGGTTTTTTTATGTTTTATTGTTAATCGTTTATTTTCTTGGATATTCTATAACTTCTAGATTATCTATTTTACCCTTATCTATAGTAAATCGTAGCATAGTCCTTACATTATGAAAGCCGTGTATGCCAATGGCTCCAGGATTCATGTGTAATAATCCTAATTTTTTATCAGGCATAACTTTAAGTATGTGAGAGTGCCCGCAAATAAATAGCTTTGGTGGATTGGCTATTATAGCCTCTCTAACTCTAGTATTATACCTGTTTGGATAACCACCTATGTGTGTAATCCATACATCCACACCTTCTATAGTAAAACGATTATGTTCCGGAAATTCAGCTCTGGCTTTATCATTGTCAATGTTTCCCCAAACAGCACGAAGTGGTTTTAAAGCTTTGATTGCATCTGTAACTTTTAAGTCACCAATATCTCCAGCATGCCAAACCTCGTCGGCTGCTTTGACATGTTTTAGTACAGCTTCATCAATATGACTATGTGTATCAGAGAGTAATAATATTTTTTTCATTTTAGAAGAACTTAACCAAGTCTATTTTAATTATTTTTTAGCATTTCTTTAGTAACAAAAACAATTATCTTTGTCTTTTAATATGTAAAAATACAGCTTTCTTGCGCTATTTTATAGAACTATCTTATAACGGAAAAAATTATCATGGTTGGCAAAAACAACCCAATGCAATATCTGTACAAGAAGTTTTAGAAAATGCATTGTCTACTATTCTAGGACAAAACACAGTTGTGATGGGAGCAGGAAGGACAGATGCTGGTGTGCATGCAAAGCAGTTATTTGCACATATGGATACAGAGGTGGTTTTTGAGTCAGAAAAACTGGTGTATCAACTCAATTCTTTTTTACCAGAAGATGTAGCTATTCATTCTATATTTAAGGTAAAACCTGATATTCATGCACGTTTTCATGCGACTAGTAGAGCGTATTTATATCGTATTGCATTACAAAAAAGCCCTTTTAATGTCAATCAAGCTTATTATTTAAAACATAATTTGGATATTGAAAAGCTTAATAAAGCAACTAAAATATTATTTGAATACAAAAATTTTCAATGTTTTTCAAAAACACATACAGATGTAAAAACCTATAATTGTGATATAATGAAAGCAGCATGGAAATTGGTGGATAATGAACTTCATTTTACAATTAAAGCAGATCGTTTTTTAAGAAACATGGTTAGAGCTATTGTTGGTACTTTAATTAACGTTGGAGTTGGTAAGATTGAAGTTGAAGATTTACACACTATTATAGCTTCTAAAAACCGAAGTAATGCTGGGTTTTCAGTTCCTGCAAAAGGATTATATTTAACAGAGGTTGCTTATCCTGATACAATTAAATTAAATGACTAAGACTAAAGAAAATATTTTTGATTTACAGTTATTTAAACGTTTGTTTAAATACACAAAACCTTACAGAACGGTATTTTATGCGTTAATAATTTCGGTTTTAATATTAGGAGCTTTAAGTATAGCAACTCCAGTGTTATTACGAGAAATTATTGATGAGCATCTTGTTAAAAAAGATTACAATGGTTTTGTTTTCTTGATAATTTTAATGATTGTTTTACTTGTTGCGCAAGTTGTGTTACAATTGTTTTTTATCTTTTACTCCTCTTGGTTGGGTTTAAAAATGGTTAAAGACATTCGTGTTAAGCTATTTGATCATATCCTGAGTTTTAAAATGAAATATTTTAACACCTCTTCTGTGGGTGTTTTAATCACTAGAGCAGTGACAGATATGGAGCGTATTGCATCTGTATTTGGAGATGGGTTATTTACAATTATTAGAGACCTTTTGGTTATGGTTGTTATTTCTGGAGCGATGTTATATTACAATTGGAAGTTAAGTTTAATTGTATTTGTGACGTTACCAATAGTTTTATTTGCAACCAAAATTTTTCAACGCTACATGAAACGTGCGTTTGAAGATGTGCGTAATGAGGTGTCTAACTTAAACTCGTTTGTGCAAGAACGCGTTACAGGAATGAAAATTTTACAACTGTTTACCAGAGAAGATACCGAGTATAAAAACTTTAAAGCAATTAATGATCGTCATAAAAAAGCATGGTTAAAAACGGTTTGGTATAACTCTATATTTTTTCCAATTGCTGAGTTTTTAGGGTCGTTAACTACAGGATTGATTGTGTGGTTTGGAGGATTAAATATATTAGTTGAAGGTAGTAATGTAACACCTGGAGATTTATTTATGTTTATTACCATGATCCCAATGTTATTTAGACCATTACGTCAAATTGCAGATAAATTTAATACGCTTCAAATGGGAATGATTGCCTCAAACCGAGTGTTTAAAATTTTAGACACAACATCGCATATTGATAATTCTGGAAACTTGTTAGCTAATAGTTTTAAAGGAAACATAAGCTTTAATAATGTTCATTTTAGTTATGTCGAGCAAGAAGAAGTTTTAAAAGGAATTAGTTTTAATGTTAAAGAAGGCGAAACTGTTGCAATTGTTGGTGCTACAGGAGCAGGAAAAAGTACTGTAATAAATTTATTAAATCGTTTTTATGAAATCAATTCTGGTGAAATAAATATAGATAATAACAATATTAAAGATTATACTTTAACGTCTTTAAGACAGCAAATAGCTGTGGTTTTACAAGATGTATTTTTGTTTGCAGACACCATTTTAAATAATATTACACTTAATAATTCAAGTATAACCGAAGCTCAAGTTGTAAAAGCAGCAAAAGACATAGGAATACACGATTTTATAATGAGCTTACCTAATGGTTACCAATATAACGTCAAAGAACGTGGTGTGATGTTGTCTTCTGGTCAACGTCAATTAATTTCATTTTTACGTGCATACGTTACAAATCCTAGTATTTTAATTTTAGATGAAGCCACGTCGTCGGTAGATTCTTATTCAGAGCAATTAATACAAACAGCTACAGAGAAGATTACTAAAGGACGTACATCTATAGTTATTGCTCACAGGTTAGCAACAATCCAAAAAGCAGATAATATAATTGTTATGGATTCAGGATTAATTGTAGAACAAGGAACACATAACGAGTTGCTAAAAAAAGAAAATGGATATTACAAAAACTTATACGAAGTACAGTTTTTACAAGCAGAGAAAGTTGCTTAGTTTGTAATATTACTTTAAGATTTTACTCCAATTTTAGTTAGCATTTTTTTTAAAGTGTTAACATCTTTAATGGTCTTTAACTCATTTAAGTCACGTGTTTTTCCGTTTGTTAATTTAAAAGTATAGCGTTTGGAACCTAGACTTGTTTTTTGCTCTAAAGCTTCAATGTTTTTAACAGGAATGTTTTCTAAACTAGATTTTTTAGTAAAAAATATATACAATACAAAAACTGATAATAAAGCTAAAAATATCCAGATTGTTGACATAAAACTCAATTTAGTTATATTAACATCGTAAACGTTTAAAATAGCATTTACCAAATTAAGAATCATAATAGATTTAATTAACATGTGATGGGTTTTTAAACCATCCTTAATTTCTATAGTTTGATTATTTTCGTTGTATTTAATATTCATTTTTGATTGTTTTTAATTTTTAAAGAAAGCATTTTAGAAGCTTTAATTAGATTTAGTTAAAACTATCTGATTAAGAAGTGGTTATAGTGTATATTAATCTAAATCTGCCTTTAATATTTTAGCTAATTGTATGGTGTCTTCAAACGGAAGGAACTCACCATTTCTAAAGCAAGAAATCTGTCCAGTTTCTTCACTTACAGCAATAGCAATAGCATCTGTACGTTCCGTTACACCAACAGCAGCACGATGACGTAAACCAAAGCGTTGAGGAATGTTTTTCTCGTTGTTTACAGGTAAAATAACACGTGTAGCTTTTACAATATTATCTTGTATAATTATGGCACCATCATGTAATGGGCTATTTTTAAAAAAGATACTTTCAATAATAGGTTGCGTCACTTTAATATTCATTTCGTCACCTGTATTGGCTAAAAAATCAAGATTATTATTGCGTTCTAAAACAATTAAAGCACCAGTTTTTGTACTACTCATTTTATTACAAGCAGATATAATAGCATCTATATCTGTGGATGTACCTTGTTCTATCTTTAAAAATTTTAATTGACTTAAAAATTTACGTCTACTAGCAAAATTGGTAGAGCCAATCATTAATAAAAATTTCCTAACTTCTTGTTGAAAAACTATAATTAATGCAATAAAACCAACACTAATAAAACCACCTAAAATCTTGGTTAATAATACCATTTGTAAGGCTTCAACTGTTAGGTAGATAAAGTAAATAACTACAATACCAATAAAAATATTAATGGCAACAGTACCTTTTACTAGCTTGTAAACGTAATAGAGCAGTAGTGCCACAAGCAAAACATCTATCATGTCTATCCATCCAAATTTTAGTATGTCTTTAAATATATCCAAGGGAAAGTGGTTTTTGTAAATTTAATTAAAACAAGTTAATCATTAATGATTTCGTAATTACTAAAATTTAAATTTTTAAAAGATTGTAATTTCTTTTTAAAAGTAATGTATTCTTGAAAATTTAAGTCTTTTTTAAAATTTAAGAAAATAACACCTTCACTTTTATCATTTTCTTTTAAGTAATCATATAAAAGATTTAAATCATTAAAGTCGTTTTTAACAATTTCTTGATTATTAGTGATTAATGAAGTTTTAGTTTTAGTGAAAACTAATTCGTTAAATTGATTTATGGAATCTAGATTTATGCTTTTGAAACTGTCTACGTAATAAATATTTGTAAAATCAATAAAGCCCAAATTTTTAATACTAGTGTCATTACAAGTGTAATAATTTTTGGCTTTTTCATTTTTATGCATAGTTGCATTACGCTTTTTCTCTTGTAGTTTTATTATAGATGGTAACGCTTGTTCTAATGTTAAGCGTTTGTCAACGTTTACTAACCAGTTAGTAGAAATAATTAAGTTTTTTCGGTTTAACTCAACACTATCCTGTTTGGTTTCGTCATAAAAAATATAAGCAGGAGAGACGTCCAAAACTTCTGTTATGTCTGCATTTTGTATTTCTGGTAGTTGCAGTACTTTTTCGTTTCCGCAAGAAAAAAATAAAAATAATACAGTTATAAATAAAAATCTGTTAAGCATCTAATTTATTATATAGAGTGATACATTCTTTGGCTTCTTTAACGTCATGTACACGTAATATTTTTGCGCCTTTTTGTAAAGCAATCATGTGTAAAGCGGTTGTTCCGTTTAAAGCTTCTTTAGCTGTTAGATCTAAGGTTTTGTAAATCATAGATTTTCTGGATATACCAGCTAATACTGGTAAATCTGCAATATTTAATAATTCAAACTTATTTAAAAGTTCAAAATTTTGTTCTAATGTTTTAGCAAAACCAAAACCAGGATCTAAAATTAAATCTATAATACCCAAGTCGCGTGCTTTGACAATACGCTCTGAAAAATAATAATTAATAGCCTTTATTAAGTTGTCGTATTGGGTTAATGTTTGCATGGTTTGTGGTGTGCCACGCATATGCATCATTATATATGGTACTTTTAAATCTGCAATGGTTGGTAGCATGTTATTATCTAAAAAACCAGCCGAAATATCATTAATCATAGCAGCACCTTCATTAATAGTTACCTTTGCTACTTGACTTCTAAAGGTATCTACAGATATGATACTATCAGGAAAATGACTAACCAAAAGTTTTATTATTGGTACTATACGTTGCAATTCTTCATCTTCACTTACAAAAGGCGCATTTGGTCTTGAGCTGTAAGCGCCAACGTCAATAAAAGTAGCACCTTCACTTAGCATGTTTTCTACTTGTTTTATTATTGAAGTTTCGTCTTTATAACGTCCACCATCAAAAAAAGAATCTGGTGTTACATTTAAAATACCCATTACTTTTGGAGTACTTAAATCTATAAGTTTGCCTTTACAATTTATTGTCATTGATACGCTTAAATATGGTGTTGGGATAACGTTAGCAAAACTTTAAACCCTAAACCTTGAACTTTAAATAATTTTATGCGAAATTTACGCAAAATTCAATTAGAGTTTATCAAATATGCAAGATACTTCAAAACAATACGATGCTGTAATAAAAACCTGTCGAGACCTTTTTATTAATAAAATGACAGATTATGGTAGTGCATGGCGAATTTTACGTTTACCATCATTAACCGATCAAATTTTTATAAAAGCACAGCGTATTAGAGGTTTGCAACAAAATGATGTACGTAAAGTTGACGAAGGTGAGCAAAGCGAATTTATAGGTATCATCAATTATTGTATTATGGCATTAATACAGTTACAAAAAGGAGTGGTAGAGCAACCAGATATTGAAGTTGAAGAAGCTACTGTTTTATATGATGAGCAAGTAAAAATAACAAAACAGTTAATGCAAGATAAAAACCATGACTATGGTGAAGCTTGGAGAGACATGCGTGTTAGTAGTTTAACCGATTTAATTTTACAAAAATTATTACGTGTTAAACAAATTGAAGACAACTCAGGAAAAACAATTGTTAGCGAAGGGATTGATGCTAATTATCAAGACATGATAAATTATGCCATTTTTGCAATGATACATTTAACAGAACAATAAAATTGCTTTTGCAATTTGATATTTAATTATAATTATGAAATACATAGTAGGTTTTTTAAGAATATTTGTTGGTATATTTTTTATAATTTCAGGATTTATAAAGCTTAACGATCCTATTGGATTTGCTTTTAAATTAGAAGAATATTTTGGACCAACCGTTTTAGATTTACCATTTTTTATTCCTTATGCACTAGGGATTTCTATAATTGTAGTCGTTTTTGAAGTGCTTTTAGGTATCTTTTTAATATTAGGTTATAAGCCTAAATTTACAATATGGAGTTTATTATTAATGATAGTTTTCTTCACATTCTTAACCTTTTACTCAGCTTATTATGATAAAGTAAAAGATTGTGGATGCTTTGGTGATGCCATGAAAATGGATCCATGGGAAAGTTTTTGGAAAGATGTCGCGTTATTGGTAATGATAGTAATACTCTTTATTGGTATAAAATACATCAAACCATTTTTTGCTAAGTTACCAACTACAATATTGTCATTATTAAGTTTTATAGCTTGTTTAGGATTTGCTTACCATGTATTAATGCATTTACCAAGTATAGATTTTAGACCATTTAAAATAGGAAACAACATTACTGATAATATGATTGTGCCAGATGATGCACCACAACCAATTATTGAATACACTTGGACTTTTAATGAAAACGGAACCGAAAAACAATACATAACAGATGGATCTTATCCAAGCTCAACAGGAGATTACGTTGGTGTAACAACAGAAACCATCTCAGAAGGTTATGAACCACCAATACATGATTTTTCAATCGAAAAAGATGGTGAAGATTTTACAGAAGATATATTGTCAAGAGACAATGTTGTATTAATAGTTAGCTATAATTTATCATCTTCAGAGACACAAGGTTTAAAAGCTATAAAAGTAACAGCAGATAAAGCCAAAGCTAATGGATATGATGTTATTGGTTTAACAGCATCTGGACCAGATGTAGCAAATAAAGTTAAAGCAGATTATAAATTAAATTTTGATTATTATTTCTGTGACGAGACTGCTTTAAAAACTATCATCCGTTCAAATCCAGGAGTATTAAAATTAGAAAAAGGAACAATCATTCAAAAAGTACATTGGAATGATGTTGATGATTTAAATTTTCCAAAAGTAAAAAGACCTGAGCCTATAAAATTAAAAGAAGTTATTGCTTACTATATTGGAGACTCAATTGCTACTAAATCAGAAGTAGACGCTTTAGATCCAGAAACTATACAAAGTATGGATGTGTTTAAGGATAGAGCGCAAATAGATTCATTAAATATAGAAGTAGATAAAACAATATCTGGAGTAGTAAAAGTAACACTTAAAACAGAATAACGTTATTACTATTGTTTTGTGATTAATCAGTAACTTGTATCAAGAATCACATTATTTCATAAAGCAGTATAAAAGCGTATCTAATCTTAAAATAAATAAAACAATCTGGTAACCTATCTATTAAATAAAACGCTTTACGCATTACTCACTTTATTTGGTGTAGTAACCGTTATCTTTTTATTGTTTAGTGTACTACCAGGTGATCCAGCTCAAATGATGTTGGGGCAAAACGAGGATAGTCAACAATTAGCAATTGTCAAAAAAAAATACGGATTTGATAAGCCTGTAGCAACTCAATATTTGTATTACTTAAACGACTTGTCACTAATATCGTTTCATTCAAATTTAGAAGAAGATTATACCTACCTAAGTCCAAACAAATATTCAGCTACCAAGCTATTTACAATAGGTAATACAACAACCGTTTTGAAGTTTCCGTATTTACGAGAGTCTTTTACAAAACAAGGTAAAAAAGTAAGTCAAGTATTATCAGAGACCTTACCAAATACATTTGTACTTGCGGTTTCTGCAATAATTATAGCCATGTTGCTAGGTGTAACATTAGGCGTGATTTCAGCATTAAAAAAAGATTCTTTTTTAGATAAAACCATTCAAATTTTAAGCACTTTGGGTATGAGTGTACCTTCTTTTTTTAGTGCCATTTTATTTGCTTGGTTATTTGGATTTGTATTACATAAATACACTAATCTAGAAATGACAGGAAGTCTTTATGAGTTGGATGATTTTGGCGAAAACATGCATATCAAACTCAAAAACCTTATACTACCAGCAATCGTATTAGGTATAAGACCGTTAGCAGTCGTTATACAATTAATGCGCAACTCGCTGTTAGAAGTGTTTAATCAAGATTACATCAGGACAGCAAGAGCAAAAGGATTATCAGAATTTCAGATTATAAAAAAACATGCCATTAAAAACGCATTAAATCCAGTAGTAACAGCTATCTCAGGATGGTTTGCAAGCATGCTAGCAGGAGCAGTGTTTGTAGAGTATATATTTGGATGGAATGGATTAGGCAAAGAGATAGTAAATGCATTAAACACATTAGATTTACCAGTAATTATGGGATCCGTGTTAATTATTGCATTACTTTTCATTATAATTAATATTTTTGTAGACATCATTTACACTTGGTTAGATCCAAAAGTCAAATTACAATAAAACAGACCAATCATGAGAAAAAACATAGTAGCAGGAAATTGGAAAATGAATAACGATTTAGCACAAACCGAAGCGTTATTATCAGATTTAAAAAAGCAAACCAAAACCTCAAATGCTGAGGTCATGATAGCACCAACATTTACTAATTTATGGCACGCATTTGAAGCAACCAGAGAAGATGATATAGAAGTCGTTGCTCAAAACATGCACTTTGCAGAAAATGGAGCTTACACAGGTGAGGTCAGTGCAGATATGCTAAAAAGCGTAGGCGTTAAAACCGTAATACTAGGACACTCAGAGCGTCGTGCGTATTTTAATGAAGACGATGCTACACTAGCCAAAAAAGTAGATCAAGCCTTAACAAAAGACATGCGTGTAATTTTTTGTTTTGGAGAAGAGTTAGCAGATCGTAAAGCAAATAATCAAGAAGCAATCGTAGAAGCACAAATTAAAAACGCACTATTTCATTTAGACGCTTCCGCTTTTGCAAACATAGTTTTGGCCTACGAGCCTGTTTGGGCAATAGGTACAGGTGAAACAGCCAGTCCAGAACAAGCCCAAGACATGCACAAATTTATCCGTAAAACATTAAACGATACTTACGGAAACGACGTAGCAGACAACATGACTATCCTTTATGGTGGAAGTGTAAAACCAGCAAACGCCAAAGAGATTTTCTCAAAACCAGACGTAGATGGAGGATTAATTGGTGGTGCAGCTCTAAAAGCAGCCGATTTTTACGCAATCGTAAACGCCTTTTAAATAACAATAAAAAATAAAAATTTGGGCGTTACCACAAGGGTCGCGTCTTCCGTTATATCTTTTTTATAAAATAGTCCCAAACCCAGTTTGGGACTATTCTACAAAAAAGGATGCCACTTCAACCGCTAACGCAGCATACCTGCAATAAACAGTACCAATAAAATGTCAGACAATATCTATTTAGGCTATTACTTTAAAGTACAACCTTTACAACCAGCAACCGAAATTTTAATAGCAGAATTAGGTTTTGCAGGCTTTGAAAGCTTTGTCGAAACCGAAGAAGGTGTAACCGCTTACATTCAAAAAGACGAGTGGAATGACACAATCTTAAATGACATTCAAATATTACAATCAGACGAGTTTAAAATAGAATATACCTTTGAGCAAATTCAACAAACCAATTGGAATGCCGAGTGGGAAAAAAACTTCAACCCAATAGTTGTCGATGATCAATGTGCAGTACGTGCACCATTTCATGAAAAATTTGACACACCATTCGAAATAGTAATCGAACCAAAAATGAGTTTTGGAACAGGACATCATGAAACCACACATATGATGATCCAACATATACTTAAAAACGATTTTAAAGATAAATCCGTATTAGATATGGGTTGTGGTACAGCAGTATTAGCTATTCTTGCCGAAATGAAAGGTGCAAAACCAATAGATGCTATAGATATAGACAACTGGTGTTATTTAAACAGTCTAGAAAATGCAGAACGTAACAATTGTAAACACATATCTGTATATGAAGGCGAAGCTTCACTATTAAAAGATAAAAAGTACGATACTATAATAGCTAATATTAATCGTAATATTTTATTAAATGACATTCCAACCTATTCATCCTGTTTAGATACAAACGGAAGTTTGTTTTTAAGTGGTTTCTATATAGAAGATATTCCGATGATAGAACAAAAATGTAACGACCATAAATTAGTCTTAAAAGACAAGCTAAATAAAAACAACTGGGTTGCACTTAAGTTTAAAAAAGAATAAAAACTGTTAAAAACCTCCTTTTTTAGTTAATTATGTATAAAATTAACTCATTTTTTGATTAATTTTTTTCTTTTTACGGTAAAAACCGCAACAAATTTATTTGTGTAAGAATTATCTTTGACTTGATAATTATCTAACATACTATTAATATTAAAATAACATACTAATAGTGTGTAAAACCTTTACGTAAAGCAAACCATTTATTAATTTAAAATTCAACCAAAAATGAAGAAAATTAAATTTATGGCTTTAGCTAGCCTATGTTTTATTTTAGGATTACAATCATGTCAAAATGATGAAACTACAAGTATAGAAGAAGAAGAAGCAGTAGCAAAAAAAGAAGTTTCAGCAAAAGTTTTACAAAAATTAGCTGATGCACAAATTAACACCAAAGACGTTAAATACGTTGACTTTATGTTGCCTGACGGTACATTTAAAGAAATGATAGAATTAGAAGGTGATGTTCACATGAGTGAAGAAGATATTTTAAATCTTGAGCCTGTGTCAGCAAGTGACCGTAACTATCGTACAAACAATTTAGTATCTCAAGGTAAAACCATAACAATTATTGGTTATACAGGTGGTAGTAATGCATTGTCAACAAAAGAACAAACTGCATTACAATGGGCTGTTAATAATTACAATGCGTTAAGCGGAGTTTCAATATCATTTCAATTAACATTTGGTACTGACTATCAATCAAAAGATATGGTAGTGTATCATAACCCAAGTCAATCAGGTGCTGGTGGATCAGCAGGTTTCCCTAGTAATGGTAACCCATACAAGTTTGTACAAATATATGGTTTGGATAACTATGATACAAACGTTGTAGAGCATGTTGTTACACATGAAATTGGTCACTCAGTTGGATTTAGACATACAGATTGGTTTAACAGAGCTAGTTGTGGTCAAAACCAAAATGAAGGAGCAGGATCAATTGGTGCAATTGATTTAGGAGGAAATAATCCAGAAGACTCAATTATGTTAGCTTGTTTTAGTTCAGGTGAAGATGGTGAGTTTGGAGCAGATGATATTAGCGCATTACAGATAATGTACTAATATTAAGTTAAATACAAGTTTTAAAGGCTTCTGTAATGACAGAAGCCTTTTTTTATACCCAATATTTTTTTACTTTTATAGCCAAAAGAAAGTACGTATGAGTACAAAAGAAAAAATACAAGAACAACACGAGGTACAAACCTTAGAAAAACCCAATAATGAGATTGTAGTTTATAATGATGATGTCAATACTTTTGATCATGTTATAGATACTTTAATATATGCTTGTGACCATACACCAGAACAAGCAGAGCAATGTACTATTTTGGTGCATTATAAAGGACAATGTACCGTTAAAACAGGTTCTTATAAAGATCTAGAACCACGTTGCACTATGCTGCTAGAAGCAGGCTTAAGTGCCGAAATTATTTAATAAAAAAAGCGTCTTTATAATAAAGACGCTTTTTTTATATCGTATTCTTTTGTAGATATTGATTCCTTAAAAATGCAAAATGCTTTTAAGTTTTAGCAAAAGACTTATTTGTTTTTTCAAAGTTAAAATCTAGGTGATGTTAGAGTAAGGTATAAAAAAAGCAAGCTGTATAGCTTGCTTTTTTTTCGTGACCTCGATAGGATTCAAACCTATAACCTCTTGAGCCGTAATCAAGTGCGCTATTCAGTTGCGCCACGAGGCCTGTTTTTTGTGGGTGCAAATATATATCTTTTTATATAATTGTCAAAGTTTTTTGATGAAAATTTTAATTTAATGCGTTTTTTGTAACAAATACCTTCCAGCCAAAAATAGCCATCTGTATTTTAGTGGCTTTACTTAAATCTAATTTTTGCTTGGTATAGCTTGGTAATACAAGCTTATTTAGTTTTGCTAAAAACTTAAATAGTGATTGTTTCATAACACTTAATTTTTTTCAAAATTATTGCTTTATTATGTGTTAGCCAAAAGTCCTTTGTAATTTAAAAATAGTAAAACTTATTCTAGACTAAGTTTTACATTTTGGGTTTAAAGGCTAATCGATGTTAAGATGTCGATTATTAATTTGGCAAGTGTTAGCATAATTTTACAGTTTTAAGGGTTAATAATAACAACCGTTTTAAGGATTGTTTTTTGAAGATATATTTTTTGGATATTATCTTCCAAATAAAACATTGTAAATTGATAAAGTTGACTTTACTTTTATAATTAAAAAAATAGATTTAGTTTCATTTTTTTTGATATGCTCTTCATAGATGTGTTAATTATTAACTTAAATGATATTTTGATGTTTCATATATTAACAATTGTAGGGCGTTTTGTTGTTGGTTTTTTTAATCCAAGGGGATTTTAATGTGTTTTTTGGTGTTAAAAGAGGTTTTCATCTTTTGGTAACTTAAAAGTTAATTAATGTGTTAGTAAAAGTTTACCTGATATTATGCTTTATATTTGCCAAAAAATATATTAATATGAAAAAAATTACTTTAATACTCTTTTTATTATTTGTTAGCTTAGGTTTTTCGCAAACCGTTGTGATTAACGAATTGGATAGTGATACCACTTTTGAAGGAAACAATATTGATAATCATGAGTTTGTCGAGTTGTTATCTGAAACTCCAAATTTTAGCTTAGATGGATATGTATTAGTCTTTTTTAATGGATCAAGCTCAGGAAACGACTCTAGCTACTATACCATTGACTTGGATGGCTACACAACAGATGTTAACGGACTATTTTTAATAGGAAACAATAGTGTGTCTCCAATCCCAAATTTAATTATTCCAAGTAATCTTATTCAAAATGGTGCAGATGCTGTAGCAATATATTTAGGTGATGATACAGATTTTCCTGAAGGTACTATGGCTACTCAAACTAATTTGGTAGACGCTTTAGTGTACGATACTAGTGATGCTGATGATATTGCATTAATGGCTTTATTAGGTGTTAGTACGCAATACAACGAAGGTTCTGGTAATAATACTAATTCTATTCAGCGTTTTGATGATGGTTTAGGTAATGCTAACAGTATAACTTATACATCAACTACACCAACACCAAGAGCTTTAAATGATGGGTCAGGAGTGGTTTTAAATGGTGTTTTAATTTCAGTGGTTGATGCTTATTTTAACGAAGGAGATTCATTTGATGTTACTTTTACTACAGAGCAAGCTGTAGATTCGGATTTAATCCTTGATTTTACTTTAAACAATGGTGGGTTTAATACTTCGGACTTTACAGGAAATACACAGGTTACCATTCCGACAGGACAAAATACAATTACATCTACAATTACTTTGGTAGATGACACAATGGATGAAGGTGACGAGGAGTTTAAAGTTGTTTTGCAAACAGTACCAAATAATTATGTAAGATTAAATAATAATATTGAAAGACGAGTGGTTGATAACGATTTTGTTGTGGCTGCTTATGGTACACCTTTAAATCCTACTTTTGGTATAGTGTCTAGTACTCAGCCAGATGGTTATTATAATTCTATTGATGGTTTGTCTGGTGCAGCTTTAGAGCAAGCGCTACAAGATATTATTGCTGAGGAAGGTGTTGTACGTGCACAAACCTATTCTGATATTATTGATATACTTGAAGAAGCAGACCAAAACCCTGAAAATTCAAACCAGGTTTGGTTAGTGTATACAGAGCAAGGTCGTGCTAAATTAGATTACCAAACCACATCTAATAATGTTGGAACATGGAATAGAGAGCATACTTTTCCTAGGTCTTTAGCTGGCTATAACAGTATTGATTTAGACGATTTTAGAGATGGTAAAAATACGTTTTGGAATACTACAGCAGATTCCTTAAGGCATGGTAATAGTGATGGTCATGCTTTGCGTGCTGCAGATGGACCAGAAAACAGTACAAGAAACAATCAGCATTATGGACAATATAATGGACCAACAGCTACAGCAGGAAGCTTTAAAGGTGATGTTGCTAGAAGTGTGTTATACATGCAAATTCGTTATAATGGATTAAGTGTAGAAAATGGGTTTCCTGATGTGTCTGGCCAAATGGGAGATTTAGCGACACTTTTAGATTGGCACAGAAATGATCCTCCTGACGATTTTGAAATGAACAGAAACAATGTTATTTATGAATGGCAAATTAATAGAAATCCATTTATAGATAATCCTGATTTTGTAGAATATATTTGGGGAAACCAAATGGGTAACGTATGGAATAATCCTTTAAGTGTTGATCAGTTTGCAGCCGAAACCATCAAGGTGTATCCAAACCCTGTTAAAGATAAATTATATATTTCAGGAAATAAACAACAGTATAATGTCTCAGTTTTTTCTGCTGAAGGTAGAGTTGTTTTAACGCAAAAAGTTGATAATAATAGTTATCTTGATTTAGAATTAGCTAGTGGTTTATATATGGTTACTATTGAAACTAATGGAGAAAGTATTACCAAAAAGATTGTTATTGAATAAATGTAATATCTGTTTATAGAACAAAAAAAGACCTTCAATTGAAGGTCTTTTTTATTGTTTACTAAATAAATATTTTAGAGTGTTGGGTTTTAGTCAATACTAATAACTCCTTCTGCATCAATGTTTATTGTAATATTAGGAATACCTTTTGAGGACTGGTATAATACTTTGTTGTTTTGACCGCTAGTATTAGTAATAAGTATTTTAAGTTTTGTGATTTCTTTTTTTCTATTTCTTCTTAGCGTTATATACTCTAAAGTTTGTCCTAAAGACGAAATGTGTTTTTTATGTTGATCTAAAACTGTGTCAGGTGTATTTTTAGTTATCTCTAATTTTGTGAAGTTTTTGGAAGAATCTTCATCATCTGAGTAAGTTGTGCTTGAAATACCATAGTTTACATCCTGAGAGTTGTTTTCTGTATTTGTGGATGTTTTTATAATAATGACTCCATTTTTGCCTTCTTCACCATATGCATCAATCGCATTTTTGTCTTTCAATACGCTCATATTAACGATACTATTTGGATCTATTAAGTTGATGTCTTTTGCATTTGTCTTTTTGCCATCAACAATTAATAGTGCTTTTTCAGAATTTATTTTATTTGAATAGCTATTGTTTAATTGATTGCTTATAAATACATCGTCTTCTTTTGTGTTAATTGTTTTGATTGTTTTAATTTCGGTTACTTCATAGTTAACAGACCATGGGTTGTTTTTTTTCGATATTACTTCGACAACATCATTTTTACTTTTGTCTTCATATTTTACGCTAGCGGTTTCTCCTTTTAATGTATCAACAGTGTCTATATTTTTGGTGTTTAAGTTTGTTTCTTTTTCATTATCTGTTTTTAATTTAATATTATCTCCAGTATTTTGACTATAAACTTTAACAGTGCTAGATGTTTTTTCTTTTAAAGAAAATTTGTCGGCAACTACACCACGTTCAGTAACTCTCATAACTAGGTTTTGATTTTGGTCTCCAAAAACTAATTCTCCATTTTCAATTTTTAAATGAATATTAGAAATAGGAATTTCTAAGTCGTTTCCATAAGTTGCATTGTGATTGTATTTGCTTTTCCCTTTTAATTTTGTTTCAATAGAAAGGTTTATAATTTCACCATCAGCATTTCGTTTTAAATTAGAAAACTTAACCTTTAGACCTTCCGAATTAGCTTCAAGTTTATTTTTTATACGTTCTATATTTAGATCTGAAGATTTTGATGTAAGGATAAGAATTTCGTCTGGAGTTTTTTGTTGTGTTTTACTTGTTTCCGCATTAGCGATATAAACCTCTTTTGTATTAAAACTCATTAAAAACAAGGCTAAAAAGGGTAGAATAATTGTAAGTTTTAAAAGGTTGCTTTTTTTTGATTTTGATTTTTGTAACATAACAATTCGTTTTTTGATTAATGATTGATAAAAATTATTGGTTATTGCTAGTTGATTAGTATCTAAACTAGCTTTTAATAATACGGTTTGATAGCTTTTAGCACATTCTGTTTTATTCTGAGCCTCATGATCTGCAATAAATTCTAAGTTTTGTTGTAGTGCTTTTTTGTACCACCAGATACATGGATTAAACCAGAATAGTATTGTTGCTATTTGTGCTATTATGTTGTCTATTGTATGGTTTTGTGTTGCATGGATTTTTTCATGAGTAATAATGTGTTTTAATTCTTGTTTAGAAAACTGATACGGATTGTAGACAATTGTTTTAAAAAAAGAAAAAGGAGCAATTTGCCTGTTTATTTGTACATGTTTAAATGCACCTTGTTTTACTGTTTTTTGATGCTTTAATAGCTTATGTAATGACCAAAATTGAAGCGTTATTTTTATAGTCACAAATAGTGCGCCTAATAGGTAAACAATAGGTAGTAGTGTCCAATAATCAAATGTTGTTTCTTGAATTATAGCTTGTGTAATAGTTGTGTTGTTTGTTGTCTGGTAATACTGTGTAGGTGTTGGAGTGTATTCAATATAAATTGGAATTACCATTAATGGTAGTGCGATAGCAGTGAATAAGCCAATTAATAAAAACCAACGATTGGCTTGAAAAAAGGTCTCTCTTTGAAGAAACAATTTATAGCAAGTGTAAAATAATATAATAATTGCTGAAGCTTTTAAAATGTATTCCATGGTTATTCTTGATCTTCTATTAAACGAATAATCTCTTTAAGCTCGTCAACACTAATTTTTTCTTCTTTAGCAAAAAACGAAACGACGTTTTTATAAGAGCTGTTAAAAAAGTTGTCAATTGCAGTATTCATAAACTTATTACGATACGCTTCTTTAGTAACAATAGGGAAGTAGCGATGTGTTTTTCCAAAAGCTTCGTAGCTGACATAGCCCTTTTCTTCTAGATTTCTTATCATAGTCGATAGTGTGTTGTAATGTGGTTTATCAGTCTTTATTTCTGCCATAACGTCTTTTACAAAAGCGTGTTCTAGCTTCCATAATATGTGCATTATTTCTTCTTCCTTATTTGTTAGCTTTTGCATGTTGAGTATCAAGTTTATATTACAAAACAAACATAACTAAAAAAATAGTTATATAACTATTTTTTTAGTTTTTTAACTATTTTTTTAGTTATTACTTGGCTTTATTTCTGCGAAAGCGTAAAAAATAGACAGTCAAATTCTTAATTAAAAATTCAAAATGTATCTTCGCTAAAAATTAATATTTATGAGTATAGTCTTTCTTATTTTAGGGTTTGTATTATTGGTAGTAGGAGGAGAGTTTTTGGTACGATCATCTGTAGCTATGTCTTTTAAACTTAATATTTCTAAAATAGTAATAGGTATGACAGTAGTGTCTTTTGCTACTTCTGCACCTGAATTATTAGTAAGTCTTCAGGCAGCTTTAAAGGGTAGTCCTGCAATTGCAATTAATAATGTGGTAGGATCTAATATTGCTAATATTGGATTAGTTTTAGGTATTACAGCAATTGTTGGTGCTATTGCTATAGATAAGTCTTTTTATAGAATGACATGGCCAATTATGATGTTATTTTCTTGTGCTTTATATTATTTTTTATGGAATGATAATCAATTAATAGCTATTGAAGGTATGGTGTTATTTACAGCATTATTGATTTTTGTAGTGTATTTAATAAAAGGACAAAAACCTAGTGCTGATGATTTAGAAGAAGTGGATGATACTTTAGCAGTTGTGTCAAATTTTAAAATAATTATTTGGTTACTTATTGGTGCTGCTGCTTTGTATTTTGGTAGTGAATGGCTAGTAAAAGGAGCAACTCAGATTGCAACAAATTTAGGTGTTAGTGAGGCTGTTATAGGTGTTACAATGATTGCTATTGGTACAAGTGTACCAGAATTAGCAGCATCTGTTATTGCTGCAGCTAAAAAAGAGAAAGCAATTTCTTTAGGTAATTTAATTGGTTCTAACATTTTTAATATTGGATCTGTTTTAGGTTTAACGTCTATGATAAAAACCATTCCTGTTACAGAGCCACTAATTTTGTCTAGAGATATATTTTGGATGTTATTATTTGCTGCTGCTATTTTACCTTTAGGTTTATTGCCTAAGCGTAATGAGATTAATAAGTTTAAAGGTTTTGCTTTGGTTATATTATATGGTGTGTTTATTGTTTTGGTTTTTAAAGGTTAAAACAATATAATTACAATAAGATATAAAAAAAGGCTTTCTAATTATTTAGAAAGCCTTTTTAGTTGGATTTAACTATGTAATCAAATATTAACTAATATTTGCAGATTTTACCGTTTTGATAATACGACCTGCAATTTTGTATGGATCACCATTAGATGCTGGACGACGGTCTTCTAACCATCCTTTCCAACCTTTTTCAACGGTAATAATTGGTATACGTATTGATGCGCCTCTGTCAGATACACCATATGAGAAATCGTTTATAGAAGCAGTTTCATGGTCACCAGTTAAACGTTGGTCGTTAAACTCTCCATAAACAGCAATGTGCTCTTTAACTACTGGTCTAAATGCTTCACAAATTTTCTCGTAAGTTTCTTGGCTACCACATGTTCTTAAAACAGTGTTAGAGAAGTTGGCGTGCATACCAGAACCATTCCAATCCATATCTTTACCTAATGGCTTTGGGTGGTAATCTATATAATAACCATAGTCTTCTGTTAATCTGTCAAGAAGGTATCTTGCAATCCAAATTTCGTCACCAGCTTTTTTTGCACCTTTAGCAAATAATTGAAATTCCCATTGTCCAGAAGCAACCTCTTGGTTAATTCCTTCAAAGTTTAAACCAGCATCTATACATAAATCAGCATGTTTTTCTACTAATTTTCTACCATGAGTGTTTTTTCCACCTACTGAGCAGTAGTACATACCTTGTGGTGCAGGATAACCACCAATAGGGAAACCTAGAGGTAATTGAGTTTTTGTATCCATGATAAAGTATTCTTGCTCAAAACCAAACCAAAAGTCATTATCTTCATCTTCAATAGTCGCTCTTCCATTAGATACGTGTGGTGTTCCATCTGCATTTAAAACTTCAGTCATTACTAAGTAACCGTCTCTTCTTGCAGGATCAGGATAAATGGCAACTGGTTTTAAAAGACAATCAGAAGATCCTCCTGATGCTTGTTTTGTAGAAGATCCATCAAAAGACCAGATTGGGCAGTCTTCTAATTTTCCGCTAAAGTCATTTTCAACTTTAGTTTTGCTTCTCATGTTTTGTGTTGGAAAATAGCCATCCAACCAGATGTATTCTAATTTAGATTTACTCATGATAAAAACTCTTTTTTAGTTATTTGTTTACACAAATATAAAATAAAAATAAATTGACCCATTAAAAAATAGAGGTCTAAATGTAATATTTATTAAAAGACTGTTAATAACCCTGTATTTTTTAGGGTATCTTATTTTAAGAGCGCTTATTTTTGTAAATTCGTAAAATTAATAACTTAAAATATTTATATGTCAACATTAAGATTTCATGCTATAAAAGAATCATTAAAACATAAACCGATTGTTATCCAAGAAAACCATCGTCGTTCTGAAATCTTTGGAAGCAATGTCTTTAATGAATCCACGATGCGTCAGTATTTAACTAAAGAAGCTTTTGAAAGCGTTAGAGATGCTATACAGTTAGGTAAAAAAATTGACCGAGTTGTAGCTGATCATATTTCTACAGGAATGAAAGAATGGGCAATCTCTAAAGGAGCGACGCATTATACACATTGGTTTCAGCCTTTAACAGGAGCAACAGCTGAAAAGCATGATGCTTTTTTTGAAACAATTGGAGGTGGATTAGCTATCGAAAAATTTGGAGGAGGACAATTAGTACAGCAAGAACCTGATGCGTCTAGTTTTCCAAATGGAGGAATAAGAAACACTTTTGAAGCTAGAGGTTATACCGCTTGGGATCCAACATCTCCAGCATTTATTTATGGTACAACATTATGTATACCAACCGTTTTTGTGTCATACACAGGTGAAGCGTTAGATTATAAAACCCCTTTATTAAGAGCTCTACAAGCTGTAGATAGTGCAGCTGTAGCAGTCTGTAAATACTTTGATAAAAATGTGAAAAAAGTGAATGCGTCTTTAGGATGGGAGCAAGAATACTTTTTAATAGATCGTGATTTAGCAATGTCTAGACCAGATATTGTACAAACAGGACGTACATTGTTAGGTCATGCACCTGCAAAAGGACAACAGCTTGATGATCATTATTTTGGAACCATCCCTAATCGTGCTATGGCTTACATGCGTGACCTTGAAACCGAATGTATGCTGTTAGGTATTCCTGTTAAAACAAGACATAATGAGGTCGCTCCAAATCAATTTGAATTAGCGCCAATTTTTGACGAAGCTAATTTGGCAGTAGACCATAATTCATTACTAATGGATGTGATGGATAAAATTGCAGATAGACATAATTTTAAAGTGCTATTTCATGAAAAACCATTTGCAGGCGTTAATGGTTCTGGTAAACATAATAACTGGAGTTTAAGTACAGATACAGGTGTCAACTTATTAGGACCAGGAAAAACACCAATGAGTAATCTTCAGTTTTTAACCTTTTTTATAAATACCATAAAAGCAGTTAATGATAATGAAGAGTTGCTTCGTGCAGCTATAGCTTCAGCGAGTAATGATCATAGATTAGGAGCAAACGAGGCACCTCCAGCAATTATTTCGGTATTTATAGGTCAGCAATTAACTAAGACATTAAATGAGTTAGAAAACGTGACCAATGGTAAATTGTCTCCTGAAGAAAAAACAGATTTAAAACTAAACGTTGTTGGTAAAATTCCTGATGTGTTGTTGGACAATACAGATAGAAACAGGACGTCTCCTTTTGCTTTTACAGGAAATAAATTTGAATTTAGAGCAGTAGGATCTACAGCTAATTGTGCTAACCCAATGACAGTTTTAAATAGTATTGTCGCTAAACAATTAATAGACTTTAAAGTTGAGGTTGATGCCTTGATTGATAAAAAGGATATGAAAAAAGATGATGCTATATTTAATGTCTTAAGAGAGTATATCAAGAAGTCCAAAAATATTTTATTTGAAGGAAATGGTTATGGTGAAGCTTGGGAAAAAGAAGCAAAAAAACGCGGACTTAGTAATAATAAAACAACACCAGAGGCTTTAAAAGCAAAAATATCGAAACAAACATTACAGCTTTTTGAAGAGCTAGGTGTGATGAATACAATTGAATCTGAAGCTAGATATGAGATTGAAATAGAAGAATATGTATTACGTATTCAAATTGAAAGTCGTGTATTAGGTGATATAGCACGTAATCATGTAGTACCAACAGCTGTAAGATATCAAAACATTTTAATCAAAAATGTAAAAGGATTAAAAGAGATTTATGGTAAAGACTTTAAAAAGTTTGCACAAGAGCAATTAAATTTAATTGAAGAAATCTCTGAGCATATTGCTTCAATAAATTCAAATGTCACAAAAATGACAGCAGCAAGAAAAGCTTCTAATAATAGTAAAGATTTGGATAAAAAAGCAATGGCTTACTGTAATAATGTTAAATCTTTATTTAAGGATATTAGATATCATTGTGACAAATTAGAATTACTTGTGGATGACGAGCTTTGGCCTTTAACAAAGTATAGAGAATTATTGTTTACTAAATAAACAAAAATAAAAGAAATAAAAAAGCCTCATTTGAGGCTTTTTTATTTTCAAGACCAATAATAATTCTAGATTTTGTCACTAGTTTACATAATAATTATAAATATAGCTTTTATTTAGTATGAATATGTACGTAGTTCTACGTAGTTATCTGCATTTCAGGTAGTTGCTATATTTTTTTACACCTAACATTTAGTAGGAATTGGATTACAAAACTATACGGTTCAACGTTGAAAAATGATTTGTTAACGAAAATAGTGTTAAAAAATATTCGTTTTTTTGTTTTAAATATTTGTGGTTCAATTAATTATATATCTTTGAAGTGCTATTAATCAATAATATATATTTAACATGAAAAAAGTATTTTTCAGCGCAGCTGCGCTTATGTGTGGAACAATTATGTTTGCACAATCAAACAACAGTGATGTTGACCAAATCGGAAACGGAAATGCTTCCTTAGTTACACAAACTGGAATGACAAATGACTCTGACGTAGACTCTGTTGGAGATGATAACACTTCTACAGTAAATCAAGACGGAACTTCAAATACTAACGTAACACGACAAACTGGTGGTGGAGTTGGAGGAGATGGTTTATCCGATGATAATATGTCTGGTGTTAATCAAGTAGGGGATTTAAATGACAACTTTACCTGGCAAGATGGAGATTTAAACTCTAGTGACGTAGATCAGCTAGGTGATAGTAACTCGTCATACACAGATCAATGGGGAGATAGTAACTCTAGTACAGTAGATCAAGATGGTAATAACAATGATTCTGAAGTGTATCAAGGTTATGGTACAGCTGGTGATGGTTCTCATACAAGTACTGTGGAGCAATTAGGTGATGATAATTCTTCTTTTGTTGCTCAGTATGGAGGTTCAGGAAACGATTCTGAAGTTGAACAATTTGGAGATATGAATGACTCTGAAGTAGATCAAAATGGAAATAACAATGAGTCAACCGTATGGCAAGGTACCATTGGAGATTTAAATGTAAGTACTGTTGGTCAAACAGGAGATGATAACGAGTCTTTTGTATGGCAAGATGGAGATAGTAATTTATCTGATGTGGATCAAACAGGAGATAATAACGATTCTTTCGTGGATCAATGGGGAAGTTTTAATACTTCTGATGTAGATCAAGATGGTGATGGAAACGATTCAGATGTTTATCAGGGTTATTCAGGAGATAATAACAATAGTGTTGTTGATCAAAATGGAGATAACAATACATCATATGTTTCTCAAGATAATGATTTTGGAGGAGGAAATGATTCTTCTGTTACTCAAACAGGAAATGATAACGATTCTAACGTTGATCAAGATGGAGAAACTAATGTAAGTGATGTAGATCAAACAGGAGATATGAACGTTGCAGATGTAGATCAAGATGGAGATTTAAATGATGCTGATATAGATCAATTAGGAGATATAAATAATGCTACAATTGATCAAGACGGAAATGCTAACATTGCATGGATAGACCAACAAGGTGATAATAATATTAGTTCTGAAACTCAAATAGGTAATGATAACACAGCAGCTAATGAGCAATTTGGAAATTCTAATATTTCAGATATCGATCAAACAGGAAACAATAATACTGGTGGAGCTGGACAGTATGGTAATATGAATGAAAGTGATATTGACCAAGTCGGTGATTTTAACTATGCCTTAACGATCCAGCAAGGAGATTCTAATTATTCTACTCAATCTCAATTAGGTAATGCAAACGCAGCAACTACTTATCAAGTTGGTAACTCTAATATTTCTTATGTTGATCAAATAGGAAACAATAATGGGTCAGCTGTTAATCAAGTAGGAGATGGTAATAGTTCTGATGTTGATCAAAACGGAGATGCTAATAGTAGTACAGTTGCTCAAACAGGAGATGCTAACCTATCTGTTGTCACACAAGATGGTATAGGCAATATTAGTCAAGTAACTTCAACAGGAGATAATAATCAATCTTATGTAGACCAAGATGGTACAGCTAACAATAGTTCTGTATCACAAATAGGAGATTTGCACTTGTCTAACGTTACCCAAAATGGGATGTTAAATAATAGTATTGTTGATCAAGATGGTTTTATGCATGATAGTTATGTTAATCAACAAGGAAACTTTAACTCTAGTACAGTAGATCAAAACGGAACAACTCATACTAGTTCTGTAGATCAAATAGGAAACGGTAATACATCTACAGTAACTCAAAACGACTAATATTAATTGTTATAAAGAGATTATTTATTCAAATAATTATTAAGGTATAAGAGCATTAGTTTGCTCTTATACTTTTATAACAACTAATTTTTATAAAAATATAATTCTATGAAAACTTTTTCTACAGGTATATTAGTTGTTTTTGTATTGTTTTTTTTTACAAATACATCAGCACAAACCTTTCAATCTACAGAGGATGTTAATAACATTTCAAGTTTTGATACACAGTCTTCCCAAGATAATTTTTTATTAAATCAAAGCAGTAATTTTATAAATACAATTGCTTCAGATAATTCTGTTTTTATTACACAGATAGGTGATGATAATGATTTAATTAGTAAAACTATAGCAACAGAAAGTAATATTTCTATAATCCAATCTGGAAATCAAAATCAAACAATATTAGATCTAAATAGTGTTAAATTAACCGAAACCATTTTGCAAAACGGTAATAATAATACAATTCTAGATTATAGTCCATTTAAATCAGTTGATAGACATGCCATTATTAACCAAAAAGGTGATAATCAAAATTTAATAATGACAGGGTCAAACTCTTTATCAGAAAAAATTAAAATTTCTATGAAAGGACAAGATCAATCAATAATTATCAGAAATTTTTAATAATAACAATATTATGCTTTTAAGGATAAGTAAAAAAATAACCAGCATGATGGTATTGCTTTTTTATTTTTTGAATACTTATTCACAAATATATAATAATGAAGTTGAGGCTAAACTTATAATTAATACTAATGATAATGTCTTTGATATAAAGGCTATTGCTGTAAATAAAACTAAGTCTGTAAAACATATTACCTACAAATTATCAGTTTTTAAAACAGATAAGAATAATAATAAATTTAATAATCAACAAAGTGGTACATTGGATTTAGATGTTGAACAAAGTCATGATTTGTCTGAAACTTCAATAGATAGTAATTCAAATTCAAAAATTATTATTTTACTATTACTATACGATTCTAATAATAATATTATTGGAAAGGATCGTGTAGTTTTTAATGAAGATTATGATGTTATAAAAGTTAAAGAGTCAATAACAAAAAAGGTTATTGATATTTCAAGCAAATTAGCTTTACAAGCAATAAATAATGAGGTTGAAGCAAAAATACAAACAAATCAAACTAATGAGTTTACGTCTATTAATGCTACTGCATACAACAAAACAGAAATAACTCAAAGTTTAATTTATAAACTTATTGTTTTTAATACTATTGAAAACCGAGATAGTATTCTAGAAGAAAAAAACGAGCGATTTATTTTAACACCAAATACAAAAATAAAATTAGCTACTGTATCTTTTAAATTAGAACAGTCAGAAAAAAAAATAGCAATTCTTTTAATCTATGATATAGATAAAAATATAATAGGTCAAGATAAAGTTGTTTTTAATGATAATTCTAAAAATTTGGATATAAAAAAGAAGCAAATTTTAGCACAATTAAAACAGAAACAAGAAAAATCTCAAGACGTTAATATAGAAGTTAAAGATGGAATTGAGTTAAAAGGGATTGTCATTGAGGATACTAAAACAAAACCTGGGAGAGATTTTTATAAAATGTTTTATTCTCTTTATTCTCAAAATAATATAAACGGAAACCGAGTGGTTGCTATAAAAGAAATCTTGGCTTTAGGCAGAAATACTAAAATAGAAGTTGTTGTTGGCGATGAAAAAGTGTTTTCTTTTTTTATGCGACCTAGTTTAGATTATTTAAAAAAAATGAATGATTATGCCATAATACGCGTCTATCAGCAATTTAGAAAACTAGAAAAACAATCTAACATAACAAAACGCTATTAATTAACTTAAATATGAAAAAATCATTAACTATTATAATATTTTTGATTGGATATTCTTGTGTTGCTCAACAATTAAATTATAAGCCTATAAATCCTGCTTTTGGTGGAGAGACCTTTAATTATCAATGGTTATTAAGCTCGGCAACTGCTCAAAATTCTTTTACAGATCCTGCTTTAAATTCAACAGATGATGAAAGTTCGTTAGAAGCCTTTGGAGAAACCTTAAATCGTCAAATATTAAGTCAATTGTCACGTTCACTTTTTGATACACAATTAGGTGATGAGCTGCAAGAAGGAAGTTTTAGTTTTGGTAGTTTAGCATTAGAGATTTATGATTCGGCTGAAGGTTTAGTCGTCAACATTTTAGATACCTCTACAGGAGAGCAAACTCAAATTATAGTTCCAAACTAATCCTAATAATACATCATGTTAAATTATAAACTTGTATTTGCAGTTGTATTGCTTTTATTATTAACTAGTTGTGGTGCTTTTTTTAATCAGCCATACAAACAGGGTAGAGCAAGGATTGGTGAGACCACACCTGTTACCGAAAAATTAAAACAATTTCCTAGTCCACAAACACCCGTAGTTGTAGGTGTATATAATTTTAAAGATCAAACTGGGCAATATAAAGCAGTAGAAAACGGAAGCACATTTAGTACAGCTGTATCACAAGGTGGTACAACAATGCTAACTAAAGCATTAGAAGATACTAAGTGGTTTACTGTAATAGAGAGAGAAAATTTAGGTAATCTTTTAAACGAAAGAAATATAATAAGAACAACAAGAGAAGAGTATAGAAAAAATAAAAATCCAAATGAACCTAATTTGTCACCACTTTTATATGCAGGAGTATTGTTGGAAGGAGGTGTGATATCTTACGATACAAATATTATCACAGGAGGTGCAGGTGCACGTTATTTTGGAATTGGTACCTCAACTCAATACAGGCAAGATAGAATTACTGTATATCTAAGAGCTGTATCTACAACAAGTGGAAAAGTTTTAAAAACAGTTTATATATCCAAAACGATATTGTCACAAGCAGTATCAGCTAACTTGTTTAAGTATGTAAACTATCAAAGATTACTGGAGGCTGAGGTTGGTTTTACTAAAAATGAACCAGTCCAATTAGCAATGAAGGAAGCTATTGAAAAAGCTGTAGAAGCTTTAATTATAGAAGGGATTAAAGATGAAATTTGGTTACCAAGATTAAGTGAGGAAGGTACAACTAAATTAATAGCAACTTATGAAGCTGAAAAAGATGAAGCTATCACAACCGAATTATATGATCGTTTTTTAACTAAAAGACGTGGTGATTACACAATTACTGCAGCCTTAGGTTCTTCCCTAATAAATGGAGATTTACCAAAAGCTCAACCTGAATTTAATTCTAAAATAGGAGTTAAACGCACTCTAAATTCATATTTAAATTTAGGGTTTACTTTTAATAAATTCAATTTAGAAAATAAAGAAATCCTTAATGAAGGATTCATGTCTTTTGATTTAAATCTTGAGTATAACGTCTTGCCTTTTGACAAGTTAACACCTTATTTGTTTATAGGTGTTGGTACAAATACAAAAAACTATTTTAAAGAGATTACTCCCAAAACTCAAGCTGGATTAGGTATAGAATATTTACTAAATGACACCATTGGAATATATGCTTATGGAGAACATAATTTAGCTTTTACAGATAAAATAGATGGTGTTATAGCAGGAGATATAGATGATATGTTTTATCGTTTTGGATTAGGTGTTAACATTTATTTGTCAAAACCTGATACCAAATTTAATCAGCGTAAAGAGTTTCAAAAGCTTCAAAAATCAGAGCTTAAAGCAACAAAAAAAGAAAATAGAAGGCAAATGCAAGAAAAAATTAAGGCATTACGTCAAAGCAAAAAAAATAAATAACATACTATGTTGGGTTTTAATCTAACATGTAAACCGTATACACAAATGAAGGTCTTTTTAAAACATATAAGTTTAATCTTTATTGTAATATTAGTTAGCTGTAGCGAAGATAAAGTGTCTGTTACAGGTACAGGGAATATAACAGGTAAAGTGGTTTCAAAAGGAGATAATACTCCTTTAGAAAACGCAAAAGTATCCACTAGCCCTAGCACAAGTATTGTGTTTACTGATGCTGGTGGAAAATTTACTATCAATAATGCTGCTACTGGTACATATTCTGTTCAGGCACAAAAAGAGGGGTATTTATCTAAATTTGAGTCATCAACTATTACAGAGGATAATACAGTTAATGTTATTTTTGAATTAGATATTGAAACCGCAAATAATAATGCGCCTAGCACACCAATTTTATCTTTACCAGTAAACGATGCTGTTAATCAGGCTTTAACCGTAGAATTGGTCTGGACAGGATCTGATCCTGAAAATGATGATTTGTTTTATGAAGTAAAGTTGTTAAATAATCAAAATTCTGAAGTATTAAGTTTTACAGACATTGTAGATACTACTTTAACAGTTTCAGGGTTAGAATTTAATACTAAATATTTTTGGCAAGTTTTTGTTTCAGATAATATCAATGAGCTTGTTTTAAGTGAAACTTTTAATTTCACAACCATTGAGTTTCCTAATAATCGTACCTTTTTCACCAGAAAAATAAATGGTAATAATGTTATCTTTTCTATTGATGAAGAGGGTAGTGAGTATCAATTAACATCATTAAATACAAATAGTTGGAGGCCCAGAAAAGCTTCCAATCTTGATAAATTAGCTTTTTTAAGATCTAATGGTGGACAAACACATATATACACAATGGATCTAAATGGTTCTAATGTATCACAAGTCACAAGTAGTATTCCTGTTAATGGTTTTAATTTAGAAGCGTTAGATTTTGAATGGAAAAATAACAATACAAAATTTGTGTTTCCTAATTTTGATAAACTATATCACATTAATGTTAATGGTTCTGGTATAATGCAAATCCACCAAACACTAAATGGTAATTTTATAACAGAAGTAGATTGGAACCAAAGCACGCAACGTTTAGCTTTAAAAACTAATAATGCAGTTGGTTACAATGTACAAATATATACCATTAATAACTCAGGTGTAATTCAAGATTATGTTTTGCAAAGTGTGTCAGGTGCAGCTGGAGGGTTAGATTATACCTTTGATGGTTCAAAATTATTATATACTTATGATGTTTCTGGTAATGAAAATAGCCAGTACAGACAACTTAATACACATATGTTTGTCTATACCATTGCCTCATCAACGTCACAAGACCTATCCACTTCAAAACCAGCAGGAACAAACGACTTAGACGCACGTTTTTCTCCTAACGAAGCAGATGTGATATTTGTAAATACCTCAAACGATGGTATATCTCAAAACAATATTTACAAAATGACGCTTGATTTAGATGAAAATAGAACACTATTAATTAGTAATGGTAAAATGCCAGATTGGAAATAAATGTACCTAAACATCAAATTAATTATAAAAGCGCACATATTATTTGTGTGCTTTTTATTTATAAATATCTTTGTTGCTTAACACAACACAATGAGTTCAGAAATTTCAAAACGTTACAGCCAAAGAGGTGTATCTGCATCTAAAGAAGATGTACATAATGCAATTAAAAATATTGACAAAGGCTTATTTCCTAAGGCTTTTTGCAAGATTGTACCAGATTATTTAACTAATGATGATCAATACTGCTTAATCATGCATGCAGATGGAGCAGGAACAAAATCTTCTTTAGCATACATGTATTGGAAAGAAACAGGAGACGTCTCTGTTTGGAAAGGTATTGCTCAGGATGCATTAATAATGAATATTGACGACTTACTTTGTGTTGGTGCTACAGATAATATCATGTTGTCTTCAACCATTGGTCGTAATAAAAATCTAATTCCAGGAGAAGTTATTTCTGCTATAATTAATGGTACCGAAGAATTAATTGAAGACTTAAAAAGTTTTGGAGTTACTATACAAAGTACAGGAGGCGAAACTGCAGATGTTGGTGATTTGGTTAGAACAATAATTGTAGACTCTACAGTTACAGCAAGAATAAAACGTAGTGATGTTATTGATAATGCTAACATAAAAGCAGGAGATGTTATTGTTGGGTTAGAAAGTTTTGGACAAGCTACTTACGAGAAAAGCTATAACGGAGGAATGGGTAGTAACGGTTTAACGTCTGCACGTCACGATGTGTTTGATAATTACTTAGCTAAGAAATATCCTGAAAGTTTTGATGCTTCAGTACCTGAAGATTTAGTTTATTCTGGTAACATTAAATTAACAGACAAAGTAGAAAACTCTCCTATTGATGCAGGCCAATTAGTATTATCTCCAACAAGGACTTATGCGCCAATTATAAAAGAGATTTTGTCAAAGTACAATAGCCAAGACATACATGGTATGGTGCATTGTAGTGGTGGAGCACAAACCAAAATTTTACATTTTGTAGATAACTTACATGTTGTAAAAGATAACTTATTTCCAATTCCACCTTTATTTAAGTTGATCCAAGAGCAATCAAAAACAGATTGGAAAGAAATGTACCAAGTGTTTAATTGCGGACACAGAATGGAATTATATGTCTCTCCTCAAGTTGCAGAACAAATCATTGAAATTTCTAAGTCATATGGAGTTAATGCTCAAGTGATTGGTAAGGTTGAAGCTTCGGAAACAAAAAAACTGACAATAGAAAGTCAGTATGGTACGTTTGTATATTAAATGCTAAACTAAATTTTATACTATGAGATACATTTTTATAATGTGCTTTATGTGTTTTATCAAGGTTACGACAGCACAAATTGTAACAAAAGTAAAAGTGGTTGACACAACTGCATGGAAACAAGCAAATAAATTAGGCGTAGATATTAACGAGGTAACTTTTGTTAATTGGAATGCAGGAGGAGCAAATTCAATTTCAGCATTACTAGCTATTCAGTCTAGTTTACGCTACAAAAAAAATAATCTAATATGGTTTAATGAGCTTAGAACACGATATGGTGTTAACAAGCAAGAAAACCAAAGATTAAGAAAAACAGAAGACGAGCTTGAGCTAATCTCTACGTTAGGATTTAGAAAAGACACATTAACTAATTGGTATTTTTCTGGACGTTTTAATTTTAAAACACAGTATACTAACGGTTTTAATTATCCAAATAGAGATAATTCAATTTCAAGTTTTATGACTCCTGGTTATTTGTTTTTAGGAGGTGGAGCAGAATATGGTAAAAACATCGAAAAATTGTCATTTTACATGTCACCTTTAACCTTTAAAGCAACTTTTGTTCTAGATCAAGATTTAGCAGATGATGGTTCTTTTGGAGTAGAACCAGCTGTGTATGATGCCTTAGGAAATAAAATTAAGGATGGTGAAAATACACGTACCGAAATGGGTATACTTTTAACCAATTCATACGAAACAGAAGTGCTTGAAAATATTTACATAAAAAACAGATTAAGCTTTTATACAGATTATTTAAATAGTTTCGGAAACATTGATGTCGATTGGGAAGTTGTGTTTGATTTTAAAGTCAATGATTTTGTAAAAGCAACGTTAGGATCTCATCTAAAATACGATAATGACATTAAAATAATTGAAGAAACTGAAGTTGAAGACGAATTTGTAGAAAGAGGAGCCTCAATACAATGGAAACAACTTTTGGGTATAGGTGTAGTAGTAGATTTTTAATTCTTATATTTATAAGAAGCCTTGATCATTAATCTTGTATAAACAACAAAACATAAAAATCTTTACGCTTACTCTTGCTATTATAAACATAGTAGCACTAATTTGTCTTGACTTTTTTAATAGTCAAATAGTTAGGTTAATTTCAAGTGGTTTGTTTTTGTTTATGTTTTTTAATTTTGATGTTAAAGACAAGTTGTTTATTGCATTTACCAGTCTATTATTTATAGCAGATGCTTTAGATTTGTACTATAACTCACCATATATTATAGAAGCGTATTCTGTTGTTAAAACACTAGCATTTGGTTTGCTTTGTTTTAGTCTTTATAAAAAAATGAAGACAAAAAAATTAGGTAATTCATTATCTGTTTTATTTATAATTGTTATGATTATAAATTTACTTATTGGTTATATCACAGTTTCTGGTGTATCTGGAGGAATGACTGCTAGTCAACTTCTCTCTATTCAAGTATATTGGTTTTTTTGTGTTGTGGCTGCAGCTTTAGCTGCTAAATATTATTTTTGTACAGAGTCTCCTAAAGCAGTTTATATTATAATTTTTACTTTTTTGTTTGTGTTTACAGACTTATGTGGGTTTATAGCTAATTTTATAGAGGTGCCTAGTTTTTATTACGGAGAAAGACTACTGTATTTATTAGGTTTTTTCTTTTTAAGTCAATACCTTTTTTTTGATCAAATAAAAGATAGAATAAAAGTCTCTTAAGCTATAAGCTTCCTTGATGTAAATAGTTATAATCTTCTAATTCTGTAAGATTATTAATTAGTTTAGAACAGCCGTTTTTAATTAAGTAAATTGCATCAGAAATAGCAATAACATCTTGATATCTATGGTCTGTTAAAATAATGGCTTTATGTTTTTTTTCAATTTCAATCAATAATTTAATTTTATCAATATATAAAGGAGAGATGCCATTAAATGGTTCGTCTAATAATATAATTTTGGCATTCTTTTTTAATATTAAATAAATTTCAATAAGACGTCTTTCTCCTCCTGATAATGTGTTTATTTTATACTGTTTGTATTTAGTAAGTTCAGGAAATTCTACTATAAAATCCTTCCATTTAACATTAAATAATTTAAACAAAACACTAACTTTTACTTGGTTTGGTGTAAAATGGTATTGTGGTAAAAAACTAGCTAACTGGGTTTGGTATAAAGGTTTTTTTAATGGTTTGTTGTTTAGTCTAATGTGGCTGTATTTCGCGATAAGCGTACCAAAAGCAATATTTAAAACACAGCTTTTACCAGAGCCATTTCGACCTAAAAGGCTAGTGGTTTTACCTGTCTCAGCTTTTAAATAAATCCCGTTAAGGATTGTTTTTTCTTTAAAATAAAGTTCTACACTATCGATTTCAAAAATCAAAATGGTTTAAATAAATTGGTTAATTAAACTTAAAAATACTACTGTAATAATGGCGTCAATACAATATACAATACCAAATAATTTAAAGTCAGATACTCCTAAATTTTTATAAAAGGTCAGTTTTTGCTTGGCTTCAGTCTGGTTAACAATATACCAAAGTAAGACTATCAAAAATAATTTAGTTATTAAAGCGACTAATATATTTAGACTTCCAAAAACTAATAATAAAATATTAATAGCAATAGACCACGTGGCAAACGTGCGATAATAGTGTAGTATAGCGAATAATTGACTTATCATATGCTTATCAATAACGAATAATGATATATTTATAGTATAATTGCTTATGAATATATAATTTAACAGTTGTTAAAATTTTAAATAAAGTTAGTTGTCATTTGGGTAAAAAACAATTCTATTTATTAGCTGCTATACTATTAGTAAATTACTGTATTATTTTTATGTATCCACTGTTTTATAGTAGGATTATTAGAATAATTATCACTTTAATTTGTTTTGGGTTTTACTTAAATATTAGAAATAAAGCTAACAGGTTTGTGTTGTATATATTCTTGTTTTTTTTATTGGCAGATGTGTTTTTGTTTTTTTACGAAACCCCTTTGTATGAATTATTAACAAGTTTGTCAAGAGTTGCAGGTTATTTACTAGTGTTAAATCACTTCAAGAAGTTGTATGATCATAAAGCGTCAGATAAAATTGCAGTAGCTGTTTTTGTAATCTTAGGTTTAATTAATTTATTTGGATTGCATTTAGTAACCAATTACGTTTATAATACTTCAAGTTTTACAGTTATAAAAGAGTATAATGTTTATGTCCATGGTCTAGTGCTTATTGCAGCTTGTTTTTATGCAGGAAACAATAATTTTAATCAGACTACTGGTAAATCCTTATTTGGAGCTTTCTTTATTTTTGCTTTAGCATTTGCAGATTTATGTGCTTTAGTGGGTTATTATTTTGATTTTTCTCTGTTTCAATATATAGACAGAACTTTTTATGTTTTTGGATTGATTTTTCTTATTAAATATGCCGAAAAATGCACAACTAAAGTTATTAAAACTTCAAAAAAATAACAGCTTTTATCCTCAATAATTTTTATTAAGATGCTTATAGTTTGTATATAAAAGTATTGCTAGTTCATTAATTATCGTATTTTTGTTTCACAATTTTAAGAAGAAGATGTTAGAGAAATTACAAATAGTAAAACAACGTTTTGACGAGGTTAGTGATTTAATTATCCAACCAGATATTATCATGGATCAAAAGCGTTATGTCGAGCTAAATAAAGAATACAAAGACTTACGACTTTTAATGGATAAGCGTGAGCAATATATCGAGTTTACAGATAACCTTAAAGAAGCAGAAGAAATTATTGCAGATGGTAGTGATGCCGAAATGGTAGATATGGCTAAAATGCAATATGACGAAGCTAAAGAAGGTATTCCTAAATTAGAAGAAGAAATTAGAGTATTGTTAATCCCTAAAGATCCACAAGATTCTAAAAATGCGGTAGTCGAGCTTCGTGCTGGAACAGGTGGTGATGAAGCTAGTATCTTTGCAGGAGATTTATTTAGAATGTACACCAAATACTGTGAAGGTAGAGGCTGGAAAGTAGATACCGTAGATTATAGTGAAGGTACAAATGGTGGTTTTAAAGAAATCCAATTTGAAGTTTCAGGTGAAGATGTTTATGGTACTTTAAAATTTGAAGCAGGTGTGCATCGTGTACAACGTGTCCCTCAAACCGAAACTCAAGGTCGTGTGCACACAAGTGCAGCAACCGTTATGGTATTTCCGGAAGCAGAAGAGTTTGATGTAGAAATCAATCCAAAAGATGTACGTATAGATTTTTTCTGTTCATCAGGACCTGGAGGACAGTCTGTAAACACAACCTACTCAGCAGTGCGTTTAACACACGTTCCAACAGGTTTGGTAGCACAATGTCAAGACCAAAAATCTCAGCATAAAAACAAAGAAAAAGCCTTTAAAGTATTACGTTCTAGATTGTATGATTTAGAGTTGGCTAAAAAAATGGAAGAAGATGCTGCTTTACGTGGTACAATGGTTACCTCAGGAGATAGAAGTGCAAAAATTAGAACATACAATTATCCGCAAGGTCGTGTAACCGATCACAGAATTGGATTAACACTGTATGATCTATCCAATATTGTAAATGGAGATATCCAAAAAATTATTGACGAATTACAATTAGCTGATAATACCGAAAAGTTAAAAGCTAGCGACGAACATATTTAATAACAAGCCTCTTAATTGAGGCTTTTTTTAAAGGCTAGTTTATCCTAAAATTTTTAAAATGAAAAAGCTATTTATATTCATGTTTCTAATTTTTATGTTTTCTTGTAAAAAAGAGAATGTGATTAATGATTTTAAAATAGGTACACAATTTATAGCTCATAATAGTATAGTAGATCAAGAATGTGTTTTTGACCAGACTACACAAACGGATGCTTTTTTAAAAGATAAAAAAGAGTTAGAGGATTATGTATGGCATGATGAAACTAAATCAGCTGAAATAATTTTAAACGAACATTGGTTTTTGACCATAACTAGAGGTGGATGCGATCATTTTTTATTATCTGCTGAATTCAGATATGACAGAAAGTTGAAATTTGAAGCAAATAAAGAATACATATTAGATAAAATAATTTGGATCACTTCAATATTAAATGAAGATTTTGAAAATGAGGTTATTAAAAAGTGTATAATAGAAGATAAGATGACGTTTACAAAAACCGAAAATGGTTTATATGGTAATTTTATGGATTCTAAAATATATGAAATGTATACTTTTGATTACGAAACAGAAAAAGAATCTACTATTTTTAGTATTTCTTTTTATTTAAATTAAGCAATGACAACACAACAACTAACAGCACAAATTATTAAAAAGAAGTCTTTTTTATGTATTGGATTAGACGTCGACTTAAATAAAATTCCGGAACATTTATTACAAACCGAAGATCCTATTTTCGAGTTTAATAAAGCAATAATAGATGCCACTCACCATTTATGTGTTGCCTATAAGCCAAATACAGCTTTTTATGAAGCCTATGGTTTAAAAGGTTGGAAAGCATTAGAGAAAACTATTAATTATCTAAACACAAACCATCCGGATATTTTTACAATTGCAGATGCTAAACGTGGTGATATTGGTAATACAAGTACAATGTACGCCAAAGCTTTTTTTGAAGATTTAGCATTTGATAGTGTAACTGTTGCTCCTTATATGGGTAAAGATTCGGTAGAACCGTTTTTAGCTTTTAAAGACAAACATACTATTATGTTAGCACTAACGTCTAATCAAGGTGCTTTTGATTTTCAAACCAAAACGGTTGAAGGAAAAGAGTTGTACAAACATGTTTTAGAAACGTCCAAATCTTGGCAAAATAGCGAAAACCTAATGTACGTAGTTGGCGCTACAAAAGCCGAATACTTTACTGATATTAGAAAAATTAGTCCTAATAGTTTTTTGTTAGTTCCAGGTGTTGGAGCTCAAGGTGGAAATCTTCAAGACGTTTGTAAATATGGTATGAGTGATAATGTAGGCTTATTAATAAATTCTTCTAGAGGAATTATATATGCTTCTAATAATAATGATTTTGCTGAGGCAGCAGCAGCTAAAGCAAAAGAATTACAACAGCAAATGGAAGTTGTTTTAAATAGTAAATAAACAATTACACGTTTTGTCATGCTAAATTTATTTTAATATCTCATATTAAAAAATCACTATTATTTTAAGCCAAAACTAAATGCTACTTACAGACCAAATAGGTAATACACTTAACATAGATGCTACACCAATACGCATCATATCGTTAGTGCCTTCTCAAACCGAATTGTTATATGATTTAGGTTTAGAAGATAGTATCGTAGGTTTGACTAAGTTTTGTGTGCATCCTATTCATCTAAAAAAAGAAAAACAAATTGTAGGTGGCACAAAGCAGATTAATTTAGATAAAATTAAAGCTTTAAAACCAGATTTGATTTTATGTAATAAAGAAGAGAATACGCAAGCCATTGTTAAAGATTGTCAATCCATTTGTCAAGTTCATGTTTCAGATATTTTTACAATTAAAGATTGTGTTGAGGTAGTCAATCAGTATGGTCAAATATTCAATAAAATAGATCAAGCAAAAGTTATTGTAACTAAAATAGAGGCTAATGTATTAGATTTTAATAACTATATAAAAGATAAACCTACGCTAAAAGTGGCTTACTTTATATGGAAAGATCCTTGGATGGTTGCAGCAAATAGCACTTTTATTAATTATTTATTAGAATTAAATAAATTTGAAAACGTTTATGCTAACCTTAGTCGTTATCCAGAGGTTAGTATAGAAGAGTTAAATAACAATCTGTCAACCGATTTAGTTTTATTATCAAGTGAGCCTTATCCTTTTAGTGATAAGCATAAAACCGAATTTAAAAACACAAAAACAATTTTAGTAGATGGCGAATATTTTTCGTGGTATGGATCAAGATTGATTTTGGCGTTTAATTATTTTAAACAATTAAGAGGCAGTTTGTGAAACATCTCTGGCTAAATAACTAAGTCTATTTAGTTTGTCTAAAATTTTAATAGCTTTATAAGCAAACACATCACTGGCTTCGTGATCTGTTTGACGTAAGTTATAAGCTTGCTCAACTAACTGTTTGTAGCGTTTGTTTAGCTTATTTTGATGTTGTTGTAGTAAGTCTCTACGAGTCATTAGTTTAGTTGTTTGATTTTCAGATAATTAAATTACTTTTTTTATTTAAATAAAAAAAATAATTCAGTACAAAATATCGTAAAAAATAAAAGAGTCTATTCCTTTCTCAAAAAAACAGACTCTAATAACTAACTAAACTAACTCAGTAAAAGAAAGTTGTGAGAAGTTTTCTTTTACGCTGCAAATATCTTACATAAGTTTAGTTTAAATGTTAAGTAAATATTATTCTAAGATTAACTTAAAGATTAATCTTGTAAAGCAAATACTTTCTGTAATAAAGCTGTGGTTCTAGATCCAACTTTAGTTCTTATTTCTTGCTCTTCAACAGCTATCATTGTGTAAACACCTTTTAAAGCTTCACTAGTAACATAATCTGTTAAGTCAGGATTTACATTACTTGTAAAAGGTATAGCATTGTATTTGTTAATTAGATTAGACCAGATTTGATCTGCTCCAACCTTGTCAAAAGAGGCTTTAATCACAGGATTAAATTTGTCATATAAAGCAGTTTGTGTTTTACTTGTTAGGTATTGTGTTGCAGCATCATTATTACCTAATAATATGTTTTTAGCATCAGTAAATGTAATCTCTTTAACAGCATTTACAAATATTGGTGTAGCTTCACCTACTGCATCTTCTGCAGCTCTGTTTAACACTTTTAATCCTTCATCAGCTAAATTACTTAATCCAATATCACGTAAAGCTTTGTCTACTTTTTGTAATTCTTCAGGAAGTAAAATTTTAACTAATTCGTTTTTAAAAAAACCATCAGTTTGGGTTAGTTTAGTCACTTGCTTGTCAATACCTAAGTCCAAAGCTTGTCTTAGTCCACCTGCAATATCTAAATCGCTAACACTTCCAGATTGTGGTAATTGGTTAACAACCTGTTGTAATTCTGCACAAGCAGTAAAATTTAAAATAATAATAAAGGTCAATAATTTTTTCATGTTCTATAATTTATGGTGTAAATATACTTAATCTTATGATGTTTTTTTTATACAAAAACTGCGTTTTATGTTAACTACAATTTAATTTAGATGAAAATACTTGATAATAAGTATCATTTATTGTTTTAAGAAAAAATTACAGTCTTATTATTAAACACCATTACTTTTCGTTTAAGATGAAGCTTTATGGCATTAGCCAACACTATTTTTTCCAGATCACGTCCTTTGGCAATTAAATCTTCTATGGCGTGTGTATGTGATACTCGTGTTACATCTTGTTCAATAATTGGGCCAGCATCTAATTCCTCGGTCACATAATGACTTGTTGCTCCAATAATTTTCACACCTCTTTTGTAAGCAGAATGATAAGGTTTGGCACCAACAAAAGCAGGTAAAAACGAGTGATGTATGTTTATTACCTTGTTTGGATATTGGTCTATAATTTTGCTAGATACAATTTGCATGTAACGTGCAAGTACTATAAAATCTATATCAAAAGTTTTGCATAATTTTAATTGCGCATCCTCAGCTTCAGCTTTAGTATCTTTTGTAACAGGAATATGGTAAAACGGAATGTTAAAGCTATCTGCAATAGGTTTTAAAGTATTGTGGTTACTAACAATAAACGGAATTTCTAAATCTAACTCACCAGAATTATAACGACCTAATATATCATACAAGCAGTGGTCGTATTTGGATACAAACAATGCCATTTTAGGTTTGTTATTAGCTTCATAAATGCGCCATTTCATTTTAAAATGTTCAGCTAGATTTATTTTAAAGTTGTTTTTAAACGCATCTATATCAAAATTATCGGTTTCAAATTCACCTTCCAAACGCATAAAAAATATGTCTTGTTCTCTGTCTACATGTTGGTCTATATATACAATGTTACCGTTGTTATTAGCAATAAAATTGGTCACTGTTGCAATAATTCCTGATTGATCATCACAATTTATAAGTATAGTAAGTTTTTTCATTTTGATAACATATTGACTACTAATTTAGTCTAAAATTACAAGGCTATTATTTTTGCTTTTAACTTTTAGATAATTACAGATTATATAGCAATATTTTTGAATATTCCGTAAATTGCAAGTCTAAAACAGATTATATTTTAAGAATGACACAAGCAACACCATATAAGCCAAAACATAAAGTTAGAATTGTAACTGCAGCAGCATTATTTGATGGTCACGATGCCTCCATAAATATCATGCGTCGTATCATTCAATCTACAGGAGTAGAGGTGATCCATTTAGGACATGATAGAAGTGTAGATGAGGTTGTAAATACAGCTATTCAAGAAGATGCAAATGCAATTTGTTTGACTTCATATCAAGGTGGTCATAACGAGTATTTTAAATATATGTACGATCTTTTAAAAGAAAGAGGTGCAGAGCATATCAAGATTTTTGGAGGTGGAGGAGGAGTAATCCTTCCTTCCGAAATTAAAGAACTTATGGATTATGGTATTGCTAGAATCTATTCTCCAGACGATGGTCGTGCAATGGGATTACAAGGTATGATTAATGATTTGGTAGAACAGTCTGATTTTGCTATTGGAGATGCTTTAAATGGCGAATTAGATATTTTACCAACCAAAAACCCAAAAGCAATTGCTAGAGTGATTTCTTCTGCCGAAAATTTCCCAGAAGTTGCAAAAGACACTTTAGATAAAATTCACAATAAAAATAAAGCTTCAAAAACACCAGTCTTAGGAATTACAGGAACTGGAGGCGCAGGAAAATCTAGTTTGGTTGACGAATTAGTTCGTCGTTTTTTAATAGATTTTCCAGAAAAAACCATTGGTTTAGTGTCTGTAGATCCTTCTAAACGTAAAACTGGAGGTGCGCTTTTAGGAGATCGTATTCGTATGAATGCTATCAATTCTCCAAGAGTATATATGCGTAGTTTGGCGACGCGTCAATCTAACTTAGCATTATCTAAATATGTTAATGAAGCGGTTGAGGTTTTAAAAGCTGCCGAATACGATTTAATCATCCTGGAAACATCAGGAATCGGACAATCGGATACTGAAATTATAGAACATTCAGATGTTTCTCTTTATGTAATGACACCAGAATTTGGTGCTGCAACACAATTAGAAAAAATTGACATGCTAGATTTTGCAGATCTAGTAGCAATTAATAAGTTTGATAAACGAGGATCTTTAGATGCTTTACGTGATGTAAAAAAACAATACATGCGTAACAATAATCTTTGGGATACACCTCAAGAAGAATTACCTGTTTACGGTACCATTGCGTCGCAATTTAACGATCCAGGAATGAATACGCTTTACAAAGCTATCATGGATAAGTTGGTTGAAAAAGCAGATTCAGACTTAAAATCTACCTTCCATATTTCTGATGAAATGAGCGAGAAGATTTTTGTAATTCCGCCAAGTAGAACACGTTATTTATCTGAAATTGCCGAAAATAATCGTGCTTATGATAAAACAGCAAACACTCAGGTTGAAGTTGCTCAAAAACTTTACGGAATTTATAAAACTATTTGTTCAGTAATGGATGTCACATCGAGCGCAGTCGAGATGTCTCTTATTAGTAAGCAAGGACTGGATCAAGATGAGATCCTGAAGCAAGTTCAGGATGACAATAAAGACTTTATAAAGTTACTTATTGCAGAATTTGACCGTGTTAAATTAAACTTAGATCCATACAATTGGGAAGTTATTACTGGTTGGGATGAAAAGGTAAACAAATATAAAAATCCAATTTATACATTTAAAGTAAGAGATAAAGAGATTAAGATTGAAACCCACTCTGAGTCATTATCTCACTTACAAATTCCGCGTGTAGCTTTACCAAAATACCAAGCTTGGGGAGATTTATTACGTTGGACGTTGCAAGAAAATGTACCAGGAGAATTCCCATATACTTCAGGATTATATCCATTTAAACGTACAGGAGAAGATCCAGCACGTATGTTTGCAGGAGAAGGTGGACCAGAGCGTACTAATAGACGTTTTCACTACGTAAGTGCAGGTTTACCAGCAAAACGTTTATCGACTGCTTTTGATAGTGTAACATTATACGGAAACGATCCAGATTTACGTCCAGATATCTACGGTAAAATTGGTAATGCAGGAGTTTCAATTTGCTGTTTAGACGATGCTAAAAAATTATATTCTGGTTTCGATTTAGCCAATGTAATGACGTCGGTAAGTATGACTATTAATGGACCAGCACCAATGTTGTTAGGTTTCTTTATGAATGCTGCCATAGATCAACAATGTGAATTTTACATTAAAGAAAATAGTCTTGAAAAAGAAGTTGAAGCAAAAATAGCGAAGCTTTATAAAGATAAAGAACGTCCTACTTATAATGGCGATTTACCAGAAGGAAACAACGGTTTAGGATTGATGCTTTTAGGTGTTACTGGTGATCAAGTCTTGCCAGCAGATGTGTATGCAGAGATTAAAAAGAATACCATTGCACAAGTAAGAGGAACCGTTCAAGCAGATATTTTAAAAGAAGATCAAGCACAAAACACATGTATTTTCTCTACTGAATTCGCATTGCGATTAATGGGAGATGTACAAGAGTATTTTATTGAGAATAATGTGCGTAATTTCTATTCGGTTTCTATCTCTGGATATCATATTGCAGAAGCAGGAGCCAACCCAATTACACAATTAGCCTTAACCTTATCTAATGGTTTCACTTACGTGGAATATTATTTAAGTCGTGGTATGGACATCAATAAATTTGGACCAAACTTATCGTTCTTTTTCTCAAACGGAATTGATCCAGAATATGCAGTAATTGGTCGTGTAGCTCGTAAAATTTGGGCAAAAGCAATGAAGCACAAGTATGGTGCAAATGCAAGAGCACAAATGTTAAAATACCATATTCAAACGTCTGGACGTAGTTTACACGCTCAAGAAATTGATTTTAATGATATACGTACAACGCTACAAGCTTTGTATGCTATTTACGATAATTGTAACTCATTACACACCAATGCGTACGACGAAGCTATTACAACACCAACTGAAGAATCGGTTAGACGTGCAATGGCTATTCAATTAATTATCAATAAAGAGTTAGGATTAAATAAAAATGAAAATCCAATACAAGGCTCTTTCATTATTGAAGAATTAACCGATTTAGTTGAAGAAGCAGTTTTACAAGAGTTTGATAGAATTACAGAACGTGGTGGTGTTTTAGGAGCTATGGAAACGATGTACCAACGTAGTAAAATTCAAGAAGAGAGTTTATATTATGAAACGTTAAAACATAACGGAAAATTCCCAATTGTTGGAGTAAATACGTTTTTAAGTTCTAAAGGTTCTCCAACAGTAATTCCTGCGGAAGTCATTAGAGCAACAGAAGAAGAAAAGCAATTCCAGATAAAAACTCTAGAGAATTTACATAAAGCCAACGATACTAAAGCGATGCTTAAAGACTTACAGCATAAAGCCATTAATAACGAAAATATTTTTGAAGCTTTAATGGATGTTTGTAAAGTTTGTAGTTTAGGTGAAATTACTTCAGCGTTGTTTGAAGTTGGTGGTCAGTATCGCAGAAACATGTAAGCAGAGAGCCACTTTTTTCTTTCTTTAAAAAAGAGTGTGAATCGCTTATCCCAAATTTATTTTGGGATCTCATTATAACTTTTGTTATTTTGAGTATAGCAAAGAATAGCAATACATATAACAAAAAAGCGTTTCATATTGAAACGCTTTTTTTACTTTCAATAAAAATATGTCAATGAAACACACCTTTAAAGCACAAGTAAATTGGACAATTAACAAAGGAGAAAGTACAAGTAACCCAAGGACTTTTAGTAGAAATCATAAAGTAACGATTGCTAATAAAGTTTCGGATTTATCCGTGTCTGCAGCAAAAACTTTTAGAGGAGATGATACGTTATACAACCCTGAAGATTTATTATTGTCGGCTTTAGCTTCTTGTCATATGATGTCTTATTTATATATCTGTGCACAACATAATATTGAAGTTTTAAGCTATACAGATGACGCTGAAGGTGATCTAGAAGTATTAGCTTCAGGAAGCGGAAGTTTTAAAATAGTACGATTAAAACCTGTAGTGACTATAAAAAATGAAACTCAAAAAGAGTTAGCACAAAGCCTTCATAGTAAAGCAAATCAACTGTGTTTTATTGCTAATTCTTGTAATTTTCCAATCTTACATGAAGCTATAATACAAGTGGAATAATTTCATTTTAAAAAAAAGTTCTGAATTTTTGCATCTTTTTAATGTTTCTTCCGTCTATTATATGAACATTAAAAACAAATAATATGAAAAATATAGAATGCACATGCAACTGTGATGGTTGCGCTAAAGGAAATTGTCAAAACTGCACTTGCGAGAATTGTACTTGTACGACTTGTAATTGTTAAGTAAGACTTAAAACAGATATTAATAACGCTAGTTTTAGTAATTTTATACTAAGATTAGCGTTTTTTTTAACACATAATTATGGATACTCAAGACATTTGGAAATTACATGCTGACGATATCAAATATTTTATTTTTAGTAAAGTGAAAGATGAAGTAATTACAGAAGATTTGTTACAAGAAACCTTTATAAAGGTACACACTAAATTAAACACGCTAAAAGAGGAAGATAAGCTTAAATCTTGGGTGTTCTCGATTGCTAGATATACGGTTTTAGATTATTTTAGAAGTAAAAAAATAGTGTATGAAACTACAGAAGAAGACTTTGTTTTTGAAGAACAAAAGTTAGAACATACTGAAGCCGATTGCTTACCAGGTATTATTAAAAGCTTACCAAAAAAATACAGAGATCCTTTATTTTTAAGCGACATAAAAGGATTAAAACAACAGCAAATAGCAAACCAATTAAATTTAGCTTTGCCAACGGTTAAGTCTCAAATACAACGTGGTCGAAAAATGATTGTTCAAGGTTTTGTAGACTGTTGTGATTTTGTAATTAATGACCAAGGATTTTTGGTTGGAGAAGTTAAAGACAAAGCAGACTGCAAAATGTGTCATTAATTAGTATCTTTGTAAACTATGGTTTTCACCATATTTTACTTATAATATTATACAAGACATGTCTTTTAAAAAATACCATCCTTCACTTAAAGAAAATATTGAAAAAGCAGGTTTAGAAACTACAAATGCATTTCAAAAACAAGTTATGCCTTTAATTAAAGGAGGTAATGATGTGTATGCTATTGGACCAAAAGGTTGTGGTAAAACAACAGCTATGATTATTAGTGCTATTCAAAAATTAGGAGCCGAAGCATTTGAAGACTCTCCAAGAGCTTTGGTTGTAGTTAAAGACAAACAGGCAGCTTTAGATTTAAAAGAGCGTTTTGATGTTTTTACTAAAAGAACAGACTTACGTGTGTATTGTGCTTACGAGGAGTATGATTTAGAAAAACAACGTGAGGAAGTGTATTATGGCGTTGATGTTTTAATTTCAACACCAAAACGACTAAGTAAATTATACCATTTAAATAGTTTGCATTTAGGAGAACTACAGTTGTTTATGATTCATGATGCAGATTTTATTGCACGAAACAATTTACACAACTATGTTTTAAGATTAAGTGAAAGTGTACCGAAAGCTAAATTTGCAATCTTTTCTGAAACTTTTAATCCAAAACTTAAAGCATTTCAAGATTCATTTATGTACAACGCAAGAGTTGTTGATTTTAGTTAAGTTTAATTGAAACTGAACATTTATAACAAATGGAATTACCAAAATATCACCAAACTTTTATGCCAATTTTGGAAATACTGAATACGGTTGAAGTTATAAGCAGTAGAGAATTAGCAAGAAAAGTTAGAGATAGTTACTATTCAGAACTTCCTAAAGAGCTTTTGGACAAAAAAACAAGTTCGGGAGCAAATGTATTGATTGATAGAATACTTTGGGGAAAATCATATCTGAAAATGGGTAAATTTGTTTCTTATCCCAAAAGAGGTTTAGTTCAATTAGCAGAGAAAGGCAAACAGACATTGATTAGCGGAAAACTTGTATTATCAGATTTACAAAATGATCCAGATTTTATTAACCATCGCTCGTCGGTTCAAAATAAAAAGGAAAATCAGTTAGAAATAGAAACAATCGATGCTGACAATGCATCTCCACAAGACTTAATTGACAATGGATTTTCAACTATTGAAACTGAAGTAAAAACAGAACTATTAGATAAATTAAAAGAAATTGACCCATATTTTTTTGAAAAGGTAATTTTAATATTATTAAAAAAAATGGGATATGGAGATTTTATTGAAACTTCAAAATCAGGTGATGGAGGAATTGATGGAATTATAAATGAAGACAAACTCGGTCTTGAAAAAATATACACTCAAGCTAAAAGGTACACAGAAAACAAAGTTAGAGAAAAAGATATAAGAAATTTTATTGGAGCAATGAGTGGAGATACTACGAAAGGAGTATTTATAACAACTTCGACTTTTGATGATGCTGCAATAAAGAAAGCAAGAGAAGCTCATCATTCGATAATATTAATTGATGGCTCAAAACTAGTTGACTTAATGCATCAATATAATGTTGGAGTTCAAGTAAAAATAACTTACGAGGTTAAGGAACTTGATAATGACTTTTTCGAAGGAGAATAACTAATCCAAATACCTTATATGACGGTTTTGTCTATGGTTAGTTGCGTGTTTAAGCAACTAATTTAGCAAATAATAACCGAATAGAATATTCGTAGGTAGGCTAGTACTAGCAATTAATTATACACGGTATTAAAGCACGTATTTATTCCTCAAAATATTTTTAGAAGCAATTTTTGCCTCGTTCACGTATCCACTTTTTTCGTCCGCAATATTTTTTAATTCCGTTTCGGTTTTCAATTCTAATTTTTGTTCGTAATGTTTAATCAGTTTTAGGTTTTCCGCATTTTTTTTCGCTAATTCTTTTTCAGGAAACAATTTGTTCAGTAGTTCTTTATTCATAGCCAAGAAAATAATCAGTAAAGTCAGAAATATTGGATTTAACTTAATTGGTCCAATCTCGAATATTACGTTTGAATAATAAATATCAATCAGATTTAGGATTCCGAGATTCAAAGTCAGTCCGAATATATAAACAAATAGTTTTTTGCTCTTAAAATACAAAAGTGTTGAAATTCCAATTAATCCAATTCCCACGTAATGCTTATAATTCAGAGTATAATTCGTAAAAAATGTAATTCCGATTGAGATTATTAAAAGAATTATTGAAATCAGAAGTGGAATTATGTCTTTACCGATCGTTTTTCTCATATTTGCTGTAACTTATTATTAGTTCTAGTCTACTAAATGCTAAAATCCTCGCAGATTTTCTACTTGGTTTTTACTTTTTGCTCTAGTATTAAACCACGAAACCAAACATATACAAGTCGCTAATTTTAATACTTAAAGAGTTAGCATCCAGGTAGTCTGAAGTTTTCTAAACTTTCTGATTTCTCTTTTTAATATTGGGACATAATCTTTACCGTTACTATTACAAGTTTCTAAACGATTACAGTTTTTATAAAGTCTGTTAGTTAATCTAACTACAGAAGCAATATGTCTATGCTTCTTGTCTTGACAATGCTCTAATTCGGCATTAATAATTTCTGGAGCAAGAGATTCTGAATGTTGTACTAGATCGCCAGAAAAATAAATATTAGCATCTTCTGTTCCGTCGTCATATAAGTAAGATAAATCTTGACTTAAATAACTAGAAATACTTCTAGATAGCACAAAAATCTGCATAGCTTGCTTATAAATTGGCAAATCCGAAAGATGCGAAGGTGGTTGTACAGACATTTAAATTTTTCTTTTTATCAAAAATAATCACAAGACAACATATTTTGCTTTCGATTTTAAATCAAAAAGCTATATTTGCTTTAGTTATTAAATTATTTATTGGTTTTACTTTAATATGAGTGTTGATAGTCTGAATTGGAAAATTTTAAAGTGTTTGCAGCAAAATGCAAGACAGTCTAATGCCGAAATTGGCAGACAGGTAGGAATAACCTCTCCTGCTGTTTCAGAGCGTATTAAAAAAATGGAAGATTTAGGAATTATCCAAAATCATATTACTTTAATTTCACCTTATGAAGTCGGTTACCAATTAAAAGCTTTGATAACTCTGCAAGCTTTTATGGGTAAACTCAAACCGTTTTTAGAAAAGGTGAAAACGTTTGACGAGGTGGTAAATTGCTATCGTATTACAGGTAATGAAAATATTGTAATGGAAGTCATATTAAAAAACCACAAACATTTAGAAGCTTTTATTGATCAGTTAATTATTTATGGCGAATGTAAAACACAAATTATTTTGTCACATGTGGTTAAAAATAATGCCATTACAAAGCATTAACTAATCTACAATTAAATGCGGAATCGTATTTAAATCCCAATCAATAACTAAACCTCCTGCTAAAGATTGTGTGATTTCTTTACCGTATAGATATTCGCATAAATACAAAGCAGCCTCAAAACTTTTTGCGCCTCCAGCAGACGTGATATATTTACCATCATGAACAAATAGAACGTCTTTTTTAATGTCTAAATCTGGATAACGTTGGCGCATTTTATCTATATCACTCGGAAACGTTGTGGACACTTTATTATTTAAAAGTCCTGCTTCGGCTAAGACAAAAGCACCATCACAATGTGAGGTTACAAATTGGGCTTCCTTGTCAATTTGTTTTACAAAGTCAATCATAGCTTTGTCTTCAAGATCTGTGTCTAAATGGTGCTCTGCACTTGGTACTACTAAAATATCAATTTTAGGTAAGCTATCTGTTACATAATTATAGTCTGGTAACAAACGCATACCTTCAAAAGTGGTAATAGCTTGGTCTGTATTAGCTACAGTAAAGACATTCATAGTTTTAATATTTTCTCTAAAAATAGTATGCTGAAAAATATCAAAAGGAGCAGTCAATTCAGTATTAAAAGTACCATCCATAATTAAAAACGCTACATTATACCTGTTGGGTTTTAAGTCAGGAAATTGTTTAGTTTTAACAACGTCTTTTTTGTTGGTATTATTAAGATCTACTTTTTTGTTTTCAATATTATTACAGCTTACTAATAATATTAGGGTCAAAATATATAATGTGTTTTTCATAATTTAATCAATGCGCCAAGGTGGATGTATTCTGTTATTGCCTGCTTTAAATAATATAATTTGATTTCCGTCAGGATCTAATAATTTGGCTTCTTTCCAAAGCCAAGATTTATCTTCAGGTTGAGATGTAAAAGTAATTCCTTTTTGTTGTAGTTGAATAACTAATGATTCTAAATTATCATCTTCAAAGTAAATTGTAGTATTGTCGTTATTTTGCATACTTTCATTTAAATGAATAGAAAACGTAGCATCACCATCAGGACATAAAAACCTTGCGTAACGTGGTAAAGCGTCAACAATAAGTTTAAGGCCTAATTGTTTGTAAAAGGCAACAGCTTTTTTTAGGTTTCTTGACGAAACAGTCACTTGGTTTAAATTCATGCTACATTTGGTTTTGCTTTCATGTATTGTTTTAATATAAATAGTAATAACATGCATAATACACCTAGACTTGTCATGATGTACCACGTATTGTCATAACCATAGCCTTCAACAAGTTCCATGCCTGATTTATGTCCAAAAATATGAGCAAAAGAAAAGGCTATAGAATACAAAGCCATATATTCGCCTTGATTTCCTTTCTTGGCTTGCTGCAATGCAAACGCGTTGGCAAAAGGGAAGGCAATCATCTCTCCAACTGTCATTAAAAACATCCCGAAAATTAATATTCCAGTCCAACTAGTAAAGTTTAATATTAAAAAGCTAATAGCTGTTAAGTAGGCACCAAACAATATTAAAGTAGTTTTTGTAAAACGAGTACTTTCTAAATATTTAATTAATGGCATTTCTAAAAGGAATATAAAAAAACCATTGGCACCAAGTAATAATCCTATTTGAAGCTCACTTAAACCATGAATTTCTCTATAATATAAAGGCATTGTAGAAAAGTACTGTAAAAATATAAATCCAAATAAAAACAATGCAAACAAGAATATAATAAACGGTTTGTCTTTGTAAGCAGAGTATGGATTGTCTACAATTATGTTATCTTGAATGCGTGTTTTTTTAGGATTTAAAACTTTAATTAAAAGTAATGTTGCTGCAATGCAAGTAATACCATCTACCCAAAACAAACCACCATAACCCAATCCAACAATTATTAATCCACCAACAGCTGGTCCAGCTGAAAACCCAAGGTTAATAGCCAGTCTAATTAAGGTAACGCTTCGTGTTTTGTTTTCAGGTTTACTGTAAGCACTTAAGGCTACAAACATGGCTGGTCTAAACATATCTGCAACTATCATTAGTATAAAAATACCTAGAGATAAACTAAATATATCTTTTAAAAACTGTAAGGCAATAAACATGAAGCCTGAAACAAACAAGCTAAAAACCATGATTTTGTAATAGCCAATTTTGTCTGTTAGTTTTCCGCCTAACCAAGACCCTAACACCGATCCTAATCCAAAAGCGGTCATGATTGTCCCAACGTTAGATAATGTAAAACCTAAGTCTTCGGTTAAGTACAACGATAAAAAAGGAATAACCATAGTACCTGCTCTATTAATTAAGGTAATTAAAGATAGCCACCATACTTCTTTTGACAGTCCGTCAAAAGTACTAATGTAATTTTTTAATAGTTTTTTCATTGGTTTGGTTGTTGTTATAAATGTAAAAAGTCCAACCGTTAGGTTGGACTTTTTTGTATTGTATTAATTGATATTTATATCATAATAACATATAGCAAGTCCAACTACTTGTATCTCTACAAGAGGTTTGTTTACTTAAATATGTAATGACTAAATTCATTTTTCTTCAATTTGTTAAGTCAAAGCTAATCAAAATTTTGAATAAGTTGTATTTTTGAAACAAATTTTTAAAATAGTTTTTCAAAAGTAATGGTACGATATTTAACTTTCTTTTTAATAGTTTTTGTTACTATTGGTTGTGGTCAGAACAAAAAACCATTGTTAGGTGATACCGCTTTCCAGCGTAAAATGAATGCAGATTTTAAAGATGCAGCAAAATCTCCATTAACAGATAGAGATCGTAAAGTGTTTTCTACGCTTGATTTTTTTAAATTTGATAGCTTATATGTTGTTACTGCTAATTTTAAAAGCACTCCAAACCAACCGTCTTTTAAAATGAAAACGACTACAGATAGAGTAGTGGATTATAAAAAGTATGGCGAAGTAACTTTTAATTTAAATAATAAAACACTTAAATTAAATGTATATCAAGATATTGAAATGGCTGCAGAATTAGGAGAGGAGGAAGCTTTGTTTTTACCGTTTATGGATAATACCAATGGAGTCGAAACTTATAAAGGAGGTCGTTATATAGATGTGAAGTTGCCTAAAAATAATCAAATGTTAATCGATTTTAATACAGCTTACAATCCATATTGCGCATACAATAGTATGTATTCTTGTCCTATTGTACCTAATGACAATATTTTATATGTTCGTATTGAGGCTGGCGTAAAAAAATACACCAAAGTTATACCTTAAAACTGCTTGGCTAACCAAATGCCTAAAAAAACAGCTAAAAAGCCTAGAATAAAACTAGCTATGGTATATATAGCAAAGCTGGTGAAGTCTCCAGATTTTAAAAACATATGATTTTCATAGGCAAAGGTTGAAAAAGTTGTAAAACCACCACAAAACCCTGTAGCTAATAATAAGGTTTGATTATTACTAAGTGTATTATTCTTAAGCGCTAAACCTAAAATTAAACCAATTAATAAACTCCCTATAATATTGGCTAAAAAGGTACCATATGGTATTCCGTTTTCCGAGTTGTTTAAAGTCTTTCCAATAATATAACGTAGTACACTTCCAAATCCACCACCAATAAAAACTAGTACAAGTTGTTTCATTTTTTAATGACTTTGTAATGTATTATTATTAGGTGCTAAAGGTAAATAAATTTCGGTAATCCATTCCGCAGGGTTAGCAGTATTTGTTGGGTCTGTTAAGTAGACTTCTAAAGCAACACCAGTTTGATCAGCAATTAAATTGTTGTCTTTTTGATAAGCCATAGCAGTGTTCCATGCTTCTTCAAGATTTGAGTAATTTCCTTTTAAAGTGGTTTTTAAAGCTTTAAAAGGTAGCAGTTGACCTGTTAAAATATCATCCTCAGTAGTTATAACTTTATCAGAAGTTGGCATAGCACAAGAAAACATGACTGAGTTGTTTTCTAAATCCCATTTATGATAAATTACAAAAGGTGCTCCAGAGGGAATAATGTTGTTTTTTGTAAAATACTGTCCAACTTTAGGTAACATTTCTTTTATCTTATCTTTAAAATTATCCATTTTAGCAGATGTGGTATTGTACAAGTAAAACCCTCCACCATGTTCTGTAACACCATTTACTTTTACGCTGTATTGTTTCATGCTTTCAACCACTTTTTTATCTAATAACTCTAAACTACGCTCATAATAAGGTCCAATTTGCTTATCCATTCCACCATTAAAAGCATTGTATGCTTTAAATCCAAAAGGAAGATTATTACCAGAAATTGTCCAAGTCACATCAGTACTACCATCTTTATTATCTTCAAATAACCAAGTCACTTCAGAGCTAGGATATTCTCCAAATTGCATAGTTTGAGTTATGGTTTTATTTGGATTGGTATCTGTAGTAGTCATTGTGCCAGTTTCTGTATTATCAATCCAAGAGTATGAGCCATCAATCCCTTCCGTTTTATCAGGATATGTAATAGTCATGTCTGGTTTTTCTTCAAGCCAAGCATTCCAATCTTCCCAATTTTTAAAATCAATAACTTCTTTATAAATTAAACTAGTAGGAGCTTGTATAGTCTTAGTTCTTGAAACACTGTAATCATTTGGTTGTACAGCAACATAAATAGCAATTGCGATGATAGCAATTAGCAATAAAAATAATATGTATTTAAAGTATTTCATTGGTTTTGGGAGTATTGAAAGGTTTATTATTTCAAAGATAATCAAATTATAATATGTCAAATAATCTTATCTTTAGGCACTATTAAAAACAAACTAACATGAAATTAAAATCAATATTAAGTGCAGCTTTTGTAGCTACACTTTTAGTGTCTTGCGGAAACGAAAAGACCAAACAGGAGGAAACACCTAAAACAGAAACAAAGCAGAGTGTTGAGACTGCTTTTGACTTTAATGTCGAAGAATTTGCAGATATTAAAATATTACGTTATCAAATTCCAGGATGGGATAAACTAACTTTAAAAGAGCAAAAGCTAGTGTATTATTTAACACAAGCAGGATTAGCTGGTCGCGACATAATGTGGGACCAAAATTACAGACATAATTTAAAAATTAGAACAGCTTTAGAAAATGTTTACACAAATTTTAAAGGAGATAAAAGCTCAGACAATTGGTCTGCTTTTACAACTTATTTAAAGCGTATTTGGTTTAGTAATGGAATACATCACCATTATTCAAATGATAAATTAACTCCAGAATTTTCTCAAGATTATTTAAAAAGTATTTTAGCTGAGACTAATACAGTTTTAGAAGGTGAAGCTTTTGATGTTATTTTTAATACACAAGACACAAAAAAAGTAAACCAAGCTAAAGGTGTAGATAATGTGTTAGAAAGTGCTGTTAACTTTTATGGTCCTGATGTGACTAATGCAGATGTCGAATCTTTTTATGGTAAAATGAAATCTCCGGATCCTAAAAAACCATTGTCTTATGGTTTAAACTCTCAGTTGGTTAAAGAAAACGGAACTTTAAAAGAACGTGTTTATAAATCAGGAGGTTTATACGGTAGTGCAATTGATGAAATTGTAAAATGGTTAGAATTAGCTCAAGGAGTAGCAGAAAACGAAGCACAAGGTAATGCCCTAAGTTTATTAATTAAATATTACAAAACAGGAGACCTACAAACATGGGATGATTATAATGTAGCATGGACTGCTGCAACTGCAGGAAATGTAGACTATATAAATAGTTTTATCGAAGTTTATAATGACCCATTAGGTTATAGAGGGTCTTATGAAACTATTGTACAAATCAACGATTTTGATATGTCAGCAAAAATGGCTGTTTTATCTGAAAATGCACAGTGGTTTGAAGATAATTCTCCTTTAATGAAAGAACATAAAAAAGAAAACGTTGTTGGTGTAACGTACAAAGTTGTCAACGTTGCAGGAGAAGCTGGAGATGCCTCACCAAGTACACCAATTGGTGTAAACTTACCAAATGCTAACTGGATTCGTGCAGCAGTTGGAAGTAAATCTGTGTCTTTAGGAAACATTATTCATGCTTATAACAATGCAGGAAGTACAGGTCGTTTAAAAGAGTTTGTACATGATGATGAAGAGTATGAACTAGAAGAAAATTATGGACAATTAGCAGATAAATTACATACCGCTTTACACGAAGTTATTGGTCATGCTTCAGGACAATTAAATCCAGGTGTTGGAGAAACTAAAGAAACACTTAAAAACTATGCTTCAACACTTGAAGAAGGTCGTGCAGATTTAGTTGGATTATATTATTTATACAACCCTAAATTACAAGAATTAGGTTTAGTTGAAGATTGGAAAAAAGTAGGTATGGCTGCTTATGATGGCTACATTCGTAACGGATTAATGTCTCAATTAATTAGACTTAAACTTGGTGATGACGTAGAAGAAGCTCACATGCGAAACAGACAATGGGTTAGTGCTTGGGTTTTTGAAAAAGGGCAAGCAGACAATGTTATTGAAAAAGTGACTCGTGATGGTAAAACATATTTTAACATCAACGATTACGAAAAATTACATGACTTATTTGGACAATTATTACGCGAAACACAACGTATTAAGTCAGAAGGAGATTATAAGGCTGTAGAAGATTTAGTAGAAGGTTATGGTGTAAAAGTAGATCAAGCAATTCATGCTGAGGTTTTAGAGCGTAACAAGCAATTTAAATCTCCTCCTTACAGTGGTTTTGTTAATCCTGTTTTAGTACCAGAAACTGATGCAGACGGAAACATTAAAGCTATTAAAGTAACACAACCAGAAAGTTTTGAAGGTCAAATGTTATTTTACAGTAAAAACTACAACTTTTTACCAGAAGAAAATTAAAAAAATAATACCGCTGTAGCGGAAATAAAAAAGCCTTAATCCAATTAGATTAAGGCTTTTTTTTGATATTAATTGTATTTTTTACTTTGGTAAATTGGTATTTTTAATCCTACATAAAGGTCAGTTGATTTTGAATTATCTGAGATAACATTTGATAAAATAGAACTAGATCCAAGTGTTAAAGGTCCTAATCTAAAACCGGCTCCCCAAGCAGTATCATCATATTGTCTAAAACTAACAGGAGTGTAAAAGCTAAACCATTTAGTCTCAATGCGTGGTGATATTGTAACCGCATTGTTAATTTTGTTAGTAAATTGAGTGTTGTTTTTAATTAATGAGAAAGCACCTTGTAAGCTTAAATATATAGATCGGTCAATATGGTAATCCGCACTAAGACGTAATGCAGTGGGTAAATTAACTTTAATTTTTTTTGTAATTTCAGTAAAACTATAGTTTTCATTTAAAAACTCTTCAGTATCATTATAATTTATGGTACTTTCAGTTTGGTTGTTTAAGTCATAGTTATATTGTGTTACATCATCATAAGTAATTGATCCTATATCTGTAACAGCTAATCCTACTTTTAATAAGTATTTATTATGCCCTTTGCCATCCGTCGTATTATTTCTTCTCCACTCATATGTAAGACCTAAATCAGCACCAAAACCAGTTTTTAAGTCGTCAAAATCTATAGGATCATCTTCATAAATATCGTTTCTACTCCCATAATTAATACTACCAGCAGTTGTTATAGTTTGTGCAGATGCATCATAATTTCCTGAAAATCCTGGACTATTAAAAAACGATACACCAGCACCTTGTAATAGTTTTAAAGTAATACCTCCTTTTAAAAAGTGATCATAATCATCGTACAAAATACGACCATAACTTATACCAAGTTCTGCCCAAGCATGAGTTGTAGAAACTAAGTTACTAGAATCAAAATCAAAATCATTAGTTTCATCAAACGATTCGTTTAAACTCTCAAATAATGAGCCATTAATATTATTGATGTTGGCAAATCCTCTTAATCTAGTAATAACACCAATACTGTTATTAGCATTAATATTAAACATAAATGAAGGCCCTATAATATCTGCATTAGAAAAAAAGTTGTTTTTTTCAGAAGCAGATATTTGTGCTGTGTTATCAATATCTACATCTTCACCAAATAATTCTCCAAAATCTATAGCGTAATAATCACTACCTATAAAGGTACTTGCAGACATAAGGTTTATATCGGTTTTAAATCTAGAATCAACAATGTTAGAAGGATTATCTATAACGCCTATTATTCCAGAATAGTTGTCAATAGAATGCCCTACGTAACTTTGAGATAGACCTAAATAAGAAAATAAGGAAAATGTAATCGTGGTTAGTGACTTAAAATAATTCATGATTAATATATTAGTTTTATTGCAAATAAAACTAATATTAAGTAATCTGACTAACTATTTTTTACTTGAAAATAACTTTTATAGCCACAATCATACCTATAAAACCAAGAAAGGCTAGTAATATCCATAATACACCTTTGTAATGGACTTTATGTAAGTTTAAATCTTTTCTGTACATTCTTACTAAAACTAAAATAAAAGCAATAGCGAATAAAATTCCAAAAACGATTTGTCCTTTACTAAACATAATTTATTTTTAAGCAAAATTACTAAAACTAAGGACTAACGTCAAGGAATAAATAATAATAATATGCAAGATAAAATAGAAGCAGTAAAAGCCTTTCATACAGCATTTAAAATTGGACATTTAGAAGCTCCAAAAGCTAATTTAGGTACGGAAAAAAACAAGCTTCGTCACGAGTTAATGCGCGAAGAAAATGCTGAGTACCTTCAAGCAGCAGAAAATAATGATTTGGTAGAAGTAGCAGATGCTTTAGGAGATATGCTTTACATTTTATGTGGTACTATTATTGAACATGGTATGCAGCATAAAATAGAAGAAGTCTTTAACGAAATACAAAAAAGTAACATGAGTAAATTGGGTGAAAATGGAGAGCCAATTTATCGTGAAGATGGTAAAGTTTTAAAAGGGCCTAATTATTTTAAGCCTAATATTAAAGCTGTTTTAGATAAGTAGTCTAGTACTGTTTTAAAATTATAGATTATAAAAAAAGCAACCATTATGGTTGCTTTTTTTATATATAAATTAGAGTTTTGAACTTAAAGCTTAATTCTCCATCCAAAAGGATCTTCAGCTTTATTAGTTTGTATAGCTACAATACGATTTTTTAATTGTGAAGCAAAAGATTGGTCTTGTTCAGGGATTTCAAAATCATCTCCTCTAAAACCAAAACCAGAAATTGGAGAAATAACTGCAGCTGTACCAGCTCCAAACATTTCTTTTAAACTTCCGTTTTTAGAGGCTTCAACCAATTCACTTGCTTTAACTTTTCTAACTTCAGTTTTTATACCTTCAGCTTCCGCTAATTGTAAAATACTTTTTCTTGTAATTCCATCTAAAATACGGTCACTAACAGGAGACGTTAAAAGGGTATCATTAATACGTACAAATACATTCATCGCTCCAGCTTCTTCAATATATTCATGTGTGGTATCATCTGTCCAAATAACTTGTTGGTAACCTTTATCTTTAGCTAATTGTGTTGGATAAAATTGTCCAGCATAATTACCACCAGCTTTAGCAAAACCAACACCACCATTAGCACTACGTGAGTATTGTTCTTCTATTAAAACATTAACTTTTCCAGAAAAATAAGCTCCAGAAGGTGCTGTAGCAATAATAAATTTATAAGCATCAGCAGGTGAAGCATGAAATCCGTTACCTGTTGCAAAAATATATGGTCTAATGTATAACGAGCTACCTTCGTTTGTAGGTATCCAATCTTGGTCTACATCTAACAAGGCTTTTAAACCTTCCATAAAATAATCTTCAGGTAATTCTGGAATAGCTAGACGCTTTGCAGACAAGTTTAATCGCTTAACATTGTCCATTGGTCTAAATAAAAAACGGTCACCATTGTTGTCTTTGTAGGCTTTCATACCTTCAAAAATAGATTGTCCATAATGAAAAATCTTAGACGATGGGTCTAATGTAATTGGACCATAAGGCACAACTTCTGGCTTATGCCATTTGCCATCTTTATAATCGCAGGTTAACATATGATCAGAAAACACTTGTCCAAACGCTAAATTGTTAAAATCAATCGAGCTTATTTTAGACGTTTCTGTTCTAGTAATTTTTATATCGTTTTTGGTTAAAGTAGCCATATATTGTGGTTGAATTTCTTTTACAAAAATACAGAATTATTACTTAGAAAGTAAGCAATTAACCTTAAAATACTATCTTTGGAAATACGAATCTAACAAATTATAACATGAAAAATTATGTAATACTTATAGCATTATTGATCACAATAGTTGCTTGTAAAACCGAAACTAAAACTGAAACAGAAACTGTTAAAAAAGAAGATGTTACTGCTAAAACAGAAGCTGTAACTTATAAAACTTTTGGAAAAGAAATTATATCTGATGACGCTATAGCATCTGCATCAATGGTAGACCATTACATGAGTTTAAAAGCAGGAGATAGTATTCCAGCTAAAGTCACTTTAAAAGTAAAAGAAGTATGCCAAGCTAAAGGATGTTGGATGACAGCAGATTTAGGAGATGGTAAAGAAGTTATGGTTAAGTTTAAAGACTATGGTTTTTTTATGCCTAAAAATATAGCAGGAGAAGAGGTGATTGTAAATGGTTTAGCATATATAGAAGAAGTATCTGTAGATGACCAACGTCATTACCTTGAAGACAAAGGTGCAGCTAAAGCCGATATTGAAAAAATAACAGAACCTAAACGTACATTCTCATTTCAAGCAGATGGTGTTTTATTAGTTGAAAAACAATAAAATGAAACAACGTGTTTGGATAATTTTATTTGTGGTTTTAACGTCATGCAATTCTAAAACAGAAACTCCAGTTAAAGCTAAAAAGGTGTATGATATGTATGTGCCTTCAGAAATGTCAAAATTAATGTTGGACATGTATGCGCATAATTTAGAGCTTAAACAGCAAATTATTAATGGCCAAAGCCCAACACAATTTCCAAACCATTTCTTAAATATTCATTCAGCTCAGTTGTCAGATTTTCAAATTAGAGATCAACAATTTAAAAGTTTTTCAAATCTATTTATAACAGCTCAAAAGGAGATTTACAATACAACATCTACTTTAAATTTAAAAGATAGATTTAACAACACGATCAATACATGTATTGCTTGTCACAGTAAAATATGTACAGGTCCAATACCCAAAATAAAAAAACTTTTAATTAAATAATAACGTTGAAACCAAAAATAGAAATTACAAAAGACGGTTCTTCCACCTTAGTGCATCACAAATATAATGCACATTATCATTCCACTTTTGGAGCAATCGAAGAGTCCGATTTTGTTTATATAAACACAGGATTGTTATATTTTTTGTCAACTGAAAGTGGGCAGAATTTAAAACAGTCCTGTTCTGTTTTAGAATTAGGTTTTGGTACAGGACTTAATGCTTTTAATACACTTTTAAAAACGGAAGATTTACCGTTAAACATCCATTATTTAGGTATAGAAACAGATCCTGTACCAATGGATATTGTATCGCAATTAAATTATCCAGAACAACTCTTAGCAAGTCATAAAACTGAAGTTTTTAAAACGATGCACCAAACTATTTGGGAGCAACCCAATCAGATTACTAAACAATTTGTATTAGAAAAACGCAAGCAAGACATCATGGATTTAAAGGTTAAAAATGAATATAATGTTATTTATTTTGATGCTTTTGGACCTGCTGAACAGCCAGAACTTTGGACAGAATCTGTTTTCAAAATAATGTTTGAGGCATTACAACCTAATGGCGTTTTAATGACGTATTGCGCACAAGGTGCAGCCAGACGAGCTATGCAAAGTGCTGGTTTTACAGTAACCAGATTACCAGGACCACCAAGTAAACGTCATATTTTAAGAGCCATTAAAAGTTGTTAATTACTTGTTTCTTTTTCTGATTTTAAATAAACGTTAAACCTTACTTAAACACCTACATAATGCGTGTTTAAAATTGTATTTTTAATAAAAAAAGAATGCGTATACTTATAACTGGTGCAACAGGATTAATTGGAACTGAAATAGTCAAGCAATGTCATAACCAAAACATTGATGTAAACTATCTTACAACAAGTAAATCTAAGTTATCAAATGCAGATCATTATAAAGGGTTTTTATGGAATCCCTCTAAAAATGAAATTGATGAAGAGTGTTTAAAAGATGTTGAAGCAATTATACATTTAGTAGGAGCAAGTATTTCTAAGCGTTGGACAGAAGCTTATAAAAAAACAATTGTTTTAAGTCGTATTCTAACCTCTCAGTTATTATTTAATACCTTAAAAAATACAGCACATCAAGTTAAGCATATTGTCTCAGCAAGTGCAATTGGTATTTATCCTCACTCTTTGACCAATTATTATACAGAAGATTTTAATAAAGTTAGTACTTCATTTTTAGGACAAGTGGTTAAACAATGGGAACAAGCAGTAAATGCTTTTTCTGTTTTAGATATTGCAGTTTCAAAAATAAGAATAGGCTTGGTATTGTCTTCCAAAGGAGGCGCTTTACCAGAAATGGCTAAACCTATTAAATTTGGAGCTGGAGCAGCTTTTGGCTCTGGTAAACAATGGCAATCATGGATTCATGTACAGGATCTTTCAAGTCTGTTTTTACACGTATTGACCAATAGATTAGAAGGTATTTATAATGGTGTAGCACCAAATCCAGAAACTAATAAAGAGTTAACAAAAGCTATAGCAAAACAGTTAAAACGACCTTTAATTTTACCAAACATACCTAGATTTGCAATGCGATTGGTTTTAGGCGAAATGCACATTTTACTATTCGAAAGTCAACGTGTAAGTTCTAAAAAAATAGAAGATACAGGGTTTCATTTTAAACACTATAATGTGCAAAGCGCTTTAGAGGAAGAGTATTAAATTTTAAATCTGAGTTTTCTTTTTCTTATAAGTCCTTCCATACCATAATAATATACCTGTTATAGGTAAAGTTGCTGTAAGTAAACTAATTAAGAACGCAAGAATTTTTCCTGCTATACCACCAATTGCACCAATGTGTATATCATAATTCATACGCAGTATTTTATCTGCAAATTTAGCGTCTTTGTATTTACCGTATATGGCTGGAGTTTCAATTTCTTCTAAAGTATTTTGATCGAAAAATCTGTAATCAGAATCATAATACAAGCCTTTACTATTTGAGACTTCAACATAAATACTTTCTTCATCATTGGTAGGATAATGTAGTTCATAACTTTCTGCATCAGGAGACTCCTTTAATAGTTTTACAATTAAGTAATCCATAGGTTTAATGCTGTCGTTTTTAGTAATTTCACTATTGTTTTTAGGAATAATAAAAGCAGGTACTTTATCTCCACCAGTAGATACATACACTACATATTTTAACCAATTATAAGATATTACAGATCCTGTAAATGCTAATATTAATGCAAAGGAGCAAATGTAAAATCCAATAACCGTATGTAAATCAAAGTTTTTACGTTTCCATCTGGTCGTTTTTTTCCAGTCAAATTTTAATCGTTGTTTTAAGTTTTTACGTTTTTTAGGAATCCATAAAATAAATCCTGAAATAATAATTAAGATAAAAATTAAAATTGAAGCAGCTACAACTTGTTCGCCTATAGCTTTTGGTAGCCATAAACGCATATGCCCTTTGAGTGTAAAGGCAAAAAAACCAGACATATGGTCGTCTACCTGTATGACTTTACCTGAGTAAGGATTTAAAAAAACACTCTGATAAAATTCTGGTTCTGCATCATAAAATATAACTTCAATAGCATCATCAGCTTTTTTAAACAACGTACCATGTATGTGGTGATCTGGTAATACCGCTTTGGCAAAGTCTTTGGCTTGTGTAGGTGTTAAGATTGGCTTCTCTTGTGGTTCTACCTTTTTATAGTCGTTGTATAGGCTTTCAATTTCTTCTTTGAAAGCCCAACAACAACCTGTTATAGCAACTATAAACACAACTAAACCTGTTGCTAAACCTAAAATTTTATGTAATTGAAAAATGATTTTTTTAAAGGACATATTTTTTTAAATACCAAAAGGACAACTAGTAAAAGTTGTCCTTTTAAGTTAGACTAATTGAACTTAAAATTTAAATGTAACACTTCCCAGAATTGTTCTTGGTCTCTGTGGTGTTACCGTACTCCATCCAGAGAAATAAGTTTTATCTGTAATATTGTTTGCTTTTACACTAGCTCTAAATGTATTAGTTTCATAATATAAAGAGGCATTAAATATTGTGTAAGCAGGTATATCAAAACTACCTGTAACGGATTTGTAATCTACCATTGTATCATATTCTGATTGACCATTAAATCCTACACCAGCACCAAAGTTTTCAAAAAACTTATAGTCTGCCCAGAAGTTGTAGGTTATATCTGCTCCAGATTCTCCATAACGGTTGCCTTCTAAAAATCTTGCAGAAGGAGAGTCTGTAATTTCAGAATCATTATAACTAAATCCAGTATGGATGTTTAATCCATCAATAGGATTAGCATTTACTTCTAATTCTATACCTTGACTATTAATAGCTAAATCTTGAGTTTGAGTTGCCCAATAGTATTTGTTGTCTACGTTTATGTTGTAATAACTTAAAGTCGTTTCTAATTTGTTATTAAATAGGTTTGTTTTCACTCCAAATTCATATTGGTTTGCTTGCTCTACGTCATAGCTTTGTAATGTTACAATACCAGTATCAAAATCTGTTATATATTGAGGGTTAACATAAGAGAAACCATTTTGGTAGTTAGCAAATATTGATAACTGATCAACTATAGGTTGGTACACAACACCAAATTTTGGCGAAAAAGTAGACTCCGTATATTCCGTATCATCATCAGCATCTGTTTGTCTGTCTCCTTGGTAGTCAAATCTGTCGTAACGTAAGCTAGCCATTACAGATAAGCTAGGTAAGACCTTAACTACATCAGACACATAAAAGCCTAATATATTTTGACGTATGTCACTATCTAAAAATCCAATACCTGTTAATGCTGCGCTTAAATTATCTTCGTTAATTTCTGGCTCGCCATAAACTAAATCTCCATCAATATTTATAGTGTGTAAATATCCCCAATTTGAACTATTATCAATGGTATTAGAATCTAGATAATCTGCTCCAACTAACAATTTGTTTTCAATATCACCAATCTTAAAAGTACCAGTAAAGTTTTGTTGTAAATTTCTAGTTTTAGTTCTTGCATCTGTATCTTGAGCATATAAGTTAAATAATGCATCAGATCCATTCCATAAATACGTGTAATACCCTAAAGATTTAGCTAATCCACCAGAAATTAATGTTTGAGAAGACCATTGGTCAGATATTTTCCAAGCGATTTCACCACGATAATTCTGAGTAATATTTTTAATACTAATATCATCATTTGTAAAAGATAAGTCTGTATTATAATTTAACTCGTCAATCGAGCTAAACGCTAAAGGTGCATATCTGTTTAAAAATAAAAATGTTTCATTTGTTTGTTCGTTATCTGAGGCTTCATAAGAAAAGTTAAAAGTCAAGTTATTGTTTAACTTATAAGAAATTGAAGGCGCTACAAATACAGATTTTTTAAATCCAGCATCTTGAAAACTATGTTCTTGTTGAAAACCTGTGTTTATTCTAAACGATAATTTATCGCTTGGACTAACATTAACATCTGCATTAAACTTAGCAAAATCAAAAGATCCACCAGAAACAGTTATTTCTCCACCAGTTTTATTGTATGGCTTTTTAGTAATAATATTAATTAATCCTCCGTATGAAGAAACAGAACTTCCAAATAATGTTCCAGCAGGTCCTTTAATAACCTCTACACGCTCAACGTTAGAAGGATTTATAAAACCATTAGTAATACCAGCAACACCATTTACCAATTGTGGTTGTACTGCAAAACCACGACTAGAATAGTAACCAGCACCATCACCACTACGACCAGTTGATGACCATAACTTTGTTATACCAGCCGCATTTTTTAATGCATCTTCAAAAGTATTTACAGACTGTGATATTAGTAATTGGTTTGTAATTGTGTTATATACTTGTGAGTTGTCAATGTTTTTTAATGGTAATTTAGAAACATAAGCACTTTGTTTTCTTGAAAATTTATTTTTTCTGTCAATATCTATAACTACCTCATTTAGTATTTCGTTTCCTTCGTACATGGTTATGTTTCCTAAGGCTACGCTTTCATTATTAATAATTAAAACTTCTATTTCTTTAGTTTTATATCCCAAGTAAGAAACTGAGATTACATAGTCTCCATTGGTTATATTTTTTATTTTAAAGTTTCCATCTACATCAGATGTTGTACCTTTTGTTGTGTTTTTAATTAACACATTAACACCAATTATAGGTGATTGATTATTATCCAATATAGTTCCTTCGATTGCTGTGCTTTGTGCAATTGATACAAATGAAACTAAAAATAGGGTTAGTAATAGTAATAAATTTTTCATTTATCTTTATTTAGACTTAATATAAATAGTTGATTTTGTGCAAAAATATCTATGTACTTTGGATTAACCAAATTATTTATAATAATTCTAAATAATATTTTTAGATTTTAATCTAACCCTTTAATTTTGAGATACGTTGTAATAAAGTAGGATGAGAATAATGCATAAAAACGTAAGCTGGATGTGGTGTTAGATTGCTTAAACTGTTTTTTGATAATTTTTTAAGAGAGGTAATTAAAGGCTCTGGCTTATAGGTGTTTTTTGCATAATTATCAGCTTGATATTCAAATTTACGCGAAAACCAATTCATTAATAAACCTGTTATTTCTGATAAAGGTGAATACAAAATACCAAAAGCTATCAATCCTATATGAAAACTTGGTGTTGCAACACCTAAAGCTTCACTTAATACAGGATTTCCTATTAATAAAGATAAAATGTATAGTGTAAATCCAGTAAGTAATACAGAAGTCACTAGATTAAAAATGATGTGTTTCTTTTTATAATGACCAACTTCATGAGCTAATACAGCAACAATTTCATCTTCATTTAAATCATTAATTAAAGTATCGTATAGTGTGACACGTTTTTCGCTTCCAAAACCAGAAAAATAGGCATTGGCTTTGGTACTTCTTTTAGAACCATCAATAACAAAAATTTTATCTAGATTAAAACCAACAGTTTTAGCATAGTCAGATATTGCAGTACGTAGACTACCGTCTTCTAAAGGACTTTGTTTATTAAAAATAGGTACAATTAATTTAGAGTAAAATAAATTAATAAATACCGTAAATACTGTTATTAGTAGCCAAGCATATAACCAAAATTTAGATCCTGTAGTTTGATAAAACCATGTTAATGCAGCTAAAATTACTCCTCCTACAATTATGGTCATTATCCAACCTTTAATTTTATCTAAAATAAAGGTTTGTTTTGTGGTTTTATTAAAACCAAATTCTGCTTCAATAACAAAGGTTTTGTAATAAGAAAACGGAGTTGTTAATATATCACTTCCCAACATTATAATACCAAAAAATATAAGAGTAACTAAAATGGAGTTATTTGTTAGTTGACGTGCTATTTGGTCTACAAAAGCAAAACCATCTAAAAAGAAAAAACTAAGCGTTAGTATAATTGAAAACCCAGAAGTTAACAGGCCAAACTTATAGTTTGTGGCTTTGTATTGTTGTGATTTTTTATATTCTTCAGTATCGTAAACATCTTCTAATTCTGTTGGAAGTATGTTATTGTAATGTTTAGCGTTAAGCGCATCTAAAACTTTATCAATTAAAAAACTAATAATTATTATGGCTACGATGATGTAAAATAGAGTGTTTGCTGTCATAATATTATTTAAAATTACGTTGACGTTTAGCTTCAAAAATCATAATTCCTGCTGCAACAGACACGTTCATAGAGTCAATTGCGCCTTGCATTGGTATTTTTATGTTTTGTTTGGAGGCGTCTCTCCATGCATCGCTTAATCCAATAGCTTCTGTGCCAACAACTATTGCTGATGCTTGAGTAAAATCTTGTGTATGATAATCTTTAGCTTCTTGTAAAATAGCACTATAAATATTGATGTTATTTTGGTTTAAAAAAGTAATAATATCAGAGGTGCTTCCTGTTGCAATCTGGTTGGTAAAAACACAACCAACACTAGAGCGTACTATATTTGGATTGTATAAATCGGTTTTAGGATTTGCAATAATTACCGCATCTACATTTGCTGCATCTGCAGTACGTAAAATGGCTCCAATATTACCGGGTTTTTCTGGTGCTTCAGCAATTAATATTAAAGGTGTTTTGTTAGTAAAACTAATACTGTCTAATTGGTGAGGTCTACTGTTTACAATTGCTACAATCCCTTCTGTAGTATCACGATAAGCAATTTTTTGATAGACTTCTTTTGTAACTTCAATACAATTTATATTTTCAGGAAGCGCACTTAGTTTATTAGTATCATAAATTTCCGGAAAGTATAAAACGGTTTCAATAGTATACTGCCCATTAATGGCTAATTGTATTTCGCGTTCGCCTTCAATAACAAAAGTCTTTGTTTTTTTACGTTCACGAGATTTTTCTTTTAACAAAACTATATGCTTTATTAATTGATTTTGTGTACTGCTTATTTGTTTGTTGAGCATATTGAATATTAATACTATATTTGAGATTATAAAATTACAGTTTTATGAATTACAAAATATTTTTTTTATATGTTGTTTTTAGTATATCTTCAGTTAATTTAAAAGCGCAAAATAATACTTTATGTGAGAATTTACAGGCTTTATGTTTTGAGAATAATACGTTTGTATCTACAAATAATATAAATAGTAGTAGTATAGGACAAATCGCTTGCTTAGGATCAACACCTGATCCTCTATGGAATTATATTCAAGTAGATAATTCCGGAACTTTAAATATAGAAGTAAAGCAAATTAATAATTCAGGAAATTTAATTGATGTAGATTTTGTAATTTGGGGTCCATATAGCTCTTTTCAAACACTTTGTGATAATTCATCTTCTTATCCTAATGAAGCAGATATTATTGATTGTAGCTTTAGCCCATTTAGTATTGAAAACTTTACTATTCCAAATGCCCAATCAGATGATTTTTATATTTTATTAACTACTAATTATTCTGGGCAAGAAGGCGAAATAATTATAACACAAAGTAACTCTAGTACTGTTAATGCTGGTTCCATTTATTCTAATGTAGAAATAGATTTAGGTCCAGATCAAACGCTTTGTAATGATGAAATTTCAACAACGTTAAATGCATATTTTCCTGGAGTACAGAATTATGAATGGTTTAAGGATGGGGTTTTTTTAAGTGATCAAAGTAGTTCTGAGTTAATAGTCTCAGAGTCTGGTAATTATGTGGTAACAGCCTATAATTCTTGTAATACTGTTGGTCAGGATAATATCAATATAGCTTTTGTGGATTGTTCCAATTATGGCTTAATAAATGTAAATTCTTTTTCTGATTTAAATAATAATTCGGTTTTTGATTCTGATGAGTCATTATTTAATAACGGATATTTTACTTATGAACAAAATTCTGATGGAATAATTAATTATATAACCTCTTCTACTGGTGATTTCTCAATTATTAGTAATGATGGTAACAACACATATGATATTTCATATTTTTTAAATGATGATTATCAAAATTGTTATAGTTTACCATTAACACAATTTAATAGTGTTAATGTAGAAAATGGAAATGAAATAAATTTAGATTTTTCTGTAATAGAACAGCAGGTTTGTGAAGATATTGCAGTTTCTTTGAATAGCAGTCAACCTCCAGTACCAGGGTTTAATATCTTTAATTCGCTTACAATTGAAAACCTTGGAATAGTTCCTGTTTCAGGAACAATAGAGTTTAATTTGGATGATAATTTAACTTTTAACTCAGCCACATATATTAATCAAAACTATACACTTACTCCTAATCCTAATGGGTTTGTTCTAGATTTTGTTGATTTACAACCTAATAATACTTCGAATATTGATATATCTATTTACTGTCCAAATAATCTAGTATTAGGTAATTTAATTACAAATACAGCCGAATATATAACAGGATCTAATGACTTAATAGTCGATAATAATTTTTATGCTATTACTGAGAGTATTGTAGGGTCTTTTGATCCTAACGACATTATGGAGTCCAATGGTCCTGAAATTATCTATGAAGATTTTATAACTACCAACGAGTTCTTATATTATACTATTCGTTATCAAAATTTAGGGACTGCTGAAGCTGTTAATGTAAAAATTGAAAATTCTTTAGATTCATTTTTGGATAAAGAGACATTGCAAATGGTAGATTCTAGTCACGATCTTATTCTTAGACGAGTTGATAACCAATTAACATTTGATTTTAAAGATATATATCTTCCAGCAGAATCTCAAAATGAAGAAGGTAGTAAAGGTTTTGTTACATATAAAATAAAACCTGTTTCTGGTTACGATATAAATACTATAATTCAAAATACAGCTGAAATTTATTTTGATTTCAACGCAGCAGTTGTAACAAATACTTTTACCACAAGTTTTGTTACAACACCTTTATCGGTTGAAGATTTTGAAATAAAAGGTTTTAACTTACACCCAAATCCAGCAAACGGAGAAGTATCAATTCGTTTAAATGAAAGTTTAATTGGTGATTTCGATTTAACAGTATTAAATATACAGGGTAAAGTTATGTTGTCTGAAAGTGTTAACTCAGGCATTTCAAATACAATTAATGTATATGGGTTTGAGAGCGGAATGTACTTTGTGAAAATTAATAATAGTATAACAACACATACACAAAAACTAATAGTAAGATAAGTAGTTTACAATACTTTATCAAGTTGGTTATTAATGAAAAATTTATTTTAACTTTTTAAGCTTTTTTATGTAAGTTATTGTGATTAATTTAGACTGAGTATAAAGTACTAAACCAATTTATTTTAAAATGAAACATTTATTTTACACCTTATCATTAGGGTTATTATTGTTTTCTTGTAAAACAGAAACAAAAAAAGAAACAACTACAGTTGCCGAAGAAACGACTAAACCAGAAACTAAAAAAGTAGTTAAAGAGACTAAAAAATATCCAGAAAACTTGGTTAAGATTTTTGATGCACATGGAGGATTGGATGTATGGAAGTCTATGAGAACTTTAGAGTATACTGAAGAAAAACCAGATGGTAAATTAGTTACTACAACAGATTTATACAACAGAAAAGCGTTATTAGACTCTCCAAAACACGCAATTGGTTTTGATGGAGATAAACCTTGGTTATTAAATAAAACAGATGAAGAATATAAAGGTTACGATCCTAAATTTGGATATAATTTAATGTTCTATTTTTATGCAATGCCTTTTATTTTGTCTGACGACGGGATTACATTTTCTGAAGCTGAAGCATTAACTTTTGAAGGTGTAACTTATCCAGGAATTAAAATTTCTTATGATAGTGGAGTAGGAGCAACACCTGAAGATATTTATGTACTGTATTATAATGCTGAAACTTATACAATGGAATGGTTAGGTTATACAGTTAATTTTGTACCAGGAATTGATACTAAAGAGTTACACTTTAGACGTTATGGAGATTGGCAAGAAGTAAACGGGTTGCTTTTACCTAACTCTATTACAGGATATGGTTTTAAAAACGACCAACCTACAACTCCAAAAAAGCCTAACGTTTTTACTGATGTAAAATTATCAAAAACAGCTCCTGATGCAGCTATGTTTGTTAAACCAGAAAAAGCAAAATTTGTTGATTAAAAATTAAAAATTAATATACTTAAAAGCTTCAGTTAAATACTGAAGCTTTTTTTGTAAAGAATCTGAGGTAATTTCGACTATAATCAGAATTATAAAAACAATAAATTAAATGAAACACTTACTTTACACATTATGTATTGCATTGCTTGTTGTATCATGTAAAAATGAGACACAGTCAACACCTAAAGACTCACCAATGCCAAAAGAGGTTACTAAAACAGTAGCGACTAAAACTTATCCAGAAAATATTACTAAAGTATTTGATGCTCATGGAGGTATTGATAACTGGAATGCATTACAGGCTTTAGAATTTACAATTACAAAACCAACAGGTAAAGAAGTAACAACTGTTAACCTAAAAACAAGACAGTCTGTAATTACTATGCCAAATCATACTTTAGGTTTTGATGGTAACAATGTGTGGCTAAACAGTAAAAATGAAGAAGCGTACAAAGGTAATCCTAAGTTTTACTACAATTTAATGTTTTACTTTAATGCAATGCCTTTTGTTTTAGCTGATAACGGAATTAATTATGGAGAAGCTAAACCATTAGTATTTGAAGGTGTTACGTATCCAGGAATTAAAATTAGTTATGATAATGGTATTGGATCGTCTTCTGACGATGAGTACATTGTTTACTACAATCCTGAAACATTTAAAATGGAATGGTTAGCTTATACTGTTACTTTTAATACAAAAGCTAAAAGTGAAAAATGGTCGTTTATTAAATACGGAAAATGGCAAACCATTGAAGGTGTAGTTGTACCAGATACATTAACATGGTATGTAGTTGAAGATAATTTACCTGTTAAAAAGCGTAACGATTTACCTTTTACTGATGTTAAATTATTTAAAACAGCATTGCCTGTAAGCACATTTGCAAAACCAGAAACTGCTGAAGTTGTAGAGTAGTTTTACTACAAGCAATAAAAAAAAGGCGACCCAATGGGTCGCCTTTTTTTATTAACTATAGTTGGTATTACTAAAACTGAATACACCTTTAGTTTTTCTTATACTTATTTGAGTAACGTTTGTATAATTCTGTTTGATGTGTTTCTAAACTTACATCACGACCTTGTATAAACGCTTTGTCAAGTTTGTTGGTTCTCATATCTAAAGCATCACCTTCACTTATAAAAAGGGTTGCATCTTTACCAACTTCTAATGATCCAACACTATCATCAACACCTAAAATTTTGGCAGTATTTAATGTAATTAAACTTAATGCTTGCGCTTTGGTTAAACCATGTGCAACAGTTGTACCAGCTAAAAATGGTAAGTTTCTAGTATTCATACGTTCCATATCTCCAGCATTTTCTAGACCAACTAAAACACCACTATTTACTAATTGTGTTGCTAGTTTATAAGGTAAATCATAATCATGATCGTCTCCTTTAGGTCTAGAGTGTACACGTTGTAATAATACAGGTATATTGTGTTGTTTTAATAAATCACTAACATTATTAGCTTCATATCCACCAACTATTACAAGGTATTTTACGTTTTGCGTTTTAGCAAAATTAACAGCGTCTGTAATTCCTTTTTCATAATCTACATGTACAAATAGTTTTTTACTGCCATCAATTAAACCATGTAAAGCTTCAAAAGGTAAGTCTTTAGGACTGGTTTTGTTGGCATTGTATGCTTTACTTTGTGCAAAGTAATTGGATAGTTCTTCAACTTCTTTTGAGTAGTTTTTGTTTTCTTTTAAAACATTAGGTTCTCCTAACCACCAACGACCTCTAGAGTAATTTCTTGGCCAATTTAAATGTATAGCATCGTCTTCTTTAATAACAGCATCTTCCCAGTTCCAAGCGTCTAGTTGTACAACACTTGACGTACCAGAAATGCGTCCACCTCTAGGAGTAATTTGTGCCATCAAGACTCCGTTTGGTCTCATAGATTCAACTATTTTTGACTCTGTATTATAAGCAATTAAGCTTCGTATGTGTGGATTCATTGCGCCAACTTCGTCCTCGTCATCACTTGCTCTAACAGCATCGACTTCTACCAAACCTAATGTCGAGTTTGGTGCAATAAAACCAGGATATACATGTTTACCTGATGCAGTGATAACATTACCTTTTCTTGCAATTTTTGTATTGGCACTTCCAACAAAGGTTAGTTTACCGTTTTCAAATATTATTAATGAATTTTCAATAACTTGACCATTACCTATGTGTGCTGTTGCACCTTCAATTGTAATGGCTTGAGATTGTTTGTCTCCTGGTGTTTGCTGGGCAAAACTAATTACCGAAATCAACAACGCAAGGATTAATATATTAAGTTTTCTCATGATTTATTATCGTTTTTATTTCCGCTTAAAGCGAAAATTTATGAGTGTGTTTTTCTGTTTACTAATGGATGTGTTGGTGATCAATAGAGTCACAATGCAGTAATTCTTTCTCCTTCTTTTCAATTGGTTTTGTTTTTAAACCTTTGTTTTTAGCATCAAGCATTAACATTGTTAATTCGTTTTTCTCTTTTTTGATAGCCTCTCTAAGTTCTGCATCACGTTTTAAATCAAAATAAACAACACCTTCAATGATTGTTTTTTCCGCTTTAGCGTAAATAGATAAAGGGTTATCGGTCCACAACACTACATCTGCATCTTTACCAACTTTAATACTACCAACACGATTGTCAATATGTAATAGTTTTGCAGGATTTAGGGTAACAAACTTCCAAGCATCTTCTTCACTAATGTCACCATATTTTACAGATTTTGCAGCTTCTTGATTTAGACGTCTTGACATCTCTGCATCATCACTATTAATGGCTACTAAAACACCTGCATTATGCATGATTGGTGCATTAAAAGGGATAGCATCATTAACTTCATATTTGTAAGCCCACCAGTCAGAAAATGTAGAGCCTCCAGCACCATGTTGTACCATTTTGTCTGCGACTTTATAACCTTCTAAAATATGTGTAAAGGTGTTGACGTTAAATCCAAATGCTTCACACACCTTCATTAACATATTAATTTCGCTTTGCACGTAAGAGTGACAAGAAATAAAACGTTCTTTATTTAAAATTTCTGCAATAGTTTCAAGTTCTAAATCTTTACGGTAAGGTTTACCGCTTTTTTTAAGTGCGTCATATTCTTTTGCACGCTGGAAGTAGTCTGTAAAAACTTGTTCTACACCCATTCTGGTTTGCGGAAAACGTGTTTTAGCATTGTCTCCCCAATTTGATTGTTTTACATTTTCTCCTAAAGCAAATTTTATGAATTTAGGACTGTTTGTGTACACTAAGTTATCGGCTTTTTCTCCCCATTTTAATTTAATAATTGCTGAGCGTCCACCAATTGGATTGGCAGATCCATGTAAAATCTGAATACTTGTTACACCTCCAGCAAGGTTACGGTAAATGTCTACATCTTCTGCATCAATAACATCTTCAATAGTAACCTCTGCAGTACTGTTGTGTCCAGCTTCGTTTACGCTTTCTGTAGCAATATGCGAATGCTCATCAATAATTCCAGCTGTTAAGTGTTTACCTGTTCCGTCAATAACAGTTGCATTACTAGTACTTAGATTTACACCTATTTTAGCAATTTTTCCGTTTTTAATTAAAACATCAGTATTTTTTATAATGCCATCCTTTTCATTGGTCCAAACCGTTACATTTTTAAACAATAACGTTTCTTGTTTAGGAAGGTTTTCTGTACCATAAGCCATGTTAGGGTAGGTAACAGGATATATTTTTGGTGCGTCTGTTTTCTTATTCTTTTTATCTTTTTTACCACCTTTTTTGTCTTCTTTATTTTGTTTGGTAGCAAAAAAGGTTGTTTCGTTTCCGTTTGGATAATAGACTTTACCATTTAAAGTGTTGGTGTTAGTAACGTGACTTACAACTCTAAAAAACTCTTTTTTGGTGCTGTCCTGTGTTGCAAATGTTAGTTGCATCCAGTTTTTATCAAAACTAATTTTTCCGTCGTACGCTTTAGTTTCGGTTTTAACCTTAGATTTAAGTTTTTCAATATCACCAGTAATTTCTAATTGGTAGTCTGTATTGTCTAAATTAAAAGTATAATTACCACGTAAATCTGTGGTATTCATGTCTGTTAGTTGGTCTTTAATACCTGTAATCCAGTTTTCATAAATAGTAGTTTCTTTATCAAAAATATCTCCTGAGGTAATTAAAAAGTTAGCATAAGCACCAGATTTAAGATGTCCTAATTCTTTAGATTTTCCTATTATACTTGCAGGAACAGAAGTTAATGCTTGTAAGGCAGTAGTTTTATCTAAACCATATTTTATAGCTTTTAATAGATTAGGCATTAATTGTTTTGCGTCTTTTAACTTATGAGTAGTTAAAGCAAATGTGATATTGTTTTCTGCTAAAATTTTAGGATTAGCAGGACTTTGGTTCCATGCTTTTAAATCTTCCAAACTAACAGATTGTGCTAATAATGGATCTTCCATATCATAAGCAACCGGAAAATCTATAGGAAGTACAAATTTTGCATTTGTATTTTTGATATCCTTTATAAGTTCATACTCATCTCCACCACCAACAAATACATATTGTATACCAAATTGGTCACCTAATTTGTCAAAACGTAATGCGTTGACTTTTTTTCCAGCATCAAAAAACTGAACCAGATTTTTGTTAGCTATATAAGCCTCTAAAGCTCTATCTTTTTCTTTAATATTACCTTTAGCATACCAATCTGCGTCATGATTAACTTGACGTAATAAAGCCATAGTACCCATTAAAGACGTTGGGTAAGCTTGTCTTGAGGTTCTACTTTTTGAAGTACTAGAAAACTGTCCCACTTTTTGGTCAAGTAGTCTAGTAGCATCATTACCATTAGCAGCAAGAGTAACTAAAACTCCAGTCCCTTGGATAATACCATCATCAATATGTGAGGTTACAACACCAAAACCAGCTTTACGTAAAGCCTCTGCTTTTTTGCTGTCAAACTTAAAATGATCTACAGCATTTTGGTCAGGTCTAATGTGGTCATTCCAATAATAACCTTCACGACCAGCATCATACTGAGGGTTTCTTCTGTTACCAGGAGTACTGCTTGGTTTTTTAACACCAAAATCAGAATAAATATCAATAAAAGAAGGGTAGATAGTTTTACCAGAAATATCAACAACAACAGTATTTTTAGGGATAGTAACATTGTTTCCGCTAGAGACAACTTTACCGTCTTTTATTAATAACGTTCCGTTTTCAATAACTTGATTTGCAGTAACATAAATTTTAGCATTTGTAAATGCAGTGTAATTAGAAGTGTTAGTTTTAACACCATCATTTTTAGGTACATACTCCTGTGCAAAAGAAAAATAACCACACAGTAGTAGGCTTAATATTGCCCATTTTTTAATCATTGGTTGATAGTTTAAGGTTGTTTAAACCTTAAATATACGCAATAGCCAATATGCTAAACAAACGCTAAAAGCTATTTTAACGTTTCTATAAGGTTTTATTTTCTAAATAATTAACTAATAAAGCCACCACATAGCTATAACTATCCATTCCTTTAGATTGATTGTTAGCTTTTAGGTAAGTGGTATAGGTAGATCTAAAAAATGGTTCTAACGGATTCATATATTTTAGCCAAAACTGTCTGCTTTCCTGAAAGTTTTTTATAATCCCTTTATTTATATCGGCTAATAATATATCATACAAATCAGGATCACGTCTGTAGACTTCACCCAAACAATGTCTTAATCCAAAAGTGTAACCAGAATATTTAAAATACATGTTTTGATTACTAATAGTCGCTAAAAAAGCAATAAAATTAGCTTCGTTTTCTTTTGCATAGCCTAATTGATGTGCTACTTCATGAGCAGAAGTCGTTGGGTATTTGTATACAGGAATAAGGTAATTAACCTGAGCTTCATGTGTTAAAGGATTAAAATAACCAGCAAAACCCATATACGCTTGAGGATAACTAAATAGTGATTTTTTTAAACTCTTAGGATGATAAGCTAACTCTGGAAAATCATTTTTTAAAACATCGTAACTTGTTGGCGTTAACTCTAAAATTTCAGATCTAGTAAATGGTAACACCACTTTAATACTATCATTTTTAACAATATCTAAATGTAAAGCGTTTGATTTTTTAATAAGTTGTTTGGTAACCTCTATTAGTTGTTGTGTAGAGTAGTCGTCTTCAAGATCTAAAGTTTTATGTAAAGCAACTCTATGATAATTTAAACCCCAAAGTAACTGAAAAGCAATAAAAATAATACTGACAGTAGCACCAACATCCAATAACCAGTTGACAGTGTCTTTCCAGATGCGTTTAAAATTTAGAATTAACCAACGGATTGCATAAATAATAGAAAAACCTAAAAAGACATCACCAATACTAAAGGGTATCCACCCTAAAGTATATCTAAACAATTTAGCTATGTAAGGATAGATGCCTTTACTGTAAATAACTTCGACTGTTTCAGGATAATTAGTCGCTAATTTTACAACAATGTACATTGGTATTATTAGTAAGACAACCCAAAGTTTTTTGTTTTTAATCATAACTCAAAAATAATTAAAAATTAGGACCAATCACTTAGGTTTATTTAAAAGGTTTCTACCTGCTGTCCGTTATATCTTTTTTTGCAAAAAAAGATGCCACTACCATCAGGAGTGTTCTTTGTATATTTAATAGTCTAACTTTTAGTTGTTTGTGTTTTTTATTATATTTTTTTGCCGAAAATTTGCCGAAAAATTCATTTGTTTTATTGAAAAAAAGATAAAATGTAATTAATGATTGGTTTAATGTATAATACTCAAAAAGGATATAAAGTTTTTAAGTTTTTAAAATTAGGTAGTTTTACTTGTATTCATGTAGATGTTTCAATAATTAAGTAAAACCGTAATGTTAAATCAATTTATATTTTTACATTTAATGGCTATTAAACCAATCGCTATTAATGTCATTATTTCAAACCTCAGTATTAAAGCAATATTTAAGTTTACAAGACAAAGGTGTTATAACCAAAGCTTATAAAAAATATACTAAGTATTTCTTAAATCCAACCATTCAAGACAACATACGTAGCTCTAAAGAAGAAGAATATCAAGGGATTTTTCTAACCGAATTATTTGTGAATATTTTAGGTTACACATTAAAACCTAATGCAGATTTTAATTTAGTAGCAGAATATAAAAACCAAACCAATGCACGCAAAGCAGATGGTGCAATATTAAACAACGATGTTGCTATTGGTGTAATAGAATTAAAAGGTACAAAAACCAAAGATTTAGAAAGCATACGTAAACAAGCCTTTGATTATAAAGCAAACCAAAAAGGATGCGTATATGTAATAACATCAAATTTCGAGAAACTACGTTTTTATATTAATGACGCAACCGAGTTTGAAGAGTTTAACTTATTCGAATTATCTCCAGAGCGTTTTGCATTATTTTATCTATGCTTACAAAAGGATAACGTATTAAATAATGTACCACTTAAAATTAAAGAAGCGTCTGTAGTAGAGGAAGAACAAATTACTAAACAATTCTATAAAGACTACTCACTATTTAAACGAGAGTTATATCGCGATTTAGTAAAACGTAATGCCAAAACATTAAAATCAAATGCATCATTATCTAATGTCACCTCGAGCGCAGTCGAGCGGTCTCCAGAAGAAATAGCAGAACAACTTAAACTAGAAAAAAACGTTAAGCTAACACTCTTTAAAAAGTCTCAAAAACTAATAGACCGTTACCTCTTTATTTTCTTTGCAGAAGATAGAGGATTACTTCCTGCAAACAGCACACAGCAAATATTAGATAAATGGAAAGATGATGTAGACTTTGGCGACGATAGACCGCTGTATGCTCTATTTAAACAATACTTTAACTTCTTAGACCAAGGAAGAGCAGGAACATCTAAAAGAGCCGAAATATACGCCTATAACGGTGGTTTGTTTAAAGAAGATAGAACACTAGATAGCTTAGAAATTGATAGTGAATTATTATACAAACACACCTGTCAATTAGCAGCATACGATTTTGAAAGTCAAGTAGATGTTAACATCTTAGGACATATTTTTGAAAACTCTCTAAACGAAATTGAAAGTGTAAATGCAGAAATTGAAGGTGGCGACTTTGATAAGCAAAAGTCCAAACGTAAAAAAGATGGTGTATTCTACACACCTAAATACATTACTAAATACATAGTAGAAAATACAGTAGGTAAATTATGTGATGAGAAGAAAACAGAATTAGGCTTTAAAGAAGAAGAATATTTTAAAGGTAGAAAGAATAGACAGAAAGCAACCATTACAAAATTAGTAGCAATCCTAGATAATTATAGAGATTGGTTATTGCAGCTAACCATTTGCGACCCAGCATGTGGCTCTGGTGCATTCCTTAACCAAGCCTTAGATTTTTTAATAAAAGAACACACCTATATAGATGAGTTGAAAACAAAAGTATTAGGTGGTGGCTTACAATTCCCAGATATAGAAAACACTATACTAGAAAACAATATTTACGGTGTAGATTTAAATGAAGAATCTGTAGAAATAGCAAAACTATCCTTGTGGTTACGAACAGCACAACCAAGACGTAAATTAAACGATTTAAGCTCTAATATTAAATGCGGTAACTCTTTAATAGATAGTAAAGCGGTTGCGGGAGATAAAGCTTTTAATTGGGAAGCTCAATTTCCTAAAGTATTTGAAAAAGGTGGTTTTGATGTGATTATTGGAAATCCCCCTTATGTAAGAAGTAGGGAATTATTTTCTGAAGACGAAAAAAAGTACTATCTAAAAAATTATAATACAGTATCTTATCAATTAGACTTGTACAAATTATTTATTGAAAAATCTTGTTATTTAATAAAACCAACTGGTAGGCTTTCTTTTATAACACCATCAGTGTTTTTAACTAATGATTACGATAAGCCTCTTCGTAAGTTTATTATTGATAATTATTCTTTAGAAATAGTCGCATCTAGTGATAAAGATATTTTTGAAGAAGCAAGTGTTAAAACGGTTACATTTCTTATTTCACATAAAAAGAAAAATAATATAGTAAATTTTTACAGGATTGACAAGTCGGAATTCCTTTTGGAAAAAGAAATAGAGCAAATAGTTTTTATAGAGCAAGACTACCTGATAAACGAAAAACTAAATATTTCTGCAATTCCTATTATTAAGAGGTTAAATAAATTTGAAAAATTAGGCAAATATTTTGAGGTTAAGAGTGGAATAAAGGTTCGTAAAGATTTGTTATATGATTTAAAAAAAGACGAAAACCATAAACCATTCATTTTAGGGAAAAACATTTTTGAATATTACAATACATTTGATGGTCTATATATTGATTATAAATTAGAAAATGAAAAACTTTTTACAAATCAGGCTTTTAGAACTAAAGATATATTTGAACAGGAAAAATTAGTTACCCGCCAAATTTTAGGAAAAAGAATTGTTACTTGTTATGATGATTTTAATTATTATACAGACCAAACAACTTATGTAATTAATAAGAAAAGTGAAAGTCAAGAGTTAAAGTATCTATTATGTATTATTAATTCTAAATTGATTTATTATTATTTTATTAATACTTTTTCAGATAATAAAATTACCTTCCCTAAGGTTAAAAGGTCGCAAATGCTTGAATTTCCATATAACCCGATAAAAGAACAACATCAATTAATTAATATCGGAAATTTAAAAATTGAAGCTGCCAATAAGTTAAAAATTACCAATGATAAATTTCAAAATTATTTAAAACAAAAATTCCAATTACAAAAACTATCCAAAAAACTACAAAACTGGCACGAGTTAGAGTTTGGAGAATTTATAAAAGAATTAAACAAAGCCATAAAAGCAAATAACAAACTACGTGTTAAAGACGGTTTAGAAGAAGTACCAACACTTACCAAAAAAGATGAATTTGAGTGGCTAGATCTTTTTGAAGAAAACAAACAAAAAGCACAAGCCTTACAAACCCAAATCAACCAAACAGATAAAGAAATTGATGCTATGGTTTATGAGTTGTATGGATTGACAGAGGATGAAATAGCAATTGTAGAGAATAGTTAGGTATGGGAAAAAACAAAAAAAATAAATCACCAGAATTTACTTCAAAACAACTAGAAGGTTGGGAGGAGTACAGGCAAGCACTTTATATTCAAAAATCTAAAAGTGATGATCTTTTTGAAAAGGCAATAACATTTATTAGCTCTGGAGCTCTAGGTCTCACATTGACATTTCATGATAAAATAGTCCCTGCTAACGAAGCTGTATACGTCTTAATAATAGCAATAGGTTGGACTTTATTAGTCGCGACACTTTGTGTGAATTTGGTTAGTCATTACCAATCTAGCAAATCAACTGATAGTTCTATTGACGAAATAGAGAGTGTTTTGGATTATAAAATTACATATTCTATATTTCAAAAAAAAATAACTGAAAGAAATAGGAAAATTGACAATCTAAACAAAGCATCTATGATTCTTTTGGTGGTAGGACTTTTTTTTATAATAATTTATGTTTCAATAAATCTAAACCATGGCAAAGCAACAGAAAACCAAACCTCAATCAAAACCTCAATCGAAACCAAAAAATCAGGAATGTGAAAAGAGAATTAATGAAAGCCAAAAAGGATACTCAATACCAAAACCTAAATCAGAATTAAGTAACAAACCTAATAAAAAGTAATATGTCAGAAGAAAAAAAAAATAAAGAAAAAAAAGTAAAAATTGATTTAGGTAATACTGTTAGAAAACCATCCAACAACCTTAAACCAAAAATAGATAACAATAGCAAAAAGCAATAAATATGAAAGAGAAAAATAAGTCTAAAGACAATAATAATATTGGCAAAAACACAAAGTGGGATTCGCCTTTAAAGTCCGTAAAAAATGGAGCCACGATACCTAAACCTCCTGTGAGCTTAAACCCAAAACATAATAAAACAAAATAAGTTTAATGGTCAAGTTTAATCAAGTTAAACACGTCCTTATCTTTAGTTAAATTAAGTACAGTTAGTAAAAGAAATAACAATTTTACTCAGTAATCAGTTATTGCAATTATAGTTAATTGTATTTTAATCCGTTTTAATTTTAAAAAAAACATAAGCACATATTTAGAAAAAATGAAAGAATTAACGCTTTTGCTTCCCGAAAATAAACAGTTTATTTCAAAAGCATGAGTGTTTACAATAAAGCAAATGAAGAAGTAAAACAAGCTTTAGACAAAAATGCAGAGTTGCTATTTACTAATGAGCTTAATACAGACTCAAATTTCCAGAAAAAAGTATTGTTTTATCTTAAAAACATCAACTTATTTATACTGCTATTAGTGGTTTTGATGTTTTTGAGTTTTGCAATGTATATGTTTTTGAGTTTCTTTAGATAAACAATACATGAAGCTAATCGCTAATCGCTAATCGCTAATCGCTAATCAATAATCAATTAAAACTAACCTAATGCTAGAAATATTTAACGACAACCTTGATACCATATCATACTTTGTAGCTTTATTCATATTATTTTGCCCTTTACTTTTGAAGAAATGGTTTGGAAAAACACATATCGCAGGACTAACAATTACTATTGGTATACTTGGTACCTTTTTTGGAGTATTTATAGGTCTATTAAACTTTAATACAGATAACATAACAGAAAGTATTCCTGTATTAATTAGTGGTTTAAGAACAGCGTTTGTCACTTCACTTGCTGGTTTAGTAGCAAACATAATTTTAAGAACAGCACCATCTATCTACGGTTTTAAAAATGAAACAGTAGGAAAAAAATCAGATAATGTTGGAGAACAAATAGTTGAATCTCTGCAAAGGCTGTCCAATTCAATATCGGGTGATGGAGAATCTACTATGGTAACTCAATTGCAAAAAATAAGGACTACAAATAGTGATGGATTTGACAAGATGAATAATTCTTTTGTTGAATTTGCTGAAAAAATGGTTGCTGACAACACTCAGAGTTTGATAGATGCTTTAACACAAGTTATGCAAGATTTTAATACTAAAATAAATGAACAGTTTGGTGAGAATTTTAAGAAGCTTAATGAAGCTGTAGGTTCAATGGTAGTATGGCAAAATGAATATAAAAACCATGTCAATACTCTAACAGAGAAGTTTTCTAAAATTTCAGAAAATATAGAAGGTATTGATGTTTCACTTAAGAGTACTGCAGAAAGTCATGAAACTATTTACAAAACAAATGATATTCTAAATAATCTAGTTAAAGATTTTTCTTTGGAAGTAAGTTCATTTGCAGAACTGGGTGAAAGAGCCAAAAATTCTTTCCCTTTAATAGAGTCCAATATGGCTAATTTAGTAAAGACTTCTACTAAATTTGTTAGTGATAACGTGAATAATCTTAAATCTCAGTATAATCAATTTTCAGAAATTCAAACCAATATTTTAACTAATTATGGAGAAAAATTAGAACAGTTTTCTGAAACTAATGCTAGTAACTTTAAAAAGTACTCTTCGAGACAGGAAGAGTTGTCTAATAGTTATGAAGAAACACTAAAGAAAATGATTAATGATAATGCTGAACGTGTTCAAAAACTTGATACTGAATTAGGACAGGAATTAAATAAGTCTTTAGAAAGCTTAGGAAGTAATTTGTCTAGTTTAAGCCAACATTTTGTAAATGATTATAAGCCTCTTACTGAAAGCTTAAGAAAAGTTGTTGAGATCTCTAAAGGTTTAGAATAATGGAAGATTTAAATCAAAGTCAAGACGGAGAAAGTCAGTGGTTACCAATATCAGATTTAATGTCAGTTTTAATGATGGTGTTTTTACTAATAGCTATTTCTTATATGTTAAAAGTTTATCACGAAAAAGAAAAAATTGAAGAGGTAGCAATAACTTATAATAAGTTACAGAATGAATTATATGAAGATTTAAGTATAGAATTTAAGGAAGACCTACAGAAATGGGACGCAGAAATAGACAAAACTAATCTAAGCGTTAGATTTAAATCACCAGAAATTTTATTTAATGTTGGGTCAGCTAAAATTAAAAATGACTTCAAAATTATCTTAGATAGTTTCTTTCCCAGATTTATAAATATACTGTTCTCAGATAAATATAAAAATGATATTGATGAAATCAGGATTGAAGGTCATACTTCTAGTTTTTGGAGTACAAATGCTACTGAAAATCAGGCTTATATTTACAATATGGAACTTTCACAAAATAGGACTAGAAATGTATTAAATCATGTTTTACATAATATAGAAAAGGAAAGTAATTTGTCTATTTGGACAAGATTAAATGTTACAGCTAATGGTTTATCCTCGAGTAAACCCATTTTAAATTTGGAAGGAAAAGAAGATCGTGATCTTTCTAGAAGAGTAGAGTTTAGAGTGAAAACAAATGCTGAAAAAAGAATAGCTAAAATTTTAAACCAGTAAAACATGAAGTTACTCAATTTTCATTCGGATAAAAGGTTTAAACGGCTACTTGAAAGTATGGGTGCTGAATTAGTGGAAATGAAATCTAACGTTGCTTGGGATGGTATTGATGATGATAAACTAAGGGAGCTTCTAAAGACAGGTGAAACAGAAATTGATATTTCTGAAATAGAGATAGAAGACGGAGTTCTTAAGTACAAAGGTCGAAAAGTAATCATTTACATACGTGATCAATATAAAAAGTACTATGACAAAGGTTATAAGTTTCATTTGTCTAATTGTTCAACAATAAGTAAAGCTATTCAATCTAAAAGAAATTCACGCTATGTTATTTCTCAACGAATAGATGGTCAATTTAAAATAAATCTAATTGAGGACGATAAAGTTGTAAAGGCTGATTTATTAGAGAAGTTGACCGTTTGCAGAAACTGTTTAACAAACTTAAATTATAAAGGCTATACAAAAATGACTTATTCTGAAAAGACAAACGTCTTTCAATATTTTAATTTAGAAAATTATTTTCAGGAGTTTCAAAAAGAAGATCTTAAATTATTTGGATTTAGGGAAGAGTCATCGGCTCCAGTTAACGTTTACAATGAAGATTTCTCTCAAAGAAGTTTAGAATATAGAAGGTCTAAAAATTTCATTTGTTCAGAATGTAATATTAATTTGAAGGAATATCCGCGATTTTTACATGTGCATCATAGCGATGGAGATAAATCTAATGATAGTAGTCATAACTTAAAAGTTCTTTGTATTGAATGCCATGCTAAACAGCCAGAACATTCTAGACTTCGTTTTAGTCCTGATTATTCTAATTTCCTTAAAATTAAGTCGAATATCAAGTAATAAGATTTTTTTCATTGGGTAGTAAGTAGTAAAAAAATATTTTAATTGACGGAAAAGAATTCTGAAAGCTTGCTATAGAATATAATTTAGCAGTACATGTGGCAGAGACCATTAGAATAAAAAAAATAAATTTAAATTATTTTGAAGAATAAAATATGAGAAAAATAATAATTAGCCTTAGAAAGTTAAAATATAGAATTGAAATATTAGGAGTTGTCATAGCTCTTTTAATGTTGCTTATTTGGTTTGGTTTTTTTTATTTTAACGATGGCGTAAATTGGGATACAAGAGCTAAGCTTGGAGATTCATTTGGTAGTTTAAATGCTTTGTTTTCAGGGTTGGCATTAGCAGGTATCGTGTTTACTATATTACTTCAAAGAAAAGAATTGAGTTTACAAAGAGATGAGCTTAAAGAAACGCGTAAAGAATTTCAAATTCAAAATAAGACACTTAAAATTCAGAGATTTGAAAATACATTTTTTAATTTATTAAGTCTTCATCATAAAATTGTTGATAGTATTGATTATCAAGAACAGATAACTTTAAAGGATAATGATAAAATAGGTTGGCAAAGGGCAGAATCTATGATGGTATCATTAAAAAATAAATCTAATGATAATATAGTTCTTCAAAATATAAAAGGACGAGATGTTTTTAAAGATAAATTTATGTTATTAAATAAAGAGATTAATGATTTTATTGGTGAAGAGGAATTACCTAGTAAAATTAATTATCACAATTTAACAGATGGTGTGAAACCTTTTCCAGAAAATCATATTAAAGCAGTTTTTTCACCCATTTATTTGAAAAATTATAATAAAGTTAAAACGGATTTTGGGCATTATTTCAGAAATTTATATCGTATCATAAAATTTGTTGATGAGTCTATTTTAGTTTCGGAAGATGAAATGGAATTTGATGATTATATTAGTGAAGAGGATAAAAAACAAGTTTTAAAATTGAATAATTTTAAATTAAAATATTCTTACACTAGTATGTTGCGAGCACAATTATCCGATTATGAATTAGGGTGGATTTTTTACAATTGTTTAAGTTCAAATGGAGCCAAAAAATTTATGCCTTTAGTTAATCAATATGCACTACTTAAAAATTTAGATTGGATAGGTTTTCATCCAAACTATATTAAAATATATGCAGAGTCAGCATTTAATAACCCGTTAAAAGATGAGTAATAAATGCCGTTAGAGAAAAAAAAGTATGATATCGAAGCCAACAATGATTGGGCTCAAACAGTTAAAGAAGAGCATTTATACATAGACGATGTTGAAAGCGGTCGTAACGGTTATTTTTGTATTGGTTGTGGCAAACAAATGGAAGCTGTAAAAAGAAAGAATAGGAATCATAAATCTTACTTTAGACATGTGCCTGTTGATGTTAAAAAAGATTTAGTGCCCTGTACTTTTAGTAATAGAGAGTATAGAGAAATATTAGCTGCCGACATTCTACAAAGACTAAAATTTATTAAAGTTCCAACAGTGTATAAGTACCCTCCATACAAAGAAGATGGTGCGCCTATACTTTTAGAGCAGTCAAAATTTATATACGCTGATAAGGTTAAATCTCAACTTACATTTTTTGAAGATGAAGATGGGACTATTGGGTATGGTAAAAATGTAGATGTTGAAGAAAAGTATTTACTTATGAAACCAGATATTGTTTTTTTTGATGTTGAGAACAAACCAATATTATTTATAGAATTAGTAGATAAACATAAAGTTACAGAAGAAAAAAAGATAAATTTAAGACGATTAGGGATTGATACGGTAAGTATTATAGTGCCGAAATCATCAGAAAAAGAAATAGAAGATAATTTTAAGTCAACACAACGTGTAAAGTGGGAATTTAATGGAAAAGAAGCAAACACCAAATATGTACCAGTTCCCGATGGATCTTCAGAAGGAATACTGGAACCTGATGAATACCAAAGAAGAGTTTTTGAAGAATCGATCAATTGCCGTAAAGCAAGACTTAATAACACGTTACGTACTATTGAAAAATGCTTGGGAACGGAATATTACAGAAGAGCAGAACAATATTTTGAGTCAGAAATATCTAGAATTGACGAGTCTACAAGATCAGCTAGGGAGAGATTGGAATCTATGGAGTCAGAATATGAAAAAGATATATTTGAAGAGCTTGGAGGACAATTTCAAGAGTTTGAAACAAGAGGAGAGGCTTTTGGAAGAAAGAAAGCAGAGTTTTCAAAATACGTTAGAGGCTTGGAAAAAAGATATTTATCAGAAGCTAGACGAATTGAAAATGAGCAAAAATCAATTCAAAACGACCAAGATGTCCAACGAGAGCATGGGCAGTCTGAGAATGCGATTAGAAAAGAATTCGAAGATATTGAAGATGGATTTAAACGCCACTTTAATGAGCGAAAAGGAGAAGTTACCAGACTTAATGAAGCTGAAAGAAGAGAAATTGAAGAAATTGAACGAGAAACAAGCCAATTTCAACCAAGATATTCACGAGCTGAAGAAAAAATACGAAACGATTTTAATAAAGAAGAAGCAGAAATTGAAGAGCGACGAAGAACTTTACAGAAAAGAGTTGATAACGAACTTGCAAAACAAATCAGGCAAGGAACCACCGAAGGATTACCCGAAGGAACTAATCCTTTATTGGAAGCAGAAAGAATGGGGAACGATTTCAAAATTGCTACAAGCAAAGAAGATAGCTATAAGAGAGCACGAGAATTATTTAAAACGGGAACTTGGAAAACATGGTAAAGATTTGAATTGGTTTATGAGTAAAATGTAATTAAATTCAATTACCACATTTTAAAGTCTTCTAAACACATCCTCTAAGTCACAGTTATAATCTCCATCGATTTTAAGTTGCTCATCGGATCTGCCATTAGTCATATCCCAGATGTTAGCGCTAACACCAATTTTATTTAATTCAATTATTTTGTTTTGAGTGATTTGGACATCTTTTACACTCATGTCAGGTATAATTAAAACGTTATGTCCAATTAAGGAATTGTATTTAGATTTTGTTAATCCATTACTACCGCCGTATGCTAACCATGTAAATTCTGGTAATAGTATTGCACCTACTATTGCAGTTTTTTCACTTTCAACCAAAATTAGTTTTTGCTTGCCTTTAAATTTATCCAAAATTAAGTGTTCTCCAAATAAACAAGAATAGTAGCCATTTGGATTTGTATAAGGTTGGATAGTTTTGCCATGTCTTTTTCCATTAGAGTTGTAATACATAATTTTTACTTTTTGCACTAAGTTTTGCTTATTTATTTGCCAAAAACATATGGCACCATCTTTCGTGTTGCCTAGGATGTAATCAGTAATAACCTCATTTACACGCTTGACGTTATAAGTTTTGCGCAAATATTTAATAAGATTATTTTCAGGTTTGTTTGAGTTATATTGCCAAATAATGTCTTCTGCTATAAATTTTTGCCTAGATATTGTATTTGTTTTGCTTCCGTTTTTACTGTGTTTTTGCTTAATAATAGTTGTGTTTTGCCTTGTAAAGTCAATAGGTTCGTATTTTTTTGCTTGGTCATTCCAAATATGTTTGCTTCCTAATTCATCGAGATATATTGAAGGAGGCAAAGATTGTTTGCCACAAGAATGGCAGTAGCCATAAATCTCGGGTAAATCATGATAGGTTGCAAATTTGCCATCCTTGTTTGATTTATTGCAGCATGGTGTGATGATGTTCGGATTTCTTTTTGCTTTATGTCTGTATTCAATTTTTAGTTTTCTCATAAAAAGAGATATTTACTGTTGTCTTGTTAGTAAAATAAATAACTATTTAAAATAATTTAAAGATGGTTGGTTGGTCTAGATGCATATACATCACATTCAACCAACCATTTTATCATTTAAAGAATATGGTTTGTTTTTTCCTTCCTGATTAACAAAGTTGTTCTCTTTGTAATAAGTTAAAAACTCCTTGCTTTTATCATCTCCATTTGGATAATTAAAAATGCCTAAAGACCATTTGATTCTTTCAATTATCTCTTTTCTATTAAGTAGTTTAGGCTGTTCATCAAAAATATTTTTTAATATTTTTTTATGCTCGCTAATGTCTATTAAATTTGGGTCTGTTTTTTTCTGTTTACTGGTATTAGATACGTAATCGACAAAATATGGTACACCTTCTTCATCTATACTAAAACTTAGAGGTGCAATATCAATATCCCGACTAAAATCGCTTGTAACTTTAGATACAGTATTGTCTTTTTCTACAGAAATTACAGTTTCGGCTTTTTGATTTAAATGACCGCCTAAGTGTCCCTTGGAGTTGTTATTTGCCTTGTTTTGGTGAATTATTGTTGTTATGTGTATGTTTAGTTCTCCTGTCCATTTAAGTAGTTTGCCCACTGTTTTCATAGCTTCCTTTTCATCATTATATCCTAAGCACAAGTCTGCAATTCCGTCTATAATTACTAATCCGATATTTTTTTCTTTGTAAATTACATATTCGATTATTTGTACACGCTCTTCTGGTGAGTAAGGGCGCAAACAATAGCAATGATAGTTTTTTGTTTTTTCATTAGATTTAACCATGGAAAGAACTCTTTTAGATACTAGTTGGGTGTGATATTCACTTTGTTCTGTATCGAAATGAATTACTTTTTTGTTTTGTAAGTCTGTTTTAATTCTATGGAAAGAACCACTATTGTCAAGAGCAGAAGCCATTATCATTGAAAGGAAAAATGTTTTTCTACTTTTGGGTTTCCCTGATATACATGAAAAATTACCTATCGATCCAAAAGAGACATTATCAATACTTAGAATGGACGGTTTTTTTATTAGTTTTTGGTAAGGATTAATTCTTGATTTTAGAACTTTTTGTTCAATTTCAGATAAAATATTTGTGTTTATTTTATTCTTTATTCCATCAATTGAGGTTAAATCTGAATTTTCATGTGGAGTTTCTGGGATGTCATTGGTGATTTTATTTGCACCTACTTCTTTATTATTCATAGGATATATTTAGAATTGATTCATTTTCTTTAAAGCAATTAGAACATCACTTTTCTTATAACGTACTTTTGTGCCAATCCTAAATGCAGGAATAATATCATTTTTGGTGTATTTCCATAATGTAACTAGAGAAATAGACAGTAGTTTTGCTGTCTCTTCTCGAGTTAAAAGTTGATCGTTAGATTTTTGATCTTTTGTGAAGTCTGAAAGAAGACTTTTAACGCCAACTAATATTTCATTTTTGAAATCTTCATTGTTGGTGTTTTCAATTTGTAGAATTTGTTTTTTCATTGCCTTGTTTGTTTAATGATTACAAGGCAAAATTAATTTGAGTTACTTTGTTTTAAAGGGTTGGGGTTACCCTAGACTTACCCAAAAGAATTAATTGTAGAGTAAATTTTTGATTTTATTTCTTCACTATTTTTGAATTTTTTTCTTTGTATAGGAGTGAAGTCTGTTGCTTTTTTTGTGATTATAGCGCAATTTTTTCTTAATCCATCCAGATCACTATTGGTAATAGCATTTATTTTTTGACCTAATTCTTTTTGTGTTAAGTTGGTGTAAATATTGTTATTCAAATGTATAAGTTCTCTTAGAGATGATAATTGATATTCTTTATCATAGTTGTTGTGATTGGTTAAAGCATTTAAATAATGTAACATGTTTTTGTCATTGAATTGTTTTTCATCTTTGACCTTTCTTAAACAATCAATAAATAAAACTTGGTACAAGTGATTTTTTGTTATGTTTTTATTTGATTTTTTATTATCTAAACTATTTGTAACCAAGTTAAGTAAGTCTTTAGTTTGTTTAAATTGTCTCCACTCTAAGTTTGTCTTGTTTAGGTAATTAAAGATATTGTCTTTTGTTCCAGGATTGAAAAAATCATAATCTTCAGTAATTGAATTTTGAAGATAGTATATTAGTGTTTCAGGTGATCTTCTAATGTGATCTTTAATTTTTTGCTCCCATATGTCATTATTTTCAGTGCTTAAATATGATTGGAAAGCACCCAAGTCTTTTATTTTTTTGATAGCTTTTGTTCGCTTTTTATTAAGGTGTTTAGTTTTTTCTGTTTTATCTTTTATTAAATTTAGCTTTATGTTTTCTTCAGCGATGTCGTAAAATTTTTTAAATTGTTTTTCATTTTTAAAAAACCAACTTTCATCTTCGACTAAGTCTTTTGTTATGTTATAAATATCTATAGTTATCAGCTCGTTTAATGTATACCTAATTGATTTATAGAATAGAGGGAATGATAGGTTAATTGAATTTTGTTTTAGGATTACTTGATTGTAAACACCATCGGGTATTTCTGAATATAAATGGTTAACATTTATAATTATTTGTTTTTGTTCCAATAATCTAATAAGCTTATCGTTCAGATTTGTTAAATCAACGTCTTTTAAAACACCTCTGTACTTTGTAGTCTTACTCATTTATAATTTTGTTTTGATTTTTCCACAATTCATTTATCACTTTGTTTTTTTGATCTTGTGAAGACTTAACGTAACTTCTTAATTGTTTTTCGGATTTATGACCAGTTGCATTCATAATTAATCTAGTATCTATGCCTTGTAAGAATAGATTAGTTGCAAAACTTCGTCTACAAGTGTGACTACTTACTAATTCCCATTTTTCGTAAATGCCTTCTTGCTTTCTATTGTTTTCCTCAGTTTTTTTAGATCCGAATACTTTTGTTTTTATACCTGCTTTTTGAGTTACCTCCTTTATATAAAGGTTGAAATTTTGCCTAGATATTGAAGTTGGTAGTTTACCATTTCTCTTTTTTATTATTTCCCTAACTTGCGGGTGAATAGGTATATTTAAATTTTGATTAGTTTTTTTAGTCGTAATATTTATTGAGTTTTCTAGTAGGTTATTTTCTGTTAATTGAGATATGTCAGATAATCTTAACCCTGTACGTAATCCAATAATAAATAAATCTCTAGTATTAATTAATCTTTTTACTCCTTTAAAATCATGCTTTAGGATTTTGTTTATTTCATCCTCATTTAAATAGATATCATGAGTTTCATTTTTAGGTTTGTAAAAGTTTTTGTGCTTATACATTGGGCTAATCGGTAAATTTTCAAACTCAATATTTTTACAAAAGGTTTTTATTCTTCCAATTAATAATCCAGTAGTATTATTGTTGATTTTTAATTCGTTTTTGCAATAGTGAATAAAATCTCTGTGAAAGTCTAAGTCTATCTCTTCATGAGTGTATTTTTTATTTTTGTATTTCTCAAAATCCTCTATTTTAGATTCTGTGGTTTTATAGTTTTTTATTGTGTTTTCAGATAGAGGGTTTCCATTATGTAATTGATTATGTAATTTAGGGGTATATTGTTTTATCCAGTCTAAAAAATATATTTTGTAGGCTTCATTTGGTGATTTTCTGTTATGAAAGGAATCTACAGTTTCTTTTAGCCATTTTTTACCAATTATGCAGCTACTGTTATAGTCCTTGTTGTATTTGTCTACAATATATTTTTCTAATGTTTCAAGCTTATTATTTATAAGATCAATATTAGTTGATGTTGCTGAAATTTTAAGCCTTTGTTTGGGCTTAGACCATTCGTTATTTTCGATAGAAAATCCTACTTTTGTTTTCTGGTCAGTCCTATTACTATCCCAAAAGCGTACATAAATACTTGAATATTTCTTTTTCCCCTTTATTATAAAGTATTTGACGTTCATTTTTTTTGCCGAATTTTTGCCGAAAAGCATTAATTTCTTTTAATTTCTCTTAACCAAATTTAATTAAATTATTTTAATAATACATTGTCTCGCCTTTAAATAAAGGAGTTTACGCCTGTTTTAGTTATTTGTGTAAAAAAACAGATTAACTCTTTCAACTACCATCAGGAGTAGCGACTAAGGTTGTTTTGTATTTGTAATGGTATGCTAAGTAGTTTAAAGGTTTGAAAATATTCGATATTGAGGAGTGAGTTAAGCATAAATCAATTAATATTTCTACTTTTAAAAATTTAATAAAGCAAACTGTTATAGAATAATGAAATTTATACCACCATTAGAAATAGCTTCTAAAATTATGACTTTAATTGAAGAGTCAGATAAGGAGCTTATTTTAGTTTCACCATATGTTGAATTATCAAATTGGAATAAAATGAAAAAATGCATTGATCGAGCAATAAAAAGAGGAGTGAAAATCATTTTTGTTGCTAGAAAAAATGCTAAGCAAAATTTAAGTTTTTTGAAACAATCAGGTATAAAATTAATTTTAGTCAATGATTTACACGCTAAACTTTATATAAATGATAGTTACGGAATTGTGACATCTCAAAACATTGTATACTATTCAGATATTAACTCTATTGATATAGCATACAGAACAATTAATTCTGAGCAAAGATTAGAGTTAATTGATTTTATAAATAACTATGTTTTAAATAATAGATTAGAAGTGGATGTTAAAAAATCTATTAAAATTTTAGATATTAACAGCACATACAAAAAGGTAAAACTAACTTCAAATCAATTAGAAGAATTGTCTGTTTTTTTTAACAGAAAATACAATAAAATTAAATTTGTAACAACAGATTCTTATATTTTCAGTAAATACTTAATTTCTTTTGCTGATGTTATAATTAATGGAAGTTATACTATAAAAACTCATAAAAAAAGAAATGAGAATATTAATGAGTTTATAGATGAGATTAAAACATTTGATCTGAATCTTAAAAATCAATTTGAGGTTAAATTAGATTCAGAACATAACAGGTTTTATTATATAGATTTCTATCCTAAAGAAAATTTTCAAATAGAAGGATTAATTAAAGACTTTTGTTTAATTACTGAAGCTGTTGTAAATTCTAAATATGCTAATCGAACAGAAAAATCTGCATCAGCAATAATTATTCATGGTTAATATTGTTTGTTGCTTACACCTTTTTTAAGTTTTAAGTAGTGTAGTAATAACCAATATTATTTCTAAGTTAAAAAGGTTTCTAAATGCCTATTCAATTTGTACTTTTGTACTTCAATAAAAACAACACAAATGAGTCAAGACGTTAGGGCTTTAGAGCCAAAAGCATTATGGAATAAATTCGCAGATTTAAACGCAGTACCAAGACCTTCAAAAAAGGAAGAACGCGTTATTAAATTTATGAAAGACTTTGGGACTAATTTAGGTTTAGAAGTTATAGAAGATGAGGTAGGAAATGTCATTATTAAAAAGCCAGCAACTGCAGGTATGGAAGACCGTGTGACTATTGTAATGCAATCGCATTTAGATATGGTACACCAAAAAAATGCAGATACCGATTTTGATTTTGACACACAAGGTATCCAAATGGTTGTTGAAGGTGACTGGGTAAAAGCAAAAGGAACAACGCTTGGTGCAGATAACGGATTAGGTGTTGCAACAATAATGGCACTTTTAGAAAGTACAGACATACCACATCCAGCTATTGAAGCTTTATTTACTATTGATGAAGAAACTGGTATGACAGGTGCAATGGGATTAAAAGGTGGTTTGTTAACTGGCGGAATCTTATTAAACTTGGATACAGAAGAAGATGACGAGATTGGTGTTGGTTGCGCAGGAGGTATTGACGTAACTGCAACAAGAACTTATGAGCAAGAAGAAACACCTGAATTTAAAATAGGTTTTGAAGTAAAAGTAAAAGGCTTACAAGGAGGTCATTCTGGTATGCAAATTCACGAAGGCTTAGGTAATGCTAATAAAATAATGAACCGTTTATTATTTGATGGTTTTGAAAATTTTGGTTTACGTATCTCTGAGATTGATGGAGGAAGCTTACGTAATGCTATACCAAGAGAGAGTAGAGCAGTAGTTGCTATTGATGCAGTACATGAAGCAGCTTTTGTAAATGATATGCAGTTATTAGCAGATAGTATTAAAACCGAACTTAAAACCATGGAACCTGATTTAGTTGTTGAGGTATTAAAAACTGAAACTCCAGAGTTTATCATGGATCTTGGTGTACAAGAAGGATTAACACGTGCAATTTATGCTGCATTAAATGGTGTGTATCGTATGAGTGCAGATATTCCTGAATTGGTAGAGACTTCTAATAATATTGCACGCGTAATTGTTAAAGATGGACATGTAAAAATAGGATGTTTAACGCGTAGCTCTGTAGAAAGTAGTAAAATGGATTTAGCAAATACATTACGTGCAGCATTTGAGCTTACAGGTTGTGAGGTTGAGCTTTCTGGAGATTATCCAGGTTGGACACCAAATATGGATAGTTCTATATTAAAAGTGTTAGATAATTTATATCAAAAACTAAACGGAGAAAAAGCACATATTGCTGCCTGTCACGCAGGATTAGAATGTGGTATTTTAGGACAAAATTATCCAGATATGGAAATGATTAGTTTTGGGCCAAACATTAAAGGCGCACACAGTCCTGATGAGCGTGCACAAATATCGTCTGCTCAAAAATACTGGAAGTTTGTTTTAGAGATATTAAAAGAGATACCAAAAAAGTAAGAATACTTTTTTAATTAGTATAACTTGTTACGAAATAAAAAAAGCACAATCATTTGATTGTGCTTTTTTTATAGTTTTATTTCCAATCGTTTTTTAAATAAGCCAAAGCATCTTCCAAAGCTTTTCTTGAAGATTTTGGGTTGTAGCCTAATTCTTTTCTAGATTTACTGATATCATAATCTTGTTTTAAACCATAAAACATATCTACGTAATGTCTCATTAATAAAGGTTCTTTTCCTGTCAATTTACTGCTAAATTCCATCAATCCAGCAACAGAATACAATAAACATTTTGGCACTTTTTTAGGTGTTTTTAGTTTTAGTTCAGGGTATAATTCTGATGCTATTTTCACTGTTTCTTGTATTGTAGTGTGATGTTCGTTTGATAAAATATAACGTTCTCCATTTCTTCCTTTTTGCATGGCTTGATAAGCACCAAAAGCAACGTCTTTTACATCAACCCAATTTAAAGTCATGTTTGTATCTACAGGAATCTCTCCATTTAAAGCTTGATGTACTAAATTATTACTGTAACTTAATTTATGAGCTTCACTTCCAATCATAGCAGAAGGCAAAATTAAAACGGTTCTGATACCGTATTTTTCACCCAATTGTAATGCTAATTTATCCGAATCATTTTTTGAATTATAATACCAATTTCTTCGGTCTTTATTATAACCATTATCAACATTAGCTGGTAATTTGGTGAAATCTAAAGATGCAACAGAACTTACATAAACAATGTTTTTAACACCACATTCTTTTGCCATATCAAACACATTTTGTGTTCCTTTCATGTTATTATCATAAATTTCCTCTTTTGGATTTTTAGCCCACATACTAAAGTTTGCAGCTACTGCGTATAAGTTGGTAACACCTTGAAAAGCTTTTTTTAGTGATGTCCTATCCATAAGGTCTGCCTGTACAACTTCACAATCCAGACCTTTAAAAGGTTTAGTGTTTTTGGTGTTTCTAACAGTAGTTCTTACGGTTTGATTATTTGAAAGTAATAACCTAACTAAGTTGTTTCCTAAATGCCCTGTTCCTCCTGTTACTAATGAAATTTCGTTGCTCATAATTCTTGAATTTTGTTTGAGCAAATTTCGATAGATATTAAGAAGTTAGAAATAACATTTGTTAGAAAGCGATTTGTTTTCTGATACGACTTAGAGATTGAGGTTCCATGCCTAAAAAAGATGCAATATTATCTATAGATACATTCAAAGCTAATTTTGGATACTGATTTACAAATTTTAGATAACGTTGTTTAGCAGTTAAAATTTGAAAATCCTTAACACGTTCTAATTTGCAACCTAAATGTTCATTGGTTACTTCTTTGACAAATATTGCCCAAAATTTTGTTTCCTTTTGTAAAATATCAAAATCAGGTTTCGATATTTTTAGAACTCTAGACGCTGTGATAGTTTCATAATAATCTAATGATGGTGTTTCTGTCATAAAACTATCTAAAGATGTGAAAAAATCTTGTTCTGCTACAAGGTGCTGTACAACAATTTTTCCGTCAATATTTTGATACCCTTTTACAATTCCTGTATCTAAGAAATAAATATACCGCTCCACTTTTCCTGCTTCTAAAAGATTAGTTTGAGCAGGTATTTCTTCAGAAACACAATGCTTTTTGATTAAATCAATATCCTTTTGAGTTAAAGGAACTCTGGATTGTATGTAATTAATTAGATTTTCCATTTTGTTTTATAATGGTATATAACGTTTTATGTATTATTAGTGTGGAAATAGAAAGTAAAAAGGCTTACTATTTATCACGAGGTAAAACATTTTGTTTGCTTATATCTTTTTTTATTTAAAAGCTAAATTAAAAAGATTTGATTGGTTTTATAAAAATACACAAAACTTTATATCAAACATTTAACCCATATTAATTACACACATATTATGAGGTGTTGTTATCTTTTTAAGTTTCCTATATATTCTGTTAATGCTTCTAAATAAAGAGTGTTAAAAGTACTGCTTGAAAACGGATTTTGACTAGTAACTAAATTTTTATCCTTTATCGCAAAGTTAGCTTTTGGTAAACCACTTCTGTATTTTAGTCCTAATTTTTTAAGCTGTTTGGCTATTTTTCTGTTTTTTGGTTTTCCTTTCATTATAAATTTTTCAATAACAAATTCTTCAAAAGGTGAAACAGCATTGACTTTATATCCAATGTATGGATTGTTTTCTTCGGGAATTGTTAAAATTAGGCTAGGAGCGTGACAAATAAGTCCAGTTGGCTTATTCTGTTCAGCAAAAAGTTTTAAAAGTATAGGGATGTTTTTGTCGTCTATTAAATCTATCATTAAACCTTGTCCACCTGGAATAACAATTCCTATATAACTATCTTGATTTTTAATTGCGTTTTCAAGTGTAATTGGATTATTATATAAGCTATCGTTTTCTATAAATGCTATTGCTTCATTTTTAATGTCTAATGTTTTTTTCCAATATTTATCGTTAATACTCTCTTCATCAATTGTTGCTACAACTCCATTTGGTGTGGCAAATTCTACTGCATATCCATTTTCTGAAACCGATTTATATGCCAAATAAAATTCATTTAAAAAGACTCCCGTTTGTCGTAGTTTTTGTCCTTTATTCAGTTTTAAAGTGTCTGCAGCACTCAAAACAAAAAGGATTTTCTTGTTTTGAGCTGATAGTAAGGTGTTTGTAAGCATTACAATAGTTATAATTAAAATTAGTTTTTTCATTTTAAGATTATTTAGCTGCGATAATTTCAATTTCTATAAGACAATTTGGTGCTGTGGCTAATAAAGGTAAAGGAACAATGGTACTGGTTGGAAAATCTTGTACTCTCCATTCTTTAGAGGCTACGTCTATCAAAATTTGTTTTTTCTCTAGTGTAAAATCTACAATGTAAACAGTCTGCTTAATAACATCGTCTAATGATAGTCCAGCTGAATCTAAAGCTGTTTTAACATTAGAAACAGTTTGTTTAACTTGTTCTTCAAAATTTTCTGAAACCAATTTGCCTTCTGTGTTTGAAGCCCATTGACCTGAGAAATAATACATTTTTTTTCCTGTTGGTACTTTTACAATATGCGAAAAGCCATTGTGCTTTGGGTTAAACAATCCTTTTGGATTAATAAAACTGTTTTTTTCTTGTGTCATATTATTATTTTGAGTGTCTATGTTATTAGATTCTTTGCACGAAAACAATATTGACAATATTGTAAACGACATTATTTTTGCTATCATAATTTTAGTGTTTTAATTATGATACAAAGGAAGTACACATAAGTTTTGTATACATTTACATATGTTGATAAAACTAGCTCTTGCTATTTTTGGATCTAATTCGGCTTAGTTGGGTTGGAGTTATGCCAAGGTAAGAGGCAATATGATATTGAGGAATTATTTGTTCTAATTGCGGATATTCTTTTTGAAAAATAGCATATCGTTTGTTTGCTTCTAATAATACAATTTCTACTTCTCTTTTTTCTTTATCAACAAAATAGTGTTCAGCAATTTTTCTTAAAAGTCGTTCTAAGTCTTGGTGTTTGTCTAATAAATTAATTAATTTTTTATAGTTTCCTATTAATAAATCACAGTCTGTTAATGCTTGCTGATTTATGGTGCTTGGTATTTGAGTAACTAAAGAAGAATAGCCACCCAACATATTATTTTTAGTGAAGAAATGTTTGTTATATTCTGCTCCTTCGTTATTGCGGTAAAAAGCTCTAACAATGCCTTGTCTAAGAAAACCAAAGTTTTTGGCGACCTCACCTTCTTTTAAAAATAACTCTCCTTTTTTTAATGTATGCTCTGTAAAGAGATTTTTTATTTCTTTCCAAGTGTTTTCTTGAATAGGAGAAATAGCATTCAGAAAATTATAGAGGTCTTTCAAATTAGATTTCGTTTCTTTTTTAAATTAAAGTTAAGTGTAAGTATGGTTGGGTAAATGATTAGCACTTTTGTTTTGGTTTATTACTTAGCTAAATATAGATGTTTTGCTGTTATTTTTTATACTACAAAGGTCAATTTTTTTTATACTGTGCTAATTGTAATTTATGACATCCATATTTGTATTTGAATATTTTCCCATCTTTTTTTAAAACTATTTATCATATCAATTTAGTTTAATTTGCCTATAATTAATTTGTTTGGTTTTACATTTCTATAAAAAGCATCATCTAATCCATATGGTGAGTATATATGGTGTTTTTTGATTTACGCACTCTAATAGTAAATGCTGAAAGCCAAGTTTGTATTCTGTTTTTTATGTTATTAAAAGGGGATGTTTTATTACCGATTAAATTACATATATGCCTCTTAACGTTATACACTTTAATTATTACTCCGTTTATTAAGATTACATCTTACTGCCTACCTTTATTTATGCTATAAGTATACTATAACCACGCTATAACCATGCTATAACCACGCTATAACTTGTATTAAATATTTGTTATACCTCTGTTTTACATGTGTTTATACTGAATGTGATGTTGTGTCAAAACAGACGGAAATTATTCCTTTTTCTAGGGGTTTTAAACGGTATTAAATTTAATTATCTGAATGGAAGTCTATTGCTTGTAAATACAACAAGTCTTGCAAAGTGTTTTTAGGGAAGCTAAGACTAACTTGAAGAAAAAAATCATATTCTAAAATAGAAAAGCACAATCTTAAGATTGTGCTTTTCTATTTATGTTTCTATACTTAGTTGTAAAACTTATATATTAAATTTGATTAGATATTAATAAAGGAATAATTTTAATTAGAGCTATTATTGGATTAAAACTCATGTGGATTAATCCAAGTAATACCAGAGTTTTTAAAGTATGTGTAAATTATAGGTGTCACTTTTTGAGCTTTAGAATGAATATCATGAAACAACAGAATACCTTTTCTCCATAATAGCATTAGTTTTATCTGTCTATTAGCAACTTGTTCAAAATTTAATTTTGAACTCCAATCTCGAGAATCAATATTCCAATATAATATTTTAGATTTTTTAGATGTAAAATAATCAACAAGCTCTTGGTTTCTTTGTCCGTAAGGAGGTCTAAAATAAATTAATTTATTTTTGAAGGGAAATATTGATTGTATTAGATTATTTGTATAATCAATAGAGTTTTTCCATTCAGTGTATTTTTGATGTGATTTATGTGTTTTTCCGTGAGAAAGTACTAGGTTGTCATTATATAATTGTTTGATAGATTTTATAGAAGAAGCTTTTAATCTTTTTGTCAAATTATCACCTAAAACAAAAAACATTCCTGTCAAATTATTTTCATTTAATACTTTAACTAGTTTATCTGTATTTCCATTTACAGCTGTGGGACCATCATCAAAAGTTAATAGAAATTTTTTATCTTGAAAATTGTGTCCTTGAATTTCATTTTTTGATAACGTTAAAATTTCACTCGTAATATTTGGAAATAAAGCTGATAATCTAATTTGTTCTTTTATATAATCAACATAAAACTCTTTAGTTTTTTCATACCACATTAAAAAATGCTTTGGTAATTTATTTTGTAATTTTATGTTAGATAAAGTCTCCCATGTATTTTTCTTTGGTATAATAATTACTTCTTTTAAAGACTGATTGGAAAGATTACTAAAATTAGATAAAATTCTTTTTTTAGTTTCTTTTTTCCAAAGTATAACAGAACTTTCTTTGATGTTTTTAACCTTTGTTTTTATAGACAAATCTACTGTAGACAAAGTGTCAAAAGAATTAAATACTTCTATAAATACAAGCATTTCACTTTTTGAAGCTACATCAAAATCTTTGCTAGAATTTAATTCTAATGGCCAATGAGTGTTACCTGTATGCTTTTTTTGTGCAAAAGAGAAGGAAGAGACAAAAAAAGATATAAAACTTAAATACAGAATTTTTTTCATTACCTTAATTTAAGGGTCATTCTTGAAATTCCTTCTGTATATGCCCTATGTTCTCTATTTTGTTTGGCATTTTTAAAATTTTGTAAAGCGTCAGCCCACTGCCCTTTGTTTTCGTAAATTTTAGCAATATTATAATAAGAACTTGCTCTAACAATATGTGCTTTATTTCCATTGGCTAAATCAATAGCTTTTCTGTTGGCCCATAATGCTTCAGCTTCTCTGTTTAGTTTTTGAAATGCTAACCCTAAATTGCTGTATGCTTGACCGTTATTATTATTAAACTCTATCGCGTTTTGATATAAAGATACTGCGCTTTCTAAGTTACCAGAATGATATTCTTGTTCTCCTTTTTTGTTTAATTTTATGGATTCACTTTTATCTAAATCGGACGCTATTAAATTTTGTCCATCAAATCTATAGTTTCTTAAAATACTGCGTACACCTTCCCAGGTAGTCGCATTTTTAAAATCACCAACATCTACAATATTTCCCATTTCGTCAATTAGAAATGGAATCCAAACTGTTCCTTTTTTTTCTCTTGGTACTTCATAGGTTTTAATAAGTGTATTTCCTATATAGATAAATACTTTTGCACCACTAATATTAGAAATATTACCATTATTAGTTAAGTGTCTATCTGAATAATTATGTACTGCATATACATATTTTTTTCCTTGTTCTTTTTTTGTTATGGTAATAGTTTCTGGTCCATAACCATCTGTGTCATCTACATCCAAATTTGCTTGAGATGCATCTTTATCATGATAACAAACATATCCTCCCTCATATGATAAATGAGAGTCAATATCTTGAGGTGAATTATTCCAATTTAATACAATTCTCATTCCGTCTAATTCATACATTGTGGGACTAATTGCATATGTTAATCCGTCGCATAGACATTTAGTTACCAATGCTGAATAGCCTTCTTTTTTTATTATCACTAAAACATTTTTGTCATTTCTATACTCAACAGGAATTGTTACTTTACCATTACTATTAGTATACTGAGTTATTGATGTTTCTCCGTTTTTTTGAAAAATAACTTTAGCACCTTCTATAGCTTTGTCTTTTATGGTAGCACTTAACACTAATATTTCTGTAGAAGACTGTGCAAATAATAATGTGTTAAAGAATAACAATGCTAGAATTAATAGTTTTTTCATGATAATTATATACGATTTTTTGTTTTAAATGATTTACAACCTATAACAGAAATGTTAGTTTTAATAAAAATTACTAATATTTAAACGAAGTTAATTTAAAAAATGAGAAACTAAAAGTAGATGATCAATTTCTTACTTAAGAAGTAATTTTGCTCTTGTAAAAATTGTTTTATTCTTTCTTATTTCAATATTTTTTAAATTACCAAAACGGTTTGTGTATGGTTAGTTGATGATTTTGCATAACTAATTTAGTAAAAAAGAAACCCAACTTCAGGAAAATTATTAGGATTTTCTGAGTAGCACAACCTGAAAGCAATTAATTAATCATGCTTGTTAGGATTATTTAATTTTGCGCACCTCTAGAGTTCTTAAATTAATTGCTGTAAAAACGAAAAAATAAGGTTTATTTAAATCATTATTAGTAATCTATATTCTATCAGCATTATCTTGTATTTTTCCTATGAATAAAAAGTTGTCATCGGTGGGTGTTATTTTATTGTCAAAAAGGGTAGATACTCTAAAAGTAATCCCATTACTAGAGGCAAAAATATGGGTAGGGTAACTATAACTATGCTTGCAAAGCAATTTATGATCGATTAGTAGCCAAAGGGAATAGCAAAAAATTAACATTAATAGCGGTTTGTAATAAGTTATTAAAACAAGCTTTTGCAATAGCAAAATCAGGATTAACTTATGATAATAATTATAGAAGTGATTTATTGAAAAGTTAATGAGTTTTTACTTGTTTTTTACCACAATACTTTGTTGTGAGTAGTGTTTTATTCTACGTACGCAATATTTTCTCCTATTTTATATCTCAATTGATGCTTTTTCAATTCAGGTTTTTGACTTATTGTTCCTCCATTTAGATTAACTTTAAAAGCTCCAAATACTAATACTTCTTGAGTTTTTTTATCAATAACAATTTTCTCAGCATTCACAAATTCAAATACACTAGTTTTTAGATTAGCATTTCCAATAAGAGTAATCGTTTTTTTATAAGAGTCAAGTTTGACTAATTCATCTGCAGAATAGGTTAATTCATTTTCGGTTTTTATTTCTTCTTGCGCATAGCTATTGATTCCTAGTGCAAAAATTAGACTTACTGTAATAAAAATTTTTTTCATAATTTTCTTATCTTAATGTTCAAATTGTGTTTTTAGAATTGGTTGCTCACTGTCTAGTCCTGAAATACGGCTACAGTTTAAAATTGTTTTTAAGCAGATAATTTATATACCATATTAGGTGTTTTATAGTCTAAAGATAAGTGTAATCTTATTTAGTTGTATAAATTAATTGCATTTTTTGCTGCTCTCTTAGCATGTATTACCTTATCAAAGGTCTGGTCTAAATAAAACTCATCTTTTAATATGCCATTTACACGCTCCGCCATTGCATTTTCGTAACAATGATTCTCCTGGGTCATACTAATATCTATCTTTTTTCTTTTGAGTATTTGTGTGTATACATTGCTACAGTACTGTGTTGGCGTTAGTTTTTTTTATCAGATGCTATTAGTATAATTCGGTTTTTAGTCCAATTTTTAATTTTAAACCACTTGTTATTAATTATCTCTTCTGATGAATTGTATTCTTTAAAGATGAAATCAACAAAAATTTTATTATCGGTAATTTCAATACTCTTTAATTTCCGATAGTCAGAAATTCCGCAATGACGATTGTCTTGATATTTTAGATTTCCAATCGAGTCAAAGCTTATTCTTTCTGTCCATATTTGGTTTCTCCTTTTTAGTTTTTCTTCGACAGTTAAACTTTTCCACATTGAATCTTTCTTTTTTATAGTTTTTAGAATCAGAGTGTCAGAATTGAACCAGTTAATTTCAGTTTTCCAGTCATTAGCTTTAAATTTTTTACTTAATTCAGATTCTTGAGAATTAGCAATTAAACAACTAAATGAGAGAAGTATGATGTGAATTTTGTTCATTTTCGTCGTTTTCTTAAATTAATGCCAACGTGTTTGTGTATGGTTAGTTGCGTGGTTTAAGCACTAAAGTTAGTGAAAAAATCACAGATAGAAAGTCCGCAAAGACTCTCGTAAATAGGCAGGAACTAGCAATTAATTTTATACGGTGTTGGCAAATCGTTTTTTAGAAAGGTAACTCATAAAAAGTACCATTACCTTGAAGAAAAATATGTTTGTTATTATTTATATAATACCAAACTATGTTTGTATTATCTTCACCATAAACCTCTATAATAGGTAGTTCTTTTGTGAACTTGATAACAGGGACACTATTTACGTCAACATAACTTAAGTAAGTTTTATATTTTCGCTCGTTATTAATTTTTTTGAAGTCTAAATGTACAATATATAATTTTTCATCTATTAACTGCCAACCTCTAATGCAGTGATTTTTAAACAAACCTTTTGCTTTTCTTTTTACACTATTACCTGCAATGTCTAAATAATTTAACCCAATTCTCATATCACTTGCCACCTCAAAAACAATCATTTTATTATCTGGTAGTAGGATTGGATACCCTATTCCTAAATCTATAATTTTTTTTATTGTTATCGATTTGGGATGATCGGGTTCTGAGATATCCATTAAAAATATGGAGTTTTGATTAACCCAATAAATAGTATTATTAAAAACTAAAGAATAAAGAGCTGAAGATTCTGTCTCGTTATCTGGTATAACGACTTTTGATATTGGATCTGTGTTTTCAATAGTTGGAATATCAGAAACCTCAAACCTATAATCTTCTTTATGTAAAGAAGATATTTGAGTATATAATTTGCCCTTTGCGATACAGACTCCTTTTATATACCCCATTGCTCTTTCCTTAATTATGACAGTAGGTTTATCAAGATCTTGGAAGTTTACAATTACAATTCTGTTCCCTCTTTTTGCTTTTAACAAGAGTGTATCGTCTATAAATTGAAAGTTAGGTTTATAAAAGCGTCCTTCTAAGGGTACTTTTACCACTTCCTTTAATTGAAATGGAACTTCTATTTTCCAAATTGTTAAAATCGTATCCTCTTGAATTGTAAATAATAGATTCTTATAGTTTTTTACAAAATGAAAATATTTTCTTTTTGAATTAAGGTCTAGGATGTCGTAAGGTATTGTCATAAGTTAAGCTCTACTAATGTCATATTTTTTAAGTGAATAAAAATAGGATAAAAAACATTAAAGCAACGGGTTAATCAGGTTGCTATGTGTAAATGTTTGCCAACGTTTATGTATAAGAATAGTGCGGTTTTGTGTGCGAGGATTTTCCGCAGGAAAATCAGACGTAACAAAAGCTCACGGACTCTTGATTAAGCACTAAACTAAGCATTATTTTTATACGGTGTTAGCTATAGTTATTTATACATTAAATTCAGAATTCCTTTTTTCATTTCTATTTCAACTTTTTGTCCTTTGTAATAGTTTTGAATAATGTCAATTCTAGTGTCAAAAATCAAATCAGTTTCTTTTTGTTCAATTGTTATTTTATGATCTCCAATATCTTTTCCGCTACCTTTTCGGTCAATTATTTCGATTATAGTTCCGTTAATGGTTACAGTTTCTAATTCTCCGAAAATAGAGTTTACAAATATCAATAAACAAGAAAAAAATCTTCTCAGAATTAAAAAATAAAACACAGAGAAGAGAGCTGTCCTTTTAAAAAAATCTATTATGTATTTTTTCCAATTCTTTTCTCCTTTTTTGATATTCCTGAATATGTCATAGGTCACTAAAATTCCAAAAAAAGGAATAACAATAAAGTCAGAAATTTGTTTTGCTCTAATGTCTTCATAAAATTCAAATCTCAAAGGATAAAATATGATGTAGATTATCAGAGCTATTATCAGAATCAATATTATAATAAATCTCGAAAGATACTTCCAATTCATTCGTAAGTATGAGTTTTTCTAATTATAGCTAACGTGTTTGTGTATGGTTAGTGGCGTGTTTAAGCAACTAAGTTAGCAAATAAAACCCGAATAGAAAATCCGCGAGGATTTTCGTAAGTAGGCGAGTACTAGACATTAATTATACACGGTGTTAGGTATAGTTATTTTTCATTTTCAACTTTCAATATTATTCTAAATTTCTTTTCCAATTCCTCCATTTTTTTAGGAAGTTCATTTCTGACTAGTTTAGATATGTCAGACATTTCTTTTGAAAATTGTTTATAATAATCTCCAGAAATTTCACCACTCAAAACTCGTGCTTTAATATACCCATAGTCATAACCTTTATCCCAATAAACTTGAAATAAGCTGTCAATATCTGTACAGAACTTTTTAGTAAGAAATATTTTATTTACTATATAGTGATTTCTAAAATTGTCCATTGCTGTATTAACTCTAATAGTTCGTTGTTTACTCTCTTCTTTTGCGTCTTCAAATACTGGTTGCATTGGTGCAGTCCAATTTACCATAGCTGAATGTAATTCCTGAAGATTTCTATAAATTTCAACAATAACTTTTGACCTTTCTTTATGTAAATGACTAAATTGAATTTGATGAGTTATATTATTCTTAGCTAAATCAGATTTAATTGGTTCTATTTTCAATGCTAGTTCTTCGCTTAGCTTTGTCTTATAAGATTCAAGCTTTTCATTGAAATCTTTTTTTACTTCTTCTTCTAATTTTGTCAATTGTTCTTTCGTAGAAAGTTTAGCAATTTCAATTCCTAATGCTTTTAGCCAAGACTTATAAAAAATGAAATATGAGGCAACTAGAAATAAAACGACTTTAATCCCTAAATCAACCCAATAGTTATCTGTCATAGCGTTTTGTTTTAATTATACCTAACGTTTACGTATAAGAATAGTGCGTAGTTTGAGTGCGAGGATTTTCCGAAGGAAAATCAGATGCATGCAAACACGCATTTAGTCTTGATTAGGCACTAAATTACGCATTATTTTTATACAATGTTAGCGCACGTTGTTATGTTTTTCTCACAAGAGTATTTAAATATGCTTTTTAAGGAACAAAGAAAAGTCCGAAGCAACAGTTGCGTATTGTTTCGCAAGAGTCAGAATTTTTTAAACGCAAGAGTTAAGTCATTTGCGAGTAAACTTTGCGTATTATTTTGTCAGAAGTCGGTTTAATTTTTTATTTAATTTTAGTTTGCGAGAGTAAAATCAGACTTAGGTAACAGTTGCGTTTTGATTTGACAAAAATCAATTGAGTAAGTTTTAGTAATTGTTTTTAAAATACTTTGAGAAGGTTTATTATTTTTTTTGAGCTGAGTGAGCAATGTGCGCTAACGTGATTGTGTATGGTTAGTTGCGTGTTTAAGCACTAAAATTAGCAAATAAATCACAGATAGAAAGTCCGCGAGGACTTTCGTAAGTAGGCTTTAACCAGCAATGAATTATACACATTGTTGTGCAACGTATTTTTTATTCAACGTAGTGATTGTCAGCTCCAAAGAAATAATCATTCGTTTGTCTATTTTCAAATTCTGTAATTTCTCCATTGTTTGCATTCATTTTAAAATGATAATTCACTTCTGGAAAACAACTTGGTCCCATTATACTTCCTTCTTGAATTAATGTGTTAGTTGACCAAACAAACGATTCAGTTCTTTTGTCAAACCGCAAGTCAATATTCAGTTTTTTGTACGGGATTTTTCTACGAATCAATTCAGAGTGAACAGAATCTATTGGTATGATTTTATTTGCAAATTCTGCTTTTGGAAAATCAATGTCCTTAATCATTTTTCCATTTTTATCAAGCATTAAATTGAGTCCGATTTTCTCAATTCCGATTTCAGGTAATTTTAATTTATAAATGATTGAATAAACTGGAAAGTCAATAATTGAGTCGCAATCGGATTTTTCTTTGTGTTGACCCAAAAGTGCTAAAATTTCACTCTCATCTTTTGTCCTTTCTATTTCAATTGGTTTGTCTGATAGAACATAACCATTTTTAAATTCCAGATTTTGAAAGTTGTTTTTTCCTAATCTGCTTTTCAGATAATTTTTAAACTTATTCTGCATATCAGTTGGAATTCTATTCAAATTCTCAAACTCGGCAGAATAGCAACTATTTACATATTTATAACTTTCCGTTTTAGAAGCAAATTGAGGGTATTTTTCACGAGAATATTTGTCGCAAGATGCGAATAGAATAATTAAAAATAAACTCAATATTTTTACTTTCATTTGGATTTAAACGTGCTGTTGAGATATGTTGCACAACGTGTTTGTGTATGATTTCGTTGCGTGTTTAAGCACTAAAGTTAGCAAATAAATCATAGATAGAAAGTCCGCGAGGACTTTCGTAAGTAGGTTATAGCTAGCAATGAATTATACACGGTGTTAGGCAACGTTTTTATTTCAGTAATATTGGAATATCACTTCCTTCGATTCCTTCTAGTTTTATTCCAACTAATCCCATTTTATACGCAAAATCAATATCTTTTCCTGCTCCTAATGCTGTGTAAAAACCAACTGAAAATGCGATTGTGGTTTCATCGGGAACTGAATCTTTCATACCAATTACATAAGGTATATGTTTAGAAATCTCTTTCGCTTGCAATTCTGAATAACACGAATTAAGAAATACACATTGGACTTTATCTGAAAATAGTTCGAATAGGGAACCTAATGCATTAATATCTATTAATTTTGAATTACCCAAAGAATCCTCAAGAGCAATTCCGCCTATATGTCCATGACCAGAAAATTGAACAATGGTTGGTTTTTCGTCAAGCATTGCTTGTTGTAAAGACTTAGGTGTAACAGCCCATTCAGATTTCAATTCGAAATTATCTCTTAATGAAGCAAGTTTTAAGCCATTTTCTATATTTCGGACTTCCTCGTCTATTCTTAATCTATCTTGATTTATTGGACTTGCACCTAAAAATAGAATTTTTATAATATCCCCAATATTATCTTTTTCAGCTAATCGGTCTTCCAAATTTTTAATTTCCGAAAGAGCAATATTATGGTCTTTATATAGTTTTTCTTGGTCTTTTAAAAGTTGATTATATTCGGGAACGAGCTCGTTCCATTTCTCTAAAAGCTCAACATATTTTTCTTTAAATTCTTGTTCTGATAATTCGATTTTTTCTTGATTTATCAAATGAAAATCTTTGATGTATTGAATATATCCTTCTAAAGTTTGTCTAAAAGTCCTTTTTGTTTCTGCTATTTTATTTTCGTCTCCAAAATGAAGTACGCTTTCAGATATTATCGCGATAGCTTGGCTACTTCCTTGTCCAAAAATTGCCTGGATGTCTATTAGCGTTCTGTTTTGCCAAGCTTTAAGGTCAGCAGAATATAGGTCGTCCAACCTTTGTTCTAAAAGTTCAATTGCTCGATTATGTGGAATTTTTATCATTCTGTTTAAATGTTGCCTAACTGTTTTGTATAAGATTAGTTGCGTTTTGACGAGGCTTATTTTCCGTAGGAAAATCAGCAGTAGTCAAAAAAGCAATGACCTTTTGATTGATCTAAAATAAGCAATTAATTTTATACAGTGTTAGCTTTTAGTGCTTTTAAAATTCGTTGTTTTCTTTTTTTTACTTAGTTTTTATTCCGCAAACTTGATGAAATTCGATAGTGTTTTAATTCAGGTTTCGAGTAATAAATTCAGCAACTTGCTAAATTCAGAGTTTTAAATTCTGTTTTCTTGATTTCGCAAATAAGCTAAAAAATCAGACGTAATTCAATTTAGAGTTTGAGTGAGAATTCAGCTCGTTTTTCAAAATTCGACAACATAGTTTTTCGATTTTTACTTTCTTAAAACTCAAATAAAAATCGAAAAATAAACACGCTTTTTTTCAATTCCGCAAACTTGCTCACGCATTAAAGCTAACGGTTTTGTATAAGATTAGTTGCGTTTTTGGAAGAGGCTTATTTTCCGTAGGAAAATCAGCAGTATCCAAAAACGCAACTACTTTTGATTTGTCTAAAATAAGCAATTAATTTTATACGATGTTG
>Ga0209295_1000099_pt1 | contig 116196 bp, 101 predicted proteins | sample Porto_5metaG_FD_187428 | JGI IMG/M metagenome (GOLD analysis project Ga0209295, IMG submission 187428) | Marine algal microbial communities from Porto, Portugal - Porto_5 metaG (SPAdes) (version 2) | ecosystem: Host-associated > Algae > Red algae > Unclassified | place: Portugal: Porto...
CGCCCTATTAATAATATCAGCCTTCTAGATGACAGACATATTGAACAATCTCTTCAGTACGTAGGTTAAAACCGCTATTGCCTTCAACGACAAATGACTGACCTGCACGGTAGTAGCTGAATTCATCGTCACCATTAATTTTCACTTCACACTCACCACTGGTGATTTCGATACGCTCAGAGGTATTGGTGCTAAAGTGATAATGCTCAACCAAGTTGTCACAAGGTAGGATAACGCCTAGCGTTTTGTGGCGACCATCCTCGAACATAATGGTATGGCTTGAGCAGCGACCATCATAAGATACTGTCGCTTGGGCATTAACGGTTACGTTAGTAAATTGCGCCGCTGTCATAGTGGCTTCCTTATCAAATAATTATGGCAAAACTAAAAAATAAGTAACGGGTTAAAGTACCGACAGAGTTGTACTGGGCTTCAAATACGCGACCAGTAAGCAAACACACCTGCTTTAGGCACCTTATCCCTCTATAGTAGATATCTGTGCGCTACAGGTAGCCACAGGTTCTATGAAAACGCTTTTGAATAATGATTGAGTGGCCTGTTTTTACCACTATACGCCTACAATTTTACAAAATTGTGACTCGTTATTAAGTTGTATAGCGCATCAAACTCATAAGAAGAGTTTATCATTATGTGAGATTATGCTACCACATTATATCTATAAAGTTTGTTAAAGCGACTAGGAAAGTTCTATTCGATAATAACTATCCACCCGTTCGTTCAATATTTATTTGGTGTTTTTCTAGGCGGGTGCTAGACCATTGTCTTAGGTATATTTTTGTCATTATCGGTCAAAATATTGCTTCGCATACTATGCTTATCTTTGAATATCCAGTTACCCTAATGATTAACATTATAGGTATTATGTTGATGATTTATTGTCAGTTTTTGATAGTTTTATGGTAATCTGCCACTAATAAATTCTGTTATACCTCGTCTTAAAGTTTGTATTTACGCACATTTAACACCATACTATTTGCCTACAATATTTATCTAATTAGCAAGCTTAAATAGATATTTTCACTTCCTTATTTACCCTATTTATAGATGGCTTCCTAAGATTTATATGATGTCCATTGTTTGTCCTGAGAGGCGTTAATGCTAGTATCGTTAACTTTACATCAGTTTGCGTTGATTGCTCAGCATGAGCTGAGCGTGGCTGAAGGTTTTAATGTCATCACTGGTGAAACAGGTGCTGGCAAGTCGTTATTGCTAGATGCACTATCACTATGTGTCGGTGAGCGAGCAGACAGTGCGATGGTCAGGCATGGCGCCGCGCACGCAGATATCTACGCTCAATTTGATGTGGAAAATAACAGTGTCGTCGCTGAATGGTTTGCTAAAAACGAGCGACCGCTAGAAGAACCTGAAGTACTTATTCGCCGACAGTTAAGTAACACTGGCCGCTCAAAAGCATGGCTAAATGGTTCACCAGTTAGCTTAGCGGAGCTAAAGAGTTTAGGCACTTTATTGGTTAATATACATAGCCAACATGCTCAGCAAGCGTTGCTCAAGCCGCAATTTGTGGTGCAATGGCTTGATGAAATGGCACAGATAACACCGCTAGCCATCCAAACTGCCAGTAGCTATCAAGCCTATCAGCAGCTAAAACGTCGCGCAGATGACATCGCGAGCCGCGAAGCCCAGCGTCAAGATCGTATTCAGTTGTTGCAGAGTCAATTAGCAGATATTGCGCCGTTATTGGCTGTGGACTACGTAGAAGTTGAATCTGAACACGAAGAGCTCTCCAATATTGAAGCCTTAATGCAAGAAGCCAGTCATGGTCTGCATTTGCTCGACAATGATACCGATGAACCAGACGTCATGACCTTACTCGGACAAGCGATTAAAATTTGCGACAATCAAGTAGGCGTCAGTCAAACGTTTGAACAAGCTTCTGAACAGCTCCATCTAGCACAGCAACAAATCACTGAGGTGACTGCTCTGCTATCAGATTACGCCGAACAGCAGCTACCTGATCCTGAACGTTTGCAAACATTAGACAACCTAATTAGCTTAGGACATCGTTTGTCACGTAAGCACAGCTTGCCAGCCAGTGATTTAATTGATGAAGCAAAAGGTTGGGAAGCGCAATTAGAGCAACTAGAGAACGAGCCAAGTAGTGATGCTATGGCAGCGCAAATTGAGCAGGCTTGGCAAGACTATCTCGCTCTGGCGACACAGTTAAATAAAGAGCGTACAAAAGCTGCCCCGATAATTAGTAAGCAACTCATCAAACAGCTACAACCACTTGCGCTACCCAATGCTAGCTGTGAATTTGTCTTTACCAAAAAATCTGAACCTAGTCAGTACAATGCCCAAGGGTGTTTCGATATTGATTTATTATTCAGCGCCAATGTCGGTATGCCAATGCAGCCTCTACATAAAATTGCTTCAGGTGGTGAACTGTCACGTATGGCGCTCGTGATGCAAGTCTTACAAGCGACCAATGCCGATAACAATGCCGCCAAGCCTATGCTGGTATTTGATGAGGTCGATGTCGGTATCAGTGGTGGTACGGCCCAAGTAGTCGGCGAACTACTCCGCTCGCTTGGGCAAACGCAGCAATTGCTGGCCATCACCCACCAAGCACAAGTCGCAGCGCAAGCGCATCAACATATCTTGGTACAAAAGCACCATCAAGAACAGACCGAAAGCGAGCTACTCATACTGACCGACAGTGCGCAAGTAGACGAGTTGGCGCGCATGTCTGGTGGTGTCATTATCACCGATGTCACGCGCGATCATGCCCGAAGCTTACTATCCGATGTTAAATAACGCTCTATCTGACCTATCTAACGTTGAATAACCATTCGTTTTTATCAAAACGGATGGTTATTTGAGTCTGTATGATGGTCAGCAGCAATTAGTGCGAATCTTGCTTTTCTATTGATTATCACCATATAGTGGTCTTTCACCCTTATTATTAGGTTGCATTTGTTTCTATGTCTAAAACCAATTTGACCCATCATTTTTTGATTGCAGCACCAGAGCTGTCAGACCCAAGGTTTGAGCAGGCACTTATATATATTTGCCGTCATGACAAGCATGGTGCCCTAGGTCTGATGGTCAATCGCCCGCTTGAGCAATCTCGCGTAGGTAAGTTGCTAGAAGATTTGGATATTGAAGTGACCAATCCACAGGTGATGGAGGATGTGGCATTAGAGGGTGGCCCTATGTATCCGGAGGTCGGCTTTGTGCTGCATACGGGTCAGCCAGAATGGGCCTCTTCTTTTGCTATTTCAGAGAACGTTTGCATCACGACTAGCCAAGATATTCTAAAGCGTATTGCCGCAGGTCAAGGCGTCGGTCACTATCAGCTGTGCCTTGGACATGCCAGTTGGGGCAAAAAACAGCTAGACCAAGAGCTGAGTAATGGTGATTGGTTAGTCTGCCCTGCGGATCTAAATTTATTATTTGATACACCGTTTGAAGAACGCTGGCAAATCGCAGCCGACAAAATCGGTGTCAATTTTGACTATCTTAGCAGTGACATAGGTCATGCTTAATAGTATATGCTCTATGAATTGCGCTCTATGAATACAGATATAAAGGACACCCATTACTATGGTAGATAGACCTTTTACAGCCAGCAGCACAGACACTATAGATAATGACATTGATATTGATATTGATATTGATACTCTCGATAACAATAGCAATGCTGAGACTATTGAACCAAAAGTAAAGCCGCATCTTATCTTAGCGCTTGATTACGGCGTCAAAAAGATGGGTATGGCGCTCGGTAATACCATTACGCAGACGGCGCGTGCCTTTGATATATTGGCAATGAATAACGGGCAGCCAGATTGGGACAATTTAATTGGTATCATCAAAGTCTGGGGCGTGGCACAAGTCGTGGTTGGACTACCGCTTAATATGGATGGCACGAGCTCCATGCTCTCAAAACGAGCACACAAATTTGCTCGTCGTCTGGCCCATAGAGTGATGGAGCAACATCTACCAGTAACTGTATCACTGTGCGATGAGCGGCTGACTTCCATCGAAGCAAGAGAAATCGCGTGGGATAATGGTTGGATCAAAAACGAACGCGACCCAATCGATGATATCTCTGCCTGCATCTTAATGTCGACCTATTTTGCTGATCCTAATAGCAGTATTGCTATCGATGCAATCAAAGCAGAATAAAGCAGCCAAATAGGTAAAAGACACGTGTGCGGCTATAATGTCACTTCGATACATCGTACCTCTCAACGGATAAATAACTGATTACTATGACCACTGTCTCAGACCAATCTTCGCAACATAAGTCACAGCATGGTTTTGCTCCGCTTGCCATTGCCCGTATTAAAGGCGCACAGCGTGCTAACCAAATAGCGATTTATCTCATTTATGCGGCTATTTTCGCATTTGTGGTCTTTGGCACGATTGCTAGTATCAAAGCCTTCCATAATAACCAGCTGCTTTATCAGTTATTTTATAATTTGCCCTACGCCCTAGTGGCCCTCACGATACCTATTACTATTTATGATGCATTGGTCGTTTATCGTTATCGCTTAAATCAGCCATCGATGATTGCTATGAGTATTGGTGTATCAACCATTATATTGGTTGGCGGATTAATTTTTGCCGATACGGCATGGTTAGGACTATCTTGTTGGCTAGGCGTGGCATTTTTATTTAAAGTAAGTTTTAAGCGGTTTTTTAACTTTTTAGAAGTAGCTGATGTGCCTGAAGCCGACAAAGATGCTGAAAGTACTAAAGCGTAGATGATCTACAAAATACGCCGAGGTAAGCACTTAAGCAAACTACTCATCCTCCGACCCACTTATTTAGCTTTACGATAATGACTATGACTACTTCAATACCAGACACGCCTATCCACCATCACTTAGATACTCAAGGGCTAATCTGTCCTGAGCCCGTCATGATGCTACATCGCGTCATTCGTAAAGCAGATGGCGGTGAAGTGATTGAAATATTGGCGACAGATCCAGCTACTACGCGCGATATTCCAAATTTCTGTCGTCACCTGGGTCATGAGCTAATCGGTCAAGAAACACTGGCTGAAAACGTGAGCTTAGATGCTGATCCTGATGAAATCACCATCGATAGCGATGATGATACACCTGCAAGCGTGACGCTATATCGCTATCTGGTTAAGAAAAAAATGGCATGATAGGTTTGGCATTATTTTAATAACTGTCTGTCATCACTCACTTACCCTCTATCTGAGTATTATCCTATGAGCCGTGATCGTGCCGTGCAACAGCGTCAACCTAAAGCATTGGCGGTCGATGATGAGCCAGCTTATATGACTGAGTTTCGTCAAGCCATGCTGGCGCGTGGTCTAGCGACGCGTACTCGTAATGCGTACGTCCGCGACCTACGCTCTTGTGAGCTGACCAATCCTATCGCCCTGACACGCTGGCAGCCTGATGATGTCCTGCACTGTCTGTCACGCCTTGCTCAAGATGGCAAAACTCCACGTACCCAAGCGCGTATGCTTTCAAGCTTGCGCCAGTTCTATCTATGGATGATTGCCAGTAATCTGCGTGAAGACAATCCTTGTGAGCGTATCAAAAGTCCAAAACTCGGACGTCCGCTACCAAAAGACTTAGCCGAGGCTGATGTCGATAACCTTCTTGCTGCACCTGATACCAGCACCGCGCTCGGACTGCGTGATAAAGCTATGTTAGAGGTGCTATATGCTTGCGGGCTGCGTGTGAGCGAGTTGATTAACCTCTCATTAGAGCAAGTAAATCTAAACGCTGGTTGGCTACAAATAACAGGTAAAGGGAATAAAACGCGACTGGTGCCCCTCGGCGAATATGCAGCGGATGCATTGGAAGATTATCTGTCTCATGGGCGTGGAGACTTGATTGCTCATTTAAAATCAGGCAATTGCCAAGCAGTATTTTTGACGGCGCAAGGTGGCTATATGACGCGGCAGAACTTTTGGTATTTACTTAAGAAGTACGCCAAAGTTGCCAGTATCGATAAAGAATTATCACCGCATACGCTACGTCACGCCTTTGCCACGCATTTGCTCAATCATGGTGCAGACTTGCGTAGTGTGCAGTTATTACTTGGGCATAGTGATTTATCAACGACGCAAATTTATACTCATGTGGCAACGGCGAGATTGCAGAAATTACATGCCGAGCATCATCCACGTGGATAGCCGCCTTGCCATATTGTCATATGGGCAGCATTGAAATCTAATATTATTGATGATTGTAAAAGGAATATATTGTGTCGCACCCTCAGCCGTCTGCCTTATCTACTCTAACCAAAAAGCAAAATGCGGCCCTTCGAAACCTTACTATCATGGGTTATTTAGAAGGCACTTCTTTTCTATTGTTACTGGGTATCGCGATGCCACTCAAATATATGCTCGATATTCCAGAAGCGGTGAGCTATGTCGGCCCAGTACATGGGGTATTGTTCGTCGCCTATATCATGGTATTAATCATTACGGCGAGCAGAATAAAAATGCCGCTATGGGCGCTACCTGCTGGTGTCATTGGTTCTTTCTTACCATTTGGACCGTTTATATTTGATCATTTATTAAAGAAGAGTTTGAGGAAGTAGTTTCAAGAAAAATTTCATATCAGGAACAATGTATAGCTGAATCCGGCTAACGATAATGCCATTCTATTCGCCTGCTGTATCTATCACTATTCTAGGATTACGTGCCTGTATCTCGCGATAAAAACGTGATTTGTCTTTTGGTGAGATTAGTACTTCTTCATCTTGATATGATATTTTAATCCTATCCAATGATAGTGCTGGCGCAGAACTCATGCTTTTAGTTGGCATAATATAGGTGATATCTGTAAGCTCAATTTTTTGAACAGAGAATCCACTATCTACTTGTAGTTGATCATTCGTTAATGTGTACTCAGTACCGAAAAAAGGGATGAGCATTAGTGCTGCAAAAGGCATGAGAATAACCGTCATTAATATAGTTTGTATGAGTGATTTGTGAGCACCTCGCTTCCACTGCCATAATGGAACAGACACAGTAAATAAACTCAAACTCCAAAGTAACAGTGCAAGCCAGAAATCTACTTTAGATACAAATATAATGTCTGGCATAAATAATACTTAGCGACTATTAGGTTAAATTCGATTCTATCTTCAGCGATATCTCTTATCTAATGTATCTAACATTTTTTCTTAAAAATTTTTGCGATATAGCAAAATGCAGTTCCATAAATAGATAGCTGCAAACCCATCCTTTTCTCGTTACAATACCCTTATTAAAGTGCGCCATGACATACACGCTGCTTAACTGAGCTGCGCACTACCTTTTTCCTATTTATTATCTGAGAATCCTATGAGCCACCCATTAAATCATAAGCCACCTGCTGACCTATTAAAAAACGCCGAACACTGGCGCGAAGATATCAATTTTCGCCAAGAAGTGCTGGGTAAGCCGTTTGATTTTGCGACCACGTGGGGCATTTTTTCACCGCAAAAACTCGATGACGGTAGCTTGATGCTGCTTGATTATGTGGATTTTGAGCAAGATGATGACTCGATCGATTTGGGCTGTGGTTATGGCGTACTTGGTATGACGGCAGCACGTGAATGTCCAAATGGTCAGCATACGCTGATTGATAAAGACTTTATGGCAGTAGAATATGCACGTCGTAACTGTGAAAAAAATGGTCTAAACAATGTCGATGTGCATTTATCAAATGGCTTTAATCATGTGTCAGCCAACAAAGACTTTAGTCTTGTGATGTCAAACTTGCCAGCCAAAGTCGGCAAAGAGCAGCATTATTTATACTTCCTTGATGCCTATGCACGCATGCGTAAAGGTGGCCGTTTTTATGTCGTGACTATCAATGGCCTACGCCAATTTGTGAAACGCTCGTTTACCGAAGTGTTTGGTAATAGCGACAAAATCAAGCAAGGTAAAACCTATACGATTACGATGGCGACCAAAGACTAGTTTTAGTTTTGCCTGATTGAGTTTCGACCATTTAAACTGAAACTGAAATCGACACAAAAAAGCACGCTAAATTAGATTTAGCGTGCTTTTTATTTGGTAGGACCAATTGTCTTTTTACATCTGGCGTTTTATCAAATATCCACCTAATAGCGCGCTGCCGATAATCGGCAATAGTACCATGAGCATTGGTGAGAAGCCTGTGGCTAGCGATACAAAACCAACTAGGTCTTGAATATAGCTAAATAATAGACCAAACAGCAATGCCACGACGATACGTAAGCCTAAACTGTGCGTCCGTAGTGAGCCAAAGACAAACGAGCAAGCAACAATCACTAGCGACAATATCGATAATGGCGATAGTAGCTTTTGCCAAAATGCGACTTCATGATCTAAAGAGCGATTGCCCTGTTGGCGCATAAACGTGCGATGCTCATACAGCTGCGTCAATGACAAATCCTCTGCCTTACGCGTCAGCAAATACACAGACTCCGGAGCAAACGGTAGGCTTAGCGTATCTGACGGGGAGATGGCCTGACTGCTTTCAAAACCTTGGTTGATAGAAAGCTCAACCATATCATCTAACTGCCACTCATAGCGATACTGCTCGCTTGGTTTGTCACTATTTACATCAACTGGCTCGCGTCCCGTATATTGCCCACCTTCAGCATGGACAGCCATTTGCAAATTACCGTTATTGTCCAAATGCCAGCGTTTAACCTCGCCAATATTGCCTGCTACATCAGCATAATCAATATATAAAACATCGCTACCATCAGGTGTTGCACTGCCATCTTCTGCAGTTTCGAATCGTGGTTGTATTGTCCAATAGCCCCGTACAGAGGTAACTAGTGAGGTGCTGTCTTCATCACTAATCTGTTTTGCTAACTGGTTAGACTGTGGTAAGACGAACTGATTGACAGCCAAAGCCAATAGCACAAATATCAACGCTGGCTGCAACACCCAACCGACGATACGATAAATACTAACCCCAGCCGCGCGCATGACGACCAGCTCACTTTTATTGGCTAGCAAACCTAATCCTATGACGGCACCTAATAGCGCACCCGTTGGAATAAATTGCTCTAAAAAGTAAGGCGAGCGATAAAAGATATATTTGAGCGCCTCGCCCATAGTGTAGTTATCATCTAACGAGTCAAGCTCTGATAAGTAAGAGAAAATCAGCTGCAACGCCCATAAACCAATAACGGCAGCAATAATAGCCAATAGAGCATTGAGTTTGACATAACGACTGAGGACTTTTAGACTGGCAGGTTTTTTGGCCAGTTGATCAGACGTGGCTGACTTGGCAAATAAAGAGCGCATTAAGACTGCCCTCCTTGTGAGCTGTTGTTCTGATTATCGATGTCGCTAACTGAACTAGTTGTGGCAGCGGCTAGCCTGTTTTCTTGTTTGCGAAAGCGCAGTCGATGTTGCACACGGCTACCCCAATTCATATAAAGCGCCAATGCCATAAACCCTAAAATGAGCCATGCATACGCCCATACGCTGATGCTGTCTTTGCTCACTGCGTTTTTGAGCGAGATGATACCTAGTGCACAGCTGACAAATAATAAGATAGAAGGAAACAAGCGCAGCCAACGTCCTTGACGTGGACGGACTTGTGCAAGTGGCACAGCCAACATAGGCGCGATAATCATTAGCCATGGTAGCGCCAAACGATAGCCAAGCTCACCTTGTGCAGCGCGCATTGCACTGTTAGTGCCTGATGGTGAACTACTCGTTGCCGCTTGCCACAATGGTCCAATCGGTTGCGTTTCGATATTGTCTTCAGTGATGACTTCTTTTGAGGATTCGGTTAGCGTAATACGATAACGATCAAAAGCGACTTGGTTGTACTTGAGGCTACCTGCACCAACTTCATAACGACGCCCTTGAAACAAGTCCAACTGAGTCACGCCGCTATTGCCGGTATCCACTTGTTCAGCACGCTTAGCCAGCGTGATAGTGTCTTTGCTAATGTCCTTTGCACCACTATTTATAATATCTTTCGGGATATCAGAAATGCCGACTTGCTCAGCAGTATCTGAATCTATAGCGTTACTAACGTCCTTAGCGGTCGTATTAGTGACAGTATCTTTATTATCAGTACCTTTTTTAGCAGGTTCTGATTGTATCAATATCACATCTTGTAGTTTTTTCTTATCATCGCTGAGACTACCTACATATAAATGGTAATTACCGCTACTGATAAACTCGTTCGGACGAATCAAATCAAACGCACTGGTCAATGCTTGCTGCTGCCAGACAGCTTCAGATGAGCGTACGCCCCAAGGTTTACCAATGATAGATAGCGACGCTTCACCAACGAACAACGCCAATATTAATGGTGTCATCAACCGAGCAAGCTTACCGCGCGACACGCCACTAGCATTAATCACTGCCATTTCTTGATCGACATACAAGCGACCAAATACCAGCATCAAAGCAATAAAAAATGCTAGCGGTAGTATCAATTCTAAAAAATATGGCAGGTTGTATCCGATGATGGTAAACAGCAGGCTGACGTCCAAACGACCTTCAGCAGCGATGCCAAAATAGCGTATCAAACGACCGCCAAGCATCATCACTACCAAAAACCCCAACACTAAGGCAGTGGTCGAGGCAACTTGTTGTGTCATGTAGCGGCGTAATATCACAATGGGTACTCTTAAACGGTTGGTATGCGCGCGATTGATGATAGGCTTACTGAATATCTAGGACGTACGACGACATATCATCAGCATGATATAGGTCATCTAAACACTCAAATAACGGTAAACGTTACTAAGCGACTAATTAGTCATACTCAATAAACACAAGCGACAGATATAACCGCTAATGCTAGCATGTTTTGCTCAAAAATGGCTGTGAAATGTGTTTGAAAACATTACCTACACCTTGCTGACAGCACATTATTGACAGTAATTAACAAATATAGCAAATATTGGATAAATAACTAATAAAACTTCAAATTACAGCGAGTTAATAGTATTTATGGCGTTAAGTTTTTGCTTTATTTATTTTAGAAAGGTTTGTTTGTCATTCGTATCACCAAACATTTATCTCTGTTATTAATTGCTAGACTGACTGATAGAAAAACATACTTATATTGTCAAACGGAGAATAATACTAATGAATAAAACGACCTCTACACCCTCTACCCTACTTGAGCTCGCTGGTGGCACATTCGATGCGCTTGACTGGTCAAATTGCGCACTCGTTCTTATCGACTATCAAAACGAATACGTCGATGGCGCTATGCCATTAGGGGACGCTGGGGCAAACGCTATTGATAATGCGCGTTTATTACTTGATAAATCCCGTCAGCAAGACGTACCTATCTTTCACATTACCCATCATGGCGCAGAGAATGGCAATGTCTTTGATCCTCTATCAGCTAACGTTGAGATCGTTGAGCAGCTGCAGCCGCAGGATAACGAAACAGTGATTGCCAAAGAGCACCCAAATGCCTTTTATGATACGCAGCTACAATCATTAATTTCAGCAGCAGCGAAAAAACAGATTATCTTTTCGGGTTTTATGAGCCATATGTGCGTCAGCTCAAGCGTCCGCGCCGCATTTGATTTAGGTTTTGATAGTTTCGTCTGTCACGATGCCTGTGCCACTCGCGACCTACCTAGTGCTACAAGAGAGCCGATAAGTGCTGAAATTATGCATGATACTGCTATGGCCGCATTACAAGATAGATTTACCGCGATGGTAACAACCGATGAATTGGTCAATAACTAATATGTTGGCATCATCGAAAAATGATAATGTAACCGCTAAACCATAGCGTAAGTTAGCACAGTATAATGGTTCAAATGTGTTACCTAAGCCTTACTAACTGCGCACGATTATCGCAATATGCTACACTATTGTGGTTGCTCAATAGACCAAATAATCTAATAATCTGACAGGTATAAGCAGTCATACAAATCCTGCAATTTTCATAACTCTAATAAGGATAACTATATGAATATCAAATTATCTCAGCACCTACCAAAGACCCATACGCAAAAAATCCTGAAAAAAGAAGCCAAAAGTAAAGATGACGCTTGTCTGGTTGTGTTGATTGACGACAAGAAAAACATTCTTGCTGAGTCTGTATTGACGGAATATACCGCTCGTATTGAGCAGTTGATTGAAGTATCACATTTCAAAGGTACTACCTGTGAGACTGTTGCTGATTACGCGTTGGCAGGTGATAAAAAAACCACTAAGCAAAACCCTGTACAGCTACTATTGGTCGGTGTCGGCAATACTGACAAGTTCAATAACACAGTACTGCAAAAAATCGCTAATACTGTTTATAGCAGCACACAAAAGCGTGTGTCCTCTATCACTGTTGCACTAGGTGATACGTTAGAAGAAAATCATTTTGGTCAGTTCGCCCTTAACCTATTGGCAGCCAGCTACCGATTTGACAAGTATAAATCTGAGCAAGCGACACCTGTATTGACTGATGTCTACCTATTAGCTGATAAATCATTACAGCCTGCTCTTGCATTTGCTCAGTCAGTATTTGCAGGTCAGAGCCTCACTCGTGATGTGGCTAATGAGCCTGGCAATATCTGCTTCCCAGCTTACATGGCTGAACAAGCTCAGGAACTTGCGAAAGCTTACCCTGACCTACTAACCGTAAAAGTATTGGGTGAGGACAAAATGTCAGCGCTAGGTATGCATTGCTTTTTGGCAGTCGCTCAAGGCTCTACCAAAGAAGGTAAGCTTGTGCTCATGGAATACCGTGGCAAATCAGAATTTAGTGCAAATGCAGGAGCAACTGAGCAAACCACTAGCAATGCGAAAGTAAGTGGTCTAAAAGCATTAACTGACAAACTACCAACCAAAAAATCAGCTAAAAAAGCAGATAAAGCTAGCAATGACAATGCACAAGCTGCCAATGACGACGCACCTATCGTATTGGTCGGTAAAGGCGTGACCTTTGATTCAGGCGGTATCTCAATCAAGCCAGGCGCGGCGATGGATGAGATGAAGTTTGACATGGGTGGTTCAGCCTCTGTACTTGGTACGATCAAAGCCTTGTGTGAAGCCCGTCTACCAATCAACGTCGTTGGTGCGCTAGCCTGTGCTGAAAACATGCCATCAGGCGATGCAACGCGTCCAGGCGATATCGTTAAAGCGATGAATGGTAAATCAGTTGAAATCTTGAATACTGATGCCGAAGGTCGCTTGGTACTAGCAGATACTTTGTGCTACGTGCAGCGTTATCAGCCAAAAGCCATCATCGACGTGGCAACTTTGACTGGTGCTTGTGTCGTTGCGTTAGGTCACGTTCGTTCAGCCGTATTTAGTAATGATGAAGACGTATTGTTCGATTTAGAAAATGCCAGTAACTTATCAGGTGATCTCATTTGGCACATGCCTTTAGATGACGAGTATCAAGCACAGATTGATTCACCTATCGCTGATATGCAAAACATCGGTGGTAAAGGTGCTGGTGCAGTAACTGCCGCCTGCTTCTTATCGCGTTTCGTTGAAGAAGGTCAAGCATGGGCGCATCTAGATATTGCTGGTACTGCATGGAACTCAGGCAAAGACAAAGCAGCAACTGGTCGTCCAGTGCCATTGTTTATGCAATATTTGAAAAACAGCGCAGATATGGCTTAATCCATTTATGAAAATTAGCTTTTATATATTAAGTGAGAGTAAGGCCCAAGATTTCTTGGGCTTTATTTGTCAGCTGACTCAGACGGCGCTTAACAAAAGCGCTCAGTCTGTGCTGATTTTGATTGAAGATGAGACATTACTATCAGATCTAGATACAGCACTCTGGGTACAAGAAGCCACGAGTTTTATACCGCATCAGCGTCTTTCTGATACTGATGGTCAAAGTTCTGATATCAATGCTAGTGCTAATTCTAGTACCAATGCTATTACTAATATTGCTTCTAGTGAATCATTAGCACCTGTACTGCTCGGCAATCATATGCCAGCAGACTTTAATGGTATCGTGCTCAATACGACGACACGTCCTGTCAACGATTTCATGGCTGCTACTAATAATTCAAAACCCTCTCGAATCCTTGAGCTGATCCGACCTGATGCCACAAGTACACAAGAAGGTCGCAATAAATATAAAGCCTACCAGCAATTAGGTTACGAGCTGACCCACTTTAAGGTGTAATCATTCCACTATAAAAATATTACAGCGTTAACCTCGCTTGAAGTATTACATATACATCTGCACTCGGTTGCCCTGTACTACTTTTAAATTGAATCGACTATATAGCTCTGCCGTTTATTTTCCCTCATATCTTTTTCTATTTTTGCAGCGAAACATACTCTCTACGCTATATACCCCTAAATCTGCTCTCTCATGAATGAGGTATTCTGAGTAGCTAGCCCTTGCATCTAAGTGTTGCATTCTTTTTTATACTAATTATATAACTCTGCTATTCCTCCGTTTGTATGCAATAGCCACTACTATGAGCGGTATGCGAATATGTCAAAAAATGCTACCATCCTTCGATAAATTTTCTGTTGTGACAATTCACTTACTTTTAACGGACTTGAGGGTGTACAGATGCGTTCATTAATTGCGATGTATCAGCGTATAGGGCTGGTGCCGCTTATTATTATTGGTTTGGTGTTAGGAATATTGATTGGTTGGCTAGCGCCAAGTATCGGTACTGCTATAGGGTTGCTTGGTACCCTCTTTGTCGGCGCACTAAAAGCAGTCGCTCCCATCCTAGTATTTGTTCTGGTTATGGCAGCCATTAGTCAACATCGCAGTGGTAATGAAGTCTACGTAAAGCCAGTGCTTATCATGTACATGTTCGGCACTTTTTTGGCAGCACTAACAGCAGTCGGTGCCAGCTTTTTATTCCCGACTGAGCTTGTCCTGATCAACGCCGATATTGCGCAAGTACCACCTGCTGACCTTAAAGAAGTGTTGACGAACTTGCTCATGAACTTGGTCGCTAACCCGATCAATGCAATCGCTGAAGCCAACTACATTGGTATCTTAGCATGGGCAATTATTATCGGTTTTGCCTTGCGCCAAGCCAGTGATAGTGCTCGCAATGTTGTCGGTGATTTTGCTGATGCCATCTCACAAGTGGTTAAATGGATTATTGCTTTAGCGCCATTTGGTATCTTGGGCCTAGTCGCTAGCACGGTTGCTGAGACAGGCTTTGCTTCTTTGGCAGGCTACGCACGTATCTTAATGGTATTAATCAGCTGCATGTTATTCATTGCATTGGTCGCCAATCCGCTTATCGTTCTTATTAAAACAGGTAAAAATCCTTATCCACTCGTGTTCAGATGTCTGCGCGAATCAGGAATTACTGCCTTCTTTACACGCAGTTCAGCGGCCAATATTCCAGTCAATATGAACCTTGCTCGTAAACTTGGACTGCATGAAGACACTTATTCAGTGACCATTCCACTAGGTGCCACTATTAATATGGCAGGTGCTGCGATTACCATTAACGTCTTAACGCTTGCTGCTGCTCATACGTTGGGTATCGAAGTGACATTTGCATCAGCGCTACTACTCAGCCTGGTTGCTACGATTAGTGCTTGTGGTGCTTCTGGTGTGGCTGGTGGTTCATTACTATTGATTCCACTCGCTGCTAGCTTATTTAGCATTCCAAATGATATCGCGATGCAAGTAGTTGCGATTGGCTTTATCATCGGTGTGATTCAGGACTCAGCTGAGACTGCCTTGAACTCTTCAACTGATGTATTGTTTACAGCAGCAGCTGATCCGACGTATTCGCGTTAATTTTTGCTGACGTGTTTTATATAGATATAAAAAAAGGGCCTTTAAAGGGCCCTTTTTTATGCGGTATTTTGATTGTTTGATTACTTTAAATTTTCTATATCGACTTCGATGACTGGTGTTTGCTGTTCTATTTGACGTTTAAGTTGGCGCAGTTGCTCAACCTCATCTAACAGCTCAAGTATCAAACCAATAGCAGGTACGCTGGCTTCAAAATCACGACTCAGTCGCGATGCACGGCGCACTGTCGTCAGCTGATAACCAGTAAATTTTTTATGCTCCGGTACATCATATTCAATGATATTTTCTTCGATTAATTCGATGACCCATTGGCGCTCTTGGCCACAGGCAGAGACCAGTTCATCTAAACTCATGATGATGTCTGTAAATTCAGTCGAGTGGTTCATAGCTATTATCCTCGTTTTCTCTTTATTTCATCGGTATCGTATTCATCTCTGCTATTCGTCTATTACTTCAGTAATAAATGACAGTTATTCATAATCTTGTTTAACGACTAATATTGATATCAGCAAAGGCTTGTTTTAGCTGCTCATAAGCCTGTATCGACGCATCGTTACTGACATCAGGATTGACGATATTTAGCGTTAGATACAAATCACCTGCTTGCTTGGCAGGGATACCTTTGCCTTTGAGACGTAAATTGCTACCGGACTTGCTGTTCTTAGGGATGGTCACACCAAGCGTACCCGCTGGCGTACTGACATTGATTTTTTCACCCAATGCCGCTTCCCACGGTGCAATATTCACAGTTTGATAAACGACTGCACCTTCTATACGAATATTGGCATCATGACGAATTTTAACCTTCAAAAACAAATCGCCATTTTTTCCATTACTGGTACCAGCAGCGCCTTGCCCTGCCAAACGAATTTGTTTACCGTCAGTGATACCTTTAGGAATTTTTATCTTAAGAGTCTTATTATCATAGTCGACATTACCATTAGGCTGACGAACAGGGACATTTAATTTAATACTATAGTCGTCGCCACTATAGACTGAAGATAAATCAACGGTAATCTCGGCATGCTGATCCTGACCTTTGCTATCTTGCGTCCCAAAGCCACCACCAAATTGATCGAAGCCGCTGCTTTGAGAACGACTGCCGGTTTGCCCACCAGTTGACCCACGTGCGCCGCGACCAAATGCTGAAAAAATATCATCGAAACGAAAACCACCATCACCAAAGGCCTCACCGTCTCCAAACTGATCTTTGATGTCTTCCCAGCGAAAACCACCTTGACCTGCCCCAGTTTGCCCACCACCACCAAATCCACTTGATCTACTTTGACCTGCAAATGGATTATCGAGCATAGCGTCATATTCAGCGCGCTTGTCTTTATCTCTGATCGTTTCGTAAGCGTTATTTATTTCTGCAATTTTATTATCAGCATCGGGATGGTCGCTAACATCGGGATGGTATTGACGAACGAGCTTACGGTATTTTTTTTTGATATCAGCGTCTGAGGCGTCTTTTTTGACTCCTAAAATGTCATAGTAGTTTTTCTCTGCCATGTTATTTTCCCCAAAATAAAAACATATTAGTGGTATCAGTCTGCCAATTTCAAACGATACGGTATAAATGACTACTAAATTTTGCTATAGAATCTTTGTAGCTTACTTATTATGATAGCAATAATTACAACAAATACCGTTATATAAATATTACCAGTAGTGATGCCAAGCGACTGCTGTATCTATCGTATCTGAATCACCCAACACTATGCTATTATCGGCCATCACAGTGTCTGAATATGTCATTATAAGTCTGGCATCGTTATTCTTTGATAGCTGCTGGCGTAATGTCAATTTTTTTCTAGTACATATTAAATCTTTAGAACAAAAAAAGAGCAAACAGTTATTGTTTGCTCTTTTTTTACACAAGGCTTGATAATAGATCGCTTAATTATTCATCACTTAACGATAAAGTGATATTTTACGATGTATTAGTCGCTAGTTTTAGCGGCAGAAAACTTTGGCAGTACGAGGTGTATAAATACCGAAAGTCACTAGACCTAGCGCGATGTCTTTAGCTTCTTGCACAGTTTGAACTTTAGCTACATTTTGTGCACCACCACATACTTCGGCCGCGTTTACAGTCTGTTCTTGTCCAATGCCACCGATAAAGAAAGTCTGTGATTTGGTATATTCTGGGGTGATTTTTTGGGTTGGTTGAATTAAACCAGTTTGAGTAGCACAACCTGATGCCAAAAATACCGAACCCATCACTGCTGTTATTAGTAATTTTTTCATTATGATTCCTTACTTACAGTAAACACTGATTTGACGAGGGGTATAAATGCCATTAGAAATGGTACCTAGTACAATATTGATAAAGTTGGACTTAGTCTGAATACTGGCCACATTTTGCTGACCTTGGCAGACTGCAGCAGCATCAATTTCTTTCTCTTGGCCGAGGCCGCTTACAAAAAATGTCTGCATCTTTTCAGCATTCGGTTGTACAGAAGTGCTTGGCGCCTCTGATGAAGACACTAGATAATTTTGGGTCGCACATCCTGATGTTAGGATAGCGAGTAGCGCTACAGCAACTATCTTATTCATATATGGTCTCATTAACTGATATTTGTTTGGTGCGAATAATACTGTCAAACTATCTGTAATGCAACACATTTGTAAGCTAGTTTTTTCTTATCTGTTTTATTGGTAACTCGAAGCTTATTTTCGGGCATTAAATATATTTAAACAAATAAAAATCGTCTTTTTAATTCAATTATAAGAGCAGTTTTCTAATATTTCGTTATGTTATAAACAACATACTAAAACTAGTACCACTACTCTGGAATATTGCTTAAAAACTTTATCTCTACTGCGATGCGTTAAAAATCCGCTGTCTTGAATCTACGGCTAAGTTTATTCTTTACTACATTAAGTTGAAGCATTACCGTCGCAATCGCAACAAACATAGTCTTTTAAATTGAAACATCGTTAAAAAATAATAGAAAAATAGTCTTCAGGTGATGTGATCAATATTTTCATGAAGATATCTAATATAATTTATAGAATAAAGTTTGATAATATGGTTTTTACAAAATAGTAAGAATATAGCAAGATTTTTTTACATTATATTATCTATTTCTATTTAAGCTTTCATAACGATAATTATGCTATATCGATAGATTTGGTCTTTATATATTACCTATTTATATTGCGTTATTAACTTTCCAATATTTTGTCGGCTTCTTTATGAGAATCACTCTTTGTAAGGCTGATTTTAGTACCTGCGTCATCATTATTTTTGCTAAAAAATATCTATTTCTCCTTAAAAAACAGGTATTTGACCTCATGAGTTTTTTACACGGCAGTAATAATATGACAAGCTGGCTCTTGTAAAATCCCCTATTATTCATACTCATAGGGAGTATAGATAACGTAGGCAAGAGCATCTGTCTATTTTATTAATTGCTTAAAGGTATTAGATGTCTTATTTAATCAAGTCTTTGGTTGTCACTTTATCGCTACTACTTAGCACCACAGTTTTCGCTGCCAATACCAGTTATTACGGTAGTAAGTTTCACGGCAAGCGCACAGCGAGTGGCAGTATCTTCAACATGAACTCTTTAACCGCTGCACATCGCACGTTACCGTTCGGCACGAAGGTACAAGTAACCAATCAAAAGACAAAGCAGAGCGTCGTTGTAAAAATCACGGACAGAGGACCTTTTATTAGAGGTCGTATCCTTGATTTATCAAAAGCCGCTGCTGGTGAAATAAACTGTCAGCTTTGTACGACCACGATGGAAATACTGTCGTACGGTGATGGCAAATATCGTAAGGAATAATGTAATAAAAAAGGGATGGCTTATGCCATCCCTTTTTTATATCTGCTTATATAACTATCTAGAACGCTTTATACGAACTTAGCTTCCATCTCTTCTAAAGTCGTCATTGATAGTAGTAACTTTTCTTCATTATCATTATGTTGCTGCTGTAGCGCTGTTTGCTCATTGAGTAATACAAGCAAGTCAGACTTACGGCTCTCTTCGTACAGCTCTGTATCAGCCAGTTTTTCTTCAAGCGTTACAAGCTGCTTATCAATCTTAGCCAGTGTCTTTTCTATTTCTTCTATCTCGCGGCGGATAGGTGCTGTCATTTTACGTTGTTCAGCGGCTAGCTTACGCTGCTCTTCTTTACTAAGTGCAGGTGTAGCAGCTTTACTATTTGATGAGTTATCAGATGCTTTATTACTTGCTTGGCTATTATCTGTTTCACGTGAAACAAACTTCTTACTCTCTTTTTTACTTTTTTTCTTACCAGTATTTTTATCTGATGCGTTCTCTTGCTTGCGCTTCTCTGCTAGCCATTTACCATAGTCACCAATGTCGCCATCGAACTCTTCGATGATACCATCGTGTACCAGATACAACTCATCACAGACATTAGCAATCAATTCTCGATCATGCGAGACCAGTACCACTGCGCCCTTAAAACCTTGTAAGGCGATAGTTAATGCTTGACGCATTTGTAAGTCTAAATGGTTGGTTGGCTCATCGAGTACAAGGACGTTTGGACGTTGCCAAACAATTAACGCCAAGGTCAAACGCGCTCGCTCGCCACCTGAGAATAGCTCGCTTGGGGTATCAATGCGCTCACCGCGGAAGTCAAAGCTACCCAAGAATGAACGTAACATCGCATCAGAGGTTTTGCCTGCTAGGCGACGTAACATCTCTATAGGCGTTGCTTTGGCATCTAGAATATCCATTTGATGCTGATTAAAATAGCCGAGCTTCAGGGTGTCCGAAACACGATACTTCCCTGTTAGTACGCCAAGCTCACCGACTAATGCTTTAATCAGCGTTGATTTACCAGCGCCGTTCATACCCAGTAAGCCAAGACGGGTATCAGGGGTAACTTGTACATTGGCATTGTGTAGAAGCGGTGTGTCACTATAGCCGATATCTGCGTTGGTCAGCTCAATCAGCGGTGAGCTCATGTTTGCTGGCTCATAAAACTGGAACGAGAACGGGTTGTCAGCCATCATTGGTGACAGCTCTGCCATACGCTCTAACTGCTTAATACGGCTCTGTGCTTGCTTGGCTTTACTGGCTTTAGCACGGAAACGACGAATAAAGTCATCCAAATGTGCCTTGGTCGCTTCTTGCTTTTCAAACGCTTGCTGCTGCTGCGCCATACGCTCGTGACGGGTACGGATAAACTGCTGATAGTTACCGGTATATAGGGTGATTTTTTGTTGCTCTACATGCAAGATATGACCGACCGTAGCATCTAGAAATGCCTGATCATGCGAGATCACGATGACCAGACCCATATAGGCATTGATCCATGTTTCAAGCCAAAGGATCGCATCCAAGTCCAAATGGTTGGTTGGCTCATCGAGTAACATCAAGTCAGCACGGCTCATCAAGGTTTTGGCGAGGTTCAAACGCATACGCCAACCACCAGAAAACCCTTCTACTGGCAGCTCATGCTGGCTAGTCTTAAAACCAAGACCTGCCATAATTTGTGCCGCTTTGGTCGGCGTACGATAGCCGTCGATCTCATCAAACTGCTGGTGCAACACACCAATTTGCTCATCACTGACACTGCTCAAATCATTTAACGCAGCATTAATTTCATACCACTGCTCATCACCGCTCAATACATAATCGATTGCAGACTGCGTCGTAGCACCAACTTCCTGTGCCATGTGCGCCACATGCCAGCTATCAGGAATACTGACTTCACCTTTATCAAGGGTGACCTCTGTATCGCCTGTACCCATCTGCGTCAGTAATAGCGCAAATAAGGTAGATTTGCCCGTGCCGTTGTTGCCCGTCAGTCCAACTTTGTGACCTGGATGGAGCTGAAAGCTTGCACCTGCAAACAATTCACGACCATCACGGCGAACACCAACGTCTTTAAATTCGATCATATAATTTCTTCATCTCAGCAATAATATAGATATAGCACAATAAGAAACACACATAGGGTATGCCAACTGGCGGCTATTATTTCAAACGCTTGCCCCATAGGCAAACAATTAAATAACTATTTCAAAACTAAGTATTTATTACGCCAAACACCTTAAGTTGCACAAGCGACTCTTGAGCTCATACATGGTTGTTACTATTATAAAGGTTATGGCCGTAAAATACCGTAATATGACTAATAAGCTTTAAGACTGCCTAATATTATTAAGTAGTGTTTTATATAATCACACGCTATTGTTTTTTAGACTGGTTATTGGTTTAGCCCATTGACGCAGTTATTTTAAAAAACACAATATCAAAATCAGATCACTGCTATTTGTTAGTAAAATTCAATAGTCGTATCACTCTTGACAAACGAAACAGCACCCCCATTATGATATACTGCTAAAAGATAAGTGCCCACTGTCAATAGAGCCAATAAAATATTGTAGTGGCGCAAAGACTATTTTGAAAGTGTACAAACAGCTTATAATGCACCAATAGCTTTGCCATAATAATAGCACCCAATTAAATCAAACGCCGTGCGTATCTTTATTTGCAAGTACCCTCTTGCAAACCCAAACAGGACGACGACCGCATTTGATCCTAGCAACTGAGGTAGATATGAACGAATCAGCCAACCAATTTAATCCAAGCTCAAGCCAGCCAGTAGACCCAACCGTATTGAGCCTAACCGATAGTGCGGCGCAAAAAGTACGCCGTCTACGCGAAGAAGAAGGCGATAGCGATCTTATGTTACGTGTCTATGTGACGGGTGGCGGTTGTTCTGGTTTCTCTTACGGGTTTAACTTTGCCAATGATCTAAACGAAGACGATGCCAATTTTGATAATGGTGATGTGACATTAGTCGTCGATTCGCTAAGCTATCAATACTTGCAAGGCTCTACCGTCGATTATACCGAGGGTCTAGAAGGGGCACGTTTTGTTGTGACTAATCCAAATGCCACGACCACTTGCGGCTGCGGTTCGTCATTCTCTATATAAGCTAAATAGACGCGGTCGCGCTATGGTTATTAAGATAAAGCGATAGTGTGCAAACACTATGTTAAATGGCTTGTAAGCATAATGAATAAAGCATCTATCTCTTAGGTAGATGCTTTTTTTATCAAACTGTCTGGCCTGAATAACGCTATATCCGAGATGAATTTGTATTAAAAATAGGGTCAAAATCTTCACAAATCGCTTTGCCTAAAGCTTATCGTATTTGTAATTGTCCGTGGTTTTCAAGACAGCTTTGAGCTAAACTGACGGAATTATTGACTTAACATTTACCTATTTTATGGACAAACGCTTATCGTGTTTTGATCCGCCATAATAAATAACAATAGATGACTATTATGAGTAATTTTGCGAGTAGCTTTGTTAATTTCGAAATCCCTAATTGGTTTGATAGCCAACACTTAACGGGTATGCTCCGCGGTATTGAAAAAGAGGGCCTGCGCGTAAAACCTGATGGTTTCTTGGCACAGACCCCGCATCCAACCAAACTTGGATCAAAACTTACCCACCCTTTTATCACTACCGATTACTCAGAAAGTCTACTTGAGCTCATCACTGAACCAAAGTCCTCACCAAAAGAAACCCTTAATATGCTGCGCCAATTGCACGTATTGGTCTATCAGGGCATACCTGAAGGTGAGCTGATGTGGCCATTATCGATGCCATGCATGTTGTCTTCTAAAGATGAAGATATCCCACTAGCTGATTACGGTAGCTCTAATACGGGTAAGCTAAAAACCCTATATCGTAGTGGCCTTGGTATCCGCTACGGTCGTCGCATGCAGACGATTGCTGGTTTGCATTACAACTTGTCTTTTGGCGATACGTTGTTTGAGACGTGGCAAGCCAAAACACCGACTGCCCAAAGCCAAACATTGACAGAGTTCAAAAACGAAAAATACCTAGGGTTGATTCGCAACTTTAAACGTCTAACCAGCCTTGTTTTATATTTGCTAGGTGCCAGTCCAAGCGTATGTCCTTGTTTTTTGGCAGGGCGTGAGCACGACTTAGAATTGCTCAATGATTCGACCTACTATAAACCTGCTGCGACTAGCCTGCGTATGGGCAAGCTCGGCTACACCAATAGCGTGCAAGAGCAGCTAGATATTCGTTATAACTATCTACCAGAATATGTCGCTGGATTGCGCCGTGCCATTCAAACGCCACATGAAAGCTTTGCGAAACTTGGTTTGAACGATGAAGACGGCAACCCAATCCAAATCAATAACCATATCCTCCAGATAGAAAACGAGTACTACAGCCCTATTCGTCCTAAACAAATCGCAATGAGCGGTGAAACACCGACTGAAGCGCTTGAACGTCGCGGTATCGCCTATGTCGAGTTCCGTGCTATCGATCTTGATCCATATAGTGACGTTGGTATTCGCCTCTCTAGTGCTTGTTTCCTAGAAGTGATGGCGCTGTATTGTCTGTTCAATGACTCACCAGATTTGCTACCTGAAGAAGAAGAGGCTTTGGCTATCAATCTTGAGCGTGTGGTCAATGAAGGTCGCCGTGATGATTTGCACATTATCAATAATGGTCAAGAGCAGTCATTAGAGAGTTGGATGCTCACTCATCTAGAGCGTATGCAGCCGCTTGCTGCATTGCTTGATGCTCACTACGGCGGCAACGATTACCGCGCGGCTGTAGCATTGATGCAGGGCAAAGCAGGACACTCTGAGTCGACGATTTCTGCGCAAGTGAACTCAGATAGCAAACGCTTAGGCAGCTTATGGCAGCTTGGCTTTACGTTGGCTCAGCAGCATCGTCAGTCTCTGTTGCAACAGACACTCAGTCCAAATACTCAAGCAAAGTATGAAGTGTTGGCAGAAAAATCTATCTTGCAGCAAGCTGATATTGAAAAGTATGAGACAGAAGATTTTATGGAATTTTTGCAGCAATACCGCTAGGTTTTGATTATTAAACCCTGATCGCCAAATTCTAATTGCTATCCAACATCTATTATAGATAAACCCATAAGAGTAACCGCACAATGCGACAGTTAACCACTTACCGTAATCTGCAAGTATTTTTAGTGATAATGGCCATAGTAGGCATGAGTTTTGCGCTGTTTTATTTACAGCGCCATCTAGGGCTTTCACCTTGCCCGCTTTGTATTTTTCAGCGTGTTGGCCTAATCGTCATGGGCGGTTTTGCCCTAATCTCAGCGTTATTTAATCCTAAATCTAAAGTAATAAGACTACTATTATGGCTTGGTAGTCTAGTAGGTATCGGTTGGGCAACTGCAGTAGCAGCGCGCCATGTATGGCTGCAGCACTTGCCTGCTGACCAAGTACCTTCTTGTGGTCCAGGACTGAACTATTGGCTTGATACCCTCCCTATCCTACAAGTATTCAAAGAAGTATTTGCAGGGTCTGGCGAATGCGCCTCTGTTGATTGGACGCTTATGGGATTAAGTATCCCTGAACAGTCATTGATTCTATTTAGCGTGCTACTGATTGTGCATGTGTTGATATTAATGCGTATCGTAAAGTCTTCTGATTAGTATCTTATGACTCAATAAGATGTTAGGTTTCTTTCCTACTTCTACTTTTAAAACAGACATTGCTATCTTCGATACAATGTCTGTTTTTTTATTTACTATTAACTCGCCCTTATAATCCATATTAGCGATACCAACAGGTAAGTCTACTATCCACACTGTTTTTTAGATATAAAGCCAACAACAAAAAGCCCACAGAGATATTTTTAAGCCTTTGATATCTTTAGGCAGCTTGCCTTATAACGGATAAGCGTCAGATATTTATCGCTTTCTACTCATAAGCTATCTGTATTTTGAATATAAGATAATGCTATCAAGTTCTTAGTTTATATTGTTACTACGCGCACATGCCTTATTATCCTTATTTTTGACAATGGCTTTACATTGTCGATAGCATAGATGAGCTTGAAAAATACTTGTTAAAAACTGTTTTTGGTATGACCATGATATATTTTGCTCCCGTTTGCTCTACTACGCTTGCTATCGTAAAACGGTGGCGTCCTTCGTTACTGGTAGCATCACTGTGCGTGCTGCTCGTAGGCTGTGATAGCGCCTCGTCCAGTACCGATCAAGACATGGTATCTACGTTCACGGCGACTGGTTCTGAATCGCAGGAGGCTTCACAGTCGCTGCAGGATGATAATGTTGAGAATGCTGAGCTAGTAAATGATGATGAGACAAACAAAATGGTGGAAGTGGAAGGGCAATCGCTAATTGCTGCTGCTCAGTCAAATAAGGATACCTATGTAGATAGCTCTATGGAGCGATCAGAAGCGAAAGATAATATGCTGCAAGCGACATTGATGGGCGATTATGGCGGCATGGTCTCTTGTACAGATTGCGACAGTATCGATGTCACATTGAATCTATTCGCTGATGGGTCGGTATTAAAAGCGAGTAATTATCATAATACTGAAAAACCAAGAACACCTTTACTTAAATCTGGTATCTATCGGCAAGATAAAGACAAAATTACGATTGTCTATGAAGGAAAAAATATCGAGACCTACCATATCCAAGACAATCACTTGATACGGATCGATGAGCACGATAATTTAGATGATGACTATACATTATCTCGGAAATAAAAGCGCCATCATGCTGACTGTTAGCTGGCGTATCACTGCATACTAAAACGATCAAATTGCATTAGCTACATAGCGCCTACTTGTTAGGCGTTTTTTATTGGTCATCGAACAGGCTTTACTTTACAATGATTGCTTGTTTGCCCAGCTGATGGATTGGTCGTTGTTTATCAAAGCGTCTATCCTTACTGATAGTAGCTAGGCACCTTACACTTTGTTTTATCAGCTCTCTATTCTTTTTATTCAAGCACGTACGGAACGTCTATGCATATTCATATTCTTGGTATTTGTGGTACTTTTATGGGCTCACTGGCATTGCTAGCACGTGCGCTTGGGCATACGGTCACGGGTTCAGATGCCAATGTCTATCCTCCTATGTCTACTCAGCTCGAAAATGCTGGCGTAACTATTGAAGAAGGCTATCTAGTAGAGCACCTACAACCAATGCCTGACCTAGTCGTCGTTGGGAACGCGATGAAGCGCGGCATGGATGTGATTGAGTATATGCTAGATAATGGCTTACGCTATACTTCAGGTCCACAGTTCTTATCTGAGCAAGTATTGCAGTCACGCCACGTTATCGCCGTTGCAGGCACACATGGTAAGACCACAACCACGACCATGCTTGCGTGGATATTGCACTATGCTGGTATCGATGCAGGGTTTTTGATTGGCGGTGTCCCATTAGTAGATACGACCGATGAGCGCTTACAGCAAGTGTTTGCACATAGCAGCTATTTAAGTGCTGACACCAGTGAAGATGATAAATCTGGTTACTTCGTAATTGAAGCAGATGAGTATGATTCTGCCTTTTTTGATAAGCGTTCAAAGTTCGTTCACTACCGTCCACGTACAGCTATTTTGAATAACCTTGAGTTTGATCACGCAGACATCTTCGCAGATCTTAATGCTATTCAAACCCAGTTCCACCATATGGTACGTATGATTCCAAGCACCGGCAAAATCATCATGCCAGCCGCGACAACCAGTTTAGAAGATACGCTAGCGAAAGGGGTTTGGACACCTATCTGGCGTACTGTGGTCATCGACTCTACTTTAGCTGATACCAGCGAAAATACGCGTGCTCTAAAAGATAGTAGCGATTGGCAGGCTGAGCTGATTCAAGAAGACGGTAGCCAGTTTAAAGTCAATTTTGCTGCTAACGAAGAAACAACTGCTATCGTAAACTGGTCAATGAGCGGTATTCATAACGTCAATAACGCATTAGTTGCTGTGGCTGCGGCCTATGATGTTGGTGTCAGTGTTGAGACTGCCTGTGCTGCTTTATCAGATTTCGCTGGTATCAAGCGCCGAATGGAGCTGATCGGCGACGTCAATGACATCTTAGTCTTTGATGATTTTGCCCATCATCCAACGGCTATCATGACCACATTAGATGGCGCCAAAAAGAAGCTGACTGATAGACGTATTTGGGCCATTATTGAGCCGCGCAGTAATACCATGAAAATGGGCATTCATCAAGACAGCTTGGCTGAGTCGGCTGCACTTGCTGACTACACATTGTGGTACGAACCTACTGGTTTGGAATGGGGTTTAAAAGAAGTCATTGAACAAACTAAGGCTACTAGCGACGGTATCGGTAACCAACAGGTGCTATCAAGTACTGATGCTATTATTGAGCATATCAGCAGTCATGCAAGAGCAGGTGATGCGATTGTGGTTATGTCAAATGGCGGTTTTGAAGGGATTCATCAGCGTTTATTAACCGCATTGCATAATGGTTAATGCTTCTAGCTAAGATAAAAAAGCAGCTCTTATAAAGAAATTGCTCTTCTTATTTCCTTATATACAAACGCAGCTCATCTAATAGATAGCTGCGTTTTTTGTTTCTAATATTTATATAACTGCATTTATTTGAGTTCAGCACTACAGGTATTACATTGATAAACGCTGTTAGCACCACTGCTACCTTTGTAACCTTTCATTTACTTATTGCCCTCACTCGATAGCAAATCGGACTTTTTCCTCACATAGCCCCTACAGTAGTAACATTTTAGGCTTACTTTTGCATTCGAGGAGTGTTTACAATAGATTTATCAAAACTTGTAACACATTATAAATATTAATAATATTAGGAGAATAACATGAGCTTTATTTGGATGATTATTGTAGGTTTAGTCGCAGGGTTATTAGCACGTGCTATCAAACCAGGTAACGACCCTATGGGTTGGATTATGACTATCGTATTGGGTATCGTTGGTGCAATGCTAGGCGGTTTCCTAGCTGGTCTGATCGGTATCAACGCTGATGGTGGTTTCACTGGTCTTATCTTCTCAGTGATTGGTGCAATTATCCTACTGTTCCTATATGAAATGATTGTAAACAAACGCCGTGCATAACTAGTTATAAGCCATGCGTAGTTTGGTCATAAATGGTTACCAGCTAATTAAAACACTATATAAACAAAGCCTTGCGCCAAGCAGGGCTTTTTTATGCCATCTATCATCAAAATTCAGTCTTTCTATATGCATATAGCATCATATGACTGCGAAAGTATTGATAAGCATTACTTTTGTCCCCATTTATCTTATAATATCAACCCTATTTTGTCCTTATCATTGAGGTAAGCGTTATGGCACTACTCCCTATCTTAAGTTACCCAGATCCTCGCTTGCGTACTATCGCCAAGCCTGTTAAGGAAGTGACTGCTGAAATCAAAACCTTAATCGCAGACATGATCGAGACGATGTATGATGCTCAAGGTATTGGGCTTGCGGCCAGCCAAGTGGATCATCATATTCAGCTTATCGTTATGGATTTGTCTGAAGACAAAAGCTCTCCTAGAGTTTTTATCAATCCAAAAGTCACGCCTCTGGTAGAAGAAAAGCAACCGTATGAAGAAGGCTGCTTATCTGTACCTGACGTCTATGACAAAGTTGAACGCCCTAAGAAAGTTCGTATTGAAGCACTAGATGGTAATGGCGAAACTATCGATGAGGTCGTCGAAGGATTGCTTGCTGTTTGTATCCAACATGAAATGGATCACCTAAATGGCGTAATCTTCGTTGACTACTTGTCTCGTCTTAAGCAGACACGTGCTCGTGATAAAGTCCGCAAAGTGCTTAAAATACGCGAAAAGCAAGAAGCTCAATTAACAGAAAAACAGACACAAGCCGTCAATTCCTAAAGCGCTACTCTTTATTCTTATCTTTTTTATTTCTCCTTTATCCTTCATATAGTTACGCCTACAGTGAGTGTTAATATTTGGCATTCACTGTTTAGCGATAATTTTTCTAACCGATACAGTTTCCACAAAAGGTTTACTACTATGACAATGATCAAAATTGACCAATATTTTGACCCTGCCAGCTGGCAGAAATTTACCAAGGCTGCTGAAGGTCGCGAGACGCCTTTTTTGGTAGTTGACCTTAGTCGTATCGAAACCAAATACCATGAAATGGTAAGCCTTTTTCCTAATGCAAAACTGCATTATGCAATGAAAGCTAGCCCTGCAGTGGAAGTGATTAACCTACTGGCAAACCTTGGTTCAAACTTTGACTGTGCCTCTATTTATGAGCTTGATCGCGTGCTTGATTGCGGTGTTGAGCCATCTCGTATTTCGTATGGCAACACCATCAAAAAAGCTGAACACGTTAAATATGCTTTTGAGAAAGGCATCGATCTATATGCGACTGATTCAGAAGCAGATCTAAAGAACATTGCTAAACACGCTCCAGGTTCTAAAGTATTTGTTCGTATCTTGGTGCAAGGCTCAGAGACAGCAGAGTGGCCATTATCACGTAAGTTTGGTTGCCATCCTAATATGGCAATCGACCTACTGGTTCAAGCACGCGAACTGGGTTTGGTGCCTTATGGTATTTCGTTCCACGTTGGTAGCCAGCAAAAAGACGTCGCTGCATGGGATGATGCGCTAGCCAAAGTCAAATATATGTCCGACTGGATGAAGAACGAAGAAGGCATCAAGCTTCAGATGATTAATTTGGGTGGTGGCTTCCCGACCAACTACATCAGCGAAGTCAACCCTATCAAAGTCTATGCGGAAGAGATTACCAGCTATCTGACTGACGACTATAATGATGACGAAATGCCGGAGATTATTTTAGAGCCGGGTCGTTCGTTGGTTGGTGGTTCAGGTGTTTTGGTCAGTGACGTGGTACTGATCTCTCGTAAGTCTGATACTGATTTGACTCGTTGGGTATATACCGACGTTGGTCTATTCCAAGGCTTAATTGAGACGCTAGGTGAAGCCATCAAGTACCCTGTCTATACGCCTAAGATGGAAACGTCTACCAGTGAAGGCACGGTAGTACTGGCAGGCCCAACCTGTGATTCAACCGATATTATGTATGAAGAAGCGGGTTATCAACTACCAGAAGAGCTTGAGATTGGTGATAAAATCTACTGGCTCACTACTGGTGCTTATACCAACTCTTACTCATCGGTAGAGTTCAATGGTTTCCCACCGCTCGAAGTGGTTTATATTGATTAGTATTTGTAATGTTTCATAAAAAAGCGCGGCACGGTTAATACCCGTATCGCGCTTTTTTGTGCTTAACGATTTAATAACTAGTCAACTCGCAAAGAAATAGGTAGGCTAGTATTAGTATTACGGCTACCGTTATTAGTGCTACTGCTTGAGTTTTGTGAAATTTTTCCAATCGTCACCCACTGTCCACGTGGCACGATAATCGTACTATTCAATCTTTGACCTCGGACAGTATTACCGATAGTACCAGTTTGACTGTAGGATGAATTAGACTGTAACAGCTTTTCTTCCACTTGGGACAGTTGTACTTCCACCTGCCCGCTAGGCAGTAATCTTGGTGTGACAGCAATGCCTTGTGTCGTTGGCAGTAATGTTTGCTGCTGAATCACGATCTGTGGTTTGAAATTATCGTTAGCTGAACGATGATAAGTTGAATAGTTATTAGCACTATAGGTTTGAGTTAGCGAGTAGAGCGTACCTGTGCTGATGCTCGCCGTACTACCAGATAGTGTTTGTACTTGATATAGATTACTACTCTGCTGCTGACTGCTACGCTGACTAATCACACCTGTACCTTGTATACCTCGATTGGTGATAACAACCTGACCCTGCTGAATATTACCCTGCATGCTACTGCTATTGCCGACACGTACAGCGACCCTGAGCGCTTGCGGTTGACTATCAATCTGCGTTAACAGCTGCTGTACTGCCTGATAATTGCGTGCCGTCGTTCGCAATACCAGTTTATCTTGATACGTAGTAACCGTACCACCGTCTGCGCTACTATTTAGTTGCTGCCTAACTGCAGGTAACAAACTAGCCCCGCCATAGGTATGAATGACATAGGTTTGAGCAGTACCAGCTTGTACGGTAATTGGTAGGACTGCTAAACTCAATGCACCGACAGACAGGCATACACGGCCCGTAAGGTTGATGATACAAATAGCACCAATCAGTCTATGCCTAACATAACGTTTGATACTATTCATACCTACTCCCTTGCTGTTATCAAGTCGTCGAGCCATCAGTCATAAAGCTATAGTCAACCGTCAACCATAAATAGTCGTTAGTCACTTAATCCAAGTACATCTTGCATATTGTACTGACCTACTTCTTGCTCAACGACCCAAGTTGCGGCACGTACTGCACCAGCGGCAAATGTCATACGCGCACGCGCACGGTGGGTTATTTCAACCACTTCACCATCTGCGATAAACATCACAGTATGGTCGCCTACGATTTCGCCACCACGTACTGCGTGAATACCAATTGATCCAGATTCGCGCTCGCCAGTTTGTCCTTCGCGGCCATAAATAGCGACGTCTTTTAGATTCTGTCCACGCGCTTCTGCGACGGCTTCGGCCATCATATATGCAGTACCAGAAGGCGCATCAATTTTGTGTTTATGATGGGCTTCGATGATTTCTACATCAGCGTCGTTGCCAAACGCTTTGGCAGCCATACCGAGTAGCTTCAATGATAAATTAACGCCTGTCGAATAGTTACCCGCATATACGATAGTGATTTTCTCACTTGCTTTTGCCAATACTTGCTCTTGCTGTTCATTGAATCCTGTCGTACCGATCACCATAGCAACATGATGCTCAGCGCAAACTTGCATATTTTTTTCCGTGGCGTCAGGCAAGCTAAAATCAATCAGCACATCAATATCATCAATCACAGCGGCTAAGTCATCAACGATTTGTACATTTAAATAACCGATAGCAGCAACTTCGCCTGCATCAGCACCGACTAGGCTAGAGCCTTGACGCTCAATTGCTGCTTTTAATGTAGTTTGTGGATTGTTCTGTACTGCCTCGATAAGCATACGACCCATACGTCCGCCTGCACCGATTACCCCAACATTGATAGTCTTATTATTCACTTGTTCGCTCATAGTTTTACCTTAGATGTTTTATATTTGGTGAAATTATTTTTGACCATATTTATCGTAAGTTTAGCAAATATCGTCACATACAGGGCTTTTTATACCATCAATAAAAAGCCCAAAAGTTTCATGTGAAACCTTTGGGCTCATTTTAGAAATAGCTATTCAGCCAAATTGTCCGTTACTTGAACTAATCGTTAGCCAAACTGTTATTAGTCGAACAAATCACCGATTTTTTTGAAGAAAGATTTTTTATGCGGCGACTGTTGGTGCTTGCTGTCATCATCTAACGTGTCTTGGAATTGGCGTAGCAAGTCTTTTTGCTCACGAGTCAGATTTACTGGTGTTTCGATAACCACACGGCAAATCAAATCACCTTTCATGGTAGTACGTACTGGTGTGACACCTTTGCCGCGTACACGCAGCAACTTACCGCTTTGCGTACCTTCTGCGACTTTGATTTTCACTTTGCCATCTAACGTTGGGATTTCGACTTCTTTACCCAATGCTGCATCAGTAATGCTTACTGGTACATCCATATACAGGTCAGCGCCTTGACGGGTAAAGACATTGTGCTGTTTGACCCGTACTTCGACATATAGATCGCCATTTTGTACGCCAGCGCCGCCCGCTTCGCCTTCACCTGCTAAACGAACGCGATCACCATCATCGACGCCTGCAGGGATAGAGACTTCTAACGTACGTGATTTGTCTTTTACGCCATTGCCATGACAGTCTGAGCAAGGGTTTTTGATCTGTTTACCTGTACCGCCGCAATGAGGACAAGCTTGCTGTACCGCAAAGAAACCTTGCTGCATACGTACTTGACCTTGGCCATGACAAGTTTGACAAGTCACGATATCAGAGGCGTTTTTCGCCCCTTTACCATCACAGGTGTCACAAGGCGCAGGTGCAGTAAAGCTGATTTCTTTTTTGCAGCCACGTACGGCTTCTTCTAATGTCAGCTCAATCACATAACGCAAGTCAGAGCCGCGACGCGAACGGCCACCGCCGCCGCCACGCTGCTGACCGAAGATATCACCGAAGTTACCAAAGATATCGCCAAAGATATCTTGGAAGTTACCGCCACCTGCGCCGCCGAAGCCGCCACCACCCATGCCGTTCTCAAAGGCTGCATGGCCCATGCGGTCGTAGGCTGAACGTTTTTCTTCGTCGCTCAATACTTCATAAGCCATTGAAGCTTCTTTGAATTTGTCTTCCGAATCAGGATCATCAGAGTTGCGATCTGGATGGTATTTCATGGCAAGCTTACGGTAGGCTCGCTTAATTTCTTTGCTATCAGCGGTCTTGCTGACACCTAATATTTCATAAAAATCGCGCTTACTCATGCTCTCTCCTATCGTCTTTACAGCCACACCGGCTCGTCAAATCATAAGCTCAATTGATAGTTGTCTTAATCTTATTCGTGATTCTTAGCTATCAAATATGCATAATGTTTCACATGAAACATCAGAACTCGCTATGCTATAGAACCATAATGCTTAGACTTAACCAACAAATACGGTGAAGGCTGCTTAGCCAAATCAATTATAAAAAGTTTGCGCTATTTATGGAGATGGTTTACTGATTTATCAAGCTATTAACTGATGAAATTAGCAGTTGGCATCGCTGCGGCAAAAGCCAAACGATTCATTAAGGTTACTGCAAAGCTTTTCGTACCTGAGTACGGCTCAGTCGTGCTAATATTTACCACCATATTTACGGTCATCTATACTCATAATGATGACGTTTGCGAAAAGGTACTAAGTCTTATGAAAAAGCTGATTGCTCTATTAATCATAGTTGCAGTAGTCATATATGCAGGATCTCCTTATTACAGTGCTTATCAGCTCAAAAATGCTTATGATGCTAAAGACGGCGCCACTATCGCAGCCGCTATTGATTATGAGCAAGTACGGCCAAGCGTCCAAAATCAGCTAACTGGACAATTTGCGACGACAATGACTAAGTATCCGCTAATCTCTGAATTAGGCGGTGAGGCGTTGACCCAAGCAGCAGATAGCTTTATCGCGCAGGCAGTCGAAGGGGCCATCACTCCACAAAATATAGAAAAAGTAATCAATACCCAAGGTCAAGCCAACACAGCAACCAAAGAGTTGGCGGCAGCATGGGCTATCGCTAGCAATCAGGTTGATTTAAAAAATCTTATCCAAAGCTTGATTATTCAGCGCGGTGATATCGATGCCGTGGTCAAAAGCCAAATGCAGCAGATTATGAAAGAGCAAGCTGCAGAGCTTGAACAACAAGCTGCTCAAGGCACGGATAGTGAAAAGCCAACGTTGAGCTACTGCGGTATCAACTGTTTCAGTATTAGCGGTCAGGTGAAAGGTTATCCACTGACTATCGAGATGCAACGTGAAGGGCTTATCAACTGGAAAATCGTTGATATTATCTTACCATAAATTATTTAAGACAGCTTTTGAGACACAAAACTTTCTGAATATAACCATAAAAAACCGCCTTATAAATCAGTTTATAAGGCGGTTTTTTGTCGCTATATCTAACGATTTAGACAGATAATGATTTAGGCAGGTAATGCATTGAATTGTTGAATTATTCAACGCCCAAAAACTCTAGAAACTCAGGGCTCTCAAAGCTCGCTTGATATAGCACACCATCTTCACGGTAGATTGCAGGTGTCGCCATTACCGCGAGTCCCGCTGCTTTTTCACGATTGGGTGTCACATGGTCAACGCTACAACTTGCTGATGCAGGCGTCATTTCACCCTGTAGCATCGCCTTATCGAATGCCTGACGACGACTGTCTTCATCCGCTTGGCACCAGATACCACGCATCTGCTCTGGTGACGCCTCATATATCGGATAGCCGATGACATGGACTGTCACACCTTTTGCATTGAGCGCTGGCACTTGCTGATGTAATCGGCGGCAGTAAGGACAATTCACATCATCCGCCACATAAATTACGGCTCTCTCAGTAGTGGTTGCTGGATAAGTGATTAACTGGCTTTTGTCCAATGTCGCAAACACGGACTGATTTTTGCGTTGTTCAAAATTCTCATCAAGGCCAATAAATTGACCATTTTCGATGACTGATATTTCACCATCGGTAATGTACTGCGCATCATCTGATAGTAAAAATGGCACGCCTTCTAGCGTTGCACCCCAGATAACACCCGGTACGGCGGTATAAAAGAATGGCGTTTTCGCGCTCATGTTCTTAAGCGCGCTCATATTTGCCAACATAGACGATTTGACTGAAGCACTGACAGGTTTACCCACTTCACTAGGGCTTTTGATACGTGTGGCTGTCTCGCTGACCATTTGCTTACTAGGGTTCTTCTGTAGCTCACCCTGAATGACGTAACGACCATTTTCGGTGACGTGCAGCGGCAACTGTCCAGCCAAATTCACTTGATACATATTGGGCAGTTTGGATGGCACAATAGAAGTAATCTGTGTTTTGATGCCTGCTTGGGTCAATATTTGGCGCAATCGCTTATCGACAGTCGCACTTACTGCTTCAGCCGTTTGCGAATTTGTAGTGCTTTGATTACTTTGAGAGACAACGTTATTGCTGTTGGCATCTGCTGAACTTGGCTGAGCGCAAGCAGTGGTTGCTAATAGTATGACACTGATTAAGCTAGCGGATTTTAATACAGGTAATGTCACAGAGAGGTTCCTATCTGATTGTAATCATGGCTGATTTTTAACTCTTAACCATATGGATTAAGCCTCACTGAGTAAAGATTAAAGCCATATCAAAAGGTTATTATATAAAAACGTAGATAGAAAAGACTGTAGCATATGCAATCGTTTTGCAAAGCATTAAATAACTGATGTCGCAAAACTGCTACTTAGCTTTAAGAGATAGGTAACACAGCTAGGTAGTAGATATATGCCATCTAGCAGACCGCAAAAAGCAGCACACTATATAGCGGCTGCTAATGGGTTTAAAACGATATTTTCAAGACAAGTATTATTGCCAAAGCTTAATAGTTTCAGTGCTTATTTCTTAAAACTTAGCAACTTCTTCTGATGTTAAGAAACGACTATCGCCCTTTTCTAGACCTTCTAGATTGATGTGACCGATACTGGCGCGGTGCAGCTCCGTGACTCTATTGCCAAAATAACCCATCATACGTTTGACTTGATGATATTTACCTTGCTCTAGTGTCAAGCGTGCATTTTTTTCATCAATGAACTCAAGCGTAGCAGGTTTGGTTGGCTCGTAATCACCTTCTAATAAGATACCTTCAGCTACTTTTTTTATGGCTTTCTCTTGTGAATCGCTATCCATGGCATCTGCCAAGGTCAGCTCATACACCTTGGCATGCTCGTGCTTGGGGCTAGTCACGCGATGTAGCCAGCCACCATCATCACTCATCAGCAATGCACCAGTGGTATCAACATCAAGACGTCCAGCGATACGTAAGCTACCCAATTCTGGTACGGCAATTAGCTCAGTGACGATTGGATACTCTTTTGCCTTGAGCGTACATTCAAAGCCTTCAGGCTTATACAACAAGATATAGCGATTGCCAGCAGCAACTGACAGCGGCTCGCCTGCCCACATCACATCGTCATTGACGATATCGACATGTAGACCAGGGTCTTTAACCACTTGATCATTTACGGTAATTTCGCCCGCGTGCATGATCTTTTTTGATTCTTTACGCGACAGCTCAGTGGCTTTACTAATGAATTTATCTAAACGCATACTATTTACTACCATCGGTTTTATTATACCAGCCCTAAATCAGAAACTAACGACGCCAGCACTCAGCCGTGAGCGACGCGTTATCTTCGATGGTTAGAAATGGTACTATAATGAAAAATTAAATGAACACTGCTCCCCATACAGAAGCCAGTGAAAGTCAGACCAGTTTAACATATCCAACCTAAGCCTGATGAAATATGAGCTATCAAACGCTAAAACGTGCGGTAACCACACGTCTAGAAATTAAGAAATCTGAGTTTATCGCTTACGCCTATCCAGTAGCTTCCCGTGAGCAAGCTATGTTTCACGTGGAACAACTACGCGAGCAATATCCTGATGCGCGTCATTTTTGTTGGGCATACATCGTTGGTGATCCTGACAACACAACCAGTGCAGGATTTGATGATGACGGTGAGCCTAGCGGTACGGCAGGTCGTCCGATATTGAACGTCCTACAGCATAAGTCGATCGGCAACGTCATTATCATTGTGGTGCGTTACTTCGGTGGTATCAAATTAGGCGCTGGCGGTCTTACTCGTGCTTATGCAGGCTCTGCCCAAGCAGCCGTCGACGAGATGATATTGAATCCGTACGTACCAATGACACAGATTCAGATATTGGCGGAGTTTGCGACTGAAGCACAATGCCGTTATATGATAGAGAGCCTCGGCGGACATATCAACGATGTCACTTATAGTAAACAGGTTACCTTAACCGCCACACTCGCTGAAGCAGATGTTGATAATTTAAAAGAGCGCCTGGCTATGGATGGGCATGTATTGGATAAACCCTAAAGATAAAAGCATCTGTTTCTCTACTCTCATTCTCTATCTTATTAATCGCTATTTTTAGCAGCTATTTTTCAAGAGCTGCTTTCAGTAACCACTCTCAGTAATCATGCGTTCACTGAAAGTCATTGGTTTTCGCGGATACTGACGCTATGATAAAAACACCATTATTACACCCTATTTTCCCATAATCATTAAATAAGACTCATATATGCCAACCTCGACCAAGCCTTTTTCTCCAGCACCTTTTAAGCCACCATTTTGGCTGACCAATCCACATCTACAAAGCATCTTACCTAAGTTTTTTGCGCCAAAGTCACCGACCTACCGCCGTGTGGTCGAAAAAGACTCATTGGACGAGAGCGATATTGCTTATGATTTCTATGATGCGCACCCTGTAGAAGCATCAAAAGATGGCGAACTTGAGCAAACCCCATTGATTGTTCTCTTCCACGGCATGGAAGGCAGTAGTGACAGCCACTATGCGCGCGCACTGGCATATCAGATACATGCGCAAGGCTGGCACTTTGTGGTGGCGCATTTCCGCAGCTGCGGTGGTATTCCCGCCAGTGGTACGGTATTTTATAACGCAGGTGACACCGATGAAGTACACCATGCACTACAAAATTTACGTAAGCAGTATGCCAATATCTACGCAGTCGGAGTCTCTCTAGGTGGCAACGCCCTCGCCAAATACATGGGCGAATATGAGGACAAAGTACTCTGTAAAGGCGCAGTCGTTATCTCTGCCCCAGTCGATATGTCTTCAGCGGCTATCACTATGCATAGCTTTTTGAGTCATCGTATTTATACGCCTTACTTGCTGAATCCAATTATAAAAAAAGCCTTAGCAAACGATCTTACTCAAGATGAAATCAACTCTATTAAAGCGGCCAATCGTATCAGTGATTTTGATGATATCTTTACCGCACCGCGTCACGGCTATCGCTCAAAAAATGACTATTACCATACTGCATCCGCCATGCCGTATTTGCGCAACGTCACTCATCCTCTACTACTAATTAGTGCAAAGGACGATCCTTTTATTGGCTTTACCGCGACACCAAACGATGTCTCTGACAGTGTCACTATCTTGGATACTGAACATGGTGGACATATTGGTTATCTGCGTTATCGCTCAGACAACAGTCAGTCCAAAAGCAAATCGTCTATCACTAATGATAAAAATTCTAAGACTTCAAAATTCGATATTAACTGGATACCTGAAACTGTCAGCGCTTATTTTAATTGGATTGGTGTGGCTTCTACTAGCGATCCTTCTCAAAATGTGGTCTCTGACGATAATCAATCATAGCCATCAATGACAAAATAACAACGCCAACCTTTATAACCTTTTGAGAGTGTTTTATGTACCCATTTATCCGTTATGCTAGCACCATCGCTCATGCTGCCCTAAAGGCAAAAAAAGGCGACACCCTGACGTTTAAGGACACCAGTGAGATTCAGTTTCGCTGCCGCTTATCCGATATCGATAATTTTTTGGAGATGAATAACGGCCGCGTATTCACACTGTATGATTTGGGACGTATGGACTTTGCGGTACGAACTGGGCTTGGTAATCAGCTACTAAAACAGCGTTGGGGATTAGTCATCGCTGGCAGTACCATTCAATACCGTAAGCGTATTCGCGCCTTTCAAAAAGTCACGCTCAAGACCAAAATCGTCGGTATCGATGCGCGATGGCTCTATATTGAGCAATCGATGTGGGTCAAGGGTAAGCCTTGCTCGTCCGGACTATTGCGCACAGGTGTGACCAAAGGTGGCAGAGTAATCGACACCACACAAGTACTGGCAGCATTGGGACAGTCTGACTGGGACCTACCGCCAACGGGTTACGTGGCTGAATGGATCAAGAGTGATGCTGATCGTCCGTGGCCGCCTGTCGATACAACTGACTAACTTGACTTTATAGGATATAAATCCATTACTTTTATCTTATTTAATAGCTAGTACAAGCAAGCAACCTTATAGCTACTATTTCATAACAACTCATTATATAAATACATATAATAAATGTTAGGATAGTGGTGAGTACATACTCAGACAAAACAAATATAGTCTTATAAGGAGAATAATATGGCTAACACAACAGATTATGTCGGCACGTTATTTGATAATAGCGAAACTAACCCAAGCAAAATCACCCTAGCGTTTACGATGGCGGGTGTGGCTCTGAAAAAAGGCCATTCTGCTACTGTCATACTCATGGTAGATGCCGTACATCTGGCAAAACCAAGCGCGCTAGACGATGTCAATATTGGCGATCCGTTTGAGCCAGCTGGTGAGTTACTAGAAGCCTTTATCGAAAAAGGTGGCCAAGTGTTGGTCTGCGGCGCTTGTATGAAACACAACGGTGTAGAAGAAACAGATATCGACAAGCGCTTTGAAGTGATTAGCGGTGATGATGTGGTTGAGCTACTAATGAATGCGAAAGGGTCGTTGCAGTTGAATTAATAGCAAAAGTTAAGAAGTAAGATTATAAGAATGGGTCAGTTTTCTTAAATTTCTCTTTGAGACTTTGGGAAACTGACCTATTTTTCTCTTATCTTATCCTTTTTGTGATGATTGCTAGATTTGTTTCAACAAAAATTCTACCGCAGCCGCAGCATGGATAGCAGTAGTGTCAAATACAGGTATTGGGCTATCAGCCTGTTTAATAAGTAGACCAATCTCTGTACAGCCTAATATCACCCCCTCTGCCCCTTTCGCTGCCAAATCCTTAATCACTTGACAATAATACTCTCGTGAGCTGTCTAGTACCTGCCCGTGGCACAACTCTTCATAGATAATGCGATGTACCTCTGCACAAGCCTCAGGCTCAGGAATTAACACTTGTAGACCTACGTCAATTAGGCGCTGCTTATAAAAAGATTGCGTCATCGTAAACTGCGTACCGAGCAGTGCAATTTTACTCAGTCCTTGCTGCTTAATCACTTCGGCAGTAGCATCAGCAATATGAATAATCGGTAGTTCAGTTATGGCTTCCACATCACCAATCACTTTATGCATAGTATTGGTCGCAATCAATAACCCTTGCGCGCCTGCTGATTGCAAACGTTGAGCACTGCTAGCCATTATCGCGCCAAGCTCGTCCCATCTACCTTGTGCTTGCAACTCACCAATCGGTGCAAAATCCATACTATGGATCAATAAGTCTGCTGAACGTAGTCCGCCAAGTTGGTTTTTTATACCTTCATTGATTAAACGGTAATAGACTTGAGTGCTCTCCCAACTCATACCACCGATAATACCTAGCGTTTTCTGCTGAGAGCCTTTTTGTTCCTGAGCTGCCATACTATACTCCTAGGTTTTTTTGGTCTTAGTGGTAGTAAGTTATCGTAGCAAAATCGACGAATAAGAACGCGCTGTTTTTTACAAAAATGAATTTTTCGATCATATATTTATCGTTAATATAGCAAAATTGACCACTACTCATTCAAGGTTAATTCATCGACTACCCCTTATTGGTGCATAATTATATGTACCTTTACAACAATCTCTCAAGCCCACTATTACCATGCAGGACAACCGAACATTATGGCCAACTTCCCCACTATTAGAATACGCACGCGCCGCAAATACTACCGACTGATCTTTACCGGTATTATGGCGATGATGATGTCGCTAATTATCTCAACAGCGTTGTTAGTAGTAAAACAAGGATTTATCGATGGCTTCTTTATGGAGCTGATGCACTCGTGGGGTTTGGCCTTTGTTTTTGCATGGCCAAGCGCTTATATCTGTGCCTATATCGTACAAGAGCATGTACTCAATCGTATTGAGTTCTATTAGATAACAAAGCTAGCAACCATACAAAAAACACTATTGATGTAAACCAAGCTTTCTATAATAAAATCCATTTAGCGCGAATGTATCCGATATCTAGACGACCAGTCTATTTTTGAGTATAGTGTCTTTGTGAGTCGATAACCTATAAGCGTCGTTATCGTGGTATTGTTTTCACTCGAAGAAAAACATATTGGTGGATAACCTTGATAACGCCATGTTTTAGTTGGTTATTCATACTCTTAATATACTTATAAATATATAAAATCATAAATAAGCAAAGGAAATCATCATGCGTAGTGCTATTCATAACAGTTTTGGCAAACCTTCTGACGTATTGAGCGTTGGCGACAGCCCCATGCCGCAGCCTGCTGCCAACGAAGTCCGCATCAAAACCATTCTCTCCCCTATTCACAACCATGACTTGCTAACCGTCAGCGGTCAATATGGCTATAAACCTGAGATGCCAGCCATCGGTGGTAGTGAGGCTTTAGGTATTATCGATGCTGTTGGCGATGATGTGACAGAACTAAGTGTCGGTCAGCGAGTGGCGTGTGCCAGTGTGCATGAGACATGGGCCGAGTATTTTGTCGCCCCTGCCGATATGGTATTTGTTATCCCTGACAGCATCGAAGACGAGCTAGCAGCCCAGCTAATCGCTATGCCGCTGTCTGCCCTAATGCTATTAGAGTTTTTAGAAGTAGATAAAGGTCAATGGATTATCCATAACGCGGCAAACGGCGCAGTCGGTAAAACGCTAGCCATGCTAGCGGCAGCACGCGGTGTGAATACAATCAATTTGGTACGTAGCAAAGACTCGCTTGAAGAGCTGACTGCACTTAATATCAAAAACAACGTCGTCACAGCTGACGATGATTGGAAAGACCAAGTCAAAGCTATCATCGGTGATGATAAGATCACAGCAGCCGTCGATTCAGTCGGTGGCGAGTCGAGCAACGAGCTGCTATCACTACTGGGTGGCAAAGGCACGCTGGTCTCATTTGGTATCATGTCAGGCAAACCAATGGCACTAGATGCTGGCAGTTTGATCTTTAAGCAAGCCGTTGTAAAAGGCTTCTGGGGCAGCAAAACCAGTCAAGAAATGGATCTCGATAATAAACAACGTCTGATCGATGAGCTACTAGAGCGTGCTGCAAGTGGTGACTTAAAGCTTCCTATCGAAGCCATTTATAGCCTAGATGACATCACAACTGCCGTCTCTGGAAAAGTACAATCAAGTAAAAAAGGTAAGGTTATCCTAAAACCTTAAGCAATACTTTATCTTGCAATGATTGTCATTAAAGGCATCAAAAATATGAAAAGCCCACTTGTATTACTCGTCAGATAATAACGTGGGCTTTTTTATTTTAACCGTGCTGTTGTTATGATGATTTTAATGTAATTAGATTTATCAGCAGTTACCTATCAACCCAAATAATAAAATTTAATAAGGATATAACTATGTCAAACGATACAACATTCAAAGCACTCGTTGTCGAAGAAACCAGCGACGGTGAATTCAAAAAAAGTATTCAAGAACGTAAAGTCAGTGACTTACCAGAGAGCGACTTGCTCATCGAAGTACATTATTCATCATTAAATTTTAAAGATGCAATGTCAGCCACTGGTAATAAACGAATCACCAAACAGTACCCGCATACCCCAGGTATCGACGCCGCTGGCGTGGTCGTCAGTGATAAATCGGGCACGTTTAGCGCAGGACAAGAAGTATTGGTATTCGGCTATGATCTCGGTATGGATACGGATGGCGGTCTCGGTCAAATGATTTCTATACCAGCAGATTGGGCGCTACCTTGCCCAGAGACGCTCACGCTAAAAGAAGCGATGACCTATGGTACTGGCGGCCTAACCGCAGCACTAAGTGTCCAAAAATTAGAGAAAATGGGTGCAAAACCAAGTGATGGTCCAGTCGCTGTGACTGGTGCAACGGGCGGCGTCGGTACAATCAGTATCGCTATCTTAAAACAGCTCGGCTACGAAGTGATTGCATTCTCAGGTAAGCCAGAGCAAAGCGATCATCTAAAAGAAGTGGGCGCAAGCGAAGTACGTCATCGCGATACCATCAATGAAATCGGTAGCAAACCTGTCGGCCGTGAGCTATGGGCAAACGCTATCGATACTATCGGTGGCGACTACCTATCTAACTTGCTTAAGCAAACCAAAGCGGGCGGCGCAGTGACCAGTTGCGGCCTAGCAGGCGGCGCTGAGTTTTCTATGACGGTCATGCCATTTATCACCAGAGCAGTATCATTATTGGGTATCGACTCGGTCTATATCCCACTGGCTGATAAAGAAGCGATTTGGAAACGTGTCGCCACTGATATGAAACTGCCTAATCTTGAAAGCTATGGCGAAGAGATTACGCTAGAGCAAACGCCAGAATACTTGGATCGCTTTATGTCTAGCAAAGTGGTTGGGCGCTATGTGGTGAATGTGAAGGGTTAGGTTTTTAGCTTAGCAGTTAAATATTATAAAAAAGGCAGTATCTCTTTTAAGGTGCTGCCTTTTTTTAGGAGTTAGGGGCATCTTTATGCTATTCCATAAAATTAAGATAGATAGAGATTTATTTTTTAATAGTTCTAAACAAAAATCACTTAATTTATTAGTAAAATTTTGTTCGCATATTACGAGCTAAAATTAAAAGAATGTATATATTATTCATCTAATCGTATATGCTTTGGAATTGCTCAAGGATTTCATATGTCAAAAATACTATTGCCTTCAGTACAATCATTATTCATTCGAATGTGTTTCAATGGACAGCAGATCTCTAGTGGGACTGCGTTCGTTGTTAGTAGCGACAAGGGACCATTGTTAATAACCAATAGACATAATGTGACTGGTCGTAGACAAGATAATGATAAACTTCTTTCTAAGACCGGAGGTATTCCAAACGAAATTAGAATCAATCATAACGTTAAAGGCAGGCTTGGTAATTGGAATTATGTAGTTGAACCTATTCTTGATGAAAACGACAATCCACTATGGAAAGAGCATCCAGTGCTTGGAAAGAATGCTGATTTCGTTGCATTACCTCTCACCTCCATAGATAACGTAGAGCTATATCCATACGATCTCAATAATACTGGTCCAGATATTTTTGTAGGTCCTGCAGACTCCTTGAGCGTTGTCGGCTTTCCTTTCGGAATGCAAGCTGGTGGCTCACTAGCTATATGGGCTACTGGATTTATGGCTTCTGAACCTGATATAAACTTTAATGACTTACCTATATTTTTGATTGATTGTAGAAGCCGTCGAGGGCAGTCAGGCTCAGCAGTTGTTGCTCATAGAAGCGGTGGTGGTGTTGCAATGCAAAATGGTGGAACTACCGTATTTTCTGGTGCTGTTACAAAGTTCTTAGGAATATATAGTGGTCGTATTAACGAAGAGTCTGACCTTGGAATTGTTTGGAAGGTTTCCGCAATTAAAGAGCTGGTAGATAGCCTTTAGTCCAAAAAAGCACCCAACTAAATTGAGTGCTTTTTTATTACTATATTGAACTATTCAGATTTTTAGTTTGATAGCTTTTATTAAGTGTTATTCCCACTCAATCGTCGCAGGCGGCTTGCTCGACACATCATAAGTCACGCGTGATACGTCAGCGATTTCATTCATGATGCGGTTTGATACCGTCTCGATCAAATCGTACGGCAGATGCGCAAAGCGTGCCGTCATAAAGTCTACCGTCTCAACCGCACGTAGCGCGATTACCCACGCATAGCGGCGGCCATCGCCGACCACGCCGACAGATTTGATAGGTTGGAATACGGCAAATGCTTGTGCCGTTTTGTCATACCAACCTGAACGCTCAAGCTCTTGCATAAAGATGGCATCAGCCAAACGTAACACGTCGGCGTATTCTTTCTTAACTTCACCAAGGATACGCACGCCTAGACCCGGACCTGGGAACGGATGACGATAGATCATTTTAGCTGGTAGACCCAAGGTAATACCAAGTTTGCGCACTTCATCTTTGAACAAATCACGTAATGGCTCAATCAGTTTAAATGCCAAGTCATCTGGCAAACCGCCTACGTTGTGGTGGCTCTTAATCACGTGCGCTTTGCCTTGATGTGATTTAGCAGATTCGATCACGTCTGGGTAAATTGTACCTTGTGCCAAGAACTCAACGACTTGTCCATCGCTCTGCTCACTCACTTGACGCGCGCTATCAGCGAATACGTCGATGAACGTCTTGCCAATGATTTTGCGTTTTTTCTCTGGATCAGACTCGCCTGCCAGCGCATCCAAGAACAAGTCTTCAGCATCAACACGGATGACTTTTACGCCCATATTTTCTGCAAAGATTTGCATGACTTGGTCGCCTTCGTGCAGACGCAAGAGACCATTATCGACGAATACACAAGTCAGCTGATCGCCGATTGCTTTGTGCAATAGCGCGGCAACCACTGAACTATCAACACCGCCCGATAGACCTAGCAATACTTGCTTATCACCGATTTGCTCTTTTAGCTGTGCGATACGCATATCAGCGATGTTGTCTGGCGTCCACTCCCCTGCACATTCACAGATTTGATGTACAAAACGACCCAGTAATTCTTGACCTTGTAAGGTATGCGTCACTTCTGGGTGGAACTGTAGGCCGTAGTACTGCTTGGCATCATTGGCCATAATCGCAATCGGGCAGCTTGGCGTACTAGCGATGATATCAAACCCTTCAGGTACTTCGATGACTTTGTCACCATGGCTCATCCAGACGTTTAGTTTGGATACGTTACCCTCAGTTTTGCTGTCTTCAATACCATCAGTCAGCTGTGAATGACCAGTAACATCAATGATCGCAGCGCCAAACTCATGAATGTCACTGGCATGAACTTGCCCGCCAAAACGATCTGCCATCGCTTGCATACCGTAGCAGATACCTAATACTGGTACGCCTAGATCAAACACTGCATCATTGATACGTGGGCTGTTTTCTGCGTGGACGCTCTCAGGGCCACCCGACAAGATGACGCCTTTTGCGCCAAAATCGATGATGCGCTGAGTGTCGATATCATAAGGGAACATCTCACAAAACACCCCAGAATCGCGCACACGGCGAGCGATTAACTGGCTATATTGCGAGCCAAAATCGAGGATTAAGATGCGATCTTCTTTGATTGCAGGAGTGGCAGCAGCAGTGGTCATAAATCGATATCCATCAATAGATAAATTGGTGCCCTATTTTAACAAGTTTACGCCTGATAAGGGTTACTTCATCCGCAATATTTCATTATTCGATGGTTTTTTTGAGAAAAAATAACTAATAGCGCTTATCAACGCCTTCAAACATCTTCTATACCGTTAATTTTTACGAATATTACGATTTTTTATTATGTCATGACGTCATTACTGCTTTATCGCCTATAGGACCATGTTGTCTACCATAACAAGACTGCTAAACCAACGATTGCCAGTGTTTATCATACTTCTACGATAAAACTTCAGTTATAGCGCAATAATTGTAGCCAATCTTAACTATTAAAATAACCTATCAACTTAAAATATTTTCTTAATAATCTGTGAAGCTTAGCTGTTAGAAACCCTATCATATTGAAACAATAGAGAAATATTAGTCGAGTTTTGTTATGTACTAGTGTACATTGTTAATTAGTTCTTACTAATGCAGTTACAAGGCACACCTTTATAACCAAATTTTTATTTTGCTTGTTATCAATAAATAGCGCTATATCTTGACCATTCCCCCCCTAACTAAGACCACAGTATTATCATTTTTTGACATCAAGATTTCACATCAGGCTGACAATAATTACCGCACATACTCTAAGGCTCTTATAGCCGTTTATCAAAGGAACGAAGTTATGAAAATGGATTCTTCAAAGCGCTCAGCACTCAAGCTTAGCTCGTTAACTTTAGCAGTTGCAGCAGCATTAGGCTCAGTATCTGCCTTCGCTGATGCAACCGCAGACTGTAATGCAGGAGCAGATGCAACTGCTTTAGAATGTGGGGTTAATGCGGCTGCAACTGGTGTTGATGCACTCGCTGTTGGTACAGACTCTACTGCAACTGGTAATTCAACTACAGCGGTTGGCGGTGAGTCATTGGCAAGTGGTCCTGGTGCAACCGCTATCGGTTGGCAGGCTGTTACTGCAGGTAATCGCTCAACGGCACTAGGTCATCAGACTTCTGCTATCGGTGTACAGTCAGTGGCTGTGGGTGAAGATGCAACGGCTACAGGCAATGGTGCTATCGCCATTGGTGGTAATAATGATGTTAATGATGATGGAACCTTAGTCGAAGACGGTATCGGCTCAAATGCTAATGGTAACGATGCTATCGCAATCGGTGCGGCTGCTAGTGCTCAAGGAAATTCTACGACTGCTGTAGGCGGTGAGTCAGTTGCTACTGGTCCAGGCTCTACCGCTTTTGGTTGGCAGTCTTCTTCTGTTGAGCGTGCTACCGCTGTTGGTCACTTAGCGACAGCTCAAGGAGTCCGCTCGGTTGCTATCGGTGAAAACGCCGATGCACAAACCGCTCTATCTACCGCTATTGGTAATGAATCAATTGCTAATGGTACAGATGCCTTAGCGATTGGTGATACGGCCAATGCAACTGGGAACTCTACTACCGCCATTGGTGGCGAATCAGTAGCGACGGGCTCAGGTGCAACAGCTATCGGTTGGCAGGCAGCAGCTAATGCTGAGCGCGCGCAAGCATTCGGTCATTTGGCTCAAGCAAACGGTGAGCGCTCACTGGCAGTCGGTGAAGCAGCCATGGCAGGCGGTAGTAATGACACAGTCGCCATCGGCAATCAAGCCAATGCTGGTATGAACTCGGCCACAGCAGTCGGTGGCCAAGCCAATGCCGCAGGCTTAGGTTCTACTTCAGTAGGTTGGCAGTCAGAGGCCACTGGCGAGCGTGCTCAGGCCTTTGGTCATCTAGCATCAGCAACTGGTTTGCGCTCGACTGCAGTGGGTGAAGCAGCCAGTGCTGAATCAGACAATGCGGTCGCTATTGGTAACAACTCAGTAGCCTCAGGTCTTGATGGTGTGGCAATCGGTGGGGATAGAAGTGGCGTCCGTCAAACGACAGCGTCTGGTACATCTTCAACGGCAATCGGTGCGCAAGCCCAAGCGACTCAAGCGGGTGCAACTGCGATAGGTTGGCAGTCAACGGCTAGTGCAGAGCGCGCTCAAGCGTTCGGTCATCTGGCTTCTGCAACTGGCGTACGCTCTACCGCTGTTGGTGAAGCAGCAACGGCACAAGGTGAAGGGTCTATCGCGTTAGGTAATCAATCAGCAGCTAGTGGTTCAAACGGTATTGCTATCGGTAACGGTGCCACTGCAGCGAATGACGATCAAATTGTCTTGGGTAATGCAGGTCAATTACAGGCGAGCACTGCGTCACAATCTGGTACCACCAGTATCGTGACAGCTGATGCAAATGGTACATTGGGTACCAGTAGTATAGACTCGTTTGCAACTGCCAGACAGTTCAACGATTTGCGTAGTCAGTACAATCGTCAAGAAGATCGTTTAGATGAAGCAGAAGACGGTATCGCCATGGCATTGTCTATGGAAACCCCAGTTATCCCGTCTGGTAAAAAATACGCGATGACTATCGGTACCGGTTACTACAATAGTAGCACTGCGATCAGTGCCTCGTTTGCTGGTCGAGTTAACGACAGCGTTACTATTTCAACGGGTGCTGGTTTCGGTACTGATACTGGTAAAGTCGGTGCTCGCGGTGGCGTTACTTTTGCTTGGTAATTTGCTTGATGACCAGTATCTAAGTATTAGTCATTAGTAACTCAAACGACTCTAAAAAAGGCTGGGCTAGCAATATAGCCCAGCCTTTTTTTATATTGACTATCACTTGATATCGTTGAGCGTGTTACAGGATATACGTCATAAACTATATATAACTGACTGGCTGTAAAAATAGATTCCTAGACTTAACGGTACTGAGTACGCTATAAAGAACAACGTCAAATATGAAGATAGACGATACAGCAACAATATAGAGCACTAATATAAAGAGATAATGAAATGAGCAATTTTGATAATGATCAAAAACATAAGAAGCCTGATAAGCGCACGAATCACCTCTCACCAGAATATCTTCCAGATTATGTAAAAGCACGATCAAAACATCACAAACCGCCGCATTTAGGGACGTTTGATGTAGGAATGTCTGTACCGCAGTGGCGACCTGACCACGTACCTGACACCCGTATCGATAAATTTACGTTTGGTATGGTACTGGCCATTCTGTTTAGTATCGCCGTACCTTTGATCTTGTTCCCAGAACAAGGAAAAGTTTGGGTGGGAATAGCTCGCAGCTTTGTGGTGGACAACTTTGGTTTTGCTTACCTAGCATTTGGTGCGCTCGCCATGATGTTTGTCATTTATATCGTGATATCTGATATCGGTAAGATCAAACTAGGCCGCCCAGAAGAAACACCTGAGTTCTCAGATTCTTCTTGGGCGTCCATGTTATTTTGCGGTGGTATTGGTGCCAGTATTCTTTATTGGGGACTGATTGAGTGGGCATATTATTATCAAGGCCCTCCATTCAATCTACCGGGTGGCTCACCTGATGCCATTCGCTGGGCGACTACCTACGGTATCTTTCACTGGGGGCCTGTGGCTTGGTCTATCTACTTAGTACCTGCTGTGCCTATCGCTTACTTTTATTATGTACGTCAGACACCCGTACTCAAAGTTAGCCAAACGCTTATGCCACTATTGGGCGAAAAGCTGGCGAGTAGCAACTGGGCCAAGCTATTGGATGTCTTGTTTATTTTCGGGATGGTTGGTGGCGGCGCGACCACATTAGGTTTAGCCTCTCCGCTTATCAATGAGGGCTTATACAATCTATTTGGTTTGCCGCGCAACACCACGATGCAAATTGTCGTATTGTTGGTGACCACCATGATTTTTGCGTATAGCGCCTATCAAGGGCTAAAAGGCGGTATCCAAAAACTCTCCAATATTAATTTTTACTTAGCTGTTATTTTCTTATTATTCATTTTGGTTGTCGGGCCAACCGTCTTTATCTTGAACACTGGTTTAGAGGCTATCGGGCGCTCCATCACTGAAATGCCGCGCATGATGACGTATATCGAGCCCTTTAAAGATTTCCCAGAGTTTGGTTTTGAACACACAACTTTCCCGCAAGATTGGACAGTTTTCTACTGGGCATGGTGGCTAGTATTTGCGCCAACTATTGGATTGTTTATTGCCAAAATCTCTAGAGGTCGTACGATACGCAACATGGTACTAGGGTCGATGTTTTATGGCTCGCTTGGCTGTGCTATGTTTATGGTTATCTTAGGCAACTACGGTCTGTATTTACAATTAACAGGGGCAGTCGATGTGGTTGCAGTGCTCAATAACGAGTCTCCAACGGCTGCCATCTTTGCTATCTTAAACAGCTTACCCATGTCTTATTTGGTCATCGCAGTGTTTACCTTTTTAGCGGTTATCTTTACCGCGACGACCTTCGACTCTATCTCTTATATATTAGCATCGGTCGTGCAGAGAGAGGTGGACGATGAGCCACATCGTTGGAATCGCCTATTTTGGGCATTCACTTTGTGTTTATTACCCGCTATTTTAATGTTTTTAGGCGATCTACAAACCTTGCAAACAGCATCTATTTTCGCTGGTGCCCCGCTCATTATCATTCTATGTATGATGATGATATCTGTGATTAAAGCGGCTCGATACGACCTTGCGTATCAGCCAGATTACAGTGTCAAAACCATTCATATCGAAGAACTGCCTGATAATGCACCGTGGGAAGAAGGCGAAACCTCAGAAGCACTCGAAGGCTCAGTCATGCATCAGAATGAAGAGTGGGAGCAAATGCGTGAAGATAATGAAAACGCTAAAAATGATGAGTAATTATCATTAATTGAAACCACCATTGATGTGGTTTTAATACCATTCACAAAAGGTTGGACTACCAATGTAGTCCAGCCTTTTTATTTATCCGCTATATGAGATGTGTCACCTCAATTATGTATAGTGGATTCAGTTTAAAAGAGATACAAGGCAACTGAGCGCAGATGTATATGTGATACCTCGAGTGAAGTTAACGCTGTAACTCTTTTATAGAGGTTTGACTGTAGTATCGGCTGACTCACTCAATGCCCTATGCATACGACTTAATCCTTCGAGTAGCAAAGCTCTAGGGCAAGCGACGTTAATACGCATTTTAAGACGTCCTTTCTCACCGTATTTATATCCTGCGCTCAGCTCGACCTTGGCAGCTCGAAGTGTGTCATAAAGTGCTTGGTCGTCTTGAGCATATGCCGAGCAATCTACCCAGATTAGGTACGAGGCTTCTGGGCGCATAACCTTGATATTAGGCAAATTTTCTTCTAAAAACTGTACCGTTAAATCGATATTGGCTTCGATATAATTCAGCGCCTGCTCTAGCCACTCACCACCCTGCTCATAAGCCACACGCATCGCCGTATAAGCAAATAAGTTCAGTTCATACTCGTCATTTAACTGCTGATGTTGGCTGATTTTTTTAACTAATGCCTCGTCTGTCGCAAATATCATAGAACCTTTGATGCCTGCGATATTAAAGGTTTTAGTCATTGAGGTCAGGCTGACTACATTGTGCTCATAGCCTTCTGCCAGCGTCAGAAATGGCGTAAATGTATGACTAGTCAACGTCAAATCTTGATGAATCTCATCACTAACAATCGCCACGTTGTGCTTTTTACAAATCGCAAGTAATGCCTCAAGCTCAGCAGTTGTCCACACGCGCCCGCCCGGATTGTGCGGATTGCATAGCAGGTAAAGCTTAACGTCATGCTCGATGATTTTGGCTTTGATATCGGCTAGGTCCAAATGATATTTGCTTTCGACTTCCTTTAATGAAGAGATTACGAGCTTACGACCATTTTGCTCAACCTTGCTCATAAACGGTGTATAAATAGGATCGTTGACCAGTACTGCATCACCTACTGTAGTAAAGACATTCATCATTAACGCTAGGCTTGGCACGACACCGGGTGAGAACAGTATGTTTTCTTTGGTTAGCTGCAAATTATAACGACTGCCATGCCACTGAATAATCGAGTCATATAAGGCATCGGTAGGTTTGGTATAACCCAATATGCCATGCTGCACTGTTTGCTCAATCGTTTGTAGGATAGGCTGCGCAGCTTTAAAATCCATGTCCGCCACCCATAACGGAATCGTGTCATCGGTATAGTGCCATTTGAGTGACCCTGTATTACGTCTATCGACTATCTCATCAAAGTTGTATTGCATTGGACTTCTTCTTAATTATAAAAATAGTGGTTTAGGTTACAACATGAAGGGCGTCATCGCCAATGGCTTTATGGTTGTTATATGGATAGATGTATGGTTAGCGTGTGTTAGGCCCTGACTGTTTGTTCAGCTGCTTAATTACTGTTTATTTATTTGCTTAACTATTTTTTGGAAATATAGGGTATTGATTGCTTGAACTGTCATTATAAGTTAATGTAAAAGTCGTATAGTTAAGCTTAGCTACCGACTGGAATTAATGTCGTCACCGTATATCAACACTATTTACCTGATGACCCTAAGCCATTTATAAACCCACCCTAAAGCCTCTATGGCTTTTTTACAGGACGATGCATAATGAAAATGGACTCTCTATCAAACGTAGCACTTACAAGCACAACACTCAAAGTTGGTGCGCTTACTTTAGCCATCGCCGCAACCACGGCATGCACAACGATGGCAACAGGCGCTGAGCATCAAATGTCAGACGCTCCAACCATCGCAAGTGCTACTAGCAGTACCGCCATCACTCTTGGAAACGCTGCCACGACTAGCGGCACCAACGATACCGTTGCCATTGGTAGTCAGGCCAATGCAGGTCTAAATTCAGCTACTGCCGTTGGTGGTCAAGCAAATGCTGCAGGGCTAGGCTCAACGTCTATCGGCTGGCAGTCAAAAGCCACTGCAGAACGCGCGCAAGCGTTCGGTCATCTAGCTAATGCTAGCGGTGTTCGCTCTACCGCAGTCGGTGAAGCGGCGACTGCTGGCGGCAAAAATGATACGGTCGCTGTCGGTAATAAAGCCAATGCAGGTCTAAACTCAGCAACAGCTGTAGGCGGTGAAGCAAACGCAGCAGGGCTAGGCTCAACCTCTATCGGCTGGAAATCAAAAGCCACTGCTGAACGCGCGCAAGCCTTTGGTCATATTGCCAATGCTAGTGGTGTTCGCTCTACGGCAGTGGGTGAAGCAGCAACCTCACAAGGTGCAAACTCAGTTGCTATCGGTAATAAATCTATGGCAGGTGGCATGAACAGTATCGCTATCGGTAACGAGGCAAAAGCTGCTAAAAACAATCAAGTCGTCTTAGGTAATGCCGGACAAGTGCAGTCGAGTACCGCAGCACAATCAGGTACGGTCAGAATTGTCACTATCGATGATAACGGCACTTTGGGTACTATGATGGTTGATTACTACCAAAAAGCTAAATAATAGTCTATTAGAACCTAATTTTTAACGCTGGTACAAATGTAATTAGCCGCATTCAATAAAATAATAAAAACCTCGCGATTGCGAGGTTTTTTTGGGTGGTATGCTTGACTAAATAGGACTTTTACGGAAGTTTAAAAAGCAACTGCACATATCGGCCTTTTATCTTTTACGTATGAAATATAGCGATTCAACAGACCCTAATATCATTTATTTCGACCACCTTCAACAATTTTTTTAAATCTACTATTGATATCAAGCATAAGATAAAAGAATCTAACGTTGCAGATAATCTAGTTTAAATTGTGCAGATGCATTATCTTGATCGGCAGATTTTTGATACCACTCTATGGCTTTTTTATAGGACTGAGTAACCCCTCTACCCGTTTCATAGATGAGCCCTATATTGTATTGAGCATAAGAATCACCCTTTTCAGCGGCTAACAGCGTCCACTTCAATGCTTGTTCATGAGATTGCACCACACCACGACCTGAATAGTACATTCCACCTAAGTCGGACTGCGCATGGACGTTACCTTGCCTTGCCGCTTTTAAAAACCATTTGGCCGCTTCAGTATCAGATTGAATAACACCTCTACCCATTCTATAAAGCTTACCTAAACCTTGCTCAGCAGGTGCATAGCCTTGTTGCGCCGCTTTCAGATAATAAGAGTAGGCTTGAGCATAATCTTTGTGATTGTAATAAGCTTGTGCCAATTGATACATATCATACGGACTATTAGGGTTTGCTGATAATGATTGCTGACAAGCATGAATCACCGCTTGAGTATCTATATATTCCTCTGGAATATTAGATTCTTCATAGAGATGGTCATCGTAAGCTTCGACCGTGTCACAGCCTTGCATTAGGGCACGAGTTTGAACATGTGCATGCCCTAACGACACCCATAACAACAAACCTAATGGTAACAGCAAACCCTTCATTATAATTGATCCTATCGAATTAATTCTAACACCCCTTAAACTCAGCTTCCCTTCTCTCAACCATCGCCATCACACCCTCTTTCGCATCTTCTGAATAAAACAGCGGCGGTAGATAGCTATGGATATTAGCCAGTGCTGTCGCCGCACCATTACGGCTCGCATCTTGCGCTGATGACAACGTCCCTCTGACGCCCAAAGGCGCGGCTTTGCAGATTTCTTGGGCTAACGTCAATGCACGCTCGTACTCAGACCCATTAGCTACCACTTCGCTGACCAGATTCAGCCTATCTGCCGTCTGCGCATCGAATGCTTTACCAGTAAGTAGATACGGCATGGCTTTTTGCCAGCCAGCAGCTGCTACAAAACGTACCGTCGCCCCGCCAAATGGCATGATGCCGCGCTGGACTTCCATTTGGGCAAAGTTACAATTGTCGCTGGCGATCACTACGTCACTGTTTAGCATCAGCTCGATAGCTACGGTAAAGCACGTGCCTTTGACCGCGACTACTACTGGTTTGGTACGCAGTTTTCCACTGATTCCCCACGGGTCGATTTGCTCGTCATCAAACTCAAATACGCCATCGTTTAGCTTGTCTTGTAGCTCAACCAAATCCAACCCAGCGGTAAAGTGATCACCATGGGCAAATATCAGCGCACAGCGTAAGTTGTCGTCTTGCTCGTAGCGAGTCATTGCATCAGACAACTGCCCGATCATATGACTGTCAAAGGCGTTGCGTTTATTGGCACGATTGAGCCCGACAAGGCAAACGTGGCCTTGCGTGTCATAAGTGATGCGATTGTCTGTACTATTACTGTCCGTAGTCATGGTTTCATCCTTGTTCAAATAATCATTGTTTTATAGTGGGTAGTTTCATAGTGAGTGGTTATATAGTCAAATCTCGATACTTTATTCACAGAATTTTGTCGATAGACCCACTTTTAATATAGACACCCTCGCGCTATAACACAAGCAGCAGAACTGCCACGAATAAAGCGCAGTTCAATATCAGTTGACCTCATTTGCAATCAGTGTAACCATTATCAAACTTAAGACATCACTCAGAGCATTTTATGGAATTTTGGCACGGTTTTTTGCTTATCACCAGCGTCCACCTACTCGCTGCCGCCTCACCAGGGCCTGACTTTGTCTTAGTATCACAGCAAACATTGGCAAAAGGTCGACGCACTGGTTTGATTTGTAGTCTCGGTATTACCTTAGGTCTTGCTGTACATATTATCTACTCGGTATTAGGGCTGGCGACGGTCATTGCTCACTCGCAGCCGTTATTGACTACTATTAAATGGTTGGGCGGCGGCTATCTGATTTATTTGGGATGGCAAGGTATCCAAGCCAAGCCTAAAAAACCTACAGATTTAGCCACAGCCGATCTTTTAAGAGAAACGCATCCTTTAGAAGACGCAGATCTGTTAGAGCGCGCAGACTTACAAGTGAGTTCCAGTGCTCGCGTTTCACAAGATACGCTCACCAGCCAAACCAACCTCACAACTAAAGCAGCCACTATCGAAAAACCACCGAGCAATAGCGAATCGACCTTTGCTATATTGCGTCGCGGATTCTTTTGTAATGTCTTTAATCCAAAAGCGCCTGTCTATTTTGTCGCTATCTTTACGCTTGTATTGTCGCCTGACATACCGCTTTGGCAACTGGCTATCTATGGCGTATGGATGATGATCTTACAGATGTCATGGTTTAGTACGGTCGTAATGCTGCTCTCTATCCCTGCTATTCACCGCCGCTTTCAAAGGTTTGAGCATTGGATCGACCGCGTATTAGGTACAGCGATGATAGTATTGGGATTAAACCTCATTTTACGTAACCGATAAAACGTTTGTTTGCGGCGAAATCTGCTAAAATGGTTGATTATATTCAAACATCAAAGCCACGCACTATGACCAGTTATCCCTCGAACAGTAAGCACAGAAACAGATCTCCTGCGACCGCAAAAAAGCTCGGTCAGCTGCACCCACGCAACCCGCACCAAGGTCGTTATGACTTTGCGGTACTGACTCGCGCCTTACCCGAGCTTGCTGAACATACGATTACCAATCCTAAAGGTGAGTCGACGATTAACTTCTCGGATCATCAGGCTGTGCGCGTGCTCAATAGAGCATTGTTGGCGAACTATTATGGGGTCAAGTTTTGGGATATTCCTGAAGGTTATCTATGCCCGCCTATCCCCGGTCGTGCAGATTATATTCACTACATCGCGGATTTATTGGCGCAAACCACTCACGTAAATGCTGATAACACACCGCCGACAGGCAAAGAGATTCACGCGCTTGATATCGGTACTGGTGCTAGTGCCATCTATCCTATCGTTGGTAGCCAGAGTTATGGCTGGCGCTTTACTGCAAGCGATATTGATCCTATTTCGGTCAATACCGCAGCGTTGATTTGTGAGTCAAATCCAAAACTAAAAAACTCAGTTAAAGTAAAGCTCCAACCTGAGCCTAAATTCATCTTTAAAAACATTATCGGTCGTCAAGATTATTTTGATATTGTGGTTTGTAACCCTCCGTTTCATGCGTCTTTAGAAGAAGCAATGGAGGCCAATAGCCGTAAGCAGCATAACTTGCAACGCCATCGCGGCAAAAACGAAAGCCCTCAAATCAGTCGTCATTCAACTAAGTCAGGCAATGCCGCACAAAACCTAAACTTCGGTGGTCAACATAAAGAGCTGTGGAGTGAAGGTGGCGAGATTGCTTTCTTAACCAAGATGATAAAAGAAAGTCAGAGCTTTGCAGAGCATGTCGGTTGGTTTACTAGCCTCGTCTCAAAATCTGAAAACGTAAAGCCGTTACAACTACTACTAAAGCAATTGAATGTCACTCAAATGCGTATCATTGAGATGAGCCAAGGCCAAAAAAGCACGCGTGTATTGGCATGGCGTTTCGACACCGACGAAGAGTAATCACTAAACAAGACTACTAACCCCTTGTTTCACGTGAAACAAAAAGGCACCGCTTTGATATTTAAAGCGGTGCCTTTTTTTAAAGATTAATTTTTATAATGACTCATTTTTATAACGACTAAGCAAAAATCTAATTAGATTAACCAAAAAACATTACCTTTAGCCCAATTAAGATAAGTACCGTACCGCCTAATGCTTCTGCTTTATCTTCTAACCACGTCCCCGATCGCCACCCTAGATAAACACCAAATAAGCCAAATACAGCGGTAACGATGGCAATAATCAGACAAGCTAACCAAGCATTCATTGCCGATAAATTGAGCGTAAATCCCGCTGCCATCGCATCGATACTGGTTGCAATGGCGAGCGTAAATAAAGTGCGCTGACTGATCTGTTTTTGCACGGTACTGTTGACTAAAGCAATATCAGTATTCACCTCAATCTCTTTATTTTCAGCACTTTTATCAACATCATTAGCCTCATCTGGCCCGCAAAACACTTCGTAAAGCATCTTTGCGCCGAGAGCGATAAGAATAAGACCACCAATCCAAGGCGCAGCCGCTGCCAACCAACCTAACAGTGCTGCACCTAATAAGTATCCTATAAGCGGCATCACGCCCTGTGCAACACCAAAATATAGAGCAGCATAAATAGCCAAACGCAGCACATAATAATGACTTTGCTTTTGTGATTTAGCACCTAACCCGATCGCGACTGCAAACGCATCCATCGCTAAAGCGATAGCAAGTAGTATCACCTCAACCATTTTATTTTTCTCTTAAAATTATCATTTTTTGTTCCACGTGAAACAAAAATACCGCTTTGGATGCCAAAGCGGTATTTCTTATATGCTATTAGAAAAAGTCCAAAACTCAGATATCAAACTTAAGGTCCAAGGTTAGATATCAAGATTAGAAACGGTCAATGCATTTTCTTCAATAAAGATACGGCGTGGTTCCACATGATCACCCATCAAACAAGTAAACATATGATCAGCAGCAATAGCATCTTCGATAGACACACGCAGCATACGACGGTTTTCAGGGTCCATCGTGGTATCCCATAACTGATCCGCATTCATCTCGCCCAAACCTTTATAGCGCTGGACGGATAGGCCACGACGTGCATCGACCATCATCTGTTGCCACAAATAATCAAAGTCTCGTATCGGCATATCTTTACTGCCACTATTGCTCTCACGGCGGATAAAAGCGTCACCCTCAAGGAGTGTATTCCATTCGCTTGATAAACGTAATAGCTTGCTATACTCACCTGAGTTAATAAAGCTAGCATCTAACAAATAATGATGAGCTAACTGGTGAACATATACCGTAACGCGTGGTAGCCATTGGGCCTTAGTAGATAAAGCCTCATTATCTGACGCTTCGCCCTCTTCGTTGCCTATTACTGGCGTCATACCCAATAGATCTGCTGCGGCTGCATCCATATTTTTTGGCTGCGGCGCATGGATATTAATCAGTTCAATTTCAGGACTTAGATCGCTACCAAATTGATCAAGCTGAGTCTGCATCGCTGCTTTCCAAGATTGCATGGCAGACTCATCATAAGTCATGTCAGTGCTAAGTTTTGGTGTATGTGTTAATGCGTCCAAAATCACCGCTGGGAAACGAATTTGTAAACGTGCTTTGACCAACTGCGTTTGGTTATAGTCGTTAAGCAGTGCTTCAAGAGCTTGTCCAGTAATCGCAGGTGCATCAGCACTGATATGCAGCTTAGTATTATCGATTGTTGAAGACAATAGATATGCTTTGAGTGCTTCATCGTCTTTCAAATATAACTCTTGACGGCCTTTTTTCACTTTATATAGCGGTGGCTGAGCAATATATACATAGCCGCGCTCAATCAATTCAGGCGTTTGACGGAAGAAGAAAGTCAATAACAACGTACGAATATGCGATCCATCAACATCGGCATCGGTCATGATGATGATTTTGTGATAGCGTACTTTGTCAGGATTATATTCGTCGGGACCAATACCACAACCTAATGCAGTAATCAGATTACCCACTTCAGCAGAAGACAACATTTTGTCAAAGCGAGCACGCTCAACGTTCAGAATTTTACCTTTTAGTGGCAAAATTGCTTGCGTTTTACGACTGCGACCTTGTTTAGCTGAACCACCTGCAGAGTCACCCTCCACAATATAGAGTTCCGATAGTACAGGATCCTTCTCTTGGCAATCAGCCAACTTGCCAGGTAGGCCCGCAATATCTAACGTTGTTTTGCGACGCGTCATCTCGCGCGCTTTACGAGCCGCATCACGAGCACGTGCTGCTTCCATAATTTTATTAGCAATGGCTTTACCAGCACTTGGATTCTCTAATAAATAATCATTGAATTTATCGTGCATTGCTGACTCAACAGCAGATTTGACTTCGCTTGAAACCAGCTTATCTTTGGTCTGACTTGAGAACTTTGGATCTGGTACTTTCACAGAAACGATGGCTGTCAACCCTTCACGAGCATCATCGCCCGTCGCAGCAACTTTCTCTTTCTTAAATAAGTTTTCGCGATCCATATAGCTATTTAAGCCACGTGTGAGTGCTGACCTGAAACCTGATAAATGAGTGCCACCATCTTTTTGCGGGATATTGTTAGTGAAACACAATACTTTTTCGTTGTAAGTATCTGACCACTGTAGCGCGACTTCTACGCTGATACCGTCATCTTGCTGACTGGTAAAGTGGAATACTTCGTTGATACCATCTTTGCCTGCATTAATATAGCTAACAAACTCTAGTAAGCCACCTTTGTGTTCAAACTCATGACGTTTATCAATACGCTCATCAGTCAAAACAATACGCACACCAGAGTTCAAAAATGATAGCTCACGTAAGCGTTTTGCTAAGATATCGTACTCAAAGATTGTACCTGTAAACACATCGGCACTAGGGTAGAAGCGAATTTGTGTACCTGTTTTATCGGTTGCTTCCATTTGCTTAATATCACTATCAGGCACACCATCAGTATAAGTCTGATGATAATGATAGCCTTCACGCCAGATATTCATCTCAAGCTTTTCAGAGAGAGCATTAACTACTGATACCCCTACACCGTGCAAACCACCTGATACTTTGTAGCTGTTGTCATCGAACTTACCGCCCGCATGCAAGACAGTCATAATAACCTGAGCCGCTGATACACCCTCTTCTGGATGAATATCAACAGGTACACCACGACCGTTATCCATCACACTGACAGACTCATCTTCGTGAATAACGATATCAATCTGATCACAGTGACCAGCAAGCGCCTCATCGATAGAGTTATCCACTACCTCAAAGACCATATGATGCAAACCTGTGCCATCATCGGTATCACCGATATACATACCAGGGCGCACACGGACAGCCTCTAGCCCACGCAATACGCGAATATCTTTAGAACTATAATCAGAAGGTAATACTTCTGGAACTACAGCAGGCACAGCAGCTTCAGTAGAACTGTCGTCTATCAACTGCTCGTGGTCAATAGGTAATGAATCACTCATGTACATTCCTTAATCTAGCCATAATCAGCCATTTATCATTAGCGCACTTGTAAAAAGTACACTTCATAATAGCATCTTAAAATTAACATCTATTATTCACAATCTAGAGTGCATACGAGCAGTTAAACCACTAACCACCGTTAGCCTAAAAAGGGCTGCACAGAGTTTAAATTAGCAAATTATTTATTAGTAATAGTCTTTGTTTTTCTAACCATTGTTAAAACTATTAAAATAAATAAAATGCATAATTATCAAGTATTTACAGAAAAGTGAAAAATGGAAATCTTGCTTAAGATTCTATCCAATCAATTGCTGAGCACAGGACAAAAATAAAGGGTTATTTTAACATTTTTTTGCTGCTAAGTCACTGTTTACTGAGAGTTTTACAGTCTGTAGAAGGTTGTCTTAGCATAGCAGCTTTTAGGGAAAATATTGGCCGCTGTCAGGCCAAAGAATAAGAGGTAAAAATATATGAATAACCATCAAAAACATAAATAAAAATATAAGGTATTAGTCAGTAGGTAGGATTTCACCTTGTTTCACGTGAAACACATTTGGTTGTGACCAGAGTTCATTGACTAAGGGCAAAATATCATCTGTCAGGCTGGTCATAAATACTTGGCAAGGGAGTTTAGCTAGGGTCGACAGAAGTATTCCTATAGCTCTATTATCCAACTCTGCAGTAATATCATCTAGCAGCACAACAGGTGTCGCTCTCGATGATAAATCATCGTTAAGTGAATTACTGCTCTCTCTATCGTTTAGTAACAGTGGTAGTTGCGATAAACGCAGTGCCGTGATGAGCAGCTTCTTTTCACCGCGAGACAATACATTGGCTGCCTGCTCTTTCAAAGTCGGTAATTTGGTTTGGACACTATGTCCTAAAGCTGCTGTTTTAGTATCTGTCGCTTGATCTTCTATAAATGCATCAGAACGCCAATGCACATGAATATCAGCACGATGGTTGCCTATACGGGTATATCCCAATTGCAAATCCTGCTCTAACCGCTCATTAAGCTGCACATCTAGCGCGATACTAGTGTCATAACCAGCGTTGTAGCTTAGGCTCAGTTGCTCAGCATAAGATGGCAATAGCTGTACGATACTCTTGGCAAAATAAGGCTGCCATGCAGTAAATACCTGTTCACGATAATGATGAATCAAGGCAGCATGGTTGCTCAATCCTTTATCCCATGATTTCAGCTCAGCCAACTGTACTTGGGTTAAGTGACGAGTATTTTTTAGCAAACTATTGCGCTGTTTTAGAAGACGTTGATAAGCCATCCATTGCGGATGAAATCCTTGTTTCATGTGAAACACCAACCAATCTAACAGCTGTCGACGGCTCGCACTTCCCTGCTCCAACATATCCATTGTTGACGGATCTATGAGTAAGGTAGGTAGCTGTTCTGTCAGGATACTCTGATTATAAACAGTGGTCTGATTAAGACGTAAGACAGTCGTAGCATCTGCTTGCTTTTGAATAGCCAAAGTACGGCTATCACTGAGCTTAGCATGAACGGTTGTATTGTTTTGATGATGCTGGATATAGCGTTTAGGCTGGTGATGGCGAAAGCTCTTACCTCTTGATAACAGGAATATAGCTTCAAGCAAAGAGGTTTTTCCGCTACCGTTCGCACCGACAATAACATTGCAAGCAGCAGGCTGTAAGCTAAGTTGAGTAAGATTTCTAAGGTTTGATATTTGTAGACGTTCAATCATAGTATCGATAGCCGCCCATTAAAGCCTGCTTAAATAGCAGGCAAAAGTTTATTATAATTGATATTCAGTACTGGAAATAAAACTCTTTGAAACGTATTACTTCTATTCAATTCCATTTATTTTTAAAGAAAAAGAACACTATATACGCATTGGCATAATGACGTATTGATGGAATTCATCATTTAGCTGATTGACCAGTACAGAGGCATTAGATTGGCTCATATGCATTTGCAAGTCACCTTGGATGACACCTAATACATCTTGCAGATAAGCAGCATTAAATGACAGCTCCATCGGCTCACCTTGATACTTAGCTTGTATCATCTCTACTGCTTCATCCTGCTCAGCATTGTTGGCTCGTACTTCTACCATACCGTCGCTGGCAAAATTAAAGACCACACCACGAGATTTTTCATTACTCAAAATGGCAACACGGCGTAGTACGTCTGTCATTTTTTCCTGACTAAACAGAGCCAGCTTATCAGTATTGCTCGGCATCACACGGCGATAATCAGGGAACTTGCCATCAATCAAACGTGCGGTAAATGTTACCATCAGATCTTGACTGACCTGACCTGCACTATCCACATCGCCAAACGGCAAACTTACTTGTAAGAACTCTCGACCAAAACTTAGGGTAACTGCGTTGTCTTGATCACCCAACATTTTACCCAGCTCAGAAGCCAAGCGCTCAAGCTCAATCACTGCCTTACGTGGTAAGATAGCTTGCATATTGAGATCTGCACTTACATTGATAACACTACGAGCCAATGCCAACCTATGGCCATCTGTTGCTACCGTTGTCAGCTGCTGCTGTGAGACGTCAAACAACATACCTGTCAGATAGTAGCGTACATCTTGAATCGCCATTGCAAACTGCGTTTTGTGAATCAAATCTGTTAGACGATTACGGCTAATAGTTAGAGGTGTGATATTTTCAGGGTTACCCAAGCTTGGATAATCTTCGCTTGGCAAGGTTCCTAATGTAAAACGGCTTTTACCACTAGTTAGCAAGCAACGCTCATTTGCTTGAGTTGCTAGATTAACTTGCGCCTGTGCAGGTAGCGATTTACAAATATCTTTTAGTTTGGTGGCAGGAAGCGTCGTTGTACCTGCTTCAACACAAGCACCAGCAGGCAATTTCAATGTCGATGTCAGCTCTACCTCTAAATCTGATGCTGTTAGAACAAGCTCAGATTCTGATAGCTGTAGCTTGATATTACCCAATATAACCATATTGTGGCGTTTATCAGCGGCTTTGGCGATCAAATTGATAGCTTTCAGTAACGATTCTCGATTGATCGATAATTGCATGCTTAGTTACTCTTATTTGAATGATTCTTTTATAAAAATTTGTCGTAATGACTCAATAATACCTTGTCTGCTGACGATAATCTACAGAGCATCTGTGCGCTTATATTTTCGATATTATAAACCATCTGTATCTACTAGAATACAACGATATCTGTCGCTTCTACCCTGCCTGTAACATTAGAGCTAGGGTTTTATAATCCTTATCAAATGCAGGATCTGCTGCTCTCAACTCATTCACTTTATCACAAGCATGCATCACCGTCGTATGGTCGCGTCCACCGAACGACTGACCAATTTCAGGGAAGCTATCACCCGTTAATTCACGTGATAAAGCCATCGCTATTTGACGTGGTCTTGCAATACTACGCGTACGTTTACGTCCCATAATATCTTTGACCGTGACATCATAGTACTCAGCAACTATTTTACGGATATTATCCATATTTACTGCCTGCACACGCATCGCGACGATGTCTTTTAGTGCGTATTGCACCATCTCAAGTGTAATCTGCGCCCCTGTTAAGTTAGCATTTGCAAACACCTGATTTAAGGCACCTTCTAAACGTCTGACATTAGACACCACATTTTGCGCAATGAATAGCGCACATTCCTTTGGTAATACCATTCCGTAGGAAGCCGCTTTTTTTTGTAAAATTTGTACTCGAGTATCAATCTCAGGAGGATCAACAGCGACCGTCAAACCCCAAGAAAACCGCGATCTAAATCGTTCATCAAATTCCGTCATTTGGGAAGGGTGGCGATCAGAAGCCAAAATAAGTTGTTTATCACCACTAGTAAAATCTGCAAATAGGGTTAAAAACTCATTACTACTTTTAGTCTTTCCTGCCAATACATGAATATCATCTACAATTAATAAATCTACTTTTTTTATTTTCTTTTTAAAATCTTCTATTTTATTATTTCTTAACGAATAAACTAATTGATTAATAAATTTTTCAGAAGTGAAATAATAAAAACTTTGATTATTTTTTAAATAGCGGTGAGCTACAGAATGCATTAAATGCGTTTTTCCCAATCCAGAAGGACCATATATAAATAAGGGATTGTGACGATTTTTTGATTGGCGCTTACCAAGCTCATAACAAGCCTTATAAGCTAAGTTATTGGACTTACCTGTGACAAAGGTTTCAAAAGTAAATTCGGGGTTCAGATAGCTTAATGATTTTGTATCAGCAGACTCAACTGGCTCATTATGACGCATGTTCGCATCGATATCTGCTTTTGCGTTGTTATGATGAATAGATTCAAATTTATGTTCGGATGGGGTAGGGGAGACATCGTCCTCTACAAACAAAGAACCTGATTGACTATTATCTTCTGCATTGCGGCCAGCATTATCAACACGTACGACGACCTCTTCAATACTACCTTGACTGTGTTTGGTCACCAACTGCTGAATATCTTGAAGATGATTCTTCTTGATATACGTCACAAAATAATCGTTGGGAGCAAGAATAGTCAAAGTTTGCGCTTCTTGATGAGCTGACAGAGGTCTCAGCCACATAGTAAACACGTTGTCTTTAACGTTATAACGCAAATCGTTTAGACATTTATCCCAAATATTTGCTGTGTCTATCATGAAAAGTACTGACCTTGTAGTCTGAAATAATAGTTATTTTTTAGCAATGTAACTTGCTACTTAAGCCTCGATATTATACGTAACAACCAACCAAAGAGTTCGTACTAACACCCTATACGAAGGTGTATATCAAGTAGCGCATAATTTAACACAGATACCCTGTGGATAAAACCTTGTTTTTTGTGGATAAGACTGTGGACAATTCTGTGCATAATTTCATCAAGCTAGTTATCCATATTTAACCCACAGTTTATCCACAGGATTACCCATAGCCTAGTAAATTGATAATAAAAAAGAAAATAGACTTAACCACAGATAATCACGGTCCCAATAATAACAATACTATATTTATATTAATTAATTATTATTATTATATTTGAGACTAACTGTGGATAACTTTGTGAACCATAGAATATATAACTATAAAATTTGGTTAACTAGAAATAAGTTTTTAAGGAAGTATCTCTACTAGATACGTATGAGGTATTTCCTACTTGGGAACAAAGCAAATTAGTTTATTGACCAAAACTATACTGAATGGTATAATCCTCCGTTATTACGAATTTAGTCCATTATTTTGATAGGTGAGTTATGAAACGTACATTCCAACCAAGCGTGATCAAGCGTAAACGTACTCACGGTTTCCGTGCTCGTATGGCAACTAAAAAAGGCCGTCAGGTCTTAGCTCGTCGCCGCGCTAAAGGACGTCATCGCCTTACTGTATAATCAGTAGATTGCGATAAGCATGGCTAATAGTGCTTGTTGTGTTTTTATTGTTTATAGATTGCGATAGTCAATCATCACAACTGACACTTAGCCATATATTAAAAGCGCCCACATAGGCGCTTTTTTTGTCTCTATAATTTGTTATCATTTCTTCTATCGTTATCCTACTAGGTTGTACTATGTCCAATACACTTTCAGATACACCTGCAGCTAGTTTCACTAAACAGCAACGCCTGCTTACCCCTGCAGCCTTCCGTGAGGTATTTGACGCACCTGAGCGCAAGATTCATCAGAGTCATTTAATGGCTTTTGTGCGTGCCAATGAGCATGCACAGCCGCGAGTCGGTATGGCTATTACTAAGCGTAAAGTACCTACTGCTGTCGCTCGTAATTTAATCAAAAGATATGTGCGTGAAGAGTTCCGTACGAAAGCTTTTAAAATAGAAAATAAAGATATTGTTTTTATTGTTAAAAAATCTATTAAAGATATAAATAATAAAGAATTGAAAAATCAAATAACAAATATTTTAAAAAAAGTAGAAAAAAAATAAAATGAATTATTTATTTAAAATAAATTTTAATAATAAAATAATTTATAGAATATTTATAGGGCTAATTATAGGGCTAATTATAGGGCTAATTATAGGGCTAATTATTTTTTATCAGAAAATAATTAGCCCTATAATACCTGCTCGCTGTCGCTATTATCCGACATGTTCAAATTATGGCAAACAAGCCTTGACATGGCATGGTGTTCATAAAGGTAGTTGGTTGTTGTTAAAACGTCTTAGTAGGTGTCACCCACTAGGTGGACACGGTATAGACTTTGTACCCTTACCCTTAGCTACTTATAGATATCAATATATATCTTTTACTGATGTACCAGATATTAACATCCAAGGTTTGGGTGTCTATCAAGACAATACTAGCTATGTTTCACAGCTTAATCATTTGATGAAAGAAACATAAAGTCGCTTTCTCTAATCTCAGGTAGATATACGATTAAGTTACCCACAAGTTATCCACACTCTTGGTATCATTTGAGACAGATTTTTAGTAAAATGATGCACATTTTATGTAAATGACTACTGATGCAGTTGCAATGTGATAGGACAGCTGTGTAGTACCGTCATGACACATGCCCTAATTTTTCATTCCCTAATTTTTTAATCTAGGAAAGGTTTATGCAAAAGATATTTCGGGTGATGATCATCATTGCGATGCTAATTACCGCTTATCTGCTGATTTTGGCATGGCGAGATGATTATGCCGATGCTCCAGCTGTAGATGCGGTGCCAGAAACTACGAGTTCGGTAGGTGCTGACATTCCTTCTACTACTGGTGCAGCAGGTGATATCCCGGTACAGACATTACCTGTGGATAACAGTGCCGTGACAGCGACGCCTGCGAAAAACGCTGGTCTAATCACGGTAACAACTGATCGCTATGATATAAAAATCAATCCAGAAGGTGGTGATATTGTTTATGCTGCGCTCAAGCAGTATGACGCAACGCTCGATAGCGATAAGCCTTTCGTATTGTTAGAAAATAACAGTAACCGTGTGTATGTAGCTCAATCTGGACTTATTGGTCAGAACGGTATTGATACAGCAGAAGGTAGAGCGACTTACAACCATACTGCTAACAACTATGTGATGGAAGATGGACAGCAAACGCTGTCAGTGCCGCTTACTTATAAGAAAGACGGCGTGACGATTACCAAAACGTTTACTTTCACTGAAAATAAATATCCAATCGATATTAGCTATCAGATTCAAAACGCGTCTACCAATGCTTGGCAAGGTCAGATGTTCGCACAGTTAAAGCGTGATGATAGTAAAGACCCTGGTATGTCTGATAAAGGCGCGTTGAGCATGGCGACTTATCTAGGCGGCGCTTGGGGTACTCCAGATGATCCTTATAATAAGCTAAAATTTGGCGACTTTAGTGATGGTGAGTTGGCAACGACTAGCGATAAAGGCTGGGTTGGTATCGTACAGCATTACTTTGTATCTGCTTGGACGCCTGAAAACTTCACTGGCAAATTCTTCACACGTGAAACAGGTAGTGATTACTTTATCGGCTTCAATAGCCAACCGGTGAACGTCGCACCAAACAAACAAGTTACCTTAAACGCAACACTGTATGCAGGTCCAAAAGTTCAGTCTGAGCTAAAAGACGTTGCGGTAGGCCTTAACAAAACAGTTGATTATGGTCTGCTATGGCCAATATCGAAGGTCTTGTTTGCTATCTTGGAAGGTGTACATAAGGTTGTTGGCAACTGGGGTTGGTCAATTATTTTACTGACTATCTTAGTAAAAATTGCCTTAATGTGGTTCTCTAATAAGAGCTACTACTCGATGGCTAAAATGCGTGCCATTGCGCCGAGACTCAAACTGCTCAAAGAAGAGCATGGCGATGATCGTATGAAAATGTCGCAAGAAATGATGGCGATATACAAAGAAGAAAAAGTCAATCCGATGGCAGGTTGTCTACCAATCTTGATGCAGATGCCTATTTTCTTAGCTTTATATTGGGTGTTGGTAGAGAGTGTTGAGCTGCGTCATGCACCATGGATTTTGTGGATTCAAGATCTATCAGCGATGGATCCATGGTTTATCTTGCCGTTGCTAATGGGTGCATCAATGTTTGTACAGCAGCAGTTGAACCCGCAGCCAGCAGATCCGATGCAAGCAAAAGTCATGAAGTTCTTGCCGATTATCTTTACGGCATTTATGCTGTTCTTCCCAGCAGGTTTGGTTCTATATTGGACAGTCAACAACCTGTTTAGTATGACTCAGCAATATATCGTCAATAAAAAAGTCGATGAAGAGCAGAAGCGTCGTACGGTTAAAGTGGTTGATTAATTAGTTCTTTGTTAGAAGTACCAAAAACCATCGCGCAAGCGATGGTTTTTTTATAGGTGGTTGATAAGTGGTAAATGTTATCCACAGCTTATCAACATTATCCACAGCTTATAAACATTAAAACGAAAATATGTCTGATACGACTACCTTTCAAAGTTTGCTTTGTCAGTATGAGTCCAGACGTCTATAATGGAGCTTTTAAATATTGAGAGTCATTGTGGATTCCTTAGAGACAGCATTAGCCGTACCTAATTCTTCTGAAAAGTCTAATACCTCTGGATTGGCCACAATTGCTGCGATTGCAACGCCGCTCGGGCGAGGGGGGGTGGGTGTCATACGTCTATCAGGCAGCCGTGCTTACGATATGGCATGTGCTCTAACAGGTAAGTCTGCTTTTACGCCGCGCATGGCCAGTTTTTGTCGTTTTTATCAAGCTGATGGCACTGTCATCGATGAGGGTTTGGTATTGTTCTTCAAGGGTCCACATTCATTCACAGGTGAGGATGTGATTGAGCTGCAAGGGCATGGTGGCGTTATTTTGCAAAACCAATTGCTTGCACGAGTGTTTGAGCTAGGTGCCAAGCAAGCGAGTGCAGGAGAGTTCTCTTACCGTGCCTTTGATAATGATAAGTTGGACTTGGTGCAGGCGGAAGCAATTGCCGATGCGATTGATGCGACGAGTGCTGCTGCGGCCAGTAGTGCAATTCGCTCATTAAGCGGCGAGTTTTCACAAAAGATTAACCAGCTATTAGAACAATTGATTCACCTTCGCTTACATGTTGAAGCTGCGATTGATTTTCCCGACGAAGAAGATGTTGACTTCTTGTCTGATGGCGTCATACAAAGCAAACTCGAGCAAACGCAAGATAAGATACAACAAGTTTTAGCAACGGCAAAGCAAGGTCAGCTTTTGCGCGATGGTATCCATGTCGTGCTAGCAGGTAGGCCAAACGCAGGTAAATCTAGCTTGCTCAACCGTCTTGCAGGGCAAGAGCGTGCTATCGTGACTGATGTCGCCGGTACGACACGTGATACGCTGCAAGAAACAGTTGTACTCAACGGTTTGACGCTACATCTGACCGATACGGCAGGCCTACGTGAGACAGAAGACACTGTGGAACGTATCGGAATTGAGCGTGCCCGTATTGCTATCACGCAGGCTGATATGCTACTGATGGTTTATGATGTGACTCGCGATGTTGAAGAAGAGAGCACACCGTTACAGCTTGCCGAGCAGTTATTTGGTGACTTGCCAGAAGCTAAACGCTTACTAATTATTGCTAACAAAAGCGATCTATTGAGCGATACTAGTAGTGAAACAAGTGCTGCTATGACCCAAGCTGAAATCAAAAATAGAGGCTATCAGCAAGTTAATGTTTCATGTGAAACAGGTGTTGGTATTGATGGTTTAGTCGAAGCACTATGCGAGAAAGTAGGCTTCCATCCACCAGAGAATAGCTTAATTGCTCGTACGAGACATCTCGATGCGCTTAGACGAACTGCTGATTTCTTGGCAGAAGCTCATGAGCAATTAACCGTTTTCGAAGCGGGTGAGTTGGTTGCTGATAGTTTACGTCAAGCACAGCAGAGTTTGGGTGAGATTACAGGTGAGTTCAGTGCCGATGACTTATTGGGTAAGATATTCGGCAGCTTTTGTATTGGTAAATAACTGGTAAGTGGTTTTTGTTGTTATCCAATAACATGAACCATTGTAAAAACACTGCTTTTATTCTCAATCGTAAGATAAGGAAATGCTATGCACTGTCCGTACTGTAATGCGTCAGAGACCAAGGTTATTGACTCACGTCTGGCTGCGGAAGGGGCACAAGTGCGTCGACGCCGTTCGTGTAACAGCTGCCAGGAACGTTTTACGACTTTTGAGATGGTAGAAGTGGTCATGCCAAGAATCATTAAATCAAGCAACAAGATCGAACCTTACGACAATGAAAAGCTGCGCCGTTCTATTTTACTGCCTTTACAAAAGCGTCCTATCACTATCGATGAACAAGAGGCGATGATTAGTCGTATTGAAAAGCGTGTTAGGCAGATGGGTGAGCGAGAAATCAGTAGTAAAGTCTTGGGTGAAATCATCATGAGTGAACTCAAAACTTTGGATGATGTCGCTTATGTACGCTTTGCCAGTGTGTATCGCGACTTTCAAGATATCGATGCATTTCATCAAGAAATTGCCAATATTCGTCCAAATGAAAAATAAGCGAAGCAAGCTTTTAAGTAAACCCTAGCTGATAAGTGATTTCTAGTTACCAATCAGCTTTCAACGCTTATTTTCTTATATAGAACCCTCAATCATTTATTAAGCCTAGCCTTATGTCTACTCAAAGCCATGCTCAAAATGCACAAGACCGCTACTTTATGATGCTTGCTATCGAACAAGCGAAGCGCGGTTTGTATACTACTAGACCCAATCCTGCAGTGGGCTGTGTTATTGTTCAGGCAGAGCAGATTATTGGTCAAGGGTTTCACCCAAAAGCTGGCGAACCACATGCAGAAGTGTTTGCGCTGAAAGAGGCTGGTACACAGGCAGCAGGGGCAACTGCTTACGTTACATTAGAACCATGTAGTCATACGGGACGTACGCCGCCATGTGCATTGGCGCTGGTTGCCGCGAATGTGAAACGTGTTGTGATTGCAGGTCTGGATCCAAATCCGCAGGTCGCAGGTCGTGGTGTGAAACTATTAGAGCAAGCTGGTATAAAAGTAACAGTTGGTGTTTTGAGAGAGCAAGCAGAGGCAATAAACCGTGGTTTTCTAAAAGCTATGCGCACTCAGATGCCCTATGTACGATTGAAAATAGCGACCAGTTTAGATGGTCGTACAGCGATGGCATCTGGTGAATCAAAGTGGATTACCTCGACAGCTGCCCGCGAAGATGTACAAAAACTACGAGCACAAAGTGGTGTGATTATCACAGGTAGTGAAACCGTAATAGCTGATAATCCGCAGCTCAATGTGCGCTCAGAACAATTGGACGTGCCACCTGAGAAAGTACCCACTCCCAAAATAGTCATACTTGATAGGCGTCAGCGTCTAAAGCACAACCTACAGTCTGAGTATCAGCTGTGTCAGCATCCAGATACTATTTATTGGCATGAAGATGATTTGCCGGCGTTGTTAGCAAAATTAGTCAGTGAGCACCAGTGCTATGACGTACTGGTGGAGGCAGGTGCTAGCGTTGCAGGTAGCTTTTTGAGTCAACAGTTGGTAGATGAGTTAATCGTTTATCAAGCACCTTGTTTACTTGGCAATGAAGCTCAACCAATGGTTGATTTTAATCCTATGTCCCTGGCTCAACAGTTACGCTTTGATATAGAAAGTCATCAGCAGCTTGGTCCAGATCTTAAATTAACCTTATCGCCGTTATAAAAACACTTGGTATAAGTATGTTTTTCACGAATTCTGATAATAAGCCAAAAATGTGGATAAATTAGTTGTTTGTTTACGTGTTTCACATGGAACTGTGTATAACTTTGTTTCACATGAAACAAGAAAGACATGATTTACTTAAGGGTTTTTAAGGATGTCATTTAAAATCAATAACTTATTATTACCTTTCTAGATAAATACATACCACGCGAAATGTGCATTCGTTGTGGATAACTAGGTGTTTATAGAGACTTTTAGCTATATTTCTATTGATTTGTCCCTACTTATCCACAATCTGTCCTATTGAAGGTCAAATTTAATGAAGTTTCACTGGCAGTTATTTGAATAAATTGTGATAAAAAATTGATAGATGATTTGATAAACTAAAATATATCGCCTATAACGGCAATACAGTAATGAGATGAGGATAATATGTTTACTGGAATTATAGAAAGCGTTGGAAAAGTTAAATCTATGCAGGCGACAGGCGGTGACATACGTTTGACAGTAGAGTCTGATGACTTAGATTTCAGTGACGTGAAGCTAGGCGACTCCATTGCATCAAATGGTATTTGTTTAACCGTAGTGGAGCTCGGAAGTAACTACTACTCTGTTGATGTCTCACGTGAAACTATTGCTAGAACAGCATTAGAGGGGTTAAAAGCAGGTCATACAGTCAATCTAGAAAAAGCCATGCTACCAACGACTCGTTTTGGTGGTCATATTGTAGCTGGTCATGTAGATGGTGTAGGGGTTGTTAGTAAATTACAACAAGATGCTCGTTCTATCTATATTGAGATTGAGATACCGCAAGAGCTAGCGCACTATACAGCCACCAAAGGCTCTATCACAGTAGATGGTATTAGTCTGACGACCAATTTAGTGCGTGACAATATCGTCTCTCTAAATATCATCCCGCATACTGCCCAAGTGACGAATATCGCTAAGCATTGGTTAGTAGGTAACAAAGTCAATATTGAAGTAGATATCGTTGCTCGCTATCTAGAGCGTCTATTAAATAAATCTCAATCTGGCGGTATGAATGCATCAAGCCCGCAAAGCCAAATCACAGAATCGTTTTTGGCTGATAATGGGTTTGTGAAATAATAATTAAGTTTAACGAGATGTCACCCTCGTATTAAGTTTTTCGCCCTTTGCATACTACTTTGAATAAGTAATATGCAAAGGGTGTTTTTTATTTGTATTTATAAGCTATTGTATAAAACTCCGCAAAACAGATTCTAAGTCCTTCTTACTAATAGGTTTGGATAAGAATTCGTCCATACCTACTTGCATACAGGCTTCGCGATCCTCTTCTGTATTATTCGCAGTTAGCGCGACAATCGGTATTTTATCACCTTGCGAGCGAATCACTTGTGTGGCTTGTAGGCCATCCATAACAGGCATTCGGCAATCCATTAAAATCAGAGAAATTTCTTCACGTCTGCTTTTGAGTTTCTCGAGTGCTTGCTGTCCATCTTCTGCAACGATACTGCGATAACCAAGTTTATTTAGCATCTTACAGGCTATCTTTTGATTAGTAGGACTGTCTTCTACTACTAAGATAAGGGGTGATAAGACTTCTTTCTTAGGTATATCTTCTTCTACAAAAGATGGACTGCTGTCATATTGATGTTTGACCAGTATGTTTAGCGTTTTTCTTGCAAACAAGGTTAAGCGTAGCAGTTCAGAAAGTAGTAAACTTGCGTCCAAAGGTTTGGTTAAAAATCCATCATATTGGCCTAGTAAAGTAGAAGGAATATGCCTTTCAAGTTTCATGCTAAGTAATATCTTCGGTAGTGAAGGCGTAGCGACTAGGTCGTTTAACACTTCCTGTTGCTCGCTATACTTGTTGCTCGCATGAGCTAATAAGGTAATGGATTCGCTGTATTCATAATCTAATAACAAGACAGGAATGACGGTTTGCTCATCTTGTTTTAATTTATTTTTTAGCTGCTGTACAGTGGCTCTATCTAAAATGCTGTATATAGTCACGGATATCGTTAAGTACTCGCACAAACGTTGTAAATGTTTAGCAACTAGAGGCTGATTGATGATAGCGATAAGGTGAATATGGGGCAGCTGCGAACAACGATGATATACCGATTGATAAGTGGTATGAGGATAAGGAAGGTAGAGGCTAAATATCGTCTCTTTATCCACCGTATTACTTAGTTCGATAAAACCGCCGAGTAACTGAGCAAAGCTATTGGCATCACTCAAGCCAATATTACTGTCTTCAACTAAGTTATGATTGTTTTGATTCAAGATATTGACTAATTGATTTTGTCTCTCAGGAGTAATGGTTACTCCAGTGTCTTTTACGCTAAACCGAATCCAATAAGATGTCTGCGCAGGCATTGTAGTATCATTGCTAGGAGTTAAATGCTGATTACTTATTCGCGCTACTTTATCTTCAGGTACACGATCAACAGTGAGCGCAACATAGCCTGATGTTGTAAAACTAATAGCGTTTTTCAACAGGTTTAATAGGATATGGTGCAGTCGAATATAATCAGTTTCGATATAACGAGGACAGTCCGGCGCAAAGAAATAGATTAATTCTAGCCCTTGTTGTCTTATTTCTTTTGTGACTAAATTGCTAACCTCTTTGCTTACCTTATAAATATCAACCGTTTCAATACTCAGACGTGTTTTTCTAACTTCAACTTCCTCTGTTGCTAGCGTGTCGTTAAGTGTCGCTAGCATCTTTTGACTGGTTGTAATCAATGTATTTAGAGTCTTTTCGCCTTGAGCCGTCAATGTTGAAGGGTCGATGGGTTCCAACGAATCAATTATCTTTTCTAGTGGTATCCTTAACTTACGACCTATAAATGCTTGGGCTTCGTTTAACTCATCAATTTGTAATTGCAGTTGTTGGTTTTGTAATTGTAATTGTTCAGATTGATGGATAATCTCATCGATATTATTAAAAATTACGGTAAAACCGTGAACTTGCCCATGTTCACCGAACCATGGTGTCATGTGTAGTTGGTAGGCTTGTTTGTTTTCCAATCCATAGACTATGAGTGTGCGAGTAACGCGTAAACTTGAGATGGTTTTTAAGAGTATCTGAGTGGCCTCATCCTTTCCTTCAATGAAATCAGTCAGCTCATAGCCTTGTTCCTTCTGTATAGAAATGGGGAATATTTGCTCAAAGCGCTGGTTATAGAAACTAATTTTACCATGACGTATACTCATCAACATCGGTAAGGGTGCTTGATCGACCAAGCGTTCTAAGCGATGAGTCAATGTTTTGATACGCCGATAGTCATTATGTAGTTGGTAGCTGACACGACTTAGCGCATGACCTAACAGCATGAACTCGGTGGTAGATTTCTTTTGTAAAAAAGGCGGCGGCGTATAAGATTCTTTTGCGCGGCTACTCAAATTATCCGTATAAGCCAGTAATTGCTCCCAGTTAGTACGACGATTGAGCATATAGAGCAATGCTATGAAAAATAGTACAATGGCGACCATCAAGGGAAGCCAATAACGGTAAGATACCCAGTTGACATCAAAAGGCTCATGGCGTAGCACTATATAGATTTGGTGTCCGCTTTTTAGATTAATGATTCCCGTTAGATCATTGCTATTGACTGTATAAGAGCTGTGATCACTACTGCTATAAATGGTAGTGCCGAGGGTAGGAAAAGTAACCGTAGGAAAAGCAGAGTCATCGGGACGAGTATTATGATGAATATAGGTCTGTCCAGAAGGCATCATTAGAACCAGTTGATAACTAAGATGATCAAAAGTAGGCTGCTCTAAGATTTTTGTTATTTCACTATCCACAGGAGTTGCATGCTCAATGATACTGTGCTGCAAAGAGTGAAAGGCATCTATGCTATGTTGCTCACTATGTGTTCTCATCCCGTCAAACAGTGTGACATAGTACAGCAGTAACATGACCATTAAAGATAAGGTATAAAAAATCAATAGACGCTGTAAGGACTGATACTGTTGCATGAAAGCGTGGCCCTATCTCGACACGAAAAAATATAATGAAACTTCTACATTTAGTAGATAAGTTATACGATAGCTGGGTTGTCCAAAATTTTTAGGACTTACCTTCTATTTATAGCAGAATAACGCCTTATTGTTTACAGAGAGTGGTTATTAACACCAAGTTGTTTTGTAAAAACTATAAACAGAAGGTTTGATGTCCTTGATATTATAAAGGCAAATAATGTCATTGGTTATCATGAAGTGAGGTCATTACAATCATGGCACTGCGCCGTAAACTCACCTATAATGAACAAATAAACCTTATATAATGCATGATTATGACTACAGCCGCTCCTACCTTTAATACATCTAACTCGCTTACTGACCATAATAACCCAACTACCAACCGACTAAGGGTAGTATTTGCGGGTACACCTGAATTTGCTGCTATCAGCCTTGAGTTGTTAATTAATCAGCAAGAGACCTTAAATATAGAGATAGTTGCTGTCTATACGCAGCCTGATCGTAAAGCAGGTCGTGGTCAAAAACTGTCAGCCTCTGCGGTAAAAGAAGTCGCATTGGCACATGGTATCGCTGTAGAGCAGCCAGTCACTTTCAAAAAGTCTAGTGCAGAAGGGCTAGCTGCCAGACAAACTCTGCGCACCTATCAGCCAGATGTGATGATTGTCGCCGCCTACGGATTGATTCTACCTATCGGTGTATTAGAAACGCCTACACATGGTTGCTTAAATATCCATGCATCGCTATTACCACGTTGGCGCGGTGCGGCACCTATCCATCGAGCACTCTTGGCCGGAGAAGATGAGACAGGAATTACCATTATGCAGATGGACAAAGGTCTTGATACAGGTGACATGCTTTATAAAGTTAGCGAAAGTATCTCCTTTGATGATACCGCTGCTAGCCTACATGATAAGATGGCTGCACTTGGTGCGACAGCCATTAGTACGGTGCTAAAAGATTTAGCTGCTTATCAAGCTCAAGCTATTGCTCAAAATGATAGTCAAGCCAACTATGCTGAAAAACTGGTCAAAACCGAAGGCGAAATTGACTGGACAAAATCAGCTACCGATATTGAACGCCAAATCCGAGGCTTAACCCCTTGGCCAGGTGCTTACACTTTCTCAGCAGGGCAGCGCGTTAAAGTGCTGGCCAGTTTACCAGTGAATACATCACAGTTAACGGATGAGCCTGCTGGCACGGTTATTAGTGTTGGGCGCAAAGCAATTTTAGTCGCTTGTGGTAAGGATACTGATACTGAGTCGTCGGCCACCACTTTAGCCGTTACCCATTTACAGTTTGCGGGTGGTAAGCCGATGACTGCTGAACAAGTTTGCCATGGCAACCAATTAAATGATGGCGATCAATTTACGTCAGAATCAAAATAGCGTTACTTATATTTAACCTACTTGCATAAGACGTTATCGATCATACGTCAAGGAAACGAAATTTAATGAGACACAACAGTACTGCGTCTAGAAACAATGCACCTAGAAATAACAAACTCAAACCATCAAGCAATCTTATTATGAATGGCAGCGTACGCGTGCGTGTGATTCGTACCTTACTGGCTATTCAAAACGGTCAGTCGCTCTCAAGCGTCCTTGACCCACTGTTAAACAGCCTGCATGACGGTGATAAAGGTTTTGCACATGCGTTACTGCTCACAACACTACGCCAGTGGCATGCGTTGGCACGTTTGCTCGATAGCTTGGCTGATAATCCTATCGACGAAGTTGAAGTGCGTACCACTATTCAAGTCGGCTTAGTACAGTTACTATATTTAGAAGTGGCTGACCATGCTGCGATTCATGAAACCGTTGAAGCTGCAAAAGAAATTGAATTCGCTCATTCGACTGGTTTGGTGAATGCTATTTTGCGTAAAGTCGCTAAGAACCCAAGCAAATTCCGTAAGAAGTGCGATAAAAAGCATAGTTTGCCGAATTGGCTAGCTTATCAGCTCAAGCAAGACTGGAGCGAGCAGTATGATGAGCTGACACAAGGCTTGCGCCAACCAGCACCGATGTTTTTACGAGTAAATTCTGCGGTTACTTCGGTAGAGGACTATCAGCATGTATTGCATGGGGCAGAAATTGATGCAGACAACGTTGAGCTAACGACTGGTTTTAAGATAGCAAAGTCTGCCACTGCTACCACGCTATCAACCAAAGGTCTTAGACTACATCAAAGTACTGCTGTTAACGCTTTGCCTGATTTTGCTTTAGGGACTGCTAGTGTACAAGACATGCATGCGCAACTTGCTGCACCGATTATTAATCAAGCATTGATGGCTAAGCTCAGTTCTGAAAATAACAGCACTGAAAGTGCGAATACGGACAGCGACAGTGACGAAAGTAATAATAATGAGCTACACATTTTAGATGCTTGCGCGGCACCTGGTGGTAAATTGGCTCACTGGTTAGAGCTTATAAGCGCTAATGACGAATCATCGTTGTTTCACGTGAAACAAGGTGATGCTGAAATGTCGTCTACGACTGCTAATGTCAAAGTAACAGCTATCGATAATGAAGCACCACGTATTGAGCGTATTCGTGAGAATTTACAGCGTTTAAATTTGAGTCAGCATGATTTGCAGCAAGCAGATAACAGCGTCGCATTGAATGTTGTCTGTGCAGATGCAACCAGATGGCAGCATGGCAAGAATAAAAAAGCGGCGACAAATGAGCCAGTATTTGATGCGATATTATTGGATTCTCCTTGTACCGCGACTGGCGTGATTCGTCGTCATCCTGATATCAGTATCCTGCGTACCGAAGAAGACATCGAGCAAACGGCGCTGCTACAAGCAGATATCTTGCATAATTTATGGCCACAACTCAAAGCTGGTGGTTACCTGCTGTATGTGACATGTTCTATCTTAAAACAAGAGAACGTCGAGCAAATGCAGGACTTTATCACTCATCATAACGATGCGGTAGTGATTGAGTTTACCGACGATTGCAGTTGGGGTATCGAACAAGCGATCGGTCGTCAGTGCTTACCGATTGATAGCGCGAGTGGCGATGGTTTTTATTATGCGTTGCTACAAAAAACTGCTGAATAAACCGTTTTTAACTATTGAATAACATTATTGTAGACAGGACAATCTAATGAAATATATCAGTACCCGTGGTCAGACAGCGCCGATGGATTTTAGTGATGTGTTATTGATGGGCCTTGCTCCAGATGGTGGTTTGATGCTGCCCGAGCATTATCCAAACATTGATAGTACAACCCTCGATGAATGGCGTACGCTCAGCTATCCACAGCTTGGGATGGCGATTATGCAGCGTTTTGCCACTGATATTCCTGTGGTTGATTTGCAAGATATTATCGAACGTACTTATACCACTGAGGCGTTTGGCTCTGATGAGATTGTTCCTGTCCGCAAGCTCGAAGATAATTTATATATTCTAGGATTATCAAATGGTCCGACATTGGCGTTTAAAGATGTTGCGATGCAGTTTTTGGGCAATGCCTTTGAATATGTGCTTAAGAAAAAAGACGCACGTATTACGATCATTGGTGCAACCAGTGGTGACACGGGTAGTGCAGCAGAGTATGCCTTGCGCGGCAAAGATAATATCGAAGTCTTTATGCTATCACCACACGGAAAAATGAGTGAATTCCAACGTGCGCAGATGTATAGTTTGACTGATAAAAACATTCATAATATCGCTATCGATGGTATGTTCGATGATTGTCAGGACATCGTCAAAGCGTTACAGCAAGATGCTGAGTTTAAAGCTGCTTATAACCTAGGCACAGTAAACTCGATTAACTGGGGTCGCATACTCGCGCAGATCGTTTACTACTTTAAAGCTTACTTTGCGGTCACAACGAGCAACGATGAAAAAGTCAGCTTTAGCGTACCATCAGGTAATTTCGGTAATATTTGTGCCGGTCACATCGCTCGTGAAATGGGACTGCCAATTGATCGTTTGATTGTAGCAACCAATGAAAACGACGTATTGAATGATTTCTTTAATCAAGGCGCTTATCAGCCACGTCCGACTGAAAAAACCTATGTCACCTCTAGTCCGTCGATGGACATTTCAAAAGCCTCTAACTTTGAGCGTTTTGTTTATTTATTATTAGAAAAAGACAGTGCCCGTGTTCATGAGTTATTTGACGGCGTAAAATCAGGTCGAGGCTTTGACTTATCTGACTTGATGGAAGCAGTTAATAACCGCTATGGCTTTGCTGCTGGCAAATCTACTCATAGCGACCGCTTGCAGACTATCAAAGCACTTTATGAGCAGCACAGTGAGCTAGTTGATCCACATACTGCAGACGGAATTAAAGTCGCTAAAGAGCTACAGTTAGATGGCGAAGTCATTGTTTGTGCAGAGACAGCATTACCCGTTAAATTCGCTGACACTATTTTTGAGGCAATAGGGCAGATAGACATTGCTCGTCCAGCGCATACTGAAGGGTTAGAAGATTTACCGCAGCACGTAGTGGTATTGGATAACAAGGCTGAACTGGTCGCTGAACAAATCCGCCAACATGTCGCACCTAATCCTGCATAAGTAATTACGAGCTTTAAGCTTATCTTTAATAAAGAAGATTATCCGCGTAAAAAGTTACACCATTGTAATAAAGTGTTTATGATTGTGTTATGGTAGATATAATTGTAATATTAGAAACAGCGTCAGCAAATCATCATTGTGCTAGGCGCTTTTTTAGGAATTATTCTAGCCAATTATACTGAACAGCTACCCTATAATCGCCATAAGAGTTTTATTAATAAGTTGCTGATAAATTTGATTTTTTATTAATTTAAGAGATTTTTATAGTAATAAATTAAGTAAAGTTCTTTGCGTTAAATACAGTGGTACATATTGTGGATATAACGATGAAGATGAGCTTAAAAAAGATAGCTAAAGCACTGTTAATTACGACGTTTAGTAGTGCCATGTTGATGAGCACGGCTCACGCTAACAATCCGCCGCCAACTATCAAAGCTGATGCGCCCAATCGTTATATCGTCAAAAAAGGCGATACTTTATGGGATATCTCAGGTCGCTACTTAGATAGCCCATGGCGCTGGAAAGAAATTTGGGCGACCAATAAACAAATCAAAAACCCAAACCTTATTTACCCTAATGATGTTCTTATCCTTTGTGTCATTCAAGGCAAAACATTGATTGGCGTTGATACTGGTGAAGGCTGTGTTGGCATTGAAAAGCAGCTTACTGGAAATGTAAGTACGAGCACGGTCGCTATTACCTCGACGGTCAACAGTATCCCTCCTATCCCATGGTCAGCTATTCAGCATTGGATTGATAAAACACTTATCGTTAATCCTCAGGATTTCAACACCACGCCTTATATTTTAGCTTCTAAAAACCGCAACTTGATTACCGCTAGCGGCGATAAAGTCTATGCTAAAGGCGTACCGCTAATTGTGGGTCAGCGTTACGGCGTCTACCGTGAGGGTGAGCTATATGTTGATCCTAAAACTCAAGAAGTGATCGGCTTAGAAGTTACGCAGGTAGCGACTGGCCTTGTTACTTCTACAGAAAGTAATGGTGTGACTAGTTTGCAGCTGATCGATAGCTATGGTAAAGAAGTGCGTGAAGGGGATCGCGTATTTGTAGAGTTAGACAACGCTATTCCTCCTGCTTTTTATCCAACACCTGCTAGTGTCAGTCGCGGCGGTATGATCGTACGGGTGATGGACTCTATCAGCTCGGCTGCGAAGGGTAGTGTGGTCGCCATCAATTTGGGTAGCTTACAAGGTGCTAAACCAGGTGATGTACTGACAGTTTATCAAAAAGGCCCTTTGGTACGTGATACTAAAGATAATGACACACCAGTACGTCTACCAAACGAGCCTAGCGGTATGGTGATGGTTTTCAATACCTTTGATCACATCAGTTATGCTTATGTACTTGACTCTGAGTTACCGCTTAATATTGGCGATCAGTTATTGCCACCTCCTTATTTATAAATAGCTACAAGGCTTTATTAGGTAATATATTAAACCAAATACTAATCTAAGCTTGCCTATACGAGACAGATGACAATGACGGCAGTCACCTCTTCCTTATCCGACGATCAGCGCGCTATCCTAGCGCTGTGGTACGAGGTGAATGCGTCATTATCTGCTTATCACAAACTTATTACTTCTTTTGGTTATCCGCAGCTTGCTTGGCAAGCCAAAGTAGAAGCATGGAAGCAGCTGGGTATTCATCATACTCATCTCAAACGTCATGAGCAGCCAGAGCAAACACTCGCCAATATCGATAAGATTCAGCAAGCATTGATAGATGGGCGTTATGGTTTGCTGTTCGCTGATGACGCCGATTACCCTGCCCAACTCTCACAAATCTACGACCCACCGCCCTTATTATTTTATCGTGGGAATAGCGCGCGCCTGCATCAAGCACAAATTGCCATCGTAGGTAGCCGAAAACCGACCACACATGCGCAAAAAATCACGTTTGATATGGCGCAGTACTTAGCGCAAGCAGGCTATATCGTTACGAGTGGTTTAGCTATGGGCGTAGATAAACGCGCACATTTAGGTGCGCTAGCACAGACAGACCCTGACTATCAAGGACGGACGGTTGGTGTAATGGGTACGGGGATCGATGTGGACTACCCCAATCATCGAGATCAGTTATTTACTCAAATTATTGAGCAAGGTGGTTGCATCATCAGTGAGCTACTGCCGCACACGCAGCCGCATAAACATACTTTTCCGCGTCGCAATCGTTTGGTAGCTGGGCTGAGTCTTGGGACTATTGTGACAGAAGCGACCATCAAAAGCGGCTCGCTTATTACCGCACGTCTAACGTCTGAACAAGGTAAACAGGTCTTTGCTATTCCCAGTCATATTGACAATAGTAATGCAGAAGGTTGCCATCATTTGATACGTGAAGGCGCGACCTTGGTTTATCATCCTCAGCAAGTACTAGAAGACGTCAATGGTCAGCTTGATTATGATAAAGGCGCTCATAGAACAGCGAACGCTACCAACTCTAACAGTCATCACTCGAATATCATTCAGACTTCCGATACGTTTGAAATAGATAAAAACTCAATCAAACCTGCTAGCCAGCAATCATCCTCTGAGATAAAACCTACATCCAGTAAAGTCGTTGTACCTGAATATTTAGCTGCAATCTATGAGCAGCTTGACTGGCATGGACAGGATTTAGATGCGCTTATTAGTGCAACCAATCTTGCACCGCCGCAGTTGATTGGACAGCTAATGGAGCTTGAGCTGATGGGTCTCATCAGTGAACAAGGTGGACGATATTTACGCGTTTAAAGTATCGTAAATATTCCTTATGAGGTATCGGCATAAATAGTCCTTAGTTATAGACTCTCCTAGACAATATCTCTCTTGTGGTATTATTAGAATTTATTGCTACGAACCATCTAAGTCATGAGCCAACCTACACCTCTTATTACTGATTCTGCTATCCAAGCCGCTAAGTGGCTAAAAGAAGGGCAACTGCTCGCGTACCCCACAGAAAGCGTTTGGGGTATTGGTTGCGACCCTTATGACCAAGCAGCTGTTAAGCGTATTTTGGATATCAAACAACGTCCACAAGCCAAAGGCATGATAGTTGTTACTGATAGTGTGTCTCGCTTAACACCTTTGCTAGCCTCTTTAGACGATGTTCAGCGCCAGCAGGTTATTGATAGTTGGCAGACTGACGATAGTGGATATGAGCAGCACAATCGACAAGCACATACTTGGTTATTGCCGATTCCTCAGTCACTTGCGAGCATTGTGCCCACTTGGATTATCGGTCAGCATCAGACTATTGCCGTTCGAGTTATCTCGCACCCTACAGTTCGCCAGCTTTGCCAGCAGATGGTCAGTGAAGAGAACCCGTTTGGGCTATTGGTTTCTACAAGCTGCAACCCATCAGGACAAACGCCTGCTAGCACTTTTGAGGCCGCCTATGCTTATTTTGATGAGCAAATTGGTTATTTGCAGGGCGATACGTTGGGTTATACCTTACCTAGCCAGATTCGTGATGCAACGACAGGTTTTGTTGTTCGATAACGTTATCCATAAAAACTCTTAAACTTTTCAGAAGCGATTGCTTGCAATGCAAAGTGATAGGCGTCGCTGCGCCTTATTTACGTAAGCGTTTACAAATTGATCATTTGCTAGTTTGCCTATTTTTCTACCTTCCTTTACCAAAAGCATGTAAAAGTCGTTTTGATAAAAACTACAAAAAAGCAGACGATGGTTATAACGGTCTGGTTTTTATTGAAAGATAAGTACTTCAACAATAAGCAACTCAAAGATAAGTCATAGTGGTGATATTTGAGGCATATAGGGAGTAGGGTATGAATGTTTTGATTAGTGGCGGTTCAGGGTTTTTGGGCAGTGCATTTAGTCGAGAGCTACTAGCACGGTCTCGCGTGCAAAATAAAGACGTGACGATTACTTGGCTAACTCGTAATAGCGGTCAATCACATCCCGATGATATTAATATGATGACTTATGACGAGTTTGCGGTGTCTGATATGAGCTTTGATGTCATATTAAATTTAGCAGGTGCTGGGATTGCTGACTCTCGTTGGAGCGATGAGCGTAAAGAAGTGTTGATGGCGAGCCGTATCAAACCTACTCAGTCGATACTGGATTTTATAGCACGTACTAGCACCAAACCAAAGTTGCTGGTGAGCGGCTCAGCAATCGGCTGGTATGGCACGCAAGGCGACAAGCCACTGACTGAAAGTAGCGATTATGAGACGGATTTTGCTCATACATTATGTGATGAATGGGAGCAATTAGCACTTAAAGCGACCGATTACGATGTTCCTGTAGCTATTGTCAGAACAGGTGTGGTTATTCATCCTGAGGGCGGTATGATGGCGAAATTGTTGCTACCATTTAAATTTGGTGTCGGAGGGCAATTAGGTGATGGACAACAAGTCATGAGCTGGATCAGCCGCGAAGATTGGGTCAATGCGGTTATCTTTATTATCGAGCAGCAGCTTGAATTTACTAACGAATCAGACGTTAATCACATTGAAAGCTTAGCCCAAGACAATGCACCTATTAGTGACAGCACTATCAAGTCTGCAAACAGTACCGTAAATGATACACATACAGTCGTATATAACCTTACCGCTCCGAATCCTGTGACCAATTATACTTTTACCAAAGCACTTGGCTCATGGCTACATCGCCCAACGTTTTTTACTTTACCAGAGTTTTTGCTCAAGCTGATGTTTGGCGAAATGTCGACCCTACTTATCGATGGTCAAAAAGTGCTGCCACAAGCGCTATTGGAAGCAGGTTATTCGTTCAAACATTCAACACTCCAGCAAGCATTAGAAAATCAGAAGTAGTTATATAGCAGTTGTTTCATGTGAAACATTAACAACTATCTTCTGATAATCACTTACTGAACCGTATTTATGTCTAAGGGCAGTCCATGCGTTACGCATTTTTCTTCACCATCTTTCTGTTATTGCAGTTATTTAGCTTAGGTACAGTAGTAAGCATACAGTGGTGGCTCCAGCCTTGGATAACGTCAACATTACAAACAATGATATGGGTCAGTGTATTTATTATTACTAATGGTCTATTAGTATTGAGCGTAAAAAGAGCATTTGCCAACAGTTATCGCTGGGTTAGCGGTTGGATGCTAGTCATGCATTTTATGATATTGACGGCGTTGGCAGTGAGTTTACTCTACGGAGGGTATCTACTGGTCATTTCTTTATCAGGCAGTACGTTGCACCAATCGAATGAAATGGCTATAGGGCTAAGAGTACTAGCGCTATTCCTATTTATAGGGCTATTTATTTATTCATTATATAGCGCCTATGCGCCTGCCATACGTAAGCTGTCTATTAAGATAGATAAACCTTTGGCCAAGCCACTGCGCATTGCAGTCGCTAGTGACTTGCATATAGGGCGACTATTTGGTGTAAAAGCCATAGATAGATTGCAACAACTTATGATTCGCTCTGGTGCAGATATGCTGCTGATGCCAGGGGATATTATGGATGATAATACAGATGCCTTTAATGAATATCATATGGAGCAAAACCTAGCAGAATTGTGCCGTAGTCTGCCACATGGTGTCTATGCGACATTGGGTAATCATGACTTATATGGTCATGAGCGACCTATTAGCGAAGCGCTACAAAATGCAGGTATACAACTGTTGAACGATGAGGTGCTCTGTATCGAGCACGAGGGTCAACCAGTATGGTTAGTTGGACGTTTTGATAATCATAAACGTCAACGTGTAGCAACTACCGAGCTGCTTGCGCAAGTAGATACGTCGCAGCCAGTAATATTATTAGACCATAGACCGAGCGATATAGATAATCACAGTCAATTACCTATAGATTTACAAGTCTCGGGACATACTCACAACGGTCAAGTATTCCCCGCTAATTTCATCGTAAATGCTATTAATAGATTAGGCTATGGCTATGAGCAGATTGGTAAAGGACACTTCGTCGTGTCCTCTGGTTATGGTTTTTGGGGCATTCCCTTTCGATTGGGCTCGCGCTCAGAGATTTGGTTAATTACACTATCTGGCGATACAAATTAGTTAGTTATACAAATCAATAATTGGCTAACTAACTAACGGTCTATGCAGCTAACCGCGATTGCGTACTGATGATCTCACGTACAAAGCTGCTAAAACCATGAATGATATTGTTTGTCTCTTGTCCAAGACCTTGGTGAACACTCATAAAGTGAACAAAGCCATGCGGTGCACCAAGCACAGTATAGGTCTTTATAGCAACGCCGTAACCTTTCAGCTGCTTTGCATAAGCAAACGCCTCATCACGTAATACGTCGAGCTCAGAAGCTACAATGTAAGTTGGGCAAACTTTACTATTATCACCTAGCATAGGTGAATTCAGTATATGCAAGCGAGGCAGTAGGCTATTTTCTAAACAAGCAGCATCAAATACTGCTACATCAGCATGATCTAATAGTAGACCCTCGCCGTATAGCTCCCAACTTGGATAATCTGTTTCAATATCAGTGACTGGATACAAAGGCATCTGAGCTAAGGGTTCAGGTAGTTTTTCTAATAGATTAAACATTTTCTGTCCATCTAACCCTAAGTCTGCCCATGCGCTTTTGCTCGGTGCGGTCAGCTGCTGCGCAATTAAAGTTGATAAACCACCACCTGCGCTATCACCAGCCAAGACGATACGAGAGGGTAACGCGCCCAATGTGTGACAGTGTTCAACTAACCAATCATACGCAGTGATACAGTCTTTCAATGCTGCTGGAGCGGGACATTCAGGCGCCAAGCGATAATCGACACTAACAACAGACCAACCAGTCTGCTCACAGACCGCATGACAGAACTCATGATGTGTATCGACATCACCAATACAAAACCCGCCACCATGAAAGAACAACATGACTGTTTCATCAGGATTATGGATACGTTTTCTTCTAAAACCAGATTTTTTGCCACCTGCTTTATAACAACGGACAGTCATGTCGCCATCATCAGCATTGGCAATCGTTTCATCTTTCCAACTAACGGGCGAATCGCTTTTTTTAGTGAAGGGCTTTATATTGCTTAGCATAGTCGTATTGGTTTGTTGCCATACTCTAGGTGATTGCATGGCTACCGCATCAGCAGTAAATCTCTCACGCAATTCCGGCATTGGGGTTAGTTCTAACGGCGTTTTAAGGTAGCTGTTTACCGCAAGGATGAGACGCATATGAGCGTTTGCATGCAAATATTGTTTTGAATTAGGACCTTTTAGGTAACCAATCACCCCTTCTAAAATAGGATCTGGTAAGTAGCCGAGACTTTTCATTGCATAGTGCAATGTATGCGGTTGGTAGTTTGCCACAGGGTTATAAGCGAGTAGTTTCTCTTTAACGCTCAAACGTTTTTCTAATGAGTCATATGCTTCCGGATCTTGATTCGATGACTCTTTTGACGCTAAATGCAATGTCATTAATGCTTTATTAAGCAAAGTATTGATAGATAAATTTTTTGAATTAGACATGACAGCTCTCATAAATGATTTTTAGCGTGCATTTGAGTGTAGGCGATAATATTTATAGCAATGATAAAATAGCTAGCAGAATAATAGCGTATCGTTTGGTAATAGCTTGATTAATAAGCGTAAAGCAATTGGAATAAATAGCGGTTTTTTGTTCTTTTTGTGAGCGAATATTGAGATTTACTGACATAGAACAAAAACGTTTGATGCCTCTCTTTAATCAGACTTCATGAATATTTGTCATAAATGGTAAAAATTCCTTTGCTCTAGGCTTGAAATTTGTCCTCATCACCTTTATCAAGCAGCTATTGAAGCGTATTAAAAAAACAATGAGTCAGAAACATCGAGCATTTAATAATGGCATAGTAGGACCAATAATTATTCGGTCTACTGTGCTGTCTCTTAATCTTCATTATTGAAATTCCAAGGAGCTATCATGAGCGAGCAAAACCCGAACCACGAAAATCTTGACCAAAATGTGGCACATGAGAATATTGATCACAATGACAGTATCTTAGAAGAAACCATGAAAGAGTTTGATCCACAGAATAATTCAGGTGAAGAAACGACTATCGAAAACGAAATCAACCTTGATACTTTCAAAGCGCGTATTGCTGAGCTAGAAGGCGAAGTAAAACAAGCCAAAGAAGGTACTGCACGTGCTAATGCTGAAGCTTACAATGCGCAAAAACGCATGGAGCAAGAAGCGGATAAAAGCAAAAAGTTTGCGCTACAGAAATTTGCTAAAGAATTGTTAGACATCGTTGACAACTTAGAGCGCGCTATCGAAAATGCCGATGCCAATGATCCAGTCGCTGAAGGTGTGCAATTAACGCACAAAGCATTGGTTGCGGTATTGACCAAAAACGGCGTAGAAGTGGTCGATCCACAAGGCGAAAAATTCAACGCTGACTTCCATGAAGCAGTGGGTATTGACCCAGAAGCAGCGGCAGATACAGTGGGTACGGTCTTACAAAAAGGCTATAGCCTAAACGGTCGTCTATTACGTCCAGCTATGGTTCGTGTTGGTCAGTAATATTTTTAGGGCTAAACCCTACTAATATGAAGGTTTTTCACAAAAAATGACATGAAACACAGTTTTTGCGTGATTATCGCCTTGAAAAATACGACGGGTAAACCGATATATAGCAACAAGTGACCGACTACGGTCTGGATAAATAAGTATTTATAGTTAAAAACAAATTAGGAGCAATTGATTATGGGTAAAGTAATTGGTATTGATTTAGGTACTACTAACTCGTGTGTAGCAGTAATGGAAGGTGACAAAGTTAAAGTCATCGAAAATGCTGAAGGTACTCGTACAACACCATCAATCGTCGCTTATAAAGATGACGAAACGCTTGTTGGTCAGTCAGCTAAGCGTCAAGCAGTAACCAACCCAAGCAACACTTTGTTTGCGATTAAGCGTTTGATCGGTCGTCGTTTTGATGACAAAGTCGTACAAAAAGATATCGGGATGGTTCCTTACAAAATCGCTAAAGCAGACAACGGCGATGCATGGGTAGAAATCAATGGTAAAAAGCTTGCGCCACCACAGGTTTCTGCTGAAATCTTGAAAAAAATGAAAAAAACAGCAGAAGATTATCTTGGTGAGAGCGTGACCGAAGCAGTTGTAACTGTACCTGCTTACTTCAATGACTCACAGCGTCAAGCAACTAAAGATGCGGGCAAAATCGCTGGTCTTGATGTAAAACGTATCATCAATGAGCCAACTGCTGCTGCACTTGCTTATGGTATGGACAAGAAGCAAGGCGATAGCACTGTTGCTGTATATGACTTAGGTGGTGGTACTTTCGATATCTCAATCATCGAAATCGCAGACGTAGACGGCGAGCAACAGTTCGAAGTACTAGCGACCAACGGTGATACTTTCCTAGGTGGTGAAGACTTTGACTCAGCATTGATTGACTTCTTAGTTGCTGAATTCAAAAAAGAGCAAGACGTTAACCTAAAAGGTGACTCTCTTGCGATGCAGCGTCTAAAAGAAGCGGCTGAAAAAGCGAAGATTGAGCTATCAAGTGCACAAAGCACTGAAGTAAACTTGCCATACATCACTGCTGATAGCAGTGGTCCTAAGCATTTGGTCGTTACTATCAGTCGCTCAAAGCTAGAGAGCCTAACTGAAGACCTAGTACAGCGTACAATGGGTCCTTGTAAGACTGCACTTGAAGATGCTGGCCTAAAAATTGGCGATATCGATGACGTTATCCTAGTTGGTGGTCAGACTCGTATGCCACTAGTACAGCAAAACGTACAACAATTCTTCGGTCAAGAGCCACGTAAAGACGTGAACCCTGATGAAGCAGTTGCGGCTGGTGCGGCGATTCAAGGTGCGGTATTGTCTGGTGACAAAACTGACGTATTGCTACTTGATGTAACGCCATTGACCCTAGGTATCGAAACGATGGGCGGTGTCATGACACCAGTTATCGAGAAAAACACTATGATCCCTACTAAGAAATCACAGGTATTCTCAACGGCTGAAGACAACCAGCCAGCTGTAACGATTCAGGTATATCAAGGTGAGCGTAAAATCGCTAACCAAAACAAAATGCTTGGTCGTTTTGACTTGACGGATATTCCACCAGCACCACGTGGCTTACCGCAAATCGAAGTGTCTTTTGACATCAATGCTGATGGTATCATGAACATCTCTGCAACCGATAAAGGTACTGGTAAAGCACAAAGTATCCAAATCAAAGCGGATTCTGGTTTATCAGACGAAGAAGTCGAACAAATGGTTCGCGATGCAGAAGCCAATGCTGCTGAAGATGAGAAATTCGCTAACTTAGCGCAAGTTCGTAACGAAGCAGATGGCCGTATTCATGCTGTACAAAAAGCGCTAAAAGAAGCAGAAGATAAAGTCACTGATGAAGAAAAATCAACAGTAGAATCTGCTATCACTGAGCTTGAAGCCGCAGCGAAAGAAGATGATCATGACGAAATTAAAGCTAAGCTTGAAGCATTAGACAATGCATTCTTGCCAATCAGCCAAAAAATCTACGCTGATAGCGGCGCTGGCGCAGAAGGTATGGATCCAAGCCAGTTCCAACAAGGTGCTGACGATGCTGGTAGCAACAAAGCTGATGACGACGTCGTTGATGCTGAGTTCACTGAAGTAGACGAAGACAAAAAATAATACCAAATCCAAAAACGCGATTAGCTGCGTCAAACTCGCTTAGTCTACTCAATGTAGTACTTACGCTTGTTTTCCTTGCTACTCAAGTTTTTGAAAATGGTATAGTCGATACGAATCGATAAGTAGTTAAATTAAAAAACGCATCCTTCGGGGTGCGTTTTTTTATAGCTGCTATTTCTAACTTTTGTTATACATACCAGCTACTATTTTTGTTAGCTATCGCTTCTACTTTGAGTTCAAAGTTTAAACGCGCTCACTATGAGAACTTCATAGGTTAAATTAACCACGAGCTGTCCTGTGTCATTCTTTTTTGAGAATTGTTGCCAATAGTCTGACTCAAATTGCTGTAAACGCGATTTTGTCCATACAAAGGTTTGAGTATCTTCTGATTTAACCTGAGTTTGATTGGTCGATACGCCAGTGAGTTTCATATGCTTTAAGACAGCGTAAGGGGTTAGAAATGGTAAGTCAAAGCGCTGAACTGAGAGTTTGATATCTTTAAAACCTGCAATATCCAATGCTAACTGCCATTCATTAATAGCTGGATAATTCAGTCCTTGACCGGTGAGGGCCTTAATTTGCAAAAAGTTATTTGGCGTAAAGGTACTAAAAACTAACTGTCCTCCAGATTGTAGACGTTGCGCTGATTTCGTGACAAAACTCAACGGATTATCAAACCATTGCACGGCATTGGCACTGACTATCAAGCTATGATTTTCTGCTAAATCTATCGTTTCAGCATCACCAATCATTACGTCAGCAGCAGGCAGTATTGATTGCAATGTAGCCACCTGCTCACTACATAACTCATTGATGAGCCAGTACGGGCTTTGAATATGATCAGCGAGTAGGCGCGTCATTTGACCTGTGCCTGCACCTACTTCTAGCACACTACTTTGCTTGGTATGAGCAATACTGTCTAACAAATACTGACAAACGGTCTGTTGAACATTAGCATGCTGGTCATAGTCACTTGCATTGGAAAAGTGGCGAGCGATGGTTTGTTTTCTAACACTGAGGTCATCAGCTGGGTCGAATGTTGTCATAGGCTTCATTATATCCAAGTGCGCCAGTTATCTATCAATAGTAGAAATAAAGTTTGTGTCAAACGATAAAGTTACAACTGCTGTATCACTCGCTCGCAGTCTTCGTTAGTCATCTTTGCATTCATAACTAAGCGAATACGAGCAGTGTTTGCAGGCACAGTAGGTGGCCTGATAGGTAGCGCGTAAAATCCAGCGGCTTGTAGCTGTTGCGCTTTGGCAAGGGTACTCGCGTTATCGCCTAATATATAAGGAACGATAGGAGATTGATAATCTATATCTTGTAAGGTTGGCGATACGCGGTGCCGTGGGTCAATGGCTTGGCTAAGCGTGGTAGACAACTGTGCTAGATGCGCACGTTGATCAGTTAAGGTCGGCATTTTTGCTAAGACAAATCGTGTCCAGGCATGGTTTATCGGAGGAAGTGCAGTACTAAAAATCAGTGGGCGCATGGCATTGACTAGCCATTGCTTAACGACTTCATCACACATGATATAAGCGCCAACTGATGCAAAGGCTTTACCAAAGGTACCCACCAAATAATCAATACCAGCCAAGGTATGTGTTTCTTCCGCCAATCCTAGACCTGTATCGCCAAGCACTCCAACAGCATGAGCTTCATCGACATATAGCTCAATGCGAGCATCTTTGGCTTTTAATTTTACTAGTTGACCTAAGTCAGCACGGTCACCATCCATACTAAATATACTCTCGGTGACAATAAGGATGCGTTCAACCGTCTCGTCTGCTTGTTCAATAAACTTGGCCAAATGCTCGTAGTCATTATGACGGTAACGACGATAGGTGACAAGTTTACTTTGGCTCAAGCGCATCCCATCGATAAGGCTAGCATGTACTAGCTTGTCAGCCAAAATGAGTGTCTTGACGGGCAAAGCTGTCAATGCTGGCAAGATACCTAAGTTGGCGTGATAGCCACTGTTCAACACCAGCACCGACTTTGAATCGGTTAAATTCTGTTTTTTTATGGCACTGTGATACCAGTTTTGCAGTTCTTCTTCTAGAGCTTCTAACTGCATATCGTTGCCTGTCAGTAGGCGTGAGGAGGTGGCACTCATTTTAGGAGTGTGTGTAGCAGATAACTGTCCCACTTGAGCTAGAAATTCAGCTTGCAGCTCAGTATCGCCGCCTAAGCCAAGATAGTCATTACTCGCAATATTAAGTAAAGCCTTACCATTGCTAATCACGTGTCGCCCGTCATGCTTTAGGTTTGGTAATTGCCGATACTGCTGCTTTGCTTTTAAATCTGCAAGTGCGCTTTGCAAGCGTTCAGTGATAGAATTTTGCATTTTTTCTCTCTAATTATTGTTGTATCAGCCATGTTTAGCAGATTTTTCTAGCCAAAAAACTATGAAATGAGTACGGATTATTGCATAAACTGGGTGGATGTAACAAAAGGTTTCATATTTAAGCCTTTGTAACCCACACACTGATAAACGCTTTCAATTCTTAACTCTCATACCATTAAACTCTGACAGAGTACCTGAAATAGTTTGTTACTATGTATTCATCGTTAGCAGACAAGGCGATAGGGCCACAAGGCCAATATAAATAAATAACTTGTTTGTCCAAATTTTTTCAAGGAGCTAATAATGAAAACTCTACAAAAAACAATACTTGCACTAGCAACTGGTTCTTTACTCTCTGTAGGTGCACAAGCTGCTGTTAACTATGGTAACGGGTACACAGGCCAGCCATATGTTGCTGCTAAAGTTGGTCAGTTCGATCTAGATGTTGATGGTGCTGATGATCCAACTGCATACGGTGTAACTGCTGGTTATAACTTTGACCCTAACTTCGGTATCGAAGCAGAGTACGTAGGTTCGGATGATGCTGACTATAGAGGCGGCGATATCGATGCTAAAACATATGGCGCTTATGGTACTTACCGTTATGCATTCCCAAATAGCGGTTTATACGCAAAAGGTAAGTTAGGTGTTGCAAAAACTGAGATAGAAGCTGATAACACTAACTTTGCCGGTGCCTCTGATTTCTCAGATGACGATACCAATATCGCTGGTGGTGTAGGTCTTGGTTACGCAGTAAACTCTGACTTCAGTGTCGAAGCTGAATACGACATGTTAGGCGATGATGTAGATCTTATGACTGTTGGCGCACAGCTAAAATTCTAATTACTTAGAAAATAAGCTTTTAGCTAAACAGCTATGATAAAGAAACGATCACTTTAAGTGGTCGTTTTTTTTTGCCTAAAATTTACGTTAAAGCTTCTAAGATAGGAATTTATAAGTACCTAATAAGTAATATATTACTACCGTTAAAGCATTGTTATCCTTAAAAATGTGCTACATTAAAAACTGGAATGATAAAGATAGTGAGGGTGGCAAGGATGGAGATACTTTGGATGATTGAACCTTGGCATTGGTTAGTATTAGGGTTTTTATTACTGATCGTTGAGATGTTTGTTCCAACATTTGCCAGTCTATGGTTTGGTGCCGCTGCCATCATCGTTGCAGCGCTATCATGGCTGTTGCCTATTTCTGTCTCTGTTCAGATTATAGTCTGGTTAGTACTCTCTGCTGTATTTTTATTTGCTTGGTTCAAGTTTATCAAACCACTGTCAGTCGATCGTACCAAAGCTGGACTGGGTGGTAGTGTCATAGTTGGTGAAGTCGGTATGATCATCATACAGCCGCAGCTAGATAAAGCTGGCACGGTTAGATTTAGTGTCCCTATCGTTGGTGCGGCTGAATGGATGTGCCGGACGAGAGGGGAGCAGGTGGCAGTCGGCGATAGAGTGATAGTGACAGATATCGTGGGTAACGAGCTGATTGTGAGCAGTACAAAAGCGCAGGCAGCGATGCATAAAAGTATGCAAGTATAATAATAAGGGATGAGTTATGGAAAGCTTTAGTATTGTCATGGTGGTATTGATTGTACTGGTGGTATTCACCGTGTTTAAAGGCGTACGTATTGTACCGCAAGGTTATAAATGGGTTGTACAGCGACTGGGCAAATATAGCCAAACACTAGAGCCTGGGCTCAACCTCATTATCCCTTATGTAGATGATGTGGCTTATAAGGTAACGACCAAAGACATCGTACTTGATATTCCGTCACAAGAAGTCATCACTCGTGACAACGTTGTTATCATTGCAAACGCTGTCGCTTATATTAATATCGTGCGTCCTGATAAGGCGGTCTATGGTATTGAAGATTATGAATACGGTATCCGTAATCTAGTACAGACATCATTGCGCTCAATCATTGGTGAGATGGATCTTGATAATGCATTATCTAGTCGCGACGAGATCAAAACCAAGCTCAAACATGCAATTTCAGAAGATATCGCGGATTGGGGTATTACCCTTAAGACAGTAGAAATACAAGATATTAATCCTTCAGAGACTATGCAAGCGTCAATGGAAGAGCAAGCAGCGGCAGAGCGTCTACGCCGTGCGACCGTGACCCGTGCTGATGGTCAAAAACAAGCGGCTATCTTAGAGGCCGATGGTCGCTTGGAAGCATCACGCCGTGATGCAGAGGCTCAGGTGGTGCTAGCCCGAGGTTCTGAAGAGTCGATTCGCTTGATTACCAGTGCGATGGGTGAGGAAGAGATGCCGATAGTCTATTTGTTGGGTGAGCAGTACATTAAAGCCATGCGAGACTTGGCTGAGTCTGATAATGCAAAAATGGTGGTTCTGCCAGCAGATATCTTAAGTACCGTAAAAGGTATGGTCGGTGATAAATTAAAAGTATAAAAAGTCATCGTAATATTAAAAAAAGACCTCAAGCGAGGTCTTTTTTGTGTCTAATAATTGGCTGAAGATTTCGCTGGCTTAGATAACTTTCGAAAAGCGGTTTTGGTGCTTCTTGTCCAAGTACTCATCAAATACCATGGCGACATTGCGGCCAAGCAAGCGACCTCTAGGTAAGACGCGAATGCCTGCTGCATCCATATCAATTAGTCTGTCATCTTGCATAGCGCCCAACTGTTGAATCTCATTAATAAAATAGGTAATGGCATCAATACCAAACTTTTGATTCACATCTTTAAAATCGAGATAGTCATGACATAGTAGGTTCATGATGACATATTCACGCAAGCGATCTTTAATAGAGGTTTTTATATACTTTACCGCAGGCATGACAGTTGGATTGATTTTCGCCATATCAATCTTGGCTTGATAGTTCTGTAGATCAGTATCATTTTGCAAAATATAGCGCGTATTGGCATTAGAAATCTGACTGATTGATGACACACCAAAGCCTAATAAGTCACAATCACCCATGATAGTATAGCCTTGAAAATTACGATGTAATTTACCTTCACGCTGGGCGATAGCTAACTCGTCATCAGGTTTGGCAAAGTGATCGATACCGATATATTGATAGCCAGCTTTAGTCAATGTATTGACAGTACTGCCGAGCATCGTCAGTTTGTCAGCTGGGCTGGGCAAGTCTTCCTCTTTTATCTGGCGCTGGGCTTTAAATCGCTCAGGTAAATGCGCATAGTTAAAGACTGACAGGCGGTCTGGTGACATCTCGATGATACGATTTACGGTTTTGTCCAACGTATCAGGTGTTTGATGCGGCAAACCATAAATCAAATCAATATTGATAGAGCGAAAACCAAGCTCACGTGCTTCTGTTAGCACGCTTTCAATAAGCTCTGCTGAATGCACACGATTAACAGCGATTTGCACCGTTTCATCCAAGTCCTGCACGCCTAAGCTGATACGGTTGAAACCGAGATTACGTAATATCTTTAGGGTGTTTTCACTCAGCTCGCGAGGGTCAATCTCAATAGAGTAATCGCCTTCATCTTCTGGCAAAAACTCAAACTGAGTCTGTAGAAACTCCCATAACTGCACCATTTCTTCGTCACGTAAAAACGTTGGCGTACCACCGCCTAAATGTAGCTGTTTGACCAATGGTTTGTCGCTGCCTTCTGGCACAGATAATAAGCGGCGTTTATGTGTAATTTCAGCAATCAAATACTGTAAGTAATCACCAGAATCACTATTTTTTTTGGTAATAATCTTATTGCAAGCACAGTAGTAGCAAAGGTGGCGACAGAACGGTATATGAAAATATAGCGATAAAGGAGCACGCGCTTCGCGACTCTGCAGGATTTTTGTCTCAAGACCGATAGCCTCAAAGCTATCCGGTATTGGAGTAAACTCTAAAGCAGTCGGATAAGAGGTATAACGCGGTCCCGAGCGATTGTACTTATTGATAATTGCCTCATCAAATGCTGGTAGCTGCTTGCTCGTAATGCTGCCGCGTGTACTGGCATAAGGGTTGTCAGGTTGCATAACAGGGCGTACAGTCGTGGGCAGCTCGTCCGCACGGTTGTAGGGCTGCTGAGCGTTCTGTTCTGAATAGTCTGTCATGCGATATTCCTCGTTTTTACTCTAGATACTGCTGGTTTCTGGATTAAAAATGATTTCAGATGTGGTGTGTATTTTTCAATCCTATGAATGATCGATAATAAGATTTGAATACGTCATTGGAAGCAGTATGTATCGCTAAATGTATAATAGATAGTATAACAAATCCTTGTTAGCAGTGAGGTGGTCGGAGAGTATTCTTAAATATTAAAATAGAGCTATCATTCACACATAAAAAACCTCAGAACGACGCTGAGGTTTTGGTGACTCTCTCTACACCAGCAATAAAACACGACGTTTGCGCGTTGATAAATAATACTTTATTATCAATGACACTCTGTATTAGGAAGATGCTGATGTCGTTTGCCCAAGTCTATACCCGTTCGGTGGTTGGTCTGCATGCTCCAAAGGTCATCATTGAGGTGCATCTATCGCAAGGACTACCTGCATTGACCATCGTTGGGCTGCCTGAGGCCGCTGTGCGTGAGAGTAAAGACAGGGTACGCTCCGCCATTCTCAATTCAGGTTTTCAGTTTCCTAACCGCCGCCTCACGATCAATTTAGCCCCTGCTGACTTACCTAAAGATGGCGCGCGTTTAGACTTACCAATTGCTATCGGCATACTGGCAGCAAGCGGACAGCTTGAGCCAGAAGTACTATCAGGATTTGAGTTTATTGGTGAATTAGCATTGAATGGCAATCTGCGACAGATAACTGGTAGTTTGGCAGTCGCACGAGCGATTAAAGCTGAGAAATTGGCATTAGCATTGTCGCAAGTAATAGCGAATGAACAAGGCCAAAATAAACCAGATACCTCGCCGCCGATGACACCGCAACTAATCGTGCCGATTGATAATAGTCGTGAGGCCAGCCGCGTTGATGGTGTAACGATACTAGCTGCACCGAGTCTAAAAGCAGTTTGTGACCATCTGAAGTCGCTAGTTGATCCAAGTGCAAGCTATGAAAGTTTGTCAGTGGTACAGCCCAGTCCTGCACAGCAGCATGTCGGCTATCAAGTGGATTTAGCTGATGTCAAAGGACAACACCATGCTCGGCGCGCGTTAGAGATTGCCGCTGCGGGCGGTCATTCATTGTTATTTACAGGGCCACCAGGGTCAGGTAAAACGCTAATGGCATCACGATTACCAACGATATTGCCAGACTTAAGTGATGAGGATGCGCTAGAGGTTGCCAGTACCTATTCGGTGGCAGACAGCGATTATGACTATGGGACGCGGCCATTTAGACAAGTACACCATACGATATCAGCTGTAGCATTAGTCGGTGGTGGCTCACGGCCGAAACCAGGTGAAATTACGCTAGCTAATAAAGGCGTGTTATTCCTAGATGAGTTACCGGAGTTTGATCGGAGTGTGTTGGAAGTATTGCGTCAGCCATTAGAAGCCAAACAAATCACGATTAGTCGCGCTAACTCTCAAATGACCTTTCCGGCGAATTTTCAACTGGTTGCTGCGATGAATCCTTGTCCATGTGGCTATGATGGCGATACATCAGGACGTTGTCGCTGTCGACCTGAGCAGATAAAACGCTACCAAGACAAACTATCTGGGCCTCTCTTAGATCGTATTGATTTGCATATCACTGTACCTGCGTTACCGATTACTGATCTGCAAAATAGTCAGGTAGGTGAAACTTCCAAGCAAGTACGGGCTCGCGTAGTAGTCGCCCATCAGCATCAAATGCAGCGCCAGCAAAAGGTTAATAATGAGCTTAGCCCTAGTGAAATCGATGAATATATCCAGCTAGGCGACAATGAAAAGCAGTTATTGCAACTTGCTCAGCAGCGTCTAAATTTATCAGCGCGTGGCTACCACCGAGTGCTAAGAGTAGCGCGTACAATCGCGGATCTGGCTAACAGTACCGATATCGATAGCGCCCACGTATCTGAGGCGCTGAGCTATCGTAGTAAAGCATAATCTATATTTGAGAAAGTTACACCGTGATGAAAGATAGACTTTATATAGACTAAACTCTACCGTTCATAATCCAAGCAACCAAGTCAGAAAAGTGATCGAATGCCTCGGTTGGGTTTAGCTCACGAATGTCTTGCCCGTAGTTATAACCATAAGACAGGCCGAGCGTGTCCATATTGGCGTTCTGACCAGCCAACATATCATTTCTAGAGTCCCCAATCATCACTGCTTGATCAGTACTGATATTAAGAGCGTCACAAACATGCAGCAGGGGTGCTGGGTCGGGTTTCTTCGTCGGTAAACTGTCACCGCCCATTACTTCACTAAACAAGTCCTGCCAGCCAAATGACTGCAATATCTTTGGTACAAAGCGAATGGGTTTGTTGGTCACCAAGGCCAGCGTATAGCCAGCGGCATGCAGTTTTTTGAGTCCGCTATCGACATCTGGATAGGCAACGGTTTTTCTACCACTAAGATTCTTATAAGCCTCAAAAAATATTTGCTCTGCGTGATTGGCTTCCTCGAGCGTTAGCTCGCCATCCGCTACTTCTACCTTACCAACTAAAGCGCGCTCTACGAGCAATCGTGAACCATTTCCTATCCAGTTGCGTATCGTCTCGATAGGGTAAGTCTCTTTACCAAGCGTGGTTAGCATCGCGTTGGTTGCATCGGCCAAATCAGGTACGCTATCAATGAGCGTTCCATCAAAATCAAAGATCAAAAGCTGCTTATTCATTATTCCTCACTATTGAAAATCGTTATATTTATTATATTGGCCATACCTTAGCACAGTAGTGTTTTGAGACCAGTCAATTTAGTTTATCTGTTGTGCTTAATATCTTGAGCGTTAGCAACTATTCGACATCTTTATAGCGTTCACGATGCTCTTTTTTCATTCTTAGATAATCTTCATTCTCTCGGCACTCATCCCATTTAACTTTAAAAATTCGTGCGGATTCTGCTTTGACTGGGTCTTCGGTTTGTCGTGGCAACTCATCACGTCCATGAGCGCCGCTTTGGCCTTTTTTATCATCGGGTACAGGCCCTTTATACTTTTTGCCGCCTTTGTGATTGGCATAGCGACGAGCGCGGGTATAGCCCATTTGGATGAATTTACGCGCCATGTCGGCACCGACGAAGTCATCGTCAGCCAAGTAATCTAAAAACATCTGATAGATAGCCTCACTGCTCTCGCGGGCGATGTCAGGAGTCGCAAAACGCCAATGGGGTAAAATCTCAGACTTATAAGGCTCTACTAGTAATACGCCTTGCTCTCCGCGACCAACGCGATACAATTCAGGTTGAACGCGCAAATCTAGCTCTTTATAATCCAAATCGTAATCAAATTCTCTCATAATCGCTAACCTTATTCTTTATTATAATTGGTATCTACTCATATATGATTAATGAGTATACTGAGCCAAGCTGTTTAGAAAAAAGCATAGAAATGTTATACAACCGTGACTGTAGTTATGTCACAGTACGAATAATAAATAAAGCTAGGGCATCTGCTGGCTATAAGAGAGATCATGAAGAGAGGTTATGTTGAGAAATAATACACGCGTTACTAAGTGGTATCGTTTGCTAGTACCTAAAAACGCACTTATGGCATCACTTCTTATGATAACCAGCGTATTAGCCACTACGGCTGCCCATAGTGCTTGGTTTGAACGTTTGATTCCAGAAGGTGAGACCTATACCGTACGTGAGATAGATCGCGATTTGGCTTTTGTCATTGATGGATTTATCTATGATGCGCGTACGTCTTGTTTTTTGGCAGTAGGCGACCGAGTGATATTTTTTGAGGGACGTCACGGTATTGATTACCGCGCAACTATATACGACTTGGATTCGCGTGAGCGCTGTAATTTACTACTGCGTGGTCGGTTGTCCTAATAGTGGTCGGCTCTACAAATAAGAGCGAAGCGTGAATAAAATGAGCGCTAAAGAATACGGTAAAATTTAAACATAAAAAAAGCCCCGAACATCGCTGTTCAGGGCTTTTAGAATTCTATTAACGAATGGTGGCTCGAGGCAGGATCGAACTGCCGACACACGGATTTTCAATCCGTTGCTCTACCTACTGAGCTATCGAGCCGTCTTCGTTGAGGCGCTATTAAACTAAATATAGGCGCTTCTGTCAAGTGATTTTTGCATTATATCTGATAAAAGACGTTAAATAATCAGATATTGGCAAAATTCACCGTTTTAGCGCTCAGTTTAGTCTTTTACACGCAACAGTTCGTACTCGCTCATGATACGGTGAATATCAGCGTCAGCAGGGACAAATTCACGCACACCTTTTTTGACTTCGGCATCGTAGACCAGTTTAATAAACTTGGCATCAATGGCACGGCCATGATTTTGCGTATGTACTGTTAGGTACTGCAAACGCTTGGCGTTGGTTTGCCCATCATCAAAGCAGGCAACGGCAGCGATAGGCTTGTCATTGAACATACCGACATAGAGATACTGTCCACGTTTAAACCCTTGCTCAACGATATTTAATACCTCGAGACCGTCAGGCTGTGCATCATCACTATCGTACAACGCCTGCAAACGCTCTGCTAGCTCATTGTCGCGGGTAGGTTTTTTGATAAGTGGTGCGTCTAGTCTATTAATGGCGATCGCTTCTAAAGGCATAGCAGTTCCTATAAACAGAGGGTTTCTATAGTGTAAATTAGCAATATCAGACAGCTTGATGTCGTAGAATATAGTGCCATAAAGTAAAGGTCTAAAAGGTAGCACAAGTTATGATTGATAATACTGAACACACTATTTTAGCAGAATGACATGATTTTATGCGTGGTTTACTGCTTGGTCGTGGCAGTAAATGTTAGGGTTTGCTATGATGAGGCTATATAATATTTAGTATGTATAAACCCTAATATGTTGATATCTTTTGTATATATCATTTTCTAATAATTTTTTTGCTAAGGGTCGACCCAAGCACTAGTAAAATATTTTGGGCAGGTTTTTGCCTTATTTATTGACCGTTTTTCACTGATAAAAACTGATAGAGAGTAGCCATGACAGCCAATACAACTGAGCAAAATCAAACAAAAAACCTGAACCTACATGGCCGTGCTGAACGTATCGCAACTGTTGAGCGCATTACCGCTGAAACGCAAATCACTTGTACTGTAAACCTAGATGGTACAGGTAAAGGCGTTGTAGACACTGGCGTACCATTTTTAGATCATATGATTGACCAAATCAAGCGTCACGGCTTATTTGATTTGGATATCAAATGTAACGGTGATACGTTTATCGATGATCACCATAGTGTCGAAGATACTGGTATTACTCTTGGTCAAGCATTTAACAAAGCCTTGGGTGACAAAAAAGGTATCCGTCGTTATGGGCACTTTTATGCGCCACTCGATGAAGCATTGACTCGTGCTGTGGTTGATCTATCAGGACGTCCAGGCTTGCACATGGAGATTCCGTTTACACGCTCGCATGTGGGCCGTTTCGATGTTGATTTGTTTAGTGAGTTTTTCTACGGTTTCGTCAATCACTCATGGATGACCGTGCACTTAGATAATCTAAAAGGTAAAAATAGTCATCACCAAATCGAATCTACTTTTAAAGCCTTTGCTCGTGCATTACGTATGGCCTGTGAATACGATGAGCGTGCACTAAACACCTTGCCATCGACCAAAGAGGCGTTCTAAGACGCAAAACCTCATCTACACCTTAGTAATGGCGAGTAGTATCAATAGTAGTCAAAATATTTAAAAACGAGAACCAATTGATGACTAAAGTAGCACTATTAGATTATGGTATGGGCAATCTGCATTCTGCTAGCAAAGCCTTATCGGTAGTCGGGGCAGACGTCTCTATCACCAATGACCCTAAAGTTGTCGCTGCGGCAGACAAGATTGTCTTCCCGGGTGTCGGCGCGATGCGTGATTGTATCGCTGGCATGCACGATGCTGGTATTGATGATGTCATACGCCAAGCGGTGTTTAATAAGCCCGTTATGGCCATCTGTGTGGGCATGCAGGCGTTATTTGAACAATCAGCTGAAAATGGTGGCACAGACTGCCTAGGCATCTTAAACGGCACGGTAGAAGCGTTTGACCCTACGTGGACAGATAAGCAAGGCGCTACGATAAAAGTACCACATATGGGCTGGAATACCATTAGCGGTATGGATTTTGACCATCCGCTATGGCACGGTATCGAAGACAACGCGTATTTTTACTTTGTGCATAGCTATTTCTGCGAGCCTGCCAATAGCTCACAAGTGGCGGCGGTATGTGACTATGGTCAACCGTTCTGTGCTAGTGTGATCCAAGACAATCTGTTTGCAACCCAGTTCCATCCAGAAAAGAGCCATACTGCTGGCTTGCAACTGCTTAAGAACTTTGTAGAGTGGAATATATAAGTAGATAGTAAACGCAAAATGCATATTTAATTTAGCAGAAGGTAGATTATCAATTGTATAATCTACCTTTTTTATTCTCCGCTATTTTCATATTTAGCCATGAATTTATAGTTACGAATTTGTAGTTACGAGTTTATAGTTATGATGGTTTAGTGATACGTTCAATTATTTTCTGCTCGCTTACACTTGGAATATCTCAGTGGATTTTACTGCCTTTAAAATGAATGTTGTGGAAACAACTGGCCTTGCCAAAGATGCCTTACATATCTATGTCGGTATGGGTGTTTATCTGCTGTGTCTGGTTGCGCTGCGTCCTATTATCAAAAGCCAAGGTATTCGGTCATTTATCGCATTGATCGTCGTAACTTGCATTGCGCTGTTGGGTGAGTATTTGGACAATCGAGATACGATTGAATCACTTGGCTTGGCAAGCTTGAGTCGTGATCAAATACTCGCGAGTATCCGCGATTTGATTAATACCTGTATGCTGCCGTATGTGCTCTTTGCGCTGAATAAATGGACGGCTATATTTCGACCAACTAATAAGTCCACTTCAATAACAAAGCGCCATAAAAAAACGGACTATTAGTTAGTCCGTTTTTTCGTTTTGCTATTTGAATTTATAGTTTTAGCAGCTCATCTTATTTTTTGGCTTCATCATACAGCTCACGTACCACTTCACCAATCACTGCAATACCATCAGTCAGCGTCTGCTCGTCAGCCGCAATACTCATACGAATACACTCATGTGCATGCTGATAATCGCTGACATCGACACCGGGGAAGAAGTACTCACTTGGCACAATCAGTGTGCCTTTTTCTTTTAGGCGCTCGTATAGATCCAGTGTGCTAATCGGCAAGTCTTTAAACCACAGCCAGAAAAATATCGCACCTTCAGGCTTGTGAATCATTAATGGATAATCGCCCAATACGTCTTTTAACAGTTTTACCGCGAGTGTCGCCTGCTTTTGATAAAACGGTTTAATCTCATTATCGGCTAACTGTTTGATACGGTCGTCTTTTACCAATGGCGTGGCAATTGCCGCACCAAAACGAGTGGGTGCTAGATTCACCACCGCATTCATCGCGCTGACCGCTTCGATCACTTTTGCATCGGCCACGATAATACCCGTACGCATACCGGGCAGGCCAATTTTTGACAGACTAAAGCAAAGAATCGTATTGTTATCCCACGTCAAATGCGCGTCTGAATAGATGATATTCGGGAAGGGCATACCGTAGGCATTATCGATGATAAGCGGTATGTCATAACGTTTGGCAATCTCAGCCAAATGCGCCATTTCGTCATCGGTCAACACGTTGCCAGTTGGGTTAGTCGGGCGTGAGCAGCAAATCGCGCCGATACGACCTTCCTTGAGAGCTGGCAAGTTCTTTAAAGCGTCAAAATCGACACGATATTTAAAGAAGCCTTCCTCACCATCATGCGTCACTTCATCGATATGCGGCAATACGGCGGTGAAATGCTGACCTTCGACATGCACATCACTATAGCCGATATACTCAGGGGTTAATGGCAGTAGAATAGATTTGTCGATAGATTCGCTTGTTTTATCTTGACTATTTTCATCACTGAAAGCACCGCCAAATAGATTAAACAGGTAGAAAAACGCATTCTGTGAGCCATTGGTCAGGGCGATGTTTTCTGCTGTTAGGTTCCAATCATAATGACGGTTAAAGAAGCCAACTAAGGCATCGATAAAGGCGGCATCCCCTTGCGGATTAGAGTAGTTCGCCATGCTGACAATGGCGCTACTATTGGGCACGCCTGCGTCATTGTCATTACCAAGTGCTTTATAAGTCTCTAGAAATAGCTCATTAACGGCATCAATTTTGGCAGGGTTACCACCGCCCAGCATGTTGACAGGCTGATCGCTTTTTAGCGCATCGCCTAGATCGTCCATCAATTGTGAGATACCAGTGGGCTGGGTAAATTTTTGACCGAACTTTGAGAATTTCATAAGACTACCATGCTGTTTTGGAGGATTTTGTAAGAAGGAATCTGATTGATAAAAGTTAGGCTAGTATAGCAAATGAGGGCTAGGTAATCGCCCCAATAAATAAGCAAACCGCATGGCTAGTATTGGTTTATATATTGATAGTTATGGGAATGATTGCTAAGGATAAGTTTTGACGTAGGGTGGCGTTAGACTTGTCAAATTCTTGTAGAAAATGGAGTCAAAACGTAACCTGCCAAATAAGTTAAGCTCTACTATCATGCTTAATAATTTTAAATATAATCTGATAGATTATGCTATTGCTAATTCGCGCTAAGCTTGCTAAACAACTTTAAGACTACTTAATAATAGGTGCTTTGAAATGTTAGATATTTTTGGAGATGTAGGCGTTAACGAGTCTAAAATGCATGATAAGTTTAAGATGTTGAAAGATAATTTAATATTTGGAGAGAAAGATGTATTGAAACAATGGACAGAAAAATTTATTGATAGAGATAACAAGATTATCAAAGAGTTTCAAACTACCTTTCATTCTAGTTTTTGGGAGTTTTTCCTAAATGCGCTATTTATAGAAGCAGGCTTTGAGGTAGATTATACAGAAAGTAGACCTGATTTTATCGTAATTAGTCCACAGAAAATGTATGTAGAGGCTGTAGTAGCAAATATAAAAGAAGTTGGTACGAAGGAAAATGAAAGAAACATAAATAACGTTTTATCAATGGTAAAACCTTTTTATATGCAAAAGAACTTTAAAGATAATTTGAGTGAGTCTGTCACTAGATATTCTAACTCAATACAATATAAAGCAGTCAAGAAGTATAAAGACTATATAAAAGATGAGCATTTTGACGATAGCCTGCCATATTTGATAGCTATAAGTGGTTATGAACAAATAGATTATGGTAATAACTTCGTTTTTCCTATGATGGCTCTGCTATATGGAAGAGTATATGATAATTTGACTAATACCTATGTCAATAAAACTGAAGTAAAGAAGCCTGGAACTGAAAGTACCATACCAGTAGGAATATTTTTAGATGATAGTTATTCACATGTATCAGCAATAATATACAGCTGTACTAATACCCTAGGAAAGCTAACTTCGTTAGCTATATCACAAGGCTTACCCAATATAAACAGTGTACTAACCATACGTCAAGATTGCGATTTACCTACCTATAAAATCCAACTAGTTTCAGAAGAAAGTCCTGAATATCTTTCAGATGGTGTGTTTATATTTCATAATCCAAACGCTAAAAATCCAATTAGTGAAGAGTTATTTAATAGAACCAATGTAATTAATGTCTTATATGATGAAAGTAATCAATGTAGTAAAAGGAAAGGGAACAACTTACCTATAGTTTCTAGATTAAACTTAGTTGCAGGTAAGGCCTTGTTTCCATATATGAAAAAAGAGATTTTCGACTCATTTAATCCTGAAATGTTTGATGTCTGTGCAGAAGTTTTAAGATGTGAGGAGTCTGAAGGAAGATATGAAGTGCATTTCAATGAGTTAGAAGACAGCATTGAGTTTTCTATGGATTTTGATGAAAGAGCATTCAAAGAGTATAAATTAGAAAAAGGAAGTAAGTTAATTATTATGGTCTTTATAGAGTTAGACTCGCTTTTGATGGGATTTCTAATAAATAAACCTAAATTTTTCCATAAATTAAAAAAAATTCATGGATTGATGGAAGGTAAAGGTAGAGTCTTTAATTTAACCTTAATGGAGTAGATAATTTTATAAGGCTAGTTAAAGCCAAGTTCTAGTCCTGTTAGAAGTAGTTGTTCTGACGGGTTGAGCGAGTTATATATTCCAGGTTTTGGAGTGGGTAAGAGGCGCACCAAAATGTATTCATCACCTAGTTCAGAAAGGTAGGTAGTATAAAATTGAAAAACCCCATTTAAGGGGTTTTTCTTTGCGAAGCTAAAGTTGTATAGTAATTTTTTAACGCCACGTACCCTAAACCATCGCCCGTACCCTTGCCATAATCCCGCGTCCAATCACCAATCTCACATAGATAATAGCAATGGCAAATAACAAAGCAACTAACGCAATACCGCCAAGCCCTAAGTTTGCCCACGGCACACTAAAGCGCAGATTGAACCACTGAGTAACTGCCAGCCAAGCACCACCAGTAGCGATAATCACCGCAAATGTCGCTGCACTAATCCCAAGCACACCCAGCTCTAAGATATTGAGCATATACAAGTCACGCTTTTGCATACCCAACAGTCTAAACGAAGCACTCTCTTTCATACGATCTTGTGACGTAGAGAGTAGCGAGCTGATGAGCACCATGATGCCCGTCAGCAAGGCAAGCAAAGTAAAGATATACACCAAGCGGCTCATCTGCGCGACCAACCCTTGGACTTGCTCCGCGATAATCGTACCGTCAATACTGGTCACCGCTGGGAACTCGCGTACCAGCTCACCTTGTAGCTCAGGAATATCATCGGCAGAGACATGCGCCGTCGCAAATTGGATTTGCGGTGCGCTCGCTAGTATCTCAGGTTCAAATAAGAAGTAGAAAAACGGACTCGGACCACGCTCGAAACGCGAGCGAATACTGGTAATTTCGCCAACCAACTCGATGCCTTGGATATTAAAGCTGATCTGATCGCCCATGCCGACGTTTAGCATCTCGGCTGCCGTATCCAAAATAGACAAAGGCTGCACTTGGTTAAGGGCTGAGGCACTCGCATCCTGATTTTCAATGGGCGTATACAGCGCATCGTCAGTTAGCGACTCAGTAATGAACTCTGTGTCCATGACCGTATCGGAATAACTTAGATTAAACACCCGAGTAGGGTCGTCTTCGCCTTCAGGTGCGTCGATATCTTTGGGTTCGACACCATTGGCCGTACCGATACGTGCTCGAATTACTGGATAATACGTCACAGGTTCTTTGATGATACTGTCTATCTTATCGTGCTGCTCGGTTTGCACATCCAATAAAAACAGATTAGGCGCATCTTCAGGATAGGCATTGATAAACTGCTCATTGATACTGTGATTGATCGACGTGATAAGGGTCAATACTGCAACGGACAATGACAATGTCACAAAGAACAACGCGGATTGATTGCCTTTACGCGCCAGATTATGAATGGCAATACGCTGCATCCAGCTGATTTTTTTGCCAGTGGCGATGCGCGCCAGCAACCAAAGCCAACCGCGTGCCAATGCCCAAAATATCGCAATGAATACAATCAGTCCAACCAGTATTTGCGCGCCTAATGCTAAAGATTTTACCTCGTAAGCAAGGAAGGCATACAGTCCGATGAATAATAAACCATAGCGTAAGAATGGTATGCGCTGCTGCCAAGGCAAACGTTTTGATGATTTGCCAGTACTTTGATTAAGCAGGGCCGCAGGTTTTGTGCCATCAAGCGCACGCAGACTACGCTGAGTAATCAATAGCGTCATGACAAGGGCGATGACAATCGTTTTAAAGATACTAATCGGATTAATCGCCAATCCTAAGTCTGACGGTAAAATAGCCGTCAGATACGGTTGACCAATCTTAAGCAGTACAAGGCTGAGCGACACGGCGGCGACACAGGCCAAGGCAGCCATGATTAATAGCAGCCAATAATAGCTACGCTTAATCGAACGATTGGTCTCACCTAGCGCCATGCGTATGGCATCGTTGGATTGCTGCTTGGTCACAAAGGCAGTGATGACCCCATACATGGAAACCGCAGATAATAACAGAACCGCAATGACCAATAGCTTAAGGAACATCAATACATTGTCAGAGATGCGTGAGACAGACGTCTCCTCTGAAGTAGGATCGGACAGCTCAATCTCAGGATAATTGACTAACATCTGCGTCAACTGCTCACGCTGAGTGGCAATGTCTTCTGGCGTGCCTGCCATCTCTATTTGGTAACTGACCCGACTGCGCTGACCGATTAGATCGGTCGATTCTAATGCATCTTGCTGCATCATTACGCGACCACCAAAACCAAAGGCGGTTAGTGGACGGTCTGGCTCTCTAACCAGCTCATCACTGATGGTGAATGTTCCTTCACCGATATTGATACTGTCGCCAATTGACACATTTAGACCTCTGAGGACTTCAGGCGCGACCACCACGCTTGTTGCACTCAGTTGCTCGGACAAAGGTTTGCCTGATGCCAGTTCAACCTCACCGTATAGAGGATAAGCAGCCGTGACGCCTTTGATGCGAGCCAACAGCGTTTGGTCTGCTGCGACCAACATAGCGTTGAACTGATAATCATAAACTGTTTGGCTATCAGGCAAGGTCTGGACTTGCGCCAATACTTCCTCAGGCCAGTCCTGATTACTCTCTAGTATTAAATCACCACCGACCAGTGCCAGCTGATTGTCATTGACGTAGGTATTTACCGACTGTTGGATAGAGTCCAAGGTCAGGTAAGTGGCAAGCGATAGCATCAACGTGAGCAAAAACAGTAGGGGGTATACCCAGCGTCGCCACCAACTGCGAGACAACGCTTTTGCACCTAAAGTTCGACTGCTAAAAAAACTGCCACTTTTAGCATTAGCAGTTTTATTATTGATAGCAGTATCGTTTTCTGTGATTGTGGCTTTAGTCATAAGTTTTTTACTTAATCGATAGAAGTGTTAAGACGTTTTAGAGGTATCATCAGGTAACCAAATATAGATAAAGTCGAACAACTCTGCATCTGTCATGTCAGTTAACGAATGAACGAATTTTTTATCTTTAACTTTCTTATATACCGTACTAGCTACTACTTTTCGATAAAGAAGAGATTTACCTTTCACTTGCTGCTCAAACCATTGGCTATCTATTTTGCTAGGTAAGCTATAAAACAAAGAAAAATCTAGCTGTTCACTGAGGTGGTTCAACTGTTCGTACTTGTGAGCATCAAAGTAATATAGGTGTCTTAATACATCATTCTGTAGTGTATTTTGCTGATTGTGTAGTAACTTCAAAAAACAAAGATATTCTTCATCATGTTCCATAAAGTAAACTAAGGGATATAGAAAATAGCAATTTGCTCTACAATATCCCTTGCTTATTGCTTGTAAAGTAAGCTGACTTACCTCGTCTTTGTTCGCATTAATAAAAGGTTTTGAGTAATGCTCCAATATAAAGGAGAGTGCAAAAATAATGGAATAGTCGTCTGAGTTAGCCATCTGTTTTAGATAGTAAAGCGCGTTATCTAGTTTGTAGATCGAAACCAATTTATTAATGGCTTGGCTATAGTCTTCGGTTTCAAAAGTGAAATTGCCAGCAATTAGGTTCTTTGCTAACCTTTCTATTTCGAGAGCTTCCATCGCACTGACCTTATTTAAAAATGAAGCACCAATTCTTATTTAGCTCTCAACCTGTCCATCATGCATGGTAATGACTCGATCTGCCATGTCCGCTAGTGCAGGGTCATGGGTCACAACGACCAATGCCGAACCGACTTTTTGTCTTAAATCTAACAATAGCTGCATGACTTGGTCGGCGTTTTGCTCGTCCAAGTTGCCTGTAGGTTCATCAGCGAATACGATTTTGGGATGCGACACCAATGCGCGAGCGACAGCAGTACGCTGCTGCTCACCACCTGATAATTGATTGGGCAAACTATCACGTCTATGACCGAGTCCAACAGCGTCGATTAGCTCATCGACTCGTGCAGGGTTTGACTGCCGTGCAATATCCAGCGGAAAGGCAATATTCTCTGCCACAGTCAGCGTTGGTAGTAGATGAAATGACTGAAACACAAAGCCCATGTCACGCTGACGGATAGCTGCCAGTGCATCTTCATCAAGGCTGCTGAGCATTTGACCTGCCAGCTCAACCGTTCCACTATCGGGATAGTCTAATGCGGCTAGTAATCCTAACAATGTCGATTTACCAGAGCCTGACTTGCCCATGATGACCACAAACTCGCCCGCATTGATATGAACATTCACGTCTTTAATGATAGATAGGGTCTGCTCACCGACTTGTACGGTTTTGTTTAAATGTGAGGCGGTCAGTAATGCTTTTTCTGTCTTGCTGGGCGGCGCTGTGTCAGCTGAACGTGATGATGTCATTGCATGGTCTCAGTTGGCGTATGATTTAATATATTGTTTGTCGCTGACTCGTCCAGAGTTCATGAACCTGTCGTATTAGTAGAGCTGCTTGCTGTCAATTTTTCAATCTCAGGCTTTAGGATAGGCAGAATATTGTCTTTGACGATAATCTGATAGCCTTCCTTGGTTGGATGAATCGCATCAGCTTGGTTCAGATCAGGGTCACCGCCTACGCCTTCTAAAAAGAAGGGAATAAGGGGCACATTCATGTCTTTTGCCACGCGAGGGTAAATGTCTGAAAACGCGGCAACATAATCATTACCGAGATTGTCATAGATTGACATACCACCTAAGATAACGTGACTGCCATTGTCTTGTAGGCTTTTAACCGCAGTACGGATATTTTTTTCAATGGTAGCCACATCTAGACCGCGCATCGCGTCATTGGCACCAATCGTCAAAATAGTAATATCAGGTTTGGTCTGCGCTACCCAGTCCAAACGATTAACCAGACCAGTACTGGTTTCGCCGCTTAACCCTGAATTGATGACTTTGGCATTGGTATAGCCCAGCTCTTTTAAGCTAGCTTCCAATTGCGCAGGATAGTTGGCATCACTGTCGACCCCTAGCCCTTCAGTCAATGAATCACCAAGCGCTAAAATTGTGACGGGGGCGGAGTGGATTTGTTGGTCGGTAGATACTGGCGCGTCAGCCGTGACTTCATTGGTATCAGTTTGAGTGCTTGTTTGCGTAGTGGCTGCTTGAACGTCAGTGCTTTTTGAATCAGTGCTTTGCGAGCTGGTATTTTGTGAATCAGTCGCGTCAGTTGACTCAGCGTCTTTTTGGCAACCACTAATCACCAGTGCTATGGTCAGCATTGCCACTGCTGGCAAGTGTCGAGAAAAATGAGAAGATACTTTCATGATATTATTCTGTCCTATATGCAATCTAACCAGTGTAGCAAAATAAGACCGAGACCAATATTGCCCTAAGGTTAATTTAAGGCCGCTTTATTGCGCGTTAGCAATCATAGCCTTTTAGACCACGAAAACTGATAGAAATGAAAGCTGATAGCAATCAAGTAGATTTGCCATCGACCATCACCGGACGACTAACAAGCCACGCAATCACCACATTTACCACCATCAGTATCAGCATGATAAAAAGTGGCATACTCCAGCTCCCAGTCATTTCATGCAGCCAGCCTGTACCCAATGGGCCAAAAAACGCAATGACATAACCAACTGCTTGCGCCATACCAGACAGCTCACTTGCCTGATTGGTCGTATAGGTGCGCATAGAGAACAGCATCATACTCAAGGTGAAAATCGCCGCACAGCCCATGCCCATCATTCCTGACCAGAGCCATGCTAAGTCAGTTGAGAGGTAACTGACGCCCAATATGCCAATGACGTTTAGCACAGCGGCTAATACCGCTAACGCTTGAATAGGGCGACCGCGATTGACCAGCCAAGTTAAACTTAAAATAGAGATTGGTGCCATAAACTGAAACACAGAATTCATTTGCCCTGCACTGACAGCCGATAGTCCCTTACTGACCCAAATCGACGGTAAAAAACTGGCAACGGTATAAAATAACAATGACTGCAAACCCATAAAAATAGCAATCTGCCACGCAAAGGTGGTTCGCCACATAGAGATATCAGAAGAGCCTAGAGCCGCAGGGATCACCGCTTGATGGTTAGATGAACCTAAACGTACACGTAAGAATAGCCAAATCACCAAGGCAAAAACACCTAGTATTGTCCAACCGCCTAATGCCCACTGCCAACCTACTTGCTCCGATAACGGTAATACGACGCCTGCCACGATACCTGCTGCTGCAGTCATCGTTAGACTAAACAGGCCAGTAATCAGTGGAATATGCTCAGGGGTACGTTGTTTGATAACAGGAGCGGCTAAAGTATTGGCGAAACCAATGGCGAGGGTAAGCAACAAAGTACCAATTAAAAATCCACTCCATGTTGGGATAGCGGTACGGATAATCATCCCTACCGTTAATAGCCCAATCATGGCAATAAGTGTGTTTTCTAACCCGAATCGCTTACCAATGGCTGGTGAAATGAGGGCACCAACAGCAAAGCTCAGCATGGGCACTGCTCCTAGCCAGCCTATCTGAAACTCAGAGATATCAAGCGCGTCTTTTACCACTGGGGCGATAGAACCTAGCGCGACGATAGGCGCACGCATATTGCTAGCGAGTAAAATCATGGCACACAGCACCAACCAAAAGGTAAAGCGTGAGGAGGGTAGGCTAGATGAAGCAGGTAGATTGGACGAGGTAGACATAGCAGCACAACGATGGAAGCGAAAAAGAACACGTTATTAAATAGCGCCAAGAAATCGCCGCTTATAAAATAACACCAGAGAGCGTTTACCCAGACACGTACCTAGATGGTAATCGATATCGTAAGTTAGACCGAAAAGTATATGTAACGCGTAAGACATACAGTTTGCTGAGCTGACATTACTGAATTGACAGGCAAGTGAGTCAAAATATATATGTGGTTACTGCGAGTTACGGCTTTAGAGCAGTGATAATAAGAGATGGCGATAATAAGTAATCTTAAATAAATAGTCTTATCGCACAATAAAAATAGCGCCAAGTCACTTTCGAATGACTTGACGCTATTATAAGAACATATGTCAGGTAAATGCTACCAGCGTATGGTAACTAATGGGCTATTAAACCGATTTACCCAATTGAGCCGCTCTTAATGCATTCTCTTGCTGTTCAGCGATTAATGAATCGCATTTATTAGGATCGTTACCACAAAACGAGCAATTTTCATCGCCCATCAGCTTGGCAACACCGCCACAAGATCCTCTAAGCGGCTTTTTTTTGACCATATAACCGACGCCCATAAAAATGAAGAATAGGACAAATACGGTGAAAGTAATGGCAAGCATAGGAAGCAGTTGGCTAAGCATAGAGGAAACCTCATTTTAAA